>Ga0208856_1000031_pt1 | contig 63319 bp, 46 predicted proteins | sample LakMenEpi13Jul12_FD_150690 | JGI IMG/M metagenome (GOLD analysis project Ga0208856, IMG submission 150690) | Freshwater microbial communities from Lake Mendota, WI - 13JUL2012 deep hole epilimnion (SPAdes) | ecosystem: Environmental > Aquatic > Freshwater > Lentic | place: Lake Mendota, Madison...
CCGGGCGCCGGTCCATTCGACCGCCGCGGCCAGTGGCGTGACCGCCACCCGCAGCCGCTTGGGAGCCTCCGGAGTGGCGGCCAGGTCGGCAGCGGGGAGCCGGCAGGCGATGGCCACGAGCAACAGGGCGATCAGCGGTCCGGGCAGGTGTCGTCTCATGATGCGTGCTCCAGGGGCCGGCTCCAGGGTCGAACGCCGATCGCGACGAGCCCGCTCCCGATCGCGACGGCCGCCGCTGCGGCGACGATGATCGACCGCGGCAGCATGGCAGCCGATGATGTGCCCGTCTCGATGGCTCCTGCCAGGTCGGGCATGTCGCCGGCGAACGCCAGGATCACGATGGGCATGCTGTTGTGCGCGAGATGGCAGGCGATGGCCGGCCAGAGACTGCCCGTGAGGGCCACGAGCGTGCCGAGCACGAGCCCGAGCGCAAACGTCTGCGGCATCCGTTCGGGGAGAAGGTGAAAGAGCGCGAATGCCGCCGCCTGTACGACGATGGCCGTCCAGAGCCGCTGCCGGGTGCGGGCGTGGCCGACGAAGCCCGCCAGCACCCAGCCACGAAAGAGAAGCTCTTCGCACACCGCCGGCACGAGGGCGATGAGCGCCCAGGCGAGCCAGCGGGGCTGGTCCTGGATGAGCGCCACGAGCCGGGCTGACAACTGCCGGGCCTCGGCGGAGGTCGTGCCATCCTGCCAGGCGAGGAGCGCCGCCGCCCCGAGGAGAAACAGCCCGCCGCCGAGAAGGACTGCGCCCAGCATCACGCTGGCGGATCGCGCCGCACGGTCAGCGCCGCCGGCCGCCGGCCAGCGCCAGGAAAACGTTTCCCGCAGGTCGACCTGCTGCCACCAGCCGACGAGTGCCAGAGGCGCGAGCACGGCGAGCACCTGCTGCACCGGGATCGCCCAGCGCAGGTCGTCTGGGACGAGCCCCTGTGAATACCACAAGCCGGCGAAGCCGGCGACGAGCGGCAGAAGGGCCTGCACCGCGTTCGGCCGGCGCCGACGTGCAGGGCGATGCAGCGGCGTGCCGGCGACGTCGGGGCCGCGAAACAACACGTCTTCATCGGCGAGCGTCAGGGCCGTGAGCTGGAGGAGCAGCCACGTGACCGCGAGCGAGGAGAGGAGCGACACGACGACCGCCAGCGCGAGCGCCAGGCCACCGCTCGGCTCCTCCGCGCCGGTGCCCAGCGCGGAGCGGGCCACGACCACCTGTCCGGCGAAGGGAATGGCCGCGAAGAGCGGGCCGGTGCGCACGCCGGGCAGGAGCGCGCTGCCGGCGACGGCGCTCACGAGCAGGATGACCGGAGTGAGCGTGTTTTGGGCTTCCTTGCCGCTCTTTGAGGCGGTCGTGACGGCCAGGCAGGTGGCGGCCGCGACGGCCGCCATGCCGCAGAAGGCGACGATCGCGGCGATCGTCGCCTGAGCGAGGGCTCCCTCAGGGAGGGCGGCCACCACTCCCTGCGGCAGGTAGCGGACCGCCACGGCCGCCGTCGCGGCGATCGACACGACGTTGGCCACGAGGGTCGCAAGGGTGATCGCGAGCACACCCAGAAACTTCCCAAACACGATGTCGCTGATCCGGCAGGGGGCGATGAGGAGCGTCTCGATCGTCCCCCGTTCCTTCTCGCCGGCAATGGCGTCGATGGCCGGATAGAACGCGCCCGTCAGGGTGAGCACGGTGAGGAGTACGAGCATGCCGCCGGCGAGCGTGGAAACGACGTTGTGCTCCATGGGGGGCGGCCCGCCGGCCGGGTCTCCTTCGAAGGCCACATCGAGCGGTTCGAGCAGCGTGGTTGGCAGGCCCGCTGCCGTCACCCGGCCGCGGGTCACGTCGCGGCCGAGCGTGCGCATGAATGCCAGGAATTGTTCGCGGAGGATCACGTTCGCGGGCTGTCTGGCGGAGACCCGCACCCGGATAGGCACGGTCTGTTGCGACTGGAGCGCCGCCAGGAGGCCTGGCTGCGTGACGATCCACAGGTCGATGGCACCACGATCGAGGAGCGACTCGGCATCGGCTTTCGAGACGTCCGCGAGGGCCACGTCGGCGGGCCAGCCGGTTCGTTCACTCCGGGGCGTCGTTTCGCGCGTGCGTTCCACGAGGGCCGCGAACAGGGCGGCATCCGGCCCTGACAGGCCGACGTGGATCGGGGCGGGCGCCGTGCGGGCGTCGATCTCCTGTGTGGCCGTGCGGAGGCCGAGGGCCGTGGCCAGGGCGAGGATCGGGTAGGTCGCCATCGGGAGGAGCAGCGTGATCACGAGCGTCCGCCGGTCGCGGACGAACTCGAGCAGGTCGCGCCGCGCGATCGCAAGCGCTGCCGACAAGGACGACGGCTGGCCGCGGGGTGTCATGGCTGGAGTTCCGAATGCGCCGCACCGGTGCGGATGGCAGCAAAAAACACCTCTTCGAGTTCTCCGTCGCGGCCGGCGATCCAGTCGGCGACGAGGCTCTCTCGGGTGCCTGTCGCCACGACGCTGCCATCGTGGATGATCACGAATCGGTCGCACCGGTTTTCGATTTCGTGCAGCCGGTGGGTGGACAGCAGAATCGCATGCCCTTCCGCCCGGAGCCGCGCGAGGAGATCGAGCAGGTCGCGGGCCCCGATCACGTCGAGCGCGTTCGTCGGCTCGTCGAGCACGAGCGCCGGCGGGTCGTGGACCAGGGCCCTGCCGAGCGAAACCCGCTGCCGCTGTCCGGACGAGAGCCGGCCGGCGGGACGATCGGCGCAGCCGGTGAGATCGAGCTGTTCGAGCAGCATGGCGACGCGATCCGGCAGCATCTCGGCGGGCAGGCCGTGCAGGCGGCCGAACGACGTGAAGATCTCGCGGGCCGAGAGCCGGTCGGCCACGCCGGTGGTCGCCGACACGTAGCCCAGCCGACGGCGCACGCCGACCGGGTCGTCGCGAATGTCGCAGCCTGCGACCCGGGCCGTGCCAGAGGTCGGCTTGAGCAGCGTGGCGAGCATCCGGAGCGTCGTGGTCTTGCCGGCCCCGTTGGCTCCGAGCAGCCCGACCATCTCGCCCGCCTCGACCGTGAGCGACACGCCGTTCACCGCTCGGACCACGGTGCCGTCGCTGGCGTGGTAGTGCTTCACCAGCCCGGCCACGTCGATCACAGGCTCTGGCGGCACGCTACTGCTCCATGACCTCGGCTTCCTTCGCCTTGGCGAGGTCGCCCACCTTGGCCTCGTACTTCTTGGTGAGATCCTGCACCTTCTCGTGCGTCAGGTCGCGTTCGTCTTCGGTGAGCGTGCCCGCTTCCTGTTCGGTGTCGGCTGCTTTGTTGCCGTCGCGGCGCACGTTGCGGATCGCCACGCGGGCCTCCTCGGCGAGTTCCTTGATCCGGGCCGTCATCTTCTTACGGACATCGGTGGAGAGCGCGGGGATCGTGATCCGGATCAGCCGGCCGTCGCTCTGGGGATTGAGCCCCAGGTCGGCTGCTTGGATCGCCTTTTCGATGTCCTTGAGCGTGCCGGGATCGAACGGGCGGACCACGATCTGATTCGGCTCCGGCGCGCCGACGCTCGCCAGCCCCTTGATGGGCGTGGGCGAGCCATAGACTTCGACTTTGAGCGAGTCGACGAGCCCGGGATTTGCGCGGCCGGTGCGGATGCCCGTCAGCGCGTGGCGGAACACGTCGGCCGCCTTTTCCATCCGTTCCTCGGCGTCGAGCAGGATATCGTCCGCGGGCATCGGGAGGCTCCAAAGGTAGACGGGCAAGAATTCAACTCAATTCTGGCAGGAGCGGTGCGCCAGCGGCAAGCGAGACGCTTGCCCCACGTGGGGCGACCGTCCCGGTCGCCAAGGCCGGACCCCTCGCGGATGCTCTTTAGCCCACGATCACCGTCGGCCGCTTGTCCGGATCGGGAATCGCCTTGTCGAGCAGATCGACCACCCGGTTGGGAATGTCGCCCTGCCCGAAGAGCACATAGTCGAGCGCGAGCTTGAGGCTGCCCCCCTTGCTCCACCCGAAGAGGATGTCGAGCGGGGCGCCGCCCTTGGTCATTTCCATCGCCACCTGCGCGATCGTGTGCGACACGGAGACCACGTCTTTCGTCACGATCACGAACCGTGTGCCTTCCTGGCGGGCCGAGACGATCGGGGCGTTTTGGAATTCGCTGACGTCGCCGTAGTGGACCTCGAGAAAGACGAGCGGCACGGTGTCGGGAATGCGGTGTTTGCGCCGAATTTCCGCCTCTTTGTCGGCGAGCGACCGGCTGCCGGGCCGATGGGGCACGAGCACACGGAACGCCCCCTCGAGCAGGATGTCGGTCCAGAGCATGCGGTCGGCATCGTCGGCGAAGCGAAACTCTTTGAGCCGTAGTTCATCACTTCGCCAGAACCGCGACGTAAACGAGATCGCCATCACGCAGCCGATGAAGATCGAGGCGATGATGATGCCGTCGGGCCGCTCCATGATGTTGGCGATCGTGGTGTATACGAAGACGAGCGTGATCAGGCCGAATCCGACCCGCTGGGCCTGGAGGGCCAGGCCGTGGTGCGGCTCGGGCGTGCGGCGGAGTTCGTGCACAAACGAGGCGACGCAGGCGCTCGTCATGAGCACGAGCACGCCGGTGGCATACGCGCCGCCCTGCGCCGAAACGTCGGCCCGAAAGGCGAGCGTGACGAGCAGGTTGATCACCGTGAAGGCGATTACGAGCGGCCGATAGGCCCCCGCCCATTCCGGCGCCATGCCGTAGCGGGGCAGATACCGGGGCACCATGTTGAGCAGCCCACCCATCGCCGAGGCCCCGGCAAACCACAGGATCAGGATCGTGCTCACGTCGTAGACGGTGCCGAACACGCGGCCGAAGAGCGGGCAGATCGGATGTGGGCTCTCGCCGTGGGCGAGGTAGGCGAGCGCCCGGTCCATCGCCTTCCCCTTCACGGGCTCGAGCCGCAGCTCCTCCGCCGGGATGAGCGTGTTGGTGCCGGTCACGAGCGACGAGCCGATCAGGAAGAACGACATGATCAGGGCCGCCACGAGGAGGAGTTTCTGCGTGTTGGCGATCCGGGCAGCCTCGTCGCCCGGGTCGGCGTCGGTGCCCTTCACCAGGTGGATGTGCAGCACGCCCGTCTCGAAGCCCGAGAGCCCGAGCGCCAGCTTCGGGAACACGAGCAGCGCGATCCCCATCGCCACCAGCGGCCCGCTGCCCGAGAGCGGGGCGTGCTCGAGGTGGTAGCGGCCCGATGTGATCTCGCCGACCCAGTGCGGCAGGAGCGTCGGGTGGCCGACGAGATAGACGAGCCCGGCGACGACGACCACGAACGAGAGCCCGAGGAAGGCGATCACGAGCACCGTCGCCAGACCGACGACCTCGCCGTAGCCCTTCAGGAACATCGCTCCGAGCATCACGAGCAGAAACATCGTGACCGCCATCTGGCTCTGCATCCACGCAGGCACGTGACCGGCGTAGAGCGGGTTGCTGATGAGGTGGGCCGCAGCGTCCGCCGCGGAGAGGGTCTTCGTGATCACGAAGTCGGTGGCCGCGAAGCCGATCAGCACGAGCACCACGAGCTTCGCTCCCCAGCCGCGAAACATCCGCTCGATCATGCCGATCGAGCCCACGCCATCCGGGGTTTCGCCCGCTACATGCCGGTAGATCGGCAGCGCTCCGAAGAGCGTCACGAGCACGAGCACGAGCGTGGCCAGGGGGGCGAGCGTGCCCGCGCCCTCGAAGGCGATCGACGGCTGGTAGCCGAGCGTGCTGAAGTAGTCGACGCCGCACAGGCACATGATCAGCGGCCACGCATAGTGGCGGTGATCATGGGACGAATGGGTCACGTGCGGCTCCTGATGACGACTGCCGGCGGTCGCACGGTGCGACTATTGCCAGGCCGGCAGTTCGATCCGGCGCTCGCGGGCCCGCTGCCGGAGCGCGTCATCATAGCGTTCGAGCAGTTGCCGCTGGGCGGCCTTCTCCGCCGCGGTCGCGGCGCCGCCGGCCTGGGAAGCAGGAGGCGTGGTTTTCGGCTTGCGGGGCCGGCGGCCGTCCTTGCTCCACGCCCGGGGATTCACCGCGAACCGCAGTTCCCTGTACATCAGCGTGCGGTCGATGCTGCGGTCGAGGATCGACCCTCGTTCATCCGGCTGTGCGGCGAAATAGGCCTCGATGTCGGCGGCCCGGGCCCGCTGCCACTCCGCCTCCAGCGTCTGTTGCACCTGCTTGAGTTCGGCGGGGTCCATCCGATCGACGTTGCGAATGATCTCATCGACGGCCTTCTTGCCGGCCCGCCCCGAGGCTTCGCCGGCCAGCAGCGTGCGCTCCATGGCGAGCGTCTTGTCGACGAGATCGTCGCCGCTCGTCAGCCAGAGCCAGCCAAGCAGACAGGCTGTGGCGAGCCCGAGCACGGTGGCCACGATGGCGGTGCGATTGCCGCCGGGTAGCTTGGCAGGCGCCGCCGGACGTGCATGGGGGCGGGCTGCGCGTGTCATGTGCCACCGGCGCTGTCATCGGCGGGTGCTGTGGGATCGTTGCCGTCGGCCATCGTGCAGTACCACCGCAGAACGTCGGAGTCGGTGTCGTTTGAGATCGCTTCGACGTGGCCGTCGAGAAACACGAAGTTCGTGATGCCCGGGTGACGGCTGCCGAATTTACGGCTACTCGTGTCGTCGGGAAACGATGCCAGCCCCCGGAGCGTGTCGCGAAACTGCGTGGTCGGCGTGTCGGCGGCGAAGAACGCCGTGTCGCCTTGGTTGTAATGCACTTTCTCGGGCGTCCACGCCGGATCAATCGGCGGGATGTGCCGCTCGCCGATGGCGAAGGTCTTGCTCAGGCCGTCGGTGACCTGCGCTGCTTTGACACGGGAAAAGGTATGGATCGGACCGGCATACTTTACGTCGTTGCGTTGATCAGCCGCCTCGTCCCCCGGGTATGGATCCGGCGATGAAAACGTGTAGTACGCGCCGGGGTTTGCGGCGTAATCGCCCCCCGCGGCCACACCGATGCCATCGGCCGGAGGGGTGCCATTGTTGTCGTCGAAATTCCTGTCGCTGGCTGGCGCCCGCCGACTGGAGCAATAGTATCCGGCCACCGGCGTGCGCATGGCCCGGGCATTGGCGGCGTTGTAGACCGTTGCTGTCGGCACGTACGCATCGAAGATCGACTGCTGTTCCATGAATGGCAGCAGTCGAAAGGCCCACGAATAGGCCTCGCGAAACCGGTTATCGGGAGCGTCACCCTCCTGAACGCCGCCGGGGCTGCGCGTGTCGCGACCCTTGGGAAACACCTTCTTGACGCCCTCGTGGTTGGCGACGGCCAGCCCCACCTGCTTGAGGTTGTTGGTGCAAGAACTCCGGCGGGCCGCCTCGCGGGCGGCCTGCACGGCCGGCAGTAGGAGCCCGATAAGCACGCCGATGATCGCGATCACCACAAGCAGTTCGACCAGCGTAAAAGCCGACGCTGAAGCCGCGGAGGAACGACGCAGGGCTCGCATGGGAGGGTGCCCTCGGAGGGAAGGTGAGGTGGGCGGAAGCGAGATTCAATAATTTTCCGACGGGAGCAGGGTCGCGTCAAGAGATCGGCACAGACCTTGTTTTCAGCCGCTGATCGCCGCACTTCAGTCGCGGCGGCCGCTTACGAGCGTGCCCACCCGCTCACCCGCCACCGCCCGTTCGATGTTCCCCTCCTTGCGGTAGTTGAACACCAAAATCGGCATCGCGTGCTCCATACACTGCGAGATCGCAGTCGCATCCATCACCCGCAGGTTTTGCTCGCGCATCTGCTGATACGTCAGGTCGCGGTAGAGGATCGCGTGCGGATTCTTCTCGGGGTCGTCGGAGTAGACGCCGTCGACTCGCGTGGCCTTCATGAGGATGTCGGCTTCCAGTTCGAGGGCTCGCTGGGCGGCGGCGGTGTCGGTCGTGACGAACGGGCTGCCCGTGCCGGCCGCGAGGATCACGATCCGCCCCTTCTCCAGGTGCCGTCGCGCCCGACGGCGGATGTAGGGCTCGGCCACGCCGTCCATGCGAATCGCCGTCATGAGTCGCGTCTGGGCGCCGAGACTCTCGAGCGCGTCTTGGAGCGCCAGCCCGTTGATGACGGTGGCGAGCATGCCCATCGAGTGGGCCGTCGCCTGCTGCACGCCCGTGTTGCCCGACGTGAACGACGCGCCTCGGAGAATGTTGCCGCCGCCGATCACGACGGCCAACTGCACTCCCCGGGCCGCCGCCTGGTAGGTCTGCCTGGCCACGTGCAGCACCTCCTCCATCGAGATGCCGCGTTCCCCTGGGCGCACGAAACTCTCGCCGGAGAGTTTCAAGAGCACGCGTGCATATGGGGCTGCGTCCATCAGACGTCCGATTCCAGGGCGAATCCGCAGGGCGCCGGCTCGGGGGCGGCAAAAGTCTCGTCGCGGGGCCGGGGCGGCCCATGCTCCTCGAGCGTTCGCCGACCCCCTCGCCTCCCTGTTCTCCTCAAACCCAGCAGAGAAACGGTCACGATCGGAGTGCTCTACCCGCCCAGCTTCCAATTTTGCATCTTTTTGACCTCGAGCCCGGCCGCTTTCGCGACCTGGCCGACCGTCTGCTTGTCGTCCTTCACGAACGGCTGCTCGAGGAGCACGCACTGGCTGAAAAAGTTTCGCAGCCGACCCTCGATCATCTTGGCGATGATGTTCTCGGGCTTGCCTTCACCGCGGGCAGCCTCGGTGAGAATCTCACGCTCTTTTGCCACGGCTGCTGGGTCGAGTTCGTCTTTCGTCACCGCCTGCGGCGCGAGCGCGACGACGTGCATGGCGATCTCTTTCGCCGTGGTGGCCGCTTCGGGCGTGGCCGCCTTGCCGGCCACTTCGACGAGCGCTGCCTTCGAGCCGTCGTGATGGGCGTAGCCGCCACAGGGGGCATCGATCCGGCAGATTCGCGCGAGATCGAACACCTCGCGCATCCGGTTGAAGAGGTCGTCTTTGAGCTCGCCGAGCGTCTTGTCGGGGTGGGCCAGGCTCTTCTGGGCCAGCAGATCGGCCGGGGACTTCGCCCCGGGCCCGAGGGCCAGCGTCTTGGCGATGTCATTGGCCAGATTCTTGAAATCGTCGCTGTTCGCGACCGGGGCGCTCTCGCACTTGAGCTCGATCATCGTGCCGACACCCTTCGCAGGATCGGTGTAGACGGCGAGTCGGCCGGTCGACATCTCACGGTCGGCCCGCATGGCCTGGGTCTTGATCCCCTGCTTACGGAGCCACTCCACGGCCTGCTCCGTGTTGCCACCGCATTCCTGGAGCGCCTTCTTGCACTCCATCATCGGGAGGCCCGTCTTGTCGCGGAGGGCCATCACTGCAGCTGCTGTAATCTCTGCCATGGGTTAACTCCTGTGGCTGGTGTGCTGTGGCTGGCATCCCTTCGGCTTACGCCTCGGGCTTCCCGAGCCCCGCGTCGTTTCCGAAACGGCGTCAGACTTTGGGGGGCTTGGGGACGGCACGCTTGGCTGTCGCCCGAGGCTTGGGCCCGGGCTTGCCTGATGCGTCGCCCGAGTCGGCGCCTTCGGCGGCGACTTGGGCCTCGGCGGCCACCTGCGACTTGCCTTCGAGGATCGCGTCGGCCAGTCGAGCCGAAACGAGCTCGATCGAACGGATCGAATCGTCGTTGCCGGGGATCGGCAGGTCGACGAGGTCAGGATCGCAGTCGGTGTCGATGAGGGCCACCGTCGTGATGCCCATCTTGCGGGCCTCGTTGACGGCGTTCTTTTCCTTCTTGGGATCGAACACCACGAGGCATTCCGGCAGGCGGGCCAGCGTACGGATGCCGCCGAGATTCCGCTCCATCTTGCGGAACTCACGGCGGAGCGACGACTGCATCTTCTTGGAGTAGGCGCCAAACTCGTCCGACGGCATGAGCTTCTCGAGCTCCTCGAGCCGGGCGAGCCGATTGCGGATCGTGCGGAAGTTGGTGAGCGTGCCGCCGAGCCAGCGATCGCTGACATACGGCATGCCGCAGCGGGCGGCCTCGCGGGCCACGGCCTCGGCCCCCTGCCGCTTGGTGCCCACGAACAGCACCAGGCTGCCCGAGGCGGCCACCTGCTTGAGGTACTTGCGGGCCCGGAGAAGACCGCGGATCGTCTCCCGGACGTCGATGATGTGGATGAGGTTCTTGCGGCCGTGGATATACGGCTTCATCTTCGGGTTCCACCGACTGGCACGGTGGCCGAAGTGCACGCCAGCTTCAATCAACTCTTGGGCCAAGACGTTCGACACGCTTAGTACGCTCGCAGGAGGAAAGGGAACAGGGGCAACAGAGCACCGCAAACTATCGGCTTTTTCCGCCCCCTGTCAACGCACGACCGGCATCCCCGGCGCAGGCGTCAAACCCGGCCCGCGCAGGGCCCCGAGACGCCACGGCCGGGCCTTCCGCCGCTTGAATCGGCCTCTCGGCCCCAACTAGACTCGCCGATTCGCCATCGCAGACCCTTCCACCCCGCTGTCCCCTCCGAGCCCGCCGCCCATGCGACACGTCCTCTCCGCCACCGTCCAGAACGTTCCCGGCGTGCTGGCACACGTGTCCGGCATGCTCGCTTCGCGTGGCTACAACATCGACAGTCTCGCCGTGGGCGAGACCGAAGACCGCGGCTTCTCACGGATGACGTTCGTGCTTCGCGGTGACGACCGCGTGCTCGATCAGGTGCGGAGACAGCTCGAGAAGATCGTCACCGTCGTGCGGGTCGACGACATCAGCTCGCGGAACTACGTGGAGCGCGATCTGGCCCTCATCAAGGTGGCGGCGCCGGCCGGCCCGGCGCGCACCGAAGTCAAGGAACTCGCGGAGATTTTCCGCGGCCGCGTGGTCGACGTGGCTGCCGACAGCGTGATCGTCGAGATCTCCGGCACCGAAAAGAAGATCGAGGGCTTCGTCGAACTGATGCGGTCGTTCGGCATCCTCGAACTCGTGCGCACTGGCCGAATCGCGATGGTCCGCGGCAGCGCTCCCACCCGCGAGCTCACCGAGGCCGCCGACGGTGCTCGCCCGGCCGATTCGGCCTCGGCCCGTGAATCGCTGGCCTGACGCCCGTCTCTCTCGCTCATCGAACCCCGACCCCTCGAACCCCCTGGAGTGATCCCTTGGCAGCGACGATCTACTACGACTCGGATGCAGACCTGAAGGCCCTCGAAGGCAAGACCATCGCCATCATCGGCTACGGCAGCCAGGGGCACGCCCAGGCCCAGAACCTTCGCGACAGCGGGCTCAAGGTCGTCGTGGCCCAGCGTCCGGGCGGTCCGAACTACGACCTCGCCAAGAAGCATGGCTTCGAGCCGATGAGCGTCGAAGACGCCGTCAAGCAGGCCGACGTGATCAACATCCTCTTGCCCGACGAACTTCAGGGCGACGTCTACAAGACGTCGATCAAGCCAAACCTGAAGAAGGGCGCCATCCTGATGGCAAGCCACGGCTTCAACTTCCACTTCGGCCAGGTTGAGCCCCCGGCAGGCCACGACATCCTGCTCGTCGCACCCAAGGGCCCCGGGCACCTCGTCCGCAGCGAATACGTGAAGGGGGGCGGCGTGCCCTGCCTGATCGCGCTGGGGCCGAACGCCTCGCCCGAAACGAAGAAGATCGGCCTCGCCTACGCCAAGGGCATCGGCGGCACCCGCGGCGGCGTGATCGAGACCACGATCGCGGAGGAGACAGAGACCGACCTCTTCGGCGAGCAGGCGGTGCTCTGTGGCGGCGTGTCGGAACTGATCAAGGCCGGCTTCGACACGCTCGTAGAGGCGGGCTATCAGCCGGAGATGGCCTACTTCGAGTGCCTCCACGAGATGAAGCTGATCGTCGATCTCTTCTATCAGGGCGGCCTCGAATACATGCGCTACAGCGTGTCGAACACCGCTGAATACGGCGACTACACCCGCGGCAAGCGGATCATCACCGACGAGACCCGCCAGGAGATGAAGAAGATCCTCGAGGAGATCCGCTCGGGCGAATTCGCCCGCGACTGGATCCTCGAGAACCGGGGCGGCGCCGCGATGTTCAAGAGCACCCGACGCCGCGAACGCGAGCACAAGCTCACCGAGACCGGCCGTCGGCTCCGCAAGATGATGAAATGGATAGAGTCGAAGGAAGTATGACACCCGAGGAATTCGAAACACGGCAGCTCTACGAGCAGCTTCAGCCGGGCGACCGGGTGGAGGTGATCCACGGTGTCACCGTCGGCTCGAGTGCGAAGTGGACCACCACGACGGTCGGCAAGGTGCTCCGCACGGAGCGCCGCCGCCACGGCCTGCACTTTCGCCGCAACCCCGACGACAAGGTCTACAGCGACGTCGTGATCCTCGCCCGCGACGACGGCGAGCTCACGACCGTCACGGTCGACGAGTACACGCGATTGCGCCGGGTGTAATCCCGGATGCCCCGTGTGCGCGGGGTTTCAGGAAGCCCGAGGCGTGAGCCGAAGGGAATACGCGTGGCGTCGGGCCACCGGGGCATCCTCTCGGCTCGCGCCTCGGGCTTCCTGTGTTGGAGGAGGTACGGGGTAACCCCTAGCCGGCGCCTATCCAAAACGCAGTTCGGCTGTAGATGTCGGCAGCCCCGCATCACGCCACGCGGGCGATCACGCACTTGAGATACTCCCCCTCGAGGCAGCTCGCGCTCACCGGATGGTCGGGGGCGGCCCCGCGGCATTCGAGGAGTTGGATCGGCCGGCGGCCGCGCTGGGCGACGCCGGCGAGCATCTGGAGAAAGTCGTCGCGTGAGACGGAGCCAGAGCAGGAGCAGGTGACGAGGATCCCGCCGGGCTCCAGGAGCCCCAGAGCGGCGCGGTTGATCCGGTGGTAGGCCCGCAGGGCGTCGTCGACCGAGGCCCGGCTGCGGGCGAACTTCGGCGGGTCGAGCACGACCATGCCGAACCGCTCGCCGGCGGCGAGCAGCGCATCGAGCTTCTCGAAGGCGTCGGCCGTTTCCACGGCTACGTTCGCCGCGCCGTTCAAGTCGGCATTCGCCTTGGCAAGCGTCGTCGCCTTCGCGCTCGAGTCGACGGCGAGCACGCTCGCGGCCCGGCCGGCGACCGCGCAGGCCACGGAAAACCCGCCAGAGTAGCAAAACATGTCGAGCACGCGCCGGCCCTGGGCATAGCGGGCGGCCGCGTGGCGGTTGTCGCGTTGGTCGAGGTAATAGCCCGTCTTCTGCCCCTCGGTGAGATCGATGCCGAATCGCAGGCCATGCTCGTGCACGAAGATCGGGCCCGAGGGCGCGGTGCCGCGGACGAGCCGGTCGGCCAGGTGGAGCCCCTCGAGCTTCGCGAGGCCCCGCTCCGCGCCGCGGAGGAGGATGCCCTTCGGGGCCACGACCGCCTCGAGGGTGTCGCAGATCGTCTCGAGGCGGCTGGCCATTGCGAGGGCCGTCACCTGCACGGCGAGGTAGTCGGCGTAGCGGTCAACGATCAGCCCGGAGAGGTCGTCACCCTCGCTGTTCACGAGTCTCGCTGCGCCTGCCGGATCATCGAGGCCGAGCGTGCGCCGCAGGCCGACGGCCGCCTCGATCCGGGTCTGCCAGAACGCGTCGTCGAGTTTCGTGGCCGCGTCGAAGGCGTAGAGCCGCACGCGCAGCCGGCTCGTGGCGTTCCACAGGCCGCGGCCCACGAACTGCCCGTCGTGCGTGGCGAGATCCACGACGGCGCCGTCGGCAGGGGCGCCGTCGACCCGCAGCACGGCCGAATCGAGCACCCACGGATGGCGGCCGAAGAAGGGCCGGGCCCGCTTGGGTTTGAGGACGATCGTCGCGGTCGGCAGTCCCTCGCCGGTGTCGACGTGCGGCACCGCGTCAGGCATGCACGACCTGCTTAGCCGGCCCTGGCAGCACGTGCGGCGCCGGCAGGGCGTCGCTGCCCGGGTCGGCCTTCACCTTGCGCCGGCCTTCGCGAAGTGCCTTCTTGCGCTCGATTCGCTGCACGCTCCAGCCAAACACCGCGCCGAGCGGGCCGGAGAGCAGCGCCGGCATCAGCACGAGATTGCCGACGAGGGCGACCGTGAGCATCGAGAGCATCATGTGGCCGAACCGCTGCGTGGGCCCGAACGGCGACAGGGCGAACACGGAGAGCCCGATGCCGATCACGCCCCAGCTCTGATACATCGCCCGGGCACAGCCCTTGTAGGCGAGCATCACGGCCTGCTTGCGGTCGAGCCCCTCGGCGATGCCCCGGCGAAACCAGAGCATGAAATGAACCACGTCGTCGACCGTCACGCCGAGGGCCACGCTCGGGGCCATCACGGTGCCGATGTCGATGAGCATGTTGCCCGTGCCGAGCGATTTGAGCAGCGCGTTGCCCCAGCCCATGCCGCCAAACACCATCACCGCGGGGAACGCAGCGGGCAGGAGGAGCACGAGGCCGGCCGAAGCGGCCCGGCAAAGCACGATCATCACCGCCACGATGATCCCGAAGTCGGTGATAAAGCCGACGATCAGGCCGTCGAGGAGGGAATGCTGGGCCTTGTAGACCAGCGGCACGAGGCCTGTGTATTCCACCTTGATTCCGGTGACGCCGTCCTGCTCGAGGCCGGCGATGATCGGGTCGATCTTGGCCTGGAGGTCGCGACGGAAGAGGGCGTAGTCGACCTCCTTCGTGGCACTCACCCGGGCGCTGATCCGCCACAGTTCCTCCTCGTGGCCGTCGGGATGCTTGGCGTCGCGCAGGTAGTCGCCGTCGAGAAAGTCCTGGCGATGGGCCACGAGGCGGCGGTTGAGCACGCTGCGCTTCGTGCGGGCACCGAGGCCGAAGGCCCTGGCTGCGGCCCCGCCGAGGCCGTCGCCGCCGTCGCCCGAGTCGAGGCTGCGGCCAAACGTCACGGTCGAGAGCGAACTGCCCACCTCGTCGAGCGCACCGATCTCCCGCTGGATGCGGCCCACGAGTTCCATCCGCTCGAGGAAGTTCAAATCGCACGACCGCTGGTCGCAGCGCACGAGGATTTCCATTGGCACGAGGGGCCCGAGCTTCGCCTCGAGCCAGCGGTAGTCTTCACGGATGCGGGCCTTCGGCGAGAAGAGCCGCATCAGCTGCACGCTGCTTTCGACCTGCGTCATACCGTAGCCGACGGCCACCATCACGAGCAGGCATGCCGTCGCCACCAGGCCATTGTGCCGTGTGATCCATTCGCCGACCCGCCACCAGCGGCTGTCCTCAATCGGCTTCCAGTCGGCCTGCCCCTCGCCGCCGAGTTTGCCGAGCTTGAGCTTGGGTGGAAAGAGCTCGAGTGCCGCCGGCATGAACGACACGAGAATCAGGAAGCTGACCACCACGCCGATCGCCGAGAAGATGCCGAACATCCGGATCGGCACGAGGTCGCTGACGGCGAGGGTGGCCAGGCCGATGGCCGTGGTGCCGGTGGCGAGCGAGAGCGGCAGGAGTGCGTGCCGCACCGCATGGCCCGCGGCGCCTTCCTGGATGCCGGTCTCGGCGAGCTGATCGCGGTAGTAGTTGGCGAGGTGGATCGCGCCGCTCGTCGTTGCCACGTAGACGAGCGAGGGCATGGTGAGCAGGATCGCGTCGACGGGGTAGCCTGAATACCAGACGACCGCGAGGCTCGCGAACATGCTGTAGACGCCGGAGGCGATCACCATGCCCACGAGAGCCTTGCTCTTGAGGCTCCACCAGCTCACGAAAAATCCGACGACGAGCGACAGCCCGAACAGAATCGTGACGCTCGTCTGGCCGGCCTTGTCGATCGAGACGTTGTCGACCGGTGGGCCGCCCATGTGGAGCGACTCCTCGGGGATGCCGCATTCGTCGCGGGCGATCGTCTTAATGAGGTCGATCGTGCCGTGGAGATTCGCCCGGGCGGTGTCGGCGAGCGTGAGCACGAGGCAGGTCTGCCGCTGGTCGAGATCATCGCCGGGGCCGCCGGCCTCGACACCGGCCGGTGGGGGGCCGATGAGGGCCCCGGTGAGCCGGGAGATCGCCTCTTCGCGGTCGAGGTTCAGGGGTTCGGAGGTCATCCGCTCGACGGCCCGGGGGCCAGTCTGGGCGGTCTTGAAATAGAGGGGCCGGTCGATCCGGGCGGCCTCTTCCGGGGGCGGAAGGAGTTTCTGGGCCAGCAGTTCCAGCCGGGGGTCGGCCATCGTGCAGCCGTCCCAGGAAATGAGGATGAACTCCTCGCCCTGGAAACTGCGGCGGAAGAACCGATAGACCTGCGTTTCCGGGTAGTCGAGGGGCAGCCACCCCTTCACGTCATTGCGGTTGTTGGCCTTGGCCTTGATCGCCCCCACCACCACCATCGGCAGCAGGAACACGAGGATCGCCATGATCCCCACGCTATACCGGTGGTAAAAGTTGGATTTCTGGGGCGAAGCCATGCCGTAACTGCTCGGACCGCTGGGTTTCCTGTCTCCGAACCCTTGAACCGTACAGGGGATTCAGGGGCCAGTCCATATCGTTCCCCGGGCCCCAAGCGTGGTTTTTGCCTTCCGCGCGTGCCCTAAGTGGTTTTCAGGGAGCAGTTTCCGTCGGAAGACAGGTCTTCCCAGGCCTTCCAAACGGACCTGTTTTCACCGGCTATTTCACGGCCGGGCGATGGGTGGTTCGGGTGCCGTTTCGGCAGCCTGGAATCCGCAGCTCTTGTGCGTGCCATCGCAAAACGGCCGGGTTTTTGTCTCGCCGCAGCGGCACAGCGCGACGGCCCGTTTTCCCGGGGGCACGGGATACTCGCCGCCGAGGTGATCGATGACCCGTAGATACACCCCCTTGGCCTCGGCATCGGGTGGCAGTTCGACCACGAGCGGACCATCGAGCCGGCAGCGGATCGTCACGGCCCCCTCGGGGAACACTCGGGGGTCGGGCTGGCTTCCGGAAGGCTGGGGCGTGGACTGAGGCAGCGTCATGAGTGAACTCCGCGGGTCGGGGAGTACCGGGTGTCAGGGAGCGATGTCAGCGATTGGCACTCTGTGGCGAGTGTACTGCACGCGCCGGTTGCCGTGAGAGCCACCACCAGAGGGCCGCTGCAAGCCCGAGGAGGACGACCGACACGAGTTGGGAGATCGAGAGGGGGGTTCCGAACATGGGCGGCTCGTCGATGCGGATCGCCTCCAGCAGGATTCGTGAGATCGGGTGCAGCGTAAGCGCGAGCGCGAAGACCTCGCCGGGCCGGCGGGCCAGGGGCGTGAATGCGACTGCGAGCGCAGCCAACAGGCCGGCGTCGAGGGCTGCGTAGAGCTGCGCCGGATGCACAGGCAGGCTGCCTGCGCTCGTGGCCGGAATCAGCCCCCGTGCCGCCTGGTCGAGCCAGGGCGGGCTGTGCGGTGGGAATTGCACGGCCCAGGGCAGGTCGCACGGGCCGCCGTAGCAGCAGCCGTTCAAAAAGCAGCCGATCCGCCCGAGTGCGAGCCCCACGAGCAGCCCGGGGGCCACGCAGTCGGCGAGTTCGAGGAGCGGCAGCCCGCGCCGCGCTGCAAACCGCCAGGCTGCAAGCGCCGCGGTGGGCAGCGAGCCGAACACCACGAGCCCCCCCGCTGCGAGGTTCAGCACGTCGGGCAACGCCTGCACGAAGCTGCGGCCCGGCGGGAAAAACTGGCCGCGATATTCGATCACGTAAAACAGCCGGGCCCCCACGAGCCCCCACAGAAACACCTGGAGCGCCAGGGCCACGATCGTGTCGGCATCGAAGCCCATCGATCGCCCACGCCGGATCGACAGCCATGTGCCAGCAGTGGCCGCGACTAGCAGCATCACGCCATACCCGCGCACCGGAATCCCCTGGCCATCGTCGAGCGCCGGAAGCACGAAGGCGATGAGGCCTCCCATGATCGCCACAGGCATGGCGAGCGCCGTCGCCGTGTCGCGCCAGCCGCGCTGCACGAGCGAGCGGCCGACGGTCACCGCGGTCCACACCGCCCACACGGCGAGGGCCAGGCCCCAGCCGAAGAGCGGCGCCGACCACTCGCCGAGCGTGAGCCGCGTGGGAATGTGGAACAGCGTCGAGAGCATGCGAGCGGTGCGGCTTTCCTAAAACTGTCGAGCGACGTTCGGGCGTGCCGGCAGCAGGTGGTTGTCGATGAGCCGTGTGGAGCCGAGTCGGCCGGCGACGAGCGCGATCGCCGGTCCTGAGGGATCGCTGAGCGGCGCGAGCGAGTCTGGCCCGACGATGGCCGCATAGTCGCAGGCGATGCCTCGTGCCTCGAGCGTCTCGCGCAGGGCGGCCTCGGCCACGGCCACGCAGTCTCCCGCCTCCCAGCGGGCCGCTGCGGCGGCCAGGCCATCGTGCAGGGCGACGGCCCGTGCCCGCTCGGCGGGCGTGAGATAGGCGTTGCGCGAGGAGCGCGCGAGGCCGTCGGCTTCGCGCACGGTCGGGCAGACGACGATCTCGATCGGCAGGCGATAGCTTTCGACCATCTGCCTCACGACGAGCGTCTGCTGCCAGTCTTTGGCTCCGAAGAACGCGGCGTCGGCCGGCACGATCTCGAACAGTCGCTTGACGACCGTGGCCACGCCGGCGAAATGCCCCGGCCGGATCGCGCCCTCGAAGGGCAGGGCGGGGCCCGCGACATGCACCTGCCCGGCCTGACCGTGGGAAGAGCCGTCGGGATAGACGGCTTCGACCGACGGCATGAAGGCCCACTGCACCCCGAGCTGCTCGAGGAGTGCGAGATCGGCCTCGACCGGCCGCGGATAGCGGGCGAAGTCTTCGTGCGGGCCAAATTGCGTGGGGTTCACGAAGATCGACACCACGACCTCTTCGCAGGCCGCCGCCGCAGCCTCGACGAGGCTCGCATGCCCGGCGTGCAGCGCTCCCATCGTCGGCACGAATCCGACGCGGCGGCCCCGTTGCCGGGCGGCACGCACGGCCGCTGTGATCCGCGTTGGGTCGGTCTCCAACTGCACCATCACGCCATCGCCTCGACGGCCGCCACGGCCTCGCCGATCGCTCGCTCGAGATCGTTGGCCTCCACGATCACCACGGCCTTCGGCCGGCGGCCGGCTCCGGATGCGGGCGCGAGCAGGCGGTGTCGGAGCTCGGTCTGGATCGCGCCCAGTCCGGCCACCGAGTGGATGACGCCGGTGGCTTTCGCGTCGACGACGGCCGTTGAAGCAGCCGGCGGATCCACCACCGTGCCGGGAGCACACCTGCCGCCGTCGGCGAGCCGCTGCGCGAGCACGGCCTCTTCGGCGACGAGCAGGATCGCCACCTCGGCCGCCACGCCCCGCAGGATGGCATCCATGTCGAGCAGCACCGTGTCGAGCCAGACGTCGGCGACAGCCGCCGCGACCTCCGCAGCACCACTGCCCGGCACACCAACCACGGCCACGTGCGGATGGGCCACGGAGATGTTGTCGAGCAGGTCCTGCACCGAGCAGCCAGCCAAGGGATGCACGAAGTCGGGGGCGATCTCGGCGCACGGTTCGAGCACGAACCGCCGGGTGGTCATCCGGGGATGGGGGATGGTGAGGCCGGGCTGCTCGATGACGAGATCTTCATACAGGAGAAGATCGAGATCGATCGTGCGGGGCCCCCACCGTTCGAGCCGCTCGCGATGCAGGGTGTTTTCAATCGCCGTGAGCACGCCGAGCAGCTCGTCGGCGGCGAATTCCGTCTCGACGAGGAAGGCCCCGTTCATGAAGGGAGCCTGGCCTGCCGGGCCACCGACAGGGCGAGTCTCACGGATTCGGCTGGTCGCGAGGAGTGTCAGGCCCGGCATCGAGCGGAGCAGGTCGCCCGCATCGGCAAGATGCTGCCGTGGCTGTCCTTCATTCGAACCGCACGCGATGAGGCATCGTGCCATGGACCGTCGCCCTGGTGACTGACCACCGTGCCAACGCATTGTACGGCGCGGACACATCCGGCGGGCAAATCACCGCCGGGCGACTCGAAAGCGGGGGGGACATCCAGGCCACGACCAAAATCGTCGACTGTCGATCCCTCAAGTCGTCGCCCCCCAACTTTCAAATCGCGGTTATTCAGTGCGACGAGGGCCGCAGGCTCGTCGGTGTCGTGACATGCGTCCCTCGTTGGCGGCATTCTGAAGAACGAGGGTCGCTTGTCAAGCATGATGTCGAGCCGACCGCGCGACGACCGCGCGCGGACCGGTAAATTAGCGAACAAAAGCCACTGTCTGTTCCCAAAAAAATTTTCTCCCACGCTGCGGCCGGCGCGGGCGTGAGCACATCGAGAAAACGCACCTTGTCAGACGGAGTCTGTTTCAGAGAAAAACCATCTGTTTTTCAAGGGCGCCTGTCATCGAGCGACGCTTCGACGCGCCGCCGGCAATCGTTCGGGAAGCCACGCATCCATGCCAGCACAAGAACGCTCGTTCGACGAAGACGACGGTTTCTCCGGTGAATCAGCGCAGGGTATTGACGAACCCGACGGCCTGCTTCAAGGCGACCTCGAAGGGCCTGCGGGGCACGCCGCCGGCGGCGCGCCGCAGCCACCGCCCGACACATATTGGGCGCTCTCCCGCACGCCGCTCACGAGCCTCGCATTTACCTTGCCGCTCGTCATGGCCTACGAAGGCGGCGTGTTGCTGCTTGGCCGGGGGGCACCACGAAATGGCGCCGATGTGTGGCTCCGGCAGGTGCTCGACGCCCTCGGATTTGGCGGGTATTTTCTGCTGCCAGTGCTCACGATCGTGGGGCTGTTGGCGTGGCATCACGTGGAGCACGATCGCTGGCGATTCAGCCCGGTGGTGCTCGCAGGCATGTGCCTGGAGTGCCTGATTCTGGCGGCGGTGCTGGTGGGCCTCGCCCGCTTGCAGAGCCGCCTGTGGCCTCTCGACGTCGGCGCCGGAGTCGCCGCGTTCATGGCCCGATTCATCGGGTTTTGCGGGGCTGGGCTCTACGAAGAGGTGCTGTTTCGTCTGCTCCTGCTGCCAGCCGTGGGCTGGATGATCACCCGCCTGGGGGCCACGCCGCCGGCTGCGGCAGTCTGGGCCGTGCTCACCACGAGCGTGCTTTTCGCGGCAGCTCATTACGTGGGGCCGCTCGGCGACACCTTCGACCTCCACAGCTTCGCCTTTCGCACGCTCGCCGGGCTCTTTTTTGCGATCCTGTTTCTCGTGCGGGGATTCGGCATCGCAGCCGGCACGCATGCCGTGTACGACATGATCGTGGGTTTTCGGTGACGCCGCACCCGCTTTCGGCGGCCGCGGCAAGTCGTCTTTGTGCAACGCAGCATTCACTTTTATAATCAGGTCTTCTTCCGAGCGAGGGTGCCGCGTGCTGTCCGTCCGGCCAAACGTCAACGAACTCGTCTTCCAGCTCTATGGTCGGGCGCTGCACCCCGAACTGTTCGAGCTCTGCGCCACACGGTCGATCGAACGCGGCGGCTACCGGGCCGACGTGACGATCACGAGTGCCGGGCACCTGATCACCTGGCGTCGCGACGGGCTCACGCTCTGCGAAGTGGCGACGAGCGCCGCCCAGCCCCTGCCGCAGAAGCGCCGGCTGCTCTCCTACCGGTTGAGCGGTGAGCGCAGCGACCGCATGGAGTGCCGCGGCGGCACCACCTATCAGACGTGCTTTCAGCTCGAGGCCGTCGCCCCCGAGGTGTTTTGGACGTTCCAGCAGGAGCTCTGCAGCGAGGGGATCAAGCACGGGCTCTTTCACCGCTTCGAGTCGGGCGGGCGGCTCGCGCTCGGGGCGATCAGCTGGCTCAACATCGAAACGCGGGCCAGGAGCCTGCTCGTGCAGGCCTTCCACACGTTTCCCGACAACCTGGCGATCGTGAAGAGCCAGTCGCTCTTCGAGGTCCCCTGACGCATGCCGAAACCCCGTCCCGCCGCGCGACAATCCGCCGCCGAGCCCCGCCGCAGCCGCGTGCTCATCGCCGACGACAACGAACCGAACCGCGAGCTGCTCGAGGTCTACCTCGCCGACATCGACTGCGAGATCACGACCGCGGTCGATGGCCGCGACACACTCGACAAGGTGGCGTCGTTTCACCCCGACGTGATCCTGCTCGACGTGATGATGCCGAAGCTGTCGGGGTTCGAGGTCTGCCAGCGGCTCAAGGGCGACCCGGCCACGAGCCCGATCATGATCCTGATGGTCACTGCACTCGGCGAACTCGGCGACATCGAGCGGGCCGTGGAGGCCGGCACCGACGACTTCCTCTCGAAGCCCGTCAACAAGGTCGAGCTCGTGAAGCGGGTGGAAAACATGCTCAAGTTGCGGCATGTGAGCGACGAGCTCGAACGGCTGCGCAACTACATCAGCACCATGGACGACGACCTGCCGCCCCGGTCGTAGCATGTGGGGCGAGCGTCTCGCTTGCCTGGAGTTGAGGCTGCAAAGGCAACCGAGACGGTCGCCCCACGTGCCTTACGTGGCCCGAGTGAGATTCACATCTCTGAGCACGCGGACGGTGGCCGGCGACTTGTTGAGCACGTAGAAATGGATGCCCGGCACGCCGGCATCGAGGAGTTCGCGCACCTGCCGCGTGGCAAACTCCACGCCCGCCTCGAACTGGGCAGCCTCGTCGTCGCCCGCCGCCTCGAACGCCCGCGTGAATGAGTCTGGCAGGCGGGCCTTGCAGAGCGTGGCGATGCGGCGGATCTGTGCATAGTTGGTGACGGGCATCACGCCAGGCACGATCGGGGCGGTGATCCCGAACGCCGCGCAGCGGTCGCGAAACCGGAAGAAGTCGGCGTTGTCGTAGAAGAGTTGCGTCACGACGACGTCGCCGCCCGCCGCACACTTGCGGCGTAGATTTTCGAAATCCGCCTCGGGGCTCACTGCTTCCTGATGGGTTTCGGGATAGCCCGCCACGAGGACTCCGAACTCCGGGAACTCCGCCTTGATGAGCGCGACGAGTTCCGAGGCGTACCGCAGGCCGCCCTCGGCCTGGCGAAAGGCCGTCTCGCCCTTGGGCGGATCACCGCGGAGGGCCACGATCGCCGTCACGCCAGCGTCCGCAGCTTCGCGCAGGTAGGCCCGCAGTTCGTCGACCGTGCTGCCGACGCACGTCAGATGGCTGGCCACCGGCAGGTCGTGACGCGAGAGCACGCCCTTGAGCACGTCGAGCGTGGTGCCACGGGTCGAGCCGCCGGCGCCGTAGGTGCAGGTGATGAGCGACGGCTCGAACTCCATGAGGTCGTCGACTGTGCGCCACATCGCCGCCTCGGATTCGGGCGTCTTGGGCGGGAACAGTTCGAACGACAGGCCGAAGCGGCCGGCGGTGTAGGCGTCTTGGATCGACACGGCGGCACTCGTCGCGAAAAGGAGTGGAGTGGAAACAGTGTTCCAGATTCTAGTCAACCGCTGCGGTGCGGTGTAACCGACCGCTCAGGCTCACGGCGGGCAGCGCGATCGATCTTCATCTCGAGCCACCGCAGGCGGGCCTCGAGGTCGAGCTGGCGGGAGGCACATGCCGCGATCGGAAAGGGATGCCCGAGCCGCGGTTCGTAGACCTTTCGGATCACTTCGACGAGATCGCGGTTTTCCTCGCGCTGCGGGAAATAAGCAATGTGCACGAACGGCACGGAGCGGGCGCACACAATCCGTGCCCCGGTGCGGCGGCAGTGTTCGTGGAGCATGTGTTCGTCGTCGTTGGAGCCGTCGGCGATCGTCCCCCACAGTTCGCGTCGAAAGAGGATGCAGTTGATCGAGTAGCGTTCCGCACCCGGCACGGCGACAGGCTCGAGGCCACGGGTGGCGGCGATGAACCGGTCCGGCACGAGGGTCGTGCGCTCGTGCAGCCAGCGGGCCAGATGCGGCGCCGCCCAGATCGTGCCGTGACTGCCACCGTCGAGCGTGCCGGCGGGCACGATCCGGCTCGCCCGGGGCGGTCCCACGACATGATCTCGCGCCATATCGGCGAAGTAGGCATCGCGCAGATTCATCACGGCAAGCGTCTCGGGAAACCCCCAGCAGTTGTTGTTGATGAGTGGGGTCACATAGGCGAGTGGCGGACCCGGCACTGCCGCTGCCCCGTCGTAGCAGGCGACGAGCGCTTCGAGCCAGCCCGGGGCGATCGGAAAAGCGTCGTCGTCGACCTTGCACACGAGTTCGTAAGGGGCGAGGAGCGGCGAGGCGAGGAGCGCGGCAAGCGAATGGTAGGCAGGGCCCGGCTGGATGCCCGTCACCACGTGGATGCGGCCGGGGAACAGCCTGGCATACCGTTGGGCGACACCCAGCGTGCGTTCAGCGTCGAACGTGCCTCGGCAGTTCTGGAGGATGAAGAGGTTGACGCCAGCTTGCAGATACGCGGCCTGGCAGGCGAGCGACACCTCGAGCGACTCGTAGTCGCTGCAGGCCAGGACGACAATCGCGACGCGATTCATGATGCGGCGAGGGCGGCCAGGAATTCGCGGTCGGCAGGGAGAAGGTGGAGCCCGCGGCGGGCCATCATGCGTTCGAGCACGGTGGCTGCCTGCTCGGCCGTGGACCGGCCACCGAGGATTTCATTGGTGAAGGCGGGCACGACGTCAGGCACCATGCCCTGAACCGTCGCGGCGAGGCCGATGCGCGCCCCGCAGGGAATCGACGCGTTGATCGCCGTCTTCACGAGATCGCCAATCAGGGCCCCGAAAAACTGGCGGCCGGTGTCGGTCGTGGCCCGGCTGCCGTCCGAGCGATGTTCGTGGAGGCGCACCGTGCCGTAGGTCGCCTTGAGATTGCTCGTTACGGTGCCGGCGGCGAGGTTCACCCACGAGCCCAGATGGCTGTGGCCGAGGAACCCGTCGTGCGCCTTGTTCGAGAAGGCTTCCATCGCCGTGGCCTCGATCTCTCCACCCACGCGGCAGTCGGCGCCGATCGCCGTGCCGGCCCGGAGCCAGGCATGCGGATTCACCCTGGTGCGCGGCCCGATCCAGAGAGGGCCGTCGAGGCAGACGAAGGGGCCGATCTCGGCGCCGGCTCCGACGACCACGGGCCCGTGCCGCACGACCACTTCGTCGGCCACACTCGCCCCATCGGCCACGAACAGCCCTCGGCGCACCTCGCGAAACCGTCCTGAATCGATTTTGATGGCGAGCGAGCCATTGAGCGCTCGTTCATGCGCCTCGATCACATGGTGCGATTCGTCGAGCAGGTCGAGCGCGAGATCTGCCTCTGGCAGGCCGTGAGAATCGAGCAGATGCATCACCGGCCTCGCGGCCGTGCGAATGTTGCGAAGCAGGGCGTCATCGGAGCCATCTCCTGCCGGCGTGCGGTGGAGCACGGCGGCCTCGATGCTGTCCGCGTGCCGCACGATCACGCGGCGGCCGGTTTCAGCGAGGCTGCGGAGGCGGGTGATATTTTCGCGGCTGGGGATCACGCGGGCGTTGACGACGAGGGCGACCGCGCCGTGTCGCGATTCCGGAGGCTCGGGTGGGACGTCGCCGGATCCGCCCCAGAGTGCCGCGCGGTCGCCGCCGAGGGCCGTGAGATACTTTGCCAGGTGGGGCCGGAGCACGCGTTCGACGGTGCCGAAGGAGGCGAGCGCGTCGTGGAGCGTGGTGGCTCCGAGGGTGAGGTCGCAGGCCGGGCGGGCTGCCGTGAGCACCCCGAGCCGCTCCACCCGTTCATCTTCGAAGACGAGCACGTGCATGGTGAGAGAAACCCTACCATGCACCACTGTCCGCTGCGGAGCCCGGTGCTGGCAAAACAGCCCGCCAGACCGTAATCTCGCGGGTGGCAACGCCTCTCACGAGCCGGAGTGGCGGAATGGCAGACGCGGCGGACTCAAAATCCGTTGCCCGCAAGGGCGTGTGGGTTCAAGTCCCTCCTCCGGCATTGCGAATTCGACGGGAAAGAATGGGGTTCGCGATCGGGCGGCCCCTCGTGCTCACCCCCTGAAGGGGTCGACTGTTAGACAAAGTGTAAGGCGGAGTGACCTTGCCCTACTTGGCCGTGCCGCTCGTTCAGGCCGCGCTGAACGTCGTCCCCGCGGCTGTGACCGCGGGCGACAAGATCGAGAGCCTGCGGCAGTAGGCCTCCGGACGGTGCTTGTCGGCGGATCGGGCGGGCGTGTATTCGCGGTCTGAGGGTGGCAGTGGCGGTCGTGTTCGGAGAGTCGTGCGGGAGCCGGGGGTGAACTGACCGACACACTTCAGCGGATAGACTCGCAGGCTCACTCTCCTTGGTCATCCTTCAATGAACACTGCCCTCGTGATCATCGATGTCCAGAATGACTTCTGCTCAGGCGGTGCTCTCGCAGTGCCTAATGCGGACTCAGTGATCCCGGCTATCAATAGACTGATGCCGGGCTTTCGCCATGTGTTTCTCACGCAGGACTGGCACCCCGAAGGCCATGTGTCGTTCGCATCAAGTCACCCCGGGCATCTTCCGTTCAGTCGCATGACGCTGCCGTATGGCGAGCAAATCCTGTGGCCCGATCACTGCGTCGAAGGAACACGCGGCGCCCAGTTTCATCCGGGACTGGAGATTCCTTCTGCCTCGACCGTCGTTCGCAAGGGAACCTGCAAAGACATAGACAGTTATTCGGCGTTCCTTGAAAACGATCACACGACACCGGTTGGACTCGATACCCTGCTGCGTGAGGCCAATGTCCATGCAATCGTGCTCGCAGGCCTGGCGACGGACTTTTGCGTGCTCTATTCGGCCCTCGATGCTCGCAAGCTGGGATATGAGGTTACCGTGGTCGAGAACGCATGCCGGGGGATCGACACGGAAGGCTCACTGGCCACGGCGTGGATACGGATGACCGACGTTGGTGTGCGAAGAGCGTGAGACTTCGCGACACTCACAGCCCCTTCGTCATCACATAGTCGTCCATCACGAAGCCGCCGCCGATCTCGAACACGGCCTCCCGGACGACCTCAAAGCCCGCTGCCGTATAGAACCCGACTGCCCCGGTGTTCCGCTTGTTGACCTGCAGCCAGAGCAAATATCGGCCGAGATCACCTGCCCGTTGTTCGACGTGCCCGAGCATGAACTTTCCAAGCCCCAAGCCGCGGTGGGATGCGAGCACATAGAGTTGCCCGAGCTTCATGGCGGCCAGCCCTCCGTCGCCGTAGTTATCCGCCAGTTCGCGCAGCACGGCAAAGTCTGAGTCTGTGACAGGCGTAAGCGTCGTGGCTGCGGGTACCACGGGTCACTCGCTTTTGATCAGCGGCTCATCAAGAGCGTCGCAGACCATGTCGAAATACTCCGTTTCGAACCATGACTGGAAGAGATCGAAATCGTTGAAGTCGGGAAACTGTTCGCGGTCGAGATGCCACGCCGACACCTCCTCATAGAAGATCGCCGCGGACGACTCCCGGATGACCTCTTCTTGGTCTTCTGGGTAATCACACCTCTCGACACCTGCCTACAACGGCACTTCGGTTGAGCACGGCGACACTCCAGTGTTTCAGACGTTCTCGCTCTCATCGTCTGGGGAGTCCAGTTCCTCGAACTCTTCGTCGTCTTCCCACGGCCAGAAGAACATCTGCACCTGCCGGAGAATCACGACGTCCTCTTCTTCATTGATGTCGATCTGGAACAAGAGGCCTTCGAACTCGCTCAGGTCCTTCGGATCGACTGGCGAGATGATGACCGTCTTGTCATCACGGGCACTCTTCTCGGCTGTCACGAACGAGTAGCGGGCAATCTCGCCGTGAATATCGATCTCGTCGGCGGCATCGAAGATTTCCGCCTCGCCCTCAATCTGGAACTGCGGCATCGGCCCGGCTCCCTCTCGTTGAAATGACAGCAAACAACAGCACGTCAGCAGCGGGAGCATACCCAACCCTCCACCCACAGGAATCCCATGTCCACCGCAACCACCACATCCACCGACACTGGCCAAACCAGTTCTCGCCGGAACTCAACCCAACCCACCAACACTCCGACCAGCCAACTCGAATGCTTCGCCGCCCAGGGGCTCCGCACCACGATGGCCGCCGTATGGTCGTCCCCGAAGCTGTCACTGCGAGCGAAAAGATCGAGGGGTTACGCCAGTGGGCTTCCGGTCGGTGCCTGTCGGCGGACCGGGCGGGCGTGTATTCGCGGTCGGTAGGCGTGAGTGGTGGGCGGATGCGGAGGATGGTGAGGGCTGACTGAGGCTGGCCGTGAAAAACACCGAGGGGAGCAGGCCCATGATGGCGACCTGCTCCCCTCTCGTTGGAATCAGATTGGCTTTGCTGCGTCAGGCCCGCTAGCGACGCCGCCACATCGTGTAGCCGCCGCAGGCCAGACCGGCGAGGGCCATGGCGCAGGTGGAGGGTTCGGGGACGGCCGAGGTTGCGATCATGGAGCCGTCACTGAATCGAAGAAACTCGGTATCGTATAGGCTCTTGGTAACGCCAAACCCGAACAGGCGTAGTTCGGCGCCTTGCTCCGCCCACCCCATGACTTGGTAGTCGGAAAGCAGTCCTTGGAGGACCACGGTGTCGGTGCCGATGTCACCGTAGATGTCGTCGTTGTTGCCCAAGGCGGAGATGACGTCGTCACCCTCGGCGCCGTGAATGAGATTGTCGTCGCCGACCCTGCCGAGAATGGCGTCGCTGGCCGGACCACCCCAGATCGGCATGCCTGCAATCTGTGCGGCAACGCTGCTACCGTTCACGCCCCATTCAAACTGGAAAAATGCGTTGTCCTCACTTTCGCGAAAGAGATTGAAGTGGGCCTGATCTCCAGCGCCATATGCCGGCGAGAGAGTCAGCGTTTCATCGAGATATCCCGTTGACTTGGTCCACCCTTGGGGCAGCACCGTCAAGTCGAAGGATTCGGCGATGTCGGCGTCGTTCTCCACTCCCGTGGTGCCCATGATGTATCGGTTTCCCCACTCGTCGGTGATGAAGTGTCGCTGGATGAGGTTGCCTTCGGGTGAGTTGCCTTCCCGTGCCCACCAGATCATTTCCTGATTTTTCTCGTTGGAACTGAACCGGATCGTGCCCGCTGGAGGAGTAACGGTCGCGAAGGCGGCATGGTAGGCATTGATCGTGCCCGGGAAAGCCGTCTCCGTGTACGGCCACATGGCACTCTGGGTCTGGGCGATGAACTTCCACGTGTATCCGTCGATAGTTTCGACTTCGATATCTGGTTCGGGCAGGCCGGGGCTGCTCAACGTGTTTTCGTCGTTGAACTCCGAGTTGCGTGCGGTGTTTCGGATGTAGCCGTCCGACGGTTCGTACGTGTCCCACTCTTCTGCCGTGATGGCGTTGTCACCGTAGGCAAGCCAGACGCGGGTGTAGCCCTGAAACTCATCGACCCCCGCATCAGTCACGTCAGCAATTTCGAAAGCGGCGTACAGGGTGGCAGGAGCCGTCAACAAACCAAACAGGGCCACCACACTGAGGGACAGGGCAACTCTGGGCATGCGGGCGATCGGCGTCATGATCAAACTCCTTCGGAGCGACTGAGAATAACCTCGGCCCCAAATCATTTTACAATTGTTAGCACGGTCAATGGCACCTCCGCAATCATTTCCCGGCCGCGGGATACATCCCAGAGGCTCCGCACCACGATGGCCGCCGTATGGTCGTCCCCGTGGCTGTCACTGCGGGCGCTGATGAGGCGATTTATCGCATCAAGAGAAGTATCGTCAGCGCCGCCATGGCCTCCAACCCGTGGGATAGAGGTTCGGCTCCCGGAACCTGAACACCTGGAAGGAATTTGGATCCCCGTTGGGGTCTTCCACATGCCTGCCAGGCAACGTGATCCTCAAGAGCTTTGCCCGAGCCGGAATCGCTGGAAAACTCAGATCGTGCATGTTGTCACCGTCGTTCAGGTCGCCGATTTCCAGCGGCGCCACGGTAACGGTTTTTCCCCGATGCAAGTACGTCAAGCGATAGGCCCGCGTCACGGCAACACCGACTTCGTTCCCTGTCGGAAAGTCCGTGATGCCCCCCGACCAAACGACGCGGACAAAAGCGGAGCCGACCGTGCAGGCGTTGGCGTCGTTGGTGAGAAGTGCAGGATCGATCCGCCATGCATCCACGATGGAGGGGCCGGCCGAGAGGCGTCTGATGGGGGGAGACACGAGGTCAGAAAACACCTCACTGCGTTTCGAGCCAGGAGGGCTTCCCACGAGCTGTCCGACCAGCCGCACGCGAACAGGCCGGACACCCGTCTCAGCATCCCCGAAATCGCCGGTCAGCAGGATCGTCTGCGTCTCATTCGACTCATTGGCAGGACGGAGCGTGGCAAACGCCGGCACGGTGACTGTCCCGTCGCTGCGGATCACGTTGAAGTCGGCGGGGTCAATCGATGCTGGATTGATGAGCCATGAGAAGGTGATCGGCATGCCATCCATCTGCTGCGGCATCCCGTCATCGAGTCCCCAGAAAGCGCTCAAAAACCTCGGGGCTTCGGCGCGGCTCGCGGCACGGATGGCCGTCGCACCAGCCGCCACGCCAGCAAAGGCGTCGGTGCCGACGTTCGGTGCGTTGCCAACGAACCTGACGCTCGTCAACGCTGCGGTGTTGCCGAACGACATCGTCACCAGCTTGGAGTTGTTCTGGAACGCCCTGTCGTGGATCAGTTTGACACTGTCGGGAACAGCGATGCTGGTGATCGTGCCCTGCGAGAACACGAAGTCGCCCTGCGGTGACGCCGTGTGCACGATCCTCCGCTCCAGCACATCGCAGCCCAGGTGGATGCTCGTGCACGCCGCAGCCGCACTCTGGCCGCCGTCAAACTGGGCGGCGAACACCTCGCGGCGTCGAGCGCCACGACGGCGGGAGGGCTTGGCAAAACGGGAAAACAGCCATCGCATGAGGCCACCGGTTGATTCTCTGGTTCATCGGCCAAACCAGTGTCCTTGATCACCAACTGGAGGCCGACGCCGGATCGGACCTTACGAGCGTAATGTGAGGCCAACGACAGGGCAACGAATGGGTGCGGCAACGGGTTTTTCGTCAGAAACAGGAGCCGCAGGGGATGGCCTCACATTCCACGACACCGGCCAGCACACCACAAGCCGGACCACAACCCAGCCCACTAACACCCCGACAACCCAACTCGAACGCTCCGCCGCCAACAGGCTCCGCACCACGATGGCCGCCTGAGTGTTCGATGTGCCGCTCGTTCAAGCCGCCCAGAACGTCGTGCCCGTGGCCGTGACTACGGGCGACAAGATCGAGAGCCTGCGCCAGTTGGTTTCCGGTCGGTGCCTGCCGGCGGATCGGGCGGGAGTGTATTCGCGGTCGGAAGGGGGCGGAGGGAGCGTGCGGAGGGTGGTGAGGGCCATGGCGTACGTGGACGGCTCAGGCACTGCCGTCAGGACGTGTGGAATCCCATGCATGTCCACGGTCAGAAATTTGGGGACCGTCACCTTTTCCTTACGAGCGGATGAGCGCCTATACTGCCGCGTATCTTGAGCCTCTTCTGTACTCCCGGAAATCTCTCTCATGTCTGACAAGCAGCCCAACAACTGGCCCGATCTCCTCATCGGCCTCTACGACAATCTCACCGGCCGCCGAGCCGAGATCACGTATGAGTTCGACAACATGCACATCAAAATCCCCAGCGGCACCGGGCCGGCGGCCGAACACGCCGAGTGGGTGCTGCACGGAACGATGAAGATCCGCACGCGAGACACTGGTACGCCCCCAAAATGATCCTGGCCGGGCGGCTCACGGGAACGCTGGATGGCCGCCCGGTCGTGATCGACGCAGACGCTTCGGGGCTGGAGATCTCAGCGCCGTCGTTGCAGACGGCCTGGGCCATGAAGCGGCAGGCCACTGCGGTTATGCCGCTCTTGGATCTGGTGCGCCGCGCCGGCATTCCGCTGCGGGTGAAATTCGCGGGGCTCATGTCGGTGCAGGTGCTGCCGCGGCCGAGTCTCGTGGCCCGGATCTTTCTGCCCAGGCTGGCTTAGCCCGTGTGAAATCCCCAGGGCGCGCTGGTCGGTCAGTCGATGGGCAGGAAGGCCCACAGAGACGGGCGGCCGCAGTTGCAGTGCACCGCGCGGCCCAAGAGTCCGAGGCCGGCGGCGCTCAGATACACCGCGGACCTCGCGGCATCCCAGCAGCCTGCCGCGCCGGCCGCCCTCGGCCCGCGGAGCCGCGACTGCACGCTCGGCACGGGATGGAAGATCAGCTCCACGAGTGAGCTTCGCTGCCGCTCGCGGTCTTGGAAGTCGTCGAGCATCTCGATCGTGCGTGCCATCGCATCCCTCCGGCACCCAGCCGCGAGCAATGCCTGATCGACATCGGCCACGCCGCGCCGGCTCGGCGTGGGAAGCGTGAGCAGCCCCAGAAACGACCAGAGCGTGAACACGAGGCTGAAGCTCACGATCCCCTCGGCCGTGCCGAGCCGCCGATCCCCGATGACGATCGCGGCCAGGACGATGCCGGCGAGCGTGAAGCCGAGGGCGAGCATACGGCCGCGCCACCAGCCCCCCGTCTGCACAGCCATCTGCCGCCGCCGCACCGCCACGGCGAACGCTTCGGGATCGAGCGACTCACGCCAGCGCATCGGCAAGAGATGCAGCTGGGGCCGAATCACGCCCAGCACCGCGCCCGTGAATGCCTCGTCGTCTGATTCGCCCATGAACGTCGGCAGCGCGTCGGCGACGGGCGCGTCGCCGGGATGAGGCTCGTCGTCCGCGATCGGCAGGCTCGGCGTGACGTCGAGCGGAGCCAGCGCAGCGGCCAGGGCGATGCGCCCTTGGAGCAGGGTGACTGCGAGCACGGCCCCGGCCGCAATCACGCCGGCGGTGCCTCCGGCCCTGCCAGCCAAAAGGAGCACCGCCGCCGTCAGGACCAGGAGCGCGGAGTGGACGCCCACGCCCCGCGCGAGCCTTCCGCAAAACACCCCGAGTGGCAGATGCCGCCGTCCATACCGGCGTGGCAGCAGGTAGCCACCGAACAGGTCGAAGGGCAGGTGGATGGCGGCGTATGCCATGACGAAGCCGGCGAGCGCCGCGATCTGGCTTCCGAGCGGCTTATCTGCCGCAGGCAGCAGCCGGGCCGGCACACCGTATGCCAGGCCTACCGTCGCGAGCACGACCATCGTGCCCACGCCGCTCATGCCCAGCCACAGCCGCGCGCGGCCATAGCCGGGTGCAGACTCGGCCGCCGGGGGCTCGCTGCCGGCCATCGTTTTCGAACGGTGCATCGCCTCGGCTGTTCTCTGGATGCCGCTGAGCATGCCGCCGAACACGAATTCATGGAGTGGCACGACGGCATACCAATAGAGGATGCCAAAGAGCCCCCGGGGACGAAAGCGGGCCGTCATCACCAGGCGAGTGAGCGGCGTCGTCGCGCGGGCGTCGATCTCCTCGATCGTGAAATCGAGCTGGGCTTCGCCCGGCAGCTTCATCTCGGCCCGCAAGGAGAGCGATCGGTCGCGGTCGATCCCGACCACTCGCCAGAAGTCGAGCGCCTCGCCAAACTCCACCATCTCCGGATGACGCCGGCCCCGCCGCAGCCCCGGCCCGCCCACGAGCTTGTCGAGCCAGCCGCGCAGTTGCCAGAGTACGTCGCCGGCATACCAGCCGTTGCCACCCCCGATTCGGCAGACGGCTGCATACACGCTCGTCGGGTCGGCCTCGATATCCACGACCCGCTCGTCGGTGAACACGGTGCCTCCCGCCCAGGCCGGGTCTCCGGGCACGGGTCCCGCCACGCTCCAATGGGTTTCGACAGCGTGGCGATCGATCTTCACCTTCGCCCGGTGGATCGACTCGCGCACGCCCAAAGCCTCGTGCGGCATGAGCCGCTGCGTGGTGTCATCGGTGACGACCACGCGGTTTTTCAAGCCTTCCGCCAAGGGCCGGGCGATCCGGTAGGAGACGGGCGTGACGAGGTTGATCCACAGCGAGCTCAGCCGCGGCGTGAGCACGGGCACCGGCAGGATGATCCGCCGGCGCAGGCCGAGCTCTTCGGCCATCACCCGCATCAGCTCCTGGTAGGGCATCACGTCGGGCCCGCCGATCTCGAGTGTCTTGCCGGCGGTTTCGGGCACAGCGAGGCAGCGCACGAGCCAGTGCAGCACGTCGGCGATCGCCACCGGCTGGCACTCGGTGGTCACCCACTTGGGCGTGATCATGATCGGGAGCCGCTCGACGAGGTAGCGCAGAATTTCGAACGATGCCGAGCCAGAGCCGATGATCATCGCCGCCCGGAAGGTGGTCACCGGCACGCCGCACGATGCGAGCTCCTGCTCGACCTGTCGGCGCGAGCGCAGGTGTTCGCTGAGGTCGGGCCCCATCTCGCCGAGGCCCCCGAGATAGATGATCCGCGCGATGCCTGCGTCCCGGGCGGCAGCGGCGAAGCCGGCGGCGAGCTCGCGGTCGCGATCGGCATAGGTGCCCCCCGTGGCCACCATCGAGTGCACGAGGTAATAGGCAGCCCGGCAGCCCTGCAGGGACCGCGCGACCGCGGCGGTGTCGGCGAGATTGCCCGCGATCACCTCGACCCGCGGATCGTGCCGCCAGGGGCGCGAATCGAGCTTGCGAGGCTCCCGCACCAGGCAGCGGACGCGGTAGCCGGCTTCGAGCAGCGCGGGCACGAGCCGGCCGCCGACATACCCGGTCGCCCCGGTGACGGCGATCAGGTCGCCGACGTTGACGAGAGGGCTCAAAGTTTCAGGCATGATCCGGCCTCCGGAGCGAGGACTCCATCGTCATCGAGCGCAGCCGCAGCGCGTTGGCAACCACCGACAAGGAGCTAAGGCTCATCGCCGCCGCGGCGACCATCGGGTTCAAGAGCAGGTGGCTCGAGAGCGGATAGAGCACTCCGGCCGCGAGCGGCACGCATACAGCATTGTAGGCCAGCGCGAAGAACAGGTTTTGCCGGATATTGCGCATCGTGTGGCGGCTGAGGTCGATCGCCTTGACGATCCCCCCGAGATCACCTTTGACGAGCGTGACGCCGGCCGATTCGATCGCCGCGTCGGTGCCCGTGCCCATGGCGATGCCGACGTCGGCCTCCGCCAGGGCGGGCGCGTCGTTGATGCCGTCGCCGGTCATCGCCACCACGCGGCCCTGGGCCCGGAGCGACTTCACGAGGGCGTACTTTTCGCCCGGCTGCACTCGGGCGCGAAACTCGTCGATTGCGAGCTGCGTTGCCACGGTGCGGGCCGTCTCGTCGGCGTCGCCTGTGAGCATGATGATCCGCAGGCCCATGCCGTGCAGCCGCCGGATGGCCGCGGCCGCCGAGGGCTTGATCGGGTCGGAGACGGCGATGATGCCTGCCAGCCGCCCATCCACCGCGACATGCATCACCGTGCGGCCCTGCTGCTGGAGCGCAACGGCGCGGTCGTCGAGCGCGCCGAGATCGGCAACGCCCTGGCCGGAAAGCCACTCGCGGCTTCCGACGAGCACCTCCCGGCCCTCCGCGCTGCCGCGAGCGCCGCCCCCCGTGGCCGAGGCGAAGCGCGTTGCGAGTGGCAGCGGCAGGCCCCGCTCCCGTGCCGCGGTCACGACCGCCCTGGCCAGTGGATGCTCGCTGTTCTGCTCGATGCCGGCCGCAGCCCGCAAGAGCTCCGTCTCGGTCATCGGCTCGATCGCCGTGCATGCGGTGAGCGCCGGCCGGCCGGCCGTGAGCGTGCCCGTCTTGTCGACGACGAGCGTGTCGACCTTCTCCAGCCGTTCGAGGACCTCGGCGTTTTTGACGAGCACGCCCTCCTGGGCCCCGCGGCCGATCCCCACCATGATCGACATTGGCGTGGCCAGGCCGAGCGCACACGGGCAGGCGATGATCAGCACGGCGATCGAATTGACGAGCGCCCAGGCCAGCGGCGGCTGCTCGGGCGCCGCGATGGCCCACACGAGAAACGTCATGACCGCGATCGCGAGCACCGCCGGCACGAAATAGCCCGCCACCGCGTCGGCCACCTTTTGGATTGGCGCCCGGCTCCGCTGCGCCTCGGCCACCAGGCCGATGATTCGCGCGAGCAGGGTGTCGTGGCCGACCTTGTCGGCCACCATCAAAAAGCCGCCCGTCTGGTTGAGCGTGCCGCCGATCACCGCATCGCCGACTCGTTTTTCGACGGGCATTGGCTCGCCGGTGATCATCGATTCCTCGACCGAGCTATCCCCGTCCGTGAGCCAGCCGTCCACGGGAATCTTCTCGCCCGGTCGCACCCGCAGGGTGTCGCCCACGCGCACGTCATCAAGCGGCACCTCCCGCTCCATGCCGTCGCGGACCACGCGGGCCAGCGGCGGGGCCAGCGACATGAGCTCGCGGATGGCGGCGCCGGTGCGGTGCCGGGCCCGCAGCTCGAGCAATTGCCCGAGCAGCACGAGCGTGATGATCATGGCCGCCGCCTCGAAGTAGAGCGGCGCACCGCCGTCGTGCTGGAACTGATGGGGGATCGCCCCGGGAAACACGAGTGCCGCCACGCTGAAGAGATAGGCCGCGGCCGTGCCGATGGCGATCAGCGTGAACATGTTGAGGTGGCCCGTCACGAGCGAGCGCACGCCGCGCTCGAAAATCGGCCAGCCGGCCCAGAGCACCACGGGAGTGGCGAGCGCGAACTGCAGCCAGCGGCTCGCCTGGAGCCCGATCCAGCGATCCAGCGGCACGCCCACCATCGGCAGCATCGCCAGCAAAAAAACGGGCAGCGTGAGCGCCGCGGCGATCCAGAATCGCCGGCTCATGCGGCGGAGCTCCGGATCGTCCTCGCCCCCGCCGGCCGGCAGGGTTTTGGGCTCCAGATCCATGCCACACTTCGGGCAGGCGCCGGGGCCGATCTGCTCGATCTCCGGATGCATCGGGCAGGTGTAGACGGCGCCGGCAGGGGCTGCCGGGGCGGCCAGCGGCACCTCTCCCAGGAACTTTCGGCGGCAGCCCGGGCAGCAAAAAAAGAAGGTGACGCCGTCGCGAACCGCGCTTTCGGCGGTTGTCTCATCGACGGTCATGCCGCAGATAGGATCGATGGCCATCGGTATCGGAGCGTTGCGCCGGCCAGCCGTGATGCTCGTAGGCGACGTGGCAGGAGTCGGGATCAGGCCTGGCCGACCTCGGCCCGGACCTTCTCGAGCTTCTCGGGCGGCAGGAGACCGTGGGTGAGCATGCGGCCGCGGCCGGGAGGCGAGAGCCAGACGACGAGGCCACGGGCGGCGAGCGCGTCGAGGTGGCGGCGGAGCGTGGGCAGGTCGGCGATCTCGTCCATGCGGCTGGCGCGGCCGCGGAGGCTGCCCTCGGTCTGCTCACCGCGCAGTAGGAGTTCGGCGAGGATCGCGAGTTCCTCCTTGCCGACGCCGAGCCATTCGTAGGCGAGGTGTCGATAGCGGGCGAGGCTGCCATTGCCAAACACCTCCGCCGCCGCCCCGAGGGCCCGCAGGCTCGTGATCGCCTTCATCACCTGCTCCTCATCAAGCGTCATCGTGGGATCGCGATTGCTCTTCTGGTTGCAGCCGTTGACGAGCGCGTTGAGCGAGAGCGGATACTGGTCGGGCGTCGTCTTCGCCTTTTCGACGAGCGTGCCGAGCACGCGCCGTTCGGCGGCGTCGAGGGGACGGAGAGTCGCGGCGGCGGGGGTGGGCTCTGCGGACATTGCTGCCCAGCATATCGCCGCGCGGCAAAATGGGCTCCATCGGAAGCCCGAGGCGTGAGCCGAGAGGATGCCGCTTCGCTTCACGTGGGCCGCATGGCCAATGGCCGGAGGAAGAGTCCGATGCATATGCTGCGGGGGAGCTGGGGTGAGCCCGCGTAATCGTCCACACAAAGGGGTCGTCTGCCATGTGTCTACAAAGAACCGCGACAGCCTGGATGCTCTGTGCCGCGTTGACGGGGGCCTGGATCGGGGGCTCAAACGCGTGCGGGGCGGCACCCGCCGCGTTGCAGGCCGAACCCACGAATGCCACCGAGGCAGCGGCGAAGAAGCAGGCTGCGGAAGCCGCGGTCAACGAGAAGTACGCGGCGCTCGTTGCCATGCTTTCCCCCGAGGAGCAGGCATGGGAGAAGACCCTGCAGGACAACCTCGGGACCTTTTACCTGCCCCTCCACAAGCAGGACAAAGTGGCGGGTCGCAGCAACGCCTGGGACTTCGTCAAAGACGACCCCGCCCTGCCCCGCGTGCTCCTGATCGGCGATTCGGTATCGCGAGGCTACACGCAGGCGGTGCGCAAGGAACTTGCCGGCGTGGCCAACGTGCACCGTGCGCCCGCCAACTGCGGGCCGACGGCGAGCGGCATCAAGAATCTCGACGCCTGGCTCGCGAGCGTTCCGGGCGTCGAACGATGGGACGTGATTCACTTCAACTTCGGGATCCATGACCGAGCCACGCCCGTGGCCGACTACACGGGGCGGCTCGAGAAGATCGTCTCGCGGCTCGAGAAGACCGGCGCGAAGCTGATCTGGGCGACCACGACGCCAATTCCGGACGTGCCCGCCCAGAATCAGACGGCCGCGTCGATCGTGGAGCGCAACGCTGCGGCCGTGGCGGTGATGGAGAAGCACGGCGTCGCGATCGACGACCTGTTCGCGTTCATCACGCCGCACCTCGGCGTAGCACAGCTGCCGAACGACGTGCATTTCAAGACCGAGGGCTACGACCTGCTCGGCCGGCAGGTGGCCGAGTCGATTCAGGCCGCCCTAGGCGTGCCCCCTGGTGGTCGTGCTGCGGCTGCAAAGTCGCCCGTGGAGGAGGCGTGGACGGAGGACTTTTCCGATCCGGTCGCATACGAGCGAGACTGGAACAAATACGGGTTTCTGGCCACCGGCGTCGATGCGAAGCACCCCCACGGCACGTCGGTGTCAGGGAAAGACGTTCGCCCGGAATGGTGGCAGATCGTGGACGGTGCCCTGCGCGGGCAGAACTTCCCTGAAGAACATCACCCCGCCGGGATCTGGCGGAAGATTTCGGGCGACGACGTGCGGGTGGCGTTCCGGTTCAAGTTCTCGGCCGGGGGCATGGCCGGCATCACCGTCCGCGGCCCGAATCCGATCGTCGAACGCGACTTTCACGTCGCGGTGCTTCACATTCGGTCAAACGGGATCACAGCCGCCGACAATACGGTGCTCCACCCCAAGGACTCGCCGGAAGCGGCCGCGCTCAAGAAGCAGGGAACCTGGAACCGCAAGTTCTTCTACGCCAAGACTGAGAAGACCGAGATCGCCCCCGACGAGTGGCACGAGTGCGTGCTCGAGCTGCGAGGTCGCGAACTCACTGCGTTCATCGACGGCCGCAAGGTTCTCGAGTACACCACGCTCGCAGGCGACGCCCCGAAGACGAGCATCGGTCTGCAGCCGGGTGGCAACAAGAAGACAGTGATGGCGACGTGGTTCGACGACATCCGAGTGGCACCACTTCCGCCCCCCGACGAGGCGAAGGAGTGATTGGATCACGGCTCGGCGAGTGCCGTCGGGCCGGGATCCGCGACGACGGAGTGGCGGTCCCAGCCGGCCGCCTGCCAGGCGGGCCATTCGTCGAGCGGCTCGATCCGGTGAAGCTCCACGTCGTCCACGAACATCGCGCCGGCCTCCCGGGCGAGGCGGAATCGGAGATAGAAGCTGTCGATCGCGGGCGTCTGCTCAGGTACCTCTGCGATCACTTCGTGCCGCGACCACTCGGGGCCGATGACGAACGGCCGCATTTCGGTCCAGTGGTGTGACTTCGACTTGTAGGCCGTGAAGCCGAGTTCGACCGGCGTGTCGGGTGCATCGGCCCGGAGCCACGCCGAGAGTCGATAGATGGCTCCCGGCTCGACAGGCACGTCGGCGCCACGGACGCCGGGGAGTCGGGCCCACCGCTCCTTCGAGGCATTCGCCTGGTCCGGCACGCCCTCGATCCGCAGGCACTGCTTGCCGGAGTGGGGATCGTCGATCGTGACGGCGGCGGTGTCGGCAGGCGAGGGCCGCACCGACCATGTCCACGTGTTGGGAAGTTTCCCGGCTGCTCCCTGCTCGAAGCCGGGATTCGGCCCGGCGAGGCTCTCCCCGACGGTCGACTTCACCCGAAACTCTCCCGTCTTGATCGGCTGGCCGAAATGCCAGAGCCGATTGTGGTCGCAGCGGTTGTGATCGACCGGCACGTTGCGAAATCGGAAGGGCTGCGCACGGGGCGCGTGCCACGCGAGGACGTTGCGTTTAATCACATGGCCGTGCATCGTGCGGCCGTCGGGCAGCGGCGCGCTGCGCGGGTCGCGAAAGCTCTTCATGGCTTTCCACGCCGGTGCGTCCTTCACTTCATCGTATTGCCGGCACCAGTTGTCGATCTCCCGCTGCCAGTAGGGGGTGGACGTGTTCCAGCCGCTCGCTTCGATCTGGCCCGTCTGGCCGTCGTACGCGCCGAAACCGCAGTCGATGATCGTGTTGCCGACGACCGTGTTGTCGCGGCCGTCGTGGAGCATGATGCCGCCGCGTGGGCAGCGGATCACCGTGTTGCCCTCGACCGTCATGCCCATGGCTGACCAGTCGAGGTAGATGCCCCAGGCGAAGTAGGGCGATTTCCAGACGCCTGCCTTGCCGCTGCGGCCGATCACATCTTTGACGACATTGCCGCGGACGATGCACCCGTGGCCGTGCAGCCAGTTGAGCGAGCCACCGTAGATGGCGGCCGTGTCCATCGTCTCGAGACTCACGCGCTCAATCCGGTTGCCCTCGACGACGAGGTTCGCGCCGGAAAACACCACGCCGAAACGCGGCAGATCTTGGATTGCGTTGCCGACCACGCGATTGCCCACGCCGGAAACGGCCACGCCGCAGCCCTGCTTGTGGATCACGCCGGTGCGGGCGATGCGATTCCCCCGGGCGACGTGGTTGCCCGGAGCCAGCGTCTTGAAATCGCCGCCGCCGATCGAGACGCCGTGGGAGCCCGTGTCACTGATCTCGCAGTTCTCGAACACGTTGCCGTGGCCGCCGGCGATGCTCACGCCGTCTCCGGCGTAGTCGCCGCAGGCTCGGATCGTGCAGTCGGCCACGGTGCAGTGGGCCGCGCTCACGAGGCGAACGGCGGTGCCGCCGCATTCCTCGAGCACGAATCCGCGAACCTCAATATGGGCGGTGCCGGCGTCGACTTGCACGAGCGTATCGATGCGCGGGGCCCGCACGGCCGCGTCTGCCGCCTGGGCCGCGGCATCGGGGGCCAGCGGCTCGGGCGGGATGATCGATACGACGCCCTTCTGGCGGTCGAGGTGCCACTCGCCAGGGGCGTCGAGTTCCTCACGGAGGCCGCGCACGAAGTAGCGGTCGCCGGGCTGGATGTCATAGGAGCCATCGGCCTTGAACTCGACGACCCCCGTGGCTTCGTCCACGGCGGCGATCGGCAGCACGTTGTTCCACCACTCGTAGCTCGGAAAGATGCTCACCTGGCCTGTGGCTGGATCGGCCCAGCGCCGCCGGTCGGCAGCGGCGAGCCGCATGATCCGCTTGGGTCCTGCGCGGGCGATTGTCTCCGCAGGTACTGCTTCGCTCGCCGTGAACGCCCAGCCCGTCTCGAACGGGTTGGCAGGATCGATATTCGGATACCGCGCCATCTCCAGGCGGCGGCCGTTCCAGAAGAGGAGTTTGAAGGGAATCTTTTCGAGGCCCGCCGGCTTCACCTCGGCGGTGAGCACGTTGCCCTCCGCAGGCTCAAATCCGGTGATCGGCACGCTCCCCCGCAGGATCGCCTTCCCCGGCTCGGCCGACTTGTAGACGACCGGCGCGTCATCCGCGCCGCCGTCGGCCTTCGTGAGCACGAACGGCTTGACGAGGGCATAGATGCCCGGATGCACGACGACGGTCGCCGGCTCGGGCCGGGCGCCGGGCTGCTTCCGGGCCTCGCGCAGCGCATCGCGAGCCCGTTCGAGCGACCGGAACGGCGTTTCAGCGGAGCCCGCAGCCGCGTCGTCGCCGGTCGCAGCGACGTGAAACTCGACGCCTCGGACAGATGGCGAGACCAAGCACGCCGTGCTGAGCAGTGTTGCCCGCAGCCAGCCAATCAGTGGTGTTGAATGCATGATGCAAATCCGGCGTGAGCCGTCCAGGTGACATGGTGGAAAACAATCGTTGGAACCTTCCGTCACTTGGTGAGTGACGGGATGTCGAAGTCGATCGCGTTTTGGCCCGGTTGCACTTCGGCCCGCAGCGGCGTGGTGGCCTGTGCGGCGTACTTTTCCGGCACAATCCACGTGATCTCGTTGGCGGCGTTTATGACCAGGCCCGACTCGAACTCCCGGCGGATGTGCTCCGGCGTGTCGGCCGGCAGCGCGGCGGCGGGCGCCGCCGCCGGTCGGTTCTTGGGCGGCGACACCATGCGCGACTCAATCACGACCACATGGCTGCCGAGCATGGCGCCGTCTTCCTTCGCGAACGTGCCGAGCGTGTAGCGGCCGTCGGCGCCGATCTCACCGATCGCCGGCCGGCCCGATGTGGCCGGATAGAACCAGACCACGCCGGTCTTCACCGGCTCGCCGCCGAGCGTGATCTGCCCGCGCACGGGCGCCACGGCGGGCCGCGACGGGCCGCACCCGGCCGCTGTAACGGCGAGGATAGCGGCGAACACGAGTGCTGGCCGGCCGCAATGCATCACTCGGAGATCGACTCCCCTCCGGCCCGGGTCGAGAGCGCGCGGTATGTGGCGATGCCGATCGTGTCCGCCAAGAATGCTGTGTGACCGTCGGCAAACACGAATCCCGCCCCGCCGCCCGCATGGGTGCTGCCGAACGGGATCTCGCCGATCACCGTGGACGTCGTGAACGGCGGAATCACGAGGGGGTTGGTGGAGTTGATCGGCTGCTTCGTACTGCGGAAGCCGCGGGTCACGAACGCCGCGCAGCCCGTCGGTTGGGAGCACACGTAGACCGATCCTCCCCAATCCCACTTCGACTCGCTCTCGCTCGGCCCGCCTGCCACGTAGTTGGGGTGCGACGTCGGGCCTTCGCCGATGGCGAGCGTCTTCGATGTCCCGTCGGTGAGCTGCGCCGCCTTGAACGGCCTATTTTCCATGAACAGGCCGTTGTCGAACAAGTCTCCGCCTCCGGCGACTGTGAGAGCGACTCGCTGCGCCGTGTCGCCCCCGCCCATGACGCCGAAGTAGTCGATCTTCAAGCGTCGAGCGGCCCATTTCGTCTCGCTGGGGCAGCGATACGTGGAGATCGTCGCCCCCGAGGGTGGCCAGCCCGGCGGCAGGGCCCATAACGCGGTGAAGCCGCCCGTGCCTTCGAAGCGGTCGTAGAGAGGCTGCTGTTCGATATAGGGCAGGATGAGCAGGCTCAGATGGGCGCCGCGGCAGCTGCTTCCGTTGGCCGAAGCAGTGGCCGCAACTTGGCAGTGCAACGCGGATCCCGTGCTCCCCGCTCGCGGGATCCGCACGTCGGACGCCGGGGGAAACGTCTTCTTGACCGACTCGTACGTGAGGAGCCCGAGCCCCAGTTGCTTGAGGTTGTTTTGGCAGGACGACCGCCGCGCCGACTCGCGGGCCGCCTGCACCGCCGGCAAAAGCAGCGCGATCAAGAGCCCGATGATCGCGATCACGACCAACAGCTCCACGAGTGTGAATGCTCTGCGGGAGCTGGTGTGAGGCATGGTGTTCAGCTGAGTAGTCGCAGAGTGGCACTCTGCGGATCAATCTGTGTGTCGCTGCCGGGTGCAGGCTGCCAGCCTGCACCTACATGGTGTTCCGCCGACGGCGGGCGGCCCACGCGGCCGCGGCCACGCCGATGCCGGCGAGAGCCAGAGCACCGGGCTCGGGCACGATCACGAGCTGGCCCGTCGTGTAGTTGAACTCGAGCGACTGGCCGCCGGTGGTGGCTGTCGACGTCCACTTGTTGTTTGCACTGTCGTTCGTCCACGTGAGCCCGGTGTAGAACCCGCCGGTCACATTCACGCCCGTGAAGTTGCCGGCGAGCGACCCGCCGCCCGATGCAGCGAAAAGGTTGAACGTGTCGTCGTTGGCAAACTCCTGGCTGAACGCGAGCTCGAGCAGGCCGCCGAACGTGAGCACGCCGCTGTCGATCACGTTGATCGCGTCATAGAAGCCCGTGCCGTGCGACGGCCCCGTGGCCCGGGTCAGGCCCGAGATCTCCATCAGCGTCGTGCCGGAGAGGAGCGTCGTGCCGGCGTCGAACGTGAGCAGGCCAGGGCTGTTGCCCGGCGACAGGATACCGAGCACGTTGAGCGTGCCGCTCGACGCGAGCTGCACTGTGCCGCCGCCGCCGAGCGTCTGGCCCGCGCCGATGTCGAAGCTGCCCGTCTTCTCCGTGAGGTCGAGCACCGCCCCCGACGAGCCCGAGCCGCCGACGATGATCGAGGAGCTGTTGGCGAGCGAGCCAAGCGCACCCAGGGCCAGCGTGCCTTCGGCGATCGTTGTGGAGCCCGCATAGGAATTTGCCGCGTCGAGCAGGAGCCGGCCCGTGCCGATCTTCGTGAGGCTGCCGGGGCCGGCGAGCGTGCCGGCGAACGTTCCCGACACGTTGCCGCCGCCCAGCGTGAGGGCCACGGCGCTCGACGAGGCGTTTTGCAGGGAGAGGCCGCCCGCGCCCGACAGGCTGCCGAACGTGGCCGCCGTGAGGTCGCCGAACGAGAGCGTTCCGGCGCCGTTCGTGTTGAACGTGCTGGCGGAGAGCGCGCCGGCGTTGCCGAGTACGAGCGTGCCCGCGCTCACGGTGGTGGCGCCCGAGTGGGTATTGCTCGCCGAGAGCAGGAGCGTGCCGTCGCCCACCTTCTCAAGCGTGCCGCCCTCGCCGGTGAGCACGCTGGCCACGGTGCCGCTGCGACCGGCGCCGATCGAGAAGCGGCGGACGCCGGTGCTGGCCAGCGTGAACGTGATGCCGCTGCCGATCGAGAGGTCGGTGGAGGCGTCGAGGTTGGCGATCGTGCCGTCGTTCCAGGCGAACGTGCGGACGGTCGGGGCCGTGCCGGCACCCGTGCCCGAAGCGATCGTGCCGGCGTTGAGCGTGCCGCCACCGCCGAGCGTGAAGGCGCCGCTGACGGTCGATCCGGCATAGTTCCAGTTTTGGTTGGCGAGGTAGAGCGTGTTGACGTTCACGACCCCTCCCGCCACCGACAGGCTGCCCGAGATCTGCTGACTGCCGATACTGTTTGTGATGCTGTTGAGCGTCTGCCCGAGCGTGATCGTGGTGGCGGTGAGCGTGCCGCTCTGCATCGAGAGCGCGCCGGCGAACGTGCCCGACTGGCTGAACGAGCCGGAGCGGGTCTGCTCGCCGATGATCAGGTTCGTGACGCGGGCGTCGAGCGTGCTCGTGCCGCTGACGCCGCCGGCGAGGTCGATCCGGGAAGTGGCTGCCAGCCCGTAGCCGACGGAGGTGCCGATCTTGAGGGTGCCGACGGCGCTGGTGCCGTCGGTGCCGCGGAGCGTGAGCACGGGGTTCGTGGCCCCGCTGGCGGTGATCACGCCCTGGGCCTGGGCGCCGCCGAGCGTGATCGTGTCGGCAGAAATCGTCGTCGTGGTGCCGAGCGCCAGTGTGCCGGTGCTCAAGCCGCCATTGTTGGTGTCGGTGCCGAGGCTCACGGAGGCCGCCCTGATCGCCGCGGTGGCCGGCAGGGCGAGGCGGGCCGCCGGCGCTCCGCCACCGAAAATGGGGGCCACCTTGAACGTGCCGGCCGCGTTGGCATACGAAAACGCCGACAGGCCGGTGGCGTCGACCAGCTGGCTGACGTTCGCCGTGGGGGCGATCGTGAACGAACTTCCGGCGAGGGCCACCGTGCCGCCGCCGGAGAGCGTGGCGACGATCGCCGACGATGCGGGCAGCGTGATCGCGTTGAGCGCCTGGCTGCCGCTCACGCTCAAGCCGCCGTTGCCCGAGAAGGTCACCGTGCCGGTCGTCGCCAGGCGGTTGTCACCGCCGGAAAGCGCAAGCGTGCCGGCGCTGATCGTGGTGAGGCCGGTGTAGGTGTTGGCGGCGGTGAGCGAGAGCGTGGCGTTGCCTTGCTTTGTGAGCGAACCCGTGCCCGAGATCGCCCCCGATTGCGTGAGATCGTTGGAGCGGTTGAAGACGAGGGCCGCGTTGTTCGCGATGTCGCCGCCGACCGAGCCGGTCGTGCTGCCGTTGCCGACCTGCAGCGTGCCGCCGGAGATCGTGGTGAGGCCGGTGTAGGTGTTGGCGGCCGAGAGCACAAGCGTGCCGGAGCCGGATTTCACGAGGCCGATGGAGCCCGAATACCCGCTGCCCGTCTGGGTCTGGACGCCGCTGGCGACGTCGATCGCCAGGGCGCCGCTCGTCTTCGTGGCATTGGCGAAGATGGTGTCGACCTGGCTCATCGTCCAGGCGGTGCCGTCGACGGGAAGCTGGAGCGTGCCGCCGCCAAACGTGACGAATCCGGCGGAGCCGAAGCCCGGCAGGGCGCTTGACGACGTGGCGATCAGCACGCCGCCGTTGACACGCGCGCCAGCCAGGCTGGGGAGCGACGACACCTGCAGGGCGCCGCTGGTCACCTCGAGGATGCCGATGGCCCGCGACGATGTGAGCGTGGAGGGTGTGGCCACGGCGGCCGCTCCCGCATAGCGAAACACCGACGTGGCATCGATCGCGCCGGTGCCGCTCGTGCCGAGGCTGAGGTTGGTGGCCCCGCTGTTGCCGGCCCGGGATTCGAGGATCAGGCCGGGGCCGATGGTCGTGCCCACGTTGGCGGTGGCGAGGTTAAACCCGTTGGCGATGATCCGGCCGGCCGTGCCCGTGAGCGCCCACTGGGCGACGGTGCCCGTTGCGGTGGTCGGCGTCCACGCGCCGGAAGCCGCCGTGAGGTCGAGCGTGTGGATGTCGGCATTGACGCCGTAATCGAGCGTGGTTCCTGCGTCACTGAACCCGGCACGGACCAGGCCACCGCTGCCGGCGGTGAGGTTCGACCCGAGCTTGAGCGTGGTGGCGCTCCGGCCGGTGCCGTCGCCATCCATCATTTGCAGCGTGGTGATGGTGCCGGAATTCGAAACCGTTTTGATTCCGGTGCCGCGCAGGATAAGTACATTGACGGCCGTCGATCCGGAATACGTCTGGTCTCCGGCCCGCTGGAGATTGAGTTGAAATCTGGCGGAGTCGTATGAGGCCGGTGCGAATACGGTGCTCGCACCATCAAAGCGGATGTTGGACACGCCACTCGTGGCAGTCGTGGTGAAACTGCCACCGGTGATGGACACGTCGCCCGTGATTTGGAGCCGGCGATCGGGAGAAGAGCCCAGCGGGTTGTCGAAGGCGATCGTGCCGCTCGACATGGTGAGATTGCCGGTGAGGACTTGATTTTGGTTGGCGGAGCTCGTGCCGGTGCCCTCCCTGATCCACGAGAAGTCGAGCCGGCCGCCGCTCACCGTGACGTTGCCCGTAAGGTTGGCGTTGATTACCCCGGCGCTGCCCGCAGGATTGACGTTGGCGAGCGCGAGCACGCCGCCGGAGTTGACGGTGATGCCGCCCGAGAACGTGCCAGTGATGTTCGCGGCGGAGGTGCCCGCCAGCGTGAGCTGCGCCGTCCCCGAGGAGGCGCCGAGCACGAGGGCGTTGGTGACTGCGAGATTCCGCTGCACCCGCAGCTCGTTGAGGATGCCGCTCGTCGTCTGCGTGAACGTGAGGCCGGTGAGCGAGCCCGACGCGGCCGAGTTGTAGAACACCGTCCGGTTCGTGGTCGCGTCGGCGAGGGTCGCCGTGTCGCCGGAGGTGGGGCCGGTGGATGGTGCGCTGCTGGGGCCCGTCCAGTTGCCCGACACCGCCCACGAGCCGCCGGTGGTGGCGGAGCCCCACGTGTAGTCGACCGCGAGACCGCGGGCGCTGGTGCCGACGACGCCGACGGCGCACGCGACTGCGAGCGTTAGGCGACACACGGCACGATGGGCACATCGGATACTCATGACACGGTTCTCCCCGCGAGCAAGCTGGAGGACACCCCCTTCTGCACTACCCCTTAAAACTAGGTCGGGATTCACGGGAGCGATATTGGCCACGTGGCCACGGCAACAAATTTTTACCCTCCTTCCGAAGGGACTATTGGCCATATGGCCAATACATCCATGGTTTTTTCCGTGTTTTTGAGAGATCACTATTGGCCACATGGCCAATACGGAAATGCTGCTCCCCGTGACCGTGCGCCGACGCAATCAGAGGCTTGCGATCATTGCCGCCGGGCATGGCCCCGCCCCTCGTGGCCCCGCCCCCCGGTGATACGATGCGGTCATGGGGTTGCTTCGCCCGTTCATGATCGCGTGGCTTTTGTGCCTGGACTGGGCCGCGGGCCCGGTGCTGCACGCCGGCCCGCCGGATGACGGGCAGGCCCGCGCCGCCGAGCCCGTGCTGCGGTCGATCGCCGAGGTGCTCGCCCTCCCGGCAGCCGACCTCGACAAGGGCGTGCGCGTGCGGGTGCGGGGCGTCGTCGTGTTCATCGAGAGCTTCATCGTGATCCAGGCGGATGGAGCCGGAGTCTGGGTGCGCGGCCACGGCCCGATGCGTGGAGCGAAGAACGCGCGGCTGGGCGACCTCGTGGAAGTGGTCGGCGTCGTCGATCGCGGCGCGTTCGCCCCCACGATCGCGCCGACGAGCATCGACATCGTGAGCCAGGGGCCCCTGCCGGCGCCCGTGGCCGCCGACCTGGGCAGGCTGTTCCGGGGCAGCGACAACGGCGTGCGGGCGGAGGTGGGCGGCACGTTCGAGGCGGTCGTGCAGGGCTGCCGCGAGGGGCACGATTCGTGGAACCTCGTCGTCGACATGGCCGCGCGGAAGGTCGTCGTCCGCATCGCGAAGAGCGTGCTGCCCAACAAGCCCGACCACCTGGTCGATGCCCGCGTGAAGATCGTGGGTGTCGTCGCCTCCACGCGGAACAGCCGGGGCCAGTTTCTCGCCCCGCAGCTGTGGGTGGCGCGGGCCGACGACGTGACGGTGCTCGAGCCGGCGCCGTCGTCGCCGTTCGAGTCGCCACGGGTGCCGATCGGGCAGATCGCCGCCTACCGCCCGAATCCCCTGGCCCGGCGCCGCATCCAGACGGAGGGCGTCGTCACGTTCCACGAGCCGGGCGGCTTCTGCTACCTGCAGGAGGGGCTCGTCGGCATCCGGGTCGACTGCCCGTCGGCACCGCCGCTCTCGGTCGGCGACGTCGTGCGCGTGGCGGGCTTCGTCGACATGAGCCGCTCGGTCGCCGGCCTCGTCGAGGCGATCGTCGAGAAGACCGGCTCCGCGGCCCCACCGCAGCCGGCCGACATCACGCCCGAGGCGATTGAAAAGATCTTCAGAGACTCGCACTCCTCGGCGCGGATCGCGGCGCCCACGAACTACGCCGGAGTGTTGATCCGGTTTCCGGCGACGCTCGTCGAGCGGAACCGGTTTGGCGATGGCTGGATGCTGAGCCTGTCGCGCGAAGGGTCGCGCGTGGTGGCCCGCCTGCCGGCCGCCGCGGCAGACGCGACGCGAATTCCGCTCGGCAGCGAGGTGGAGGTGACGGGCGTGGCGCGGATGGAGGCGGATCTGCCGACCGATTTCGTCCCGGTGGGCATGTATCCCGAGGTGCGGCCGGTGGAGATCATGCTGCGGTCGGCCACCGACCTACGGCTCGTGCAGGCGCCCTCCTGGTGGACGCCGCGGCGGCTGGGGCTGGCGCTGGCCGGCGTCGGCAGCGTGCTCGCCGCGGCCCTCGGCTGGGTGTGGTCGCTGCGGCGGGAGCTCGCGGCGCAGGTGGACCGCGTGACGCACGAGATCCGCTCGCGGCGGGAGGCGGAGGTGGAGTTCGACGCCACGCTGCGGGAGCGGAACCGGCTCGCCGCCAACCTCCACGACACCGTGCTGCAGACGCTCGGCGGCATCCGCTTCCAGATCGACGCCTGCCGCGTGGCCGGCCGCGGCACCGACGAGGCCGACGCCGGCGAGCACTTCGACGTGGCCCGGCGGATGATCGACCATGCGGCGCAGGAGGTGCGCGGCTCGGTGTGGGCGCTCCGCACGATGCCGATGCCGGGCCGCTCGTTCACCGAGTCGCTCGCGGCGGTGATCGGGCAGTTCGAGAAGCGGCTCGGACCGGCGGCGAGCGGGCGGATCGCCTGCCGCACGACGGGCAGCCCCGTGGAACTGCCCAACTTCGTGGCGGGCAACCTGCTGCTCGTGGCCCAGGAGGCGATCTCCAACGCGATCCGCCACGCGGCGGCGACGGCGATCGACGTCGACGTGGCGTTCGCGGCGGATGGCGGCCTCGCCCTCATGGTGCGCGACGACGGCCGGGGCTTCGTGCCCGGCACGGAGGCGGGCCCCGCGCAGGGGCACTTCGGCCTGCAGGGGATGCGGGAGCGCATCGAGCGGCTCGGGGGCACATTCACCGTGGAGACCGCGCCCGGCGCGGGCACGACGGTGACGGCGCACGTGGGCGACCCGGCGGGCGTGGCGGCGAAGCCCGTGGCCGCGGAGTTGTGACGACGGCGGAAAAAGGTGACGGCCACCTTTTTTCCGTGGTCACAGCCGGCGCGGCAGCGGCCGCGGCGGCGCCGCCTTCAAGAGGCCGAGGTCGTAGGCCCGGGCGACGGCCTGCGTGCGATCGACCACCCCGAACTTCTCGATGATCGCGGCCACGTGGGCCTTCGCGGTGCGGGTCGAGGTGCCGATGAGACGGCCGATTTCGGTGTTGGTGAAGCCCTCCCGCATCAGGCCGAGCACCTCGAGCTCGCGGTCGGTGAGCAGGCTGCCGGGGCGGGGAGCGTGGGCCGCATCCTGCATCGTCGGGTCGATCGGCCGGCCGCCGGCGTGCACGTCGCGGATCGCCGCCACGAGTTCCTCGTGATGGACGTTCTTCGTGATGTAGCCGGCGGCGCCCGCCTTCAGGGCCTGCGCCATGTCTTCGGGCGCCTCCGACGAGGTGAGCATCAGCACGCGGGCCTCGGGCGCCGCTGCGTGGAGCCTGCGCATCGCCTCGATGCCGTCGATCCCGTGCATGCTGATGTCGAGCAGGCAGACGTCGGGCTTGTGCTTCTGCCACAGCCCGACCACCGACTCGCCGTCGTCGGACTGGGCCACGACCTCGAAGTCTTTCTCCAGTACGAGCAGGTTCGCCAGGCCGGCCCGCATCACCGGGTGGTCGTCGACGAGCATCAGGCGGATGATGCGGGAGTTCGGCATGGGAGAGAGCAGCGTGGAACGCGACGGGCTTGCGACAGAGAGGTACGATGATCGTCGTTGTTCAGATCCCCAGGTAGCCAACGAATGCGAATTCCGAGTATCGCGCTTCTGCTGATCGTGATCCAGTGGCCAGGTGGCCAGCCGGCCGCGGCAGGTGAACCCCGCGGCAGATTGGTGCAGGGCGTATTCGAGGCGAGCACGATCTTCCCGGGCACGCGGCGGGAGTGGTCGGTGTATGTGCCGGCGGAATACACGGCGGCGGAGCCGGCGCGGCTGATGGTGTTTCAGGATGGGCCTGCCTACACCAAGGCGGACGGTCCCTACCGCGTGCCGCTCGTGTTCGACGAATTGATCGCCAAGGGAGAGATGCCCGCCACGATCGCCGTGTTCGTGACGCCCGGCACGATTCCCGCCACGCGGCCGGGTGCAAAGGATCGCAGCAACCGGTCGTTCGAGTACGACTCGCTCGGAGACCGCTACGTGCGATTTCTCGTCGAGGAACTCTTGCCGGTGGCGCTTGACGGGCTGAAGGTCTCCGCCGACCCGCGGCACCGGGCGATCTGCGGACAGTCGTCGGGGGGTATCTGCGCCTTCACGGCGGCCTGGGAGCGGCCCGACCAGTTCGGCCGTGTGATGAGCCACATCGGGAGCTTTGCGGATATCCGCAGCGGCTATGCGTATCCAGTGCTCGTGCGGAAGTCGAAGCCTGCGCCAAAGCCGATCAAGGCGTATCTCCAGGACGGTCGCGACGATCTCGACAATCTGTTCGGGAGTTGGCCGCTCGGCAATGCCGACATCGCAGCCGCGCTCGCCTTTGCCGGCTACGACCACCGCTTCGAACTGACGGAGGGTGGGCACAATGGCAAGGCGGCGGGTGCGATCTTCGCCCAGGGCCTCCGCTGGCTGTGGTCCGACGCGCCGCTGCCGCCGGTTGCCCGGGTCGAGGCCGAGAAGCCGGGCACGTGGCAGCCGCATCCGCTCGCCGTGCCCAAAGACGACGTGCCGAAGGGCCGCGTGGAGCGGATGCCCTCTTTCGAGTCAAAGATCTTTCCGGGCACGGTGCGCGAGTGGGCGATTTATGTGCCGGCGCAGGCCCGGCCTGACGAGCCGGCAGCGCTGATGGTGTTTCAGGATGGCCATGGCTATCTGAAGGCCGACGGCCAGTGGCGGGTGCCTACGGTGTTCGACAACCTCATCGCTGCCGGAACAATGCCGCCGACGGTGGCGGTGTTCATTGATCCGGGCCACGAGCAGGCGAAGGAGAAGCCGCAGAGCCCCTGGAAGAACTCGAACCGGTCGTTCGAGTACGACTCGCTCGGCGATCGCTACGCCCGGTTTCTGCTCGAGGAGATCCTGCCCGAGGTGGCGAAGAAGCAGCCGCTCACTGCTGATCCGGCGCTGCGGGCGATCTGCGGCGCGAGTTCGGGCGGCATCTGCGCATTCACCGTGGCCTGGGAGCGGCCCGATGCCTTCGGCCGCGTGCTTTCCACGATCGGGAGTTTCACGGGGCTCCGCGGCGGGAATGCATATCCATCGCTCGTGCGGAAGACCGAGCCAAAGTCGATGCGCGTGTATCTCGCCGACACGAGTGGCGACCTCGACAACCCGTTCGGCAGTTGGCCGCTTGCCAACAAGCAGATGGCGGCGGCGCTCGAGTTCATGGGCTACGACGTGCGGTTCGACTGGGCCGAGGGCTATGCCCACGACGCCCACCATGCGAGCCGGCTCTTTCCTGACGCGATCGCATGGCTCTGGCGCGACGAGCGCCACGTGCCCTCGCCGCCTGCGCGGCCGGACCTGCCCGGCGACATGTCGCTCCGCCGCTTGCTCGTGCCGGGGGAAGGCTGGGAGGTCGTGGCCGATGGCCTCGGGTTCGCCGACGCGCCCTGCACCGACGTCGACGGGAATTTTTATGTCTGCGACATGAAGGCTCCCGCCGTCTATCGGATCGCTGCGGCCGATGGTGCACGCACGGCGATCGCTGCGGAAGCGGTGAGCGGCCTCGAGTTCGGCCCCGACAGCCGCCTCTACGGCTGCAACGGGCCGAAGAAGCGGCTGATCGCGATCGATCCCGCCACCGGCCGGGTCGAGGAGATCGCAGGCGACCTCGCGCCCAACGACCTCGCCATCCTGCCCGACGGCACGATCTATGTCACCGAGACGGGCAAGCAGCAGGTGACGCGGATCGACCCGAAGACCGGCGCGAAGGTGGCCGCCGACACGGGGATCACTGGGCCCAATGGGATTGCGCTCTCGAACGACTCCGGCACGCTCGCAGTGTCAGACTACAAAGGTGCCCACACGTGGATGTTTCGCGTGGGGGCCGACGGCACGCTCGACGCGAAGATGCCGACGATGGACATGCGGCGGCCGATCGACCCGAAGGGCGAGTTTCGGTTCCACGAGCCGCCGCCGCTCCTCGCTGCGTCGGGCGGCGACGGGATGGCGGTGGACCGGGCGGGGCGGTGGTACGTGACGTCGGCCCTCGGCGTGCAGGTATTCGACCCCACGGGCCGGCTATGCGGCGTGCTGCCGAAACCCCGCCCCGACAAGCCGCTCACGAGCTGCGTGCTCGCCGGCCCGAACCTTGACCAGCTCTACGTCACGAACGGCGACGCCATCTTCCGGCGGAAACTGGCCGTGGACTGACATCGCCGGTCAGGTGCGGTGTACAGTAATGGATCCAGCCATGACGATCTGCCTGCTCAAGTCGAAAATCCATCGTGCCACGGTGACCGGCGCCTCGGTCGATTACGAGGGGAGCCTCACGATCGCAGCCGACCTCGCCGAACGCGTGGGCTTGCGCGCCTACGAGCGGATTCTCGTGGGCAACATGGCCAATGGCGAGCGGTTCGAGACCTACGTGATCTACGGGAAGGCCGGCTCGGGCGTGATCGAACTCAACGGCGCCACGGCCCACCTCGGGAAGCCGGGCGACCGGCTCACGATCATGTCGTTCGCCTGGCTCGACGAGGCAGCGGCCGCAAAGCACGCTCCGGCTGTGATCGTGCTCGACGAAAAGAACCGCGTGGCCCGCGGGTGAGAGCGGGCGGGGCGTCCTCTCGGCTCACGCCTCGGGCTTCCTCGGACGGGGCATCCTCGGACGGGGCATCCTCTCGGCTCACGCCTCGGGCTTCCTCGGACGGGGCATCCTCGGGCGGGGCGTCCTCTCGGCTCACGCCTCGGGCTTCCTCGGACGGGGCATCCTCTCGGCTCACGCCTCGGGCTTCCTCGGACGGGGCTTCTTCGGACGGGGCTTCTTCGGACGGGGCTTCTTCGGACGGGCGTGACTTTCGTGGGAAGCCCGAAGCGTAAGCTGAAGGGAATTCGCGTGGCGTCATCCACTCGAGGGGCATTACGCGAGCAGGTCGGGGATCACCTTGGCGTGCTCGACGCCCGTGAGTTTCTGGTCGAGGCCGAGGTGGCGGTAGGTGAACCGCTCATGGTCGAATCCGAGGAGCTGCAGCACCGACGCGTGGAAGTCGCGGATGTGCACCGGGTCCTTCACGATGTTGTAGGAGAAGTCATCGGTCTCGCCGTACACCTGGCCTGGCCGGGCGCCGCCGCCGGCCATCCACATCGTGAAGCACCGTGGATGATGGTCGCGGCCGTAGTTCTCCTTCGACAGGCCCCCCTGCGAGTAGATCGTGCGGCCAAACTCGCCGCCCCAGATGATGAGCGTCTCGTCCAAGAGGCCGCGGGCCTTCAGGTCTTGGATGAGCCCGGCGCAGGGCTGATCGATGTCTTTGCAGCCGTTCTTGAGGCGGCCGACGACGTTGGCGTGGGTGTCCCAGTGGTTGAGGTAGAGCTGCACGAACCGCACGCCGCGCTCGACCATGCGCCGGGCCATGAGTAAGGAGTTGGCGAACGACCCAGGATCCTTCACCTGGTCGCCATAGAGGGCGAGTGCACTCTCCGACTCGCTCGCGATGTTCGTGAGATCGGGCACGCTCGACTGCATCCGGAATGCCATTTCGTATTGCGCGATCCGGGTGCGGGTTTCGGGATCGCCGATCTGGTCGAGCGTGCGCTGGTTCAGGGCTTGGAGGCCGTCGAGCGTCTTGCGGCGCACGTCGGCGGGCACGCCGGGCGGATTGTTGATGTAGAGGATCGGGTCGCCGGCGCTGCGGAAGCTCACGCCCGCGTATTCGCCGGGCAGGTAGCCGCTCGACCAGAGCCGGGCGCCGATCGCCTGCGGCTGCTCGGGCTTCGTGGAGCGGGCCACGAGCACCACGAACGTGGGCAGATCCTTGTTGAGCGAGCCCAGGCCGTAGCTCGCCCAGGAGCCAAGGCAGGGGCGGCCCACGATCTGGTTGCCGGTCTGCATGTAGCAGATGGCCGGCTCATGGTTGATCGCCTCGGTGTGCATGCTGCGGATGAAGCACATCTCGTCGACCATCTTGGCCGTGTGCGGCAGCAGTTCGCTCACCCACATGCCGTTCCTGCCGTGCTGGGCAAACTTGAACACCGAGGGCGCGATCGGAAACCGCTTCTGGCCGCTCGTCATCGTCGTCAGCCGCTGGCCGTTGCGGATGCTCTCGGGAAGGTCTTTGTCGTACCACTCTTCCATCTTCGGCTTGTAGTCGTAGAGATCCATCTGCGGCGGGCCGCCCACCATGTGCAGGTAGATCACGTGCTTCGCCTTCGGGGCGAAGTGCGGGCCGGCGGCCCCGGGCACGCGATCGAATGGCAGGGCCGACGGCGCTGTCGAGGCGTTGCCGAAGGCGCGATCTTCACCGAGGAGTGACGCGAGCGCCGCGCCGCCGAGCAGGTGGCTGCCCTGCTCGAAAAATCGCCTGCGCGTGAGGTTCAGGCCCAGTTCGTCGAGCGGCGAGCGGATCGGGGGAAGGTTCATTTGCAGAGCACCTCGTCGAGGTTCAAAAGCTCGTTGGTGAGCATCGTCCAACTGGCCAGCTGGACCGGATCGGCCGCCCGGGGCTTCGTCTCGCCGATCGCGATCAGCGTCTTCGCGTCGTCGGGATGGGCCTTGTACCACTCGGTGAGATCGGCGAGCGACTTCTTCACGATCGCCATCTCATCAGCGGCGAGCGGCCGGGCGAGCACCCGCTCGGCGATGAATTCGAGCCGCGTGTCGTCGTCGGGCCCGCCAATCTCGAGCGCCCGGTCGGCCAGTGAACGAGCGGCCTCGACGAACTGCGGGTCGTTGAGCGTCACGAGCGCCTGAAGCGGTGTGTTCGTACGTTCCCGCTTCACGCAGCAGCTTTCGCGGGACGGGGCGTTGAAAATCTCCATGGAGGAGGGCGGAGCCGAACGCTTCCAAAACCAATACATGCTCCGGCGATACAGGCCTTCACCCTTCTCGCGTTCGTAGCGGCTGGTGTTGCCACCCAACGTCACGGCCTCCCAGACGCCCTCGGGCTGATACGGCTTCACGCTCGGTCCGCCGATCTGCTTCACGAGCAGGCCGCTGGCAGCGAGGGCATAGTCGCGCACCATCTCGGCATCCATCCGGAACCGGGGGCCCCGGGAGAGCAGCCGATTCGCATTGTCTTTCGTGAGCTTGTCGGGCGTCGTGGCGGCGCTCTGCCGGTAGGCGGCGCTCGTGACCATGAGCTTGAAGAGCTTCTTCACGTCCCAGCCTGATTCGCGGAACTCGACGGCCAGCCAGTCGAGCAGCTCAGGATGGCTGGGCAGCTCGCCTGTGATCCCGAAGTCGCCGGTGGTGCGCACGAGCCCGGTGCCGAATACCTCCTGCCAGAAGCGGTTCACGGTCACGCGGCTCGTGAGCGGGTGGTCTTGCAGCACGAGCCACTGGGCCAGGCCGAGCCGGTTCTTCGGCAGGCTCTCCGGGAACGGCGGCAGGATGTCGGGCGTGTTGGGCTGCACCTCGTCTTTTCGCTTGTCGTATTCGCCACGGTCAAGGACGAAGGCCTTCGGCATCTCGGGCTTTTCCTGCATCACATGCGCGATCGTGCCGCGCTTGCGGATCTCCGCGCTCTCCGCTTCGAGCTTCGCCGCCAGAGCCGCGGCCTGCTTGAACGGCTCGTCGAACGTGGTCAGCCACCAGTCGTAGAGTCCACTTGCCGCCTTGGGCCGTTCGTCGGCGGGAAGCTTCACGATGTCGGCGATCGTCTGGGCTCGCGACAGGCCCTCCACCTCACCCGCCAACAATGCCCGTCCCCAGATCGCGAGGCTCGCCAGACCCACGCCGTGAGCCGCGCCGCCCGGCGAGCGGCTGCCGACGGTGAGCGGCGCTTCCACTCGGATCGAGTGTTTCTTGAACTTGTTGTTTTCAACGTTCGGCTTTGCCTGGAGCTTGCCGTCGTAATAGATGTTCACGCCTTCGGCCTTGCCGGAGCCATCGTAGGTCACCGAAACGAGCGTCCACGCATCGGCCTTGAGCTGGTCCTTGGCCACCACCTTGAAGGCGTCGTCAGGCCAGGCATGCACGACATGCATGCCCACCCTGCGGCCTTGCACCCAGATATCCCAGCCTTGATAGGCCTTGGCGTCGTCCATGCGGGCGACGACGGCATACGCCCCGTCGTTGGCCGGCGGCCGCAGCCAGAAGGTGGCGCTAAACGCCTGATCGTGCTCGAAGTCGCCGGCGCCGGCGATCTCCGCAGCTCGGCCGTCGAGCAGCGCCGCAGGTGCGCCATTCGGCCCTGGCTGCCAGGTCGTCGCTGCGGTGAGCGGCAGATCGCTCTCCTTGCCGACGAGCTTCACGAGGGCACTCGCCCCCTGTCCTTCGGCGAACGGCAGATCGACGAGCGGCGTGTCTTGCGGGAGCGACTTGGCCACGACCGACATGTCGGCCTGCCGGATCCAGGCCTCGAACTCGGGCTTGGCGTCTTTCTTTCGCGACTCGACCGCAGCCTTGGCGACGGGAATCTCCTGCTCGAGCACGCGAAAGCGGGGCCGATCGGCCGGCTTGGGCACCGGCAGGATCGGCGGCGTGTCGTGAACGTTGCCATCCATCACGTTTTGCGTGGTGTTATTGAAGAAGGCCGAGAGCTCGTAGAACTCCTTCTGCGAGAGCGGATCGAACTTGTGGTTGTGGCACACGGCGCAGCCGGTGGTGAGGCCGAGCCACACGGCCGAGGTGGTTTCCGTGCGGTCGCGGGTGTAGAGCACGGCGTATTCCTCGGCGATCACTCCGCCTTCGTTCGTCGTGATGTTGCAGCGGTTGAAGCCGCTGGCGATCTTGTTGTCGAGGATCTGGTCGGGCGTGGCATTCGCGCCGTGGTCCTGCACGAGATCGCCGGCCAGCTGCAGGATCGTGAACTGATCGAACGGCACGTTGCGGTTGAACGCGTTGATCACCCACTGCCGATAGGTCCACATCTCGCGGAAGTTATCGAAGTGAATGCCGTGGGTGTCGCCGTAGCGTGCGTAGTCGAGCCAGTGGCGGCCGCGATGCTCGCCCCACTCGAGGCTCGAGAGCAGCGTATCGACGAGCCGCTCGTAGGCGTCGGGGTGGGGGTCGTGCACGAAGGCGTCGACAAGGGCGGGATCCGGCGGCAGGCCCGTGAGGTCGAGGGCGAGCCGGCGGGCGAGCACGTACCGATCGGCCTCGGCGGCGGGCGTGAGCCCCTCCTGCTCGAGCCGGGCAAGGATGAAGCGATCGATCGGGTTTTTGATCCAGGCCTCGTTCTTGACGGCGGGCGGCGCGGGCCGCCCAGGCGGAATGAACGACCAGTGGGGCTCGTACTCCGCGCCTTCGGCAATCCACCGCTTGAGGAGCTCCTTTTGTTCGGCTGTGAGCACCTTCTTCATGCTTGGCGGCGGCATCACCTCCTCGGGGTCGTCGGAGAAGATGCGGTCGAGGGCCACGCTCGAATCGGGATCGCCCGGCACGATCGCGCCGCTCTCGACGGCTGCGTCGCGATCGTCGAGCCGAAGGTCGGCCTTGCGGCCAGCCGAGTCTGCTCCGTGGCAGCCGAAGCAGTTCTCGACAAAGATCGCCCGGATGTCTTTGTTGAACGAGAGCGTCTCTGCGGCCCCAGCCACGTGGACAAGGCCGACGCAGAAGACGACGGCGAGCGCGACACAATGCATGAGAAAGCGGAGCATGAAACCTCCTGGTTGCTGACAGGCCGCCTTGGCTCGGGAGCCAAGGAGACTTTCAACGAACATTCCAAGGGTGTCGGCGTTGCGCTCCGCCGGCACTGACAACCACATCAATACTATAGCACGGGATTGCTGGGCAGCCACGCTGCCGGCCCGGGCGCAAGTCGTTACGGTTCAGGGCTTTGCCGATAAAATCGGGTTGGCCTGGTCACTTCTGCACGGCTTGTTTTCCGTCACCTGTGACATGCAGCACCTGGCCGTCGGCGAGCAGTCGCTCGCGGAGACGCTCGTAGGCCACGGCCTGGACGCTCGTGCCGCCGTCGATCGCGAGCGCCGCGGCCGTGGCCGCCGATTGGCCGAGGATCATGAACACGGGCTCCATCCGGATCGACCCGTAGGCGATGTGGCTGGCCGACACCGCCACCGGCACGAGCAGGTTTTCGCACTGCCCCCGCTTCGGCACGAGCGATCCGTATGCGATCTCGTAGGGGCCCCCCGTGCTCACGCCGATGTCCCCCTCGTTTTGCACGGTGTCTTCGGGCGTGACATAGCGTTGCACGTTGTGGCTGTCGATCGTGTAGCTGCCCATGCCGACGGAATCGGGCGTGGGCTTCTTCTTTCGCAGCTCGTTCTCGGTCATCACGAAGGCGCCCACCATCCGCCGCGCCTCGCGGATGTAAAGTTGGTGGCTCCAGTGGCCGTTGTCGATGAACTCGTCCTTCGGCAGGCCCCACGCTCGCAGCTTTTCCTGCACCGGCTTCGGCACGCGGGGATCGTTGGCCACGAACCAGAGGAGCCCCTGCTGGTAGGTCGCGTGCTCGGCGATGATCTGGCGGCGGCGTTCGTAGCTCGCCTCGGGGTAGTCGTAGTTGAAGCCGATGTTGTCGAAGCTGAAGGGGCCGTGGTTGTTGGTGTCGGTCTTGCCGTTGGGGATCAGGTCGAACTTCTTGAAGAACTCGTCCCAGCCGGCGTCGAACACCCGCAGGATGAGTTCGTATTGCTCAGCGTCGTAGCCAGCCGGCTTCGGAAACGGGACCCGGTTTTCCGCGACGTTCGTGAGGCACATCCGGAAGCAGTAGGCCTGCACCCGCTTGTCGCCCGAGCCGAACTCGCCGACGGGCTCGGTGCTGATCCGCGGCAGGAGCCCACTTGTCGGGTCGCCCGGCACACGAAACGGGCTGATCGGCTGCTTCACCGCGCCGAAGTGGTGGCGGTGATGGAGCACGCCCACCTGCACCCCGTTGTGCTCCTCGCCGTAGACGGAATTCGCCTCGCGGCCCACGTGGTATTCGACGCCGGCCGCCGCCATCAGATCACCCTCGTAGGTGGCGTCAATGAACATCTTTCCCGGGTATGTGTTGCCGGCGAGCGTGGTGATCGAGACGATCTGGCCGGCGTCGGTGCGCACGCCCCGCTCCCGGTCGAGCCATTCGTCGCGAACGACCTCGATCCCATTCTCCGCGACGTACTCCTCGAAGATCCGCTCGGCGACATGCGGCTCGAAGACCCACATCGTCCTGGCCGCGCCGTCGCCGGCCGCGTGGCCCTGGCCGCGGTTGCCGTAAGCGGCGCGTTCCTGCCAGCGCCAGGCCTTGGGCTGCTCATAGTGGTTCCAGACGCGGTGGTAGAAGTCGCGGGCCAGGCCGCCGATCACGGCCTTGTCGCCGGTGTCAGTCCAGCCGAGGCCGCCGCTCGAGAGCCCGCCCAGATGCCGGTCGGGCGAGACCATGACGACCGCCTTGCCCATGCGCTTCGCCTGGACCGCCGCGATCACGGCCGCCGAGGAGCCGCCGTAGACGACGACATCGCGTGGCTCGTGCAGGGCGCACTGGAGTGTCGAGCAGGGAGCGATCGCCGTGATTCCGGCGAACAGAAGCGGGAGACTGCGGAGGCATCGCATGGCACGACTCCCGAGGACACTTTTCGAATTGGCTCATGGTACTGGAAACGGCCGGCCGCATAGACTTGGCGGTTCGTGACAGTCGTCCGACCGGAGGACCGGGGCAATGCGTTCGGGAGCCAGGTGTTCTTCGTGGTGTGTTCCGGCCGCGCTGGCCGGGATCGTGGTGGTTCTTGGAGGCATCGGCATGGGGTATCGCGCAGCACGGGGCGACGACACTCCCGCCGGGCCGCGGGCGGCGATCTGGCAGCAGGTCGAAAAGGCGATCGACGAGGGAAAGCCGAAGACCGCCGGGGAGGTGCTTGCGGGCGTCGAGCAGGCCGCCGTGAAGGACAAGGCATGGGCCGAGGCTGCCCGGGCGATCGCCACGCGCGTGCTCACGGCGACGGGCGACCGGCCGCCCGAAGACCCCGAGCGGCTGGTGCAGTTGGCCGCTGCGATCGAGAAGGCGCCGCCCCAAACGAAGGCCGTGCTCCAGGCGATCCAGGCCAACTGGACCTGGGGCTTCTTCCAGCAGAACCGCTGGCGGTTTGCCCAGCGCACGACGGGGGCGACGACGGCCGACGATCTCACGACGATCGCCTCGTGGGACCTGCCCACGATCGTGGGCGAGATCCGCCGCCGATTCGCCGCGGCGCTTGCCGAGCCTGCAACGCTGCAAAAACTGCCCGTGGCTGAGTGGACCGCGCTCATCGCCCCAGGCTCGATGCCCGATGCCTACCGGCCCACTGTGTGGGACGTGATCGTGCGCGACGCACTCGAATTCGCCACGTCGGGCGAGCGGGGCGTGGTCGAGCCCGAAGACGTCTTTAAACTCGCAACTGATTCGCCCGCCCTCGGCACACCCGAGCAGTTTCTCGCCTGGAAGCCAGAGGAGGATCCAGCCGTCACCGACCGCGGCTCGCCGCTCATCGAAACGGCCCGGCTGTATCGCGACCTGCTCGCGTTTCACTCGTCCGCTGCCGACCGCACCGCGTTTTTCGCCGCCGATCTCGACCGGATTCTGTGGGCGAGCGGAGCGGCTGTTGGCGACGACCTCGCCCAGAAGAAAGAGGCGGCGCTCGAGGCCTTCATCGAGCGGGCCGGGAATCACGAGACCGCCACGCTCGCACGCTTTCACCTCGCGGCGCTTGCGCGCGAGGCAGGCGAACTCGTCGAGGCACACGACCTCGCGAAGCAGGGCGTGAAGGCCCACCCCGGCACGCCGGGGGGCGCACTCTGCAAAAACCTGATCATGGAGATCGAGGCGAAGTCGCTCGTCGTGGAGACGGAGCGGATGTGGGCTGCGCCGTGGCCCGTGATCCGGATCACCGCGCGAAACCTCGACACGGCACACGTGCGGATCGTAAAGGCTGATTGGATGGCCCGCGTGACGGCCGGCAAGCCACAGTGGCAGTGGCTCGACGACGCCGATCGCAAGGCGCTGCTCTCCCAGCCGCCCGTGAAGAGTTTTGCGGTCGCGGTACCGAACCCGCAGGATTTTTCCGACGTGCGGCACGACGTGCCCGTGCCGCAGGATCTCGAGCCCGGCAGTTATTGGGTGCTCGCGAGCCATGCGGCCGACTTCGGCGACAAGGACAACGTGGTCGAGGCCACGCTCGTGTGGGTGAGCCGGATCGCGATCGTCTCGGAGGGGGGCGGCAGCCGGAAGGGAGAGCCGCTCGCGGGATACGTCGTCGACGTGGCCACCGGTGAGCCGATCGCCAATGCCAGCGTGCAGGCCTTCATTCAGGAAGAGGGGCGGCACCCGCCACGATTCGCCGCCGGTGCGCCCGCCACCACCGATCGGGACGGCCGGTTTGCGTTGCCTGCGGTGCAGGGCCGGCAGGTGCTCCTCCACGCGAAGGCCCGGCTCGACGGCCGCGACCATGCCACTGCCACCGAGCCGACGCATGTCTGGCAGCACGACGACGCGGCCGCCCACCATGCGATCGTGCTCATGACCGACCGCGGCATCCATCGCCCCGGCCAGATCGTGTTTTACAAGGGGATTCTCTGCTCGGCCGATCCGACGAACAAAAAGTATGCGGCGCTCGCCAATCAAAAGGTGTCGGCCGTGCTGCGGGATGCGAACGGCCGGGAGACGGCCAGGCTCGAACACACGACGAACGCCAACGGCTCGTTCCACGGTAACTTTCCGATCGCGCCGGGTGCGCTGCCCGGGCAGTGGACGATCCTCGCCGAGGGGGCGGGGGCCACGGGCGTCGCAGCGGTGCGGGTCGAGGAATACAAGCGGCCGAAGTTTCAGGTGACGCTCGCCGCGGCCAAGGGCGACGTCGTGCTCGATCGCGACGTCACGCTCAGCGGCACGGCCACGACCTACACCGGCCTGCCGGTGGCGAACGCGAAGGTCCGGTGGCGGGTGGAGCGCGAGGTGCGGTTTCCGCTGTGGTGCCGCTGGTTCTTTCCGGGGCTGCCGTTCGGCGGCGAGGCGGCGCGGATCGCACGGGGCACGGCCGTCACCGACGCGAATGGCGCGTTCACAATCACGTTTCCGGCCAAGCCCGACCGCTCGGTGCCGAAGGAGAGCGCGCCCGTGTTCACGTTTGCTGTCACGGCAGACGTGACCGACTCGGGCGGCGAGACGCGGAGCGACGAGCGGCGCGTGTCGGCCGGCTTCGCACCATTCGAGGCGAGCGTGTCGGCCGAGGCC
>Ga0208856_1000032_pt1 | contig 62355 bp, 48 predicted proteins | sample LakMenEpi13Jul12_FD_150690 | JGI IMG/M metagenome (GOLD analysis project Ga0208856, IMG submission 150690) | Freshwater microbial communities from Lake Mendota, WI - 13JUL2012 deep hole epilimnion (SPAdes) | ecosystem: Environmental > Aquatic > Freshwater > Lentic | place: Lake Mendota, Madison...
ACAAGCCGCAGCAAGTGGCCCAAGAATGATCGAGGTTTTGTCGCCCACGCCCCCAGTGCTGTGCTTGTCGATCACGGGGCCGGGGAGATCGGCCCAGGAAAGAATTTTTCCGGATGAAGCCATGAGTTGGGTAAGATTCGAGGTTTCGCGTGTGGTCATTCCTTCGAAAAAAATAGCCATTAACATTGCTGATAGCTGGTATTCGGGCCATGTACCCTTAGCCGCCCCGGTTACAAAGCATTTAAGTTCAGATTCCGAAAGAGAAAACCCTTCTCTCTTTTTTCTGATAAGTTCCGGGATAAGCATTCCTTGAAATCCCTCCATTTAAATAGCAAGCCCATGTTTATTATTATGTGATAAAGAGGTATCATCTTAACTTGAAGAGGAAATTAAAGCGATCTCCAAACGGATGTAAATCATGGAACCTGGCATAGTAGTCAAAAAAAACAAAATACTGGAAGTAATATATTTTCTTGCTGAATCGATTCCCACCTTGTTGGTAACTGCTGGGTTGTTGGGTATTGGATATTGGGGCGCAACGACAGAATGGACATTTAAATTTCCGGGCAGTGCGGAATCAGAAGCAAAAAGTCAGGAAGAATCAAAAGAAGTTGATGCTTCTCTTTGGAAGGTGGAGGGTGGATCAGATAAGACAAACCCTTACGAAAAAGCAACTCTTACTGCGCCAAGCAAAGAAGTATTAGATCTTTCCGAGTTGGACTTTCTTACGATTGAATCTCAAGCGCTTATTCAAACCATTTCTGGGACAGGGTATATTGAATTTGATTCGCTCAGAAAGGGAAGCATCAGTTCCAAAGCTCCCGGTGTGGTTTCTCGGATTTTGAAAAAACAGGGAGATAAAGTTTTGAAAGGCGAAATAATAGCCATAATTGATTCTCACGATGTAGGCAAAGCCAAAACAGATTTTATGCAATCGCTTGTGTTGAAGGATAACCGGAAAAAATCGATGGAACGTGGCCAGTTAGCAGCGGCAGTCATCCCGGAAAGGCAGATCCGAGAATTGGAAATGGTGTTCAGGGAAATCGAAATCAAGCTGCTTGCTGATTTACAGACACTCACCAATTTTGGATTTACGATTGAAACGGTGGACTATAAAAACCTTTCTGATGCAGATATCTTTAAAAAGATTTGCGAAATCGGTATCCCTGAATCCGTTATCAAGGAGTACAAAGGTTCGCTCTCTGCAAATCTGCTTCCCCTAAAAGCCCCATTTGATGGCCAAATTATTACAGTGATTAAAGGCATAGGTGAACATGTTGGCCCAACAGATGCCCAGTGCATTCTGGCAGATGCTTCCAAACTTGTCCTGATTTTTAATCTTCCCTTGGACGCAGTTCAGTTGGTGAAGGTTGGTCAAGATTTTCGATTCAAGGCTGAACTTGTTGAAGACCAGATCATCACTGGGAAAATTGACTGGGTCTCACCCGAGCTTGATGATAAAACCCACACGGTTAAGGTGCGTGCTTCTTTTGCCAACCCTGATGGGAAGGTGCGCCCAAATACTTTCGGGAAAGGTGATATTCAAGTAGGGAAACAAGTGAAAGCAATAATTGTCCCAGATTCCTGTATTCAATACATGAGTAACAAACCTTTTGTTTTTGTCCAACTGAATGATCTTTCGTTTCAGGCAAAAGCGGTGGAGCTTGGGATTCGGAATGGTGATAAAATGCAAATCACCAAAGGACTTTTAGCGGGCGAAAAGGTTGTCTTTACTGGTTCGAACATGTTGCGCGCAGAGCTTCTCTCGAAACTAGAAGTGCAGTAATTTAATAATTTAGGCGCAAAAAAATGATTGATGGAATTCTTAAATTTTCGCTTAAGTACCGAATTTTCGTTGTTTTGGGAATGCTGGTGTTTGCAGCTTTTTCGCTCTGGATGCTGCCCTCGCTGACTATCGATGCTTTTCCCGATACCACACCCGTACAAGTCCAAATCAACACCTATGCAATAGGCCTTGCTGCTGAAGAAGTTGAAAGGCAGGTGACTTTTCCCATTGAGCAGGAAATCAATGGCATGCCCAAACTTCATCAACTCAGATCATTATCGAAATTTGGATTATCCCAGGTGACCGTAACCTTTGAGGACGGTACAAACATCTATTTTGCCCGTCAGCAAGTTACCGAACGCATTAATAATGCAGTGTTACCGGTAGGGGTGATAAAACCAACCTTAGGCCCAGTTGCCACCGGTTTGGGCGAAGTTCTCCATTTCATGGTGCAGCCCGCTTCGCCTGAAACAAGCTTGACAGATGTGCGAACTTTTTTTGATTGGGTAGTAAAGCCCAGCCTCCGGAAAGTCCCCGGAGTTGCAGAAATCAACGCTTGGGGTGGAGAAAAAAAACAATACCAGATACGCATTGATCCTGATAGGCTGATTACTTATGACATTTCTTTTGAGCAAGTGGTTGATGCCATCAAAGCCACCAACATGAATGCTGGGGGAAGCAACATCAACCGGGGAACGGAAACCCTGATCATTCAGGGAATTGCTCGAACTACAACCTTGGATGAAATTCGCAATATCGTGGTGGGTATCAAGAAAGACATCCCGATCCAGGTTTCTGATGTTGCTGTCGTAATGATTGGAAATGACAGCAGATTGGGCGCTATTAGCTATATGGGAAAAGGTGAAAGCGTAATGGGCTTAGGCTTCATGCTGATCGGGGAAAGCAGCAATGCTGTTACCCACAGGCTTAAGGATAAATATGAAACAATTAAGGCCAGCCTTCCCAAAGATATCAAAATGGATATTGCCTATGACCGCACCGAGTTGGTGGACAAAGTGATCGGTACGGTAAGAGGGAATTTGTTTGAAGGTGGCCTTCTTGTGATAGCCATTCTTTTCATCTTTTTAGGGAACTTGAGGGCGGGGATTGTCGTTGCAACTGCAATCCCGTTCTCTATGTTTTTTGCATTCAATGGAATGATGGCGTTTGGGATCGCAGGCAGTTTATTAAGCTTGGGTGCAATCGATTTTGGGATGGTGGTGGATAGTTCTGTGGTTTTGGTAGAGCATCTTATGAGTAGGATGGGCGAGGAGGGCGCAGAAAAACGTAACCGACTCGAACTTATTTACGAAGCTGCAATGGAAGTGCGAATGCCCACCCTTTTTGGTGAGTTAATTATTATCATTGTTTATCTTCCAATTTTGACACTCGAGGGCGTTGAAGGAAAGTTATTCAGGCCAATGGCCCTTACGGTTGTTTTCGCGCTTGTTGGCTCCTTGATTTTGTCGCTCACACTTATTCCAGCACTTGCCTCGCTACTTTTGCCCAAGAAAATGAGCCATTCGGAACCTATTGTTGTTCGAATTGCGGTTTGGATCTATAAACCCTTATTGAAGATGGTTTTGAGATTCCGCATTGCTGCTATTCTGATGGTGGTCTGTGTCAGTTTGGTGGCAGTAATGATGGCCAGATCGCTTGGATCAGAGTTTATTCCGAAACTTTCGGAGGGCGCGATTGTAATCAATATTTTTAGGCCCGTTGGCACAAGTATCCAAGAAGCAGTGCGTTACAACACCAAGTTGGAAAAAATGGTTCTTGCAGCCTTCCCTGATGAAGTGAAAAGGGTTTGGAGCAGACTGGGTTCGCCCGAAGTTGCAACCGACCCGATGGGCCCGGAAGAAACCGATTTTTTTATTACACTCAATCCTCGTGAAAAATGGACCAAAGCCAAGACACAGGAAGAACTAGTAGGGTTAGTAGATGAATTATTGAGGCCCTTGATTGGCCAGGAATATTCGTTTACCCAGCCTATTGAACAGCGGGTGAATGAAATGATATCCGGCGTGCGTGCGGATGTTGCTGTCAAAATATTTGGTGATGATTTCGAGGTGTTGAAAAAGAAGGCGGAACAGGTTGAACAAATATTAAAAAACATCCAAGGTGCTGAAGATATACTTGTAGAGCCCGTGAGCGGGCAGCCTGTGTTGCAGATTAAGTTGAAGCAGGAACAACTTGCGACTCATGGTCTTGCTGCCAAAAATGTGCTGCAACATATCGAAACGTTGGGCAGTCAGCCTTTGGGCGAAATCCTCGAAGGGGAACAACGATTTCCTTTGGTTGCAAAGTTCCCTGATAATCTTAGATCTAGACCAGAAGCTGTTGGCGCATTAATCGTCACAAGTGCGAGTGGTGAAAAAATCCCTCTCGCAGGAATAGCAGATATCCAAGAAATTCGCGGACCTTCAAGAATATCGAGAGAGTGGGGACAGCGTAGAATAACCATTCAGTGCAATGTTCGAAATCGTGATGTCGGAAGCTTTGTTAATGAAGCCCAGAAGCAAATCAAATCCAAGGTGAGTTTTCCCACAAGCAGATACAGGGTAGAATGGGGCGGCCAATTCGAACAACTTGCCGCTGCTAAGTCCAGACTTGCAGTAATCGTTCCCATTTCACTTTTGATGATTATCTTTCTTCTTTATCTCACCTATAGAAATATGACTGATACCCTGATTGTTTTTACATCAGTGCCCCTAGCTTGCATAGGAGGCGTTGCTGCACTTTGGTTTAGGCAAATGCCTTTTTCCATATCCGCAGCAGTTGGATTTATCGCCCTTTTTGGGCTTGGGGTTCTTAACGGAATGTTGCTGGTTACTTTTATCAGGCAGTTAAGGGCGGAAGGGATGGCCCTTTTGCTGGCTATTGAAAATGCAGGTATTACCCGCCTTCGAGCCGTGCTTATGACCGCATTAGTTGCTGGATTTGGGTTTATTCCAATGGCTTTTAGCGATGGGGTTGGTGCAGAGGTTCAAAGGCCCCTTGCAAGTGTTGTGATTGGTGGCGTAATAAGTAGCAGCGCCTTAACCCTTTTTATTCTTCCTGTAATCTATTCGTTCTTTGCGCCTAAAAAAGTTCCACCTTTAGAGACTAAATAGGCTTTGAAAAGGATAATCCAAAGTTGAGATAGAGGAAATCGGCTCAACTTTGCAAGGTTCTATTCATGTTGAAGTTTTAAAACCTACTAAACTTCTTAGTCATCATCTCCATCGGAATCGAAGGAGGAAGACTGGCTTTCTTGAGAAAGATAAAAAATACGAATCTTAGCGCTGTCGCGCATCAAATCGATCCTGCCTATTTCAATTCGATGGATTGGAAGTCCAGTCCTTAGTTTCAAATCTTCAATCAGTTGGTTCCGGTTCTCAGGTTTAATTAATTCGATTTTTTCGTAAATGACCATTTGGCTGTTTTCGTGAGGCAGTGTTACCTTGCGATCCAAAACAAAAGTTAAAAGCAGCAATACACCATTCGAAATAAGCAGCTCAGGTAACCCTGTGTCGAGTGTTGAAAGGGCATTTAATATTCCGATTGTGACACTTGTAAGAAGGTAAGCCATTTCCCTAATAGGGACAGAAACTGAACGATATCGGATTATGGAGAAAATCGCAAATAATCCGAAGGCAAAGCCTATCTTGATGGTTGCGCTACTCAGAAGGTAGCAGATTATGAAGTTGATTATGTTAAAAAGGAAAAAGGAAAAAAGGAAATCCCTGTTTCTATGTCTAGGGTAATAAATGACTCTGACGAGAAGAAAAATCACAAGTGCGTTCAGTGCGAAACGGAATCCGAATTCTGCCAGTCTCGACCCCCCAAAGAAGACAGTAGTGGCGAGTTCGGGTTTATCAAGGATCATTTCGTTCATTATTTATTTTGGTAACCAGTAAGAGTTCGGGTTTAAAGGCGTTGTGTTTGACCAATTCAAGGATGGCGGTTCCTGTTGCATATTTACTAAATGATCCTTGCCTGATGCCAAGTTTTTTAATGGCTTCAATAAATAGGCATTTTGGTGTTATGCGCCTGCTTTTCACTTCTGCAACAACAAGGTGCGGAAGTTCTTTTGCTTCCACCATATTTTCAAATCTAATATTCATGTCAAGTGTAACTTTGATGTTCTCTGACTTGGATACCATGGTGATGCGATCATAGGAAATGGTGATTTTTGGTTTTAGGCAATAATCTTGGTAACCTAGTGATGCAATGAGTTCACTCTGTGCTTGATTTAATTCAGATAGAACAGCGGGTTCTTCTGTACGAATTTTTTCTGTTTTCTTTCTGGAGGTCTTGCACTTTACTTCAAAGAAAATTTTCTGGATGTCGGTGTACTTGCGCCAGCGAACTTTGATTCTTTCGGGTTTGCCATTATGGTGCATTAAGTAAAGCTTGAAATCATCCGTGTCGAGGTAGGTGCTTTCGTAATGAAAAACAGTCTGGTTTTTGATTTTCAGGACCTGATAGTCGGAAGCCATTTGACTAATAATAGATTCAAGCTTGGATCGGTGGAAAACAAACTTTGAATCAAACCGGCCAAGCAGTTTCATTTTGTCGAGATCATCAAGAGAAATGGTGTTGAATGAATCAAAAAGCAAAGGCGGCAAAGACTTGCCTCTGATTATTTGGGAATCTTGGTTATCTTGAGTCGGTTCTTGTAGCATCATGCTTTCAGGTTGATTAAATAGTTTCGTGATAGGTCTACACTATTCGCCATCATGCTTGCGGGGTTTATCCTCTTCATAGGCATTTAGAATTTTCTGAACAAGAGGGTTTCGAACTATATCCGCTTCTCCCAAATGTATTATCTTAATTCTATCAATATTTTTCAAACGGTTCAATGCATCAGTTAATCCGCTTTTAGTATGTGGGGGTAAATCGACCTGGGTTATATCCCCAGTAACGATAACTTTTGAGCCATAACCCATTCGGGTAAGAAACATTTTCATTTGTGAAACGGTGGTATTCTGGGCTTCATCCATGATGATGACAGCTTGGTTTAGAGTTCGCCCGCGCATGTAAGCAAGAGGTGCGATTTCGATGATATCGTTTTCGAGATATCGTTTAACTTGGTCGGGGTCCATCATGTCATTAAGAGCATCGAAAAGTGGGCGCAAATACGGATTGACTTTGGCTGCAATATCGCCTGGTAGAAATCCAAGTCGTTCACCCGCTTCGACTGCGGGCCTGACCAGAACAATTTTTTTGATCAAACCCTGCCTCAAATTGCTTACTGCCATTGCAACTGCGAGCCAAGTTTTGCCTGTGCCTGCGGGACCAACGCAAACCGTTAGATCATTGTCAAGCATGGCTTTGACATAAATTGCCTGCCCATCGGTTCTGGGGCGGAGGAATTTGCCTACAGAATCGGGGAGCTTTTCGGAGTTATGCGCAGGGCTGATTCTGTCGCCCCCGGAATGAACCACTTCGATGATTGTTCGAACTTCTTCCAAAGAAAGAGCGCCTTGATGCCTGAGGCTTTCGCGCATGCGAGAAATAATTCTTGAAGCCTGATCGATTTGTTCCTGAGTGCCTTTGAAAAGAAGTTGATCGCCCCGACCTAAGACTTGCATATCCAAGGCCTGTCTGATTTCTTTCAAGAATTGATCTCTATTGCCGGAAAGGAGAACGGATTCTTCTCTGCTATCAAGAGGGATGGCTAAGTCTATCATTCAGGGTTCCTGATTTAATAAAGGAAAAAAAGCCAGGCAATCGGCCCAATTAATAAAAGAGAATCGAGTAGGTCAAGAATGCCTCCAAAGCCTGGAATTACTTGGGAAGCATCTTTAGTGCTGAGATCGCGTTTAATAAGACTTTCGACGAGATCAGCAAAAACACCACCTAACCCAATGATAACGCCAAAAGCAATAGATGCAAGGGTACAGCAAAGAGGTGTATTTGGGAAAAATTTAGTCCATATAAAAGCGATCCCAGCAGAGAATAAAATACCACCAACAAACCCTTCCCAAGTCTTCTTGGGGCTTAGCAAGGGGGTCATCAGATGCCTGCCGAAAAGCTTTCCTGTGAAGTAAGCTCCAATATCGCAACACTTGGTTACAGTGATGGTAATGCCTAGGCAATATAGACCAATGTACGGGTTAATCTCAGAACCTATCCAGCGGAGTTGGATTAGGAAGCTAGGTAAAAGGCCTAGATAAACAATGATAAAAGCAGAGAGAGAGAGATTATTGGTGCTAACGCCTGGGGAGCGGAATTTAAACATTTCAAGGAGGATAATCGCGAAGTAAAAAGCAATGGCTGTGCCCCCGGTTATCTGCCAAGAATGAAATGCAGGAGGGAGCAAATTAGAATGCGGGATCCAGTTTGAAGTAAGAATTGTAGAAACTGCCAGCATGAGAAGATTTTTACTAGGGGTGAGATCAGGATTTTTGAAGAGTTCAAGTAATTCTCTGGTAGCTAAAAATCCACCGCTAACACAAATCAGCAGTAAAAAAGGATACCAAGGCGCAAGAAAGAGGTCTGCCACCAATGCACTAGATATTGCCCCTACAAGTAAAATACCAACAAAGATTCTTTTTCTCATGGAATGTTAATTCCAGAAAAAGGGGAAACAAGTTTAATAGAAAATTCTAGGTATCGCATTAACTTTTGAGGCCTCCGAAGCGCCTTTCCCGTTTTGAATAATCACTTAAGGAGGCGTGCAAGGTTGCAATATCGAAGTCGGGCCAGGGTTTTTCAGTGACCCAAATCTCGGCATAAGATATCTGCCAGAGTAAAAAATTACTGACTCTCATTTCGCCCGCAGTGCGAATCAGAAGGTCTGGGTCGGGCATACCGCTGGTGTTTAACGAAGAAGAAATTACCGATTCATCAATGCTATTGACGGAAATTGAACCATCTTTGATAAGCGATGCGATCTTTTGGACAGCATCAACGATTTCTTGTCTGCCCCCGTAATTGATCGCCAAGCATAACCCCATTCCCGTGTTATCCCTGCAAACTCTGATCGTTTCATCGATTTCATGCTGGACAGAATTAGGCAGCATTTCTTTTCTGCCGATGGTGCTGAAACGGATATTCTTTTCCAGAAGAAGTGGCCTTTCTTGAATCAGATAGCATTCTAAAAGTTGCATGAGGAAATCAAGTTCAGGCTGAGGCCGTTTCCAGTTTTCACTGCTGAAACAAAAAAGGGTGAGTTGGTGTATGCCAATGCGGGAACATTCTTCAACAATGTTTCTGACAGTTTGCATGCCTTGCGCATGGCCTTCAACCCGTGGTAATCCCTTAAGCTTAGCCCATCGACCATTACCATCCATGATGATTGCAATATGTGCGGGTAGCCTAGACGGATCGAACTCTCCCAAAGGGGAATCCATGAAAGAAGTTTTCTGAATAGTCTGAGACCTAGTCAAATAAGGCACTCCCGCAACTATAGTCGTTTTATACCCGACCAGTAAAAATCGTCTGAGACCTTTCTGGGCCCACAGATATAAGCTTAACAGGAAGCTCAAGAATATCACCGATTCTATCAGCATATTTTCTTGCAGCGGTAGGTAAATCTGAAAGCTTTGAGGCAGTAGTCAATGATTCATTCCAACCTTGCAGGGTCTCATAAATAGGTTTGCAACGCTCAAGCTCTTTAGCATCCGTGGGGAAATAGGTAATGCGGTCGCCATCAAGTTCGTATGCAGTTGCGATTTTAAGTTCTGAAAATCCAGCAAGTACATCCAAAAGCATGACGCAAATTTCATCCACCCCATTGATCATGGAGGAATGCCTTGCAGCAACAGCATCGAACCAACCACAGCGTCTGGGCCTGCCTGTTACAGTGCCATATTCCTTGCCGATTTTTCGGATTCGTTCGCCTAAACCATCAGGGCCGTCATCAAGTTCGGTGGGGAAGGGGCCTTTACCAACACGAGTGGTGTAGGCTTTAAGGATACCAATAACTTTGGTTACATATCTGGAAGGCAAGCCTGAACCCGAACCAATGCCTGCGGTGATACTATTGGAACTGGTTACAAAGGGGAAGCTACCATGATCGACATCGAGGAGGCTGCCTTGGGCACCTTCAAACAAAATGTTTTTGCCAGCTTTAAATTCTTGATGAAGCAAAGTTACTGTGTTGGTGAGATGAGGTTTCAAAAACTGGCCATGCTCATGGAATTCATCAGCAAGCTTTGCAGCATCAAACTGAACCGCATCATGATTGAAGGCACGCAGCAGCTTATTTTTGAAATCAACAACAGAATCAAGACGCTCTTTTAGATGGGCATGCTGGGTGAGTTCGCCTGTTCGAATTGCATGTACTCGCCCAACTTTATCTTGGTAACAAGGCCCAATGCCTCTGCCAGTGGTTCCGATGCCTTGGCCCTGCTTTGATTCAGTGATTTTTTCCTGTTCAACATGGTAGGGGAAAATCACATGAGCCCGGTCACTGATTACCAACCTCTTGCCAATATCAATGTCGTTTTTAAGAAGTTGTGATATTTCTTCACGAAGCCTCGTGGGGTTGATGACCACGCCATTGCCTATGATCGATATCACTTCGGGGCGGATGACTCCCGTCGGTAGAATCGAAAGCTTGAAAGTTTTATTTCCGGTCATGACGGTATGGCCAGCGTTGGGACCGCCATTATAACGGACCACGATATCGTGATGATCGGTAAGGACATCAACGACTTTACCCTTGGCCTCATCACCCCATTGAAGTCCAACAACACAGGTGCAAGGCATACTAATTCACCATATCTTAAAAAGTAAGGGGATAGGACCCCATGAACAAACACACAAGAAAAAAGCCCAAGACGCCTGTCTCGGGCAATGATACCCTAAAAAGAGTATCCGACATCAATTCTTATTTAGAAACTATGGTTAAGTCAAGCATATAGTTATGATAGAGTGCAGGAAGTGAAAGAGATCCGCCAAGAAGGTTTCCAAAGGCCTTTATATCGGGAGACGAAAAATGTCAGTTCCCAAGCAATTTAAAGCGGTAGTAGCTTTGTTAATTCTAGGAATGTTGCCCCATGCCTTGATGGCTTTTCAAGAAGAGCCAGTATTTCAGGGCAAAAAACTTTCCGAATGGGAAGCCCTGCTAAAGGTTGATCCCGGCTACGATAAGCTTTCTGAGGCCGAAAAAGAAAAATCAGTACGATCAAGAAGGGCAGGGCTGATTGCCTTGGAATTGATGGCAAACTCTTTGGATAATAGAATTCTTCCTGCAATGATGTTGGTTTTAAAAAATGATCCAGAAGAGAAGTTGCGAGAAACTGCAGCTTTATCGATGACCCGGGTGGCATTAAAAATGGCGGAAAAATCCAAATCGCCATCAACTAGGCAGTTCGGAGCAGAAGCCCTGAAAGAAGCACTTGAAAAAGATAAATCGATAAGAGTTAAGGAAATTGCAGCGTCATCACTTGGTAAAATAGTTCCAGAATCAGCGCCTGCAATTCCAGCATTGATTTTGGCAATTAAACAAAAAGACACTGGATTGAGGGTTGCTGCGGCGGATGCGCTGCGAAGATTAGGGCCCGAAGCCAAGGGTGCAGCACCAGACTTGCGAATTCTGGCTTCAGATACAACTGCAGACATCATATCAAAATCGTTTGCGTTTCTAGCTTTGGGCAATTTGAAAGATGTGGAATCGATTCCCGTGCTTTTGCAGACGGTTCAAGATGCAAAAATGCCATTGGAGTTGAGGCTCCCCGCTGCCAATGCAATTTCGATGATGGGGGGCGAGGCAGGTGGGCGGATTGCAGAAAAATTAGGATTGCTCTTAATAGATGAAGGCACTCCGAAAGACTTAAAAATTGCAGTATCAATCGCGCTTGATAGTCAGGAAAGTTTTGCCTATCCTGCCTGGAAACCGATGGTGACCGCACTTAAAGACCGTGATGCTGCAGTTAGGTCTATAATCTTGCATTGCTTAGGGAACATTGGGGCAAAGTTGCAAAAAGATTTTAAAGTGGTTCAGGCTGCGGTGCTAGGGTGCGTCAATGATTCTGCATTGGAAGTAAGGCTTGCTGCTGTAGAAACCTTGGGCCGTTGGGGGCCTGAACTTTCAGATGATGAAGTTTTGAAAAAGGTAGAAAGCCTAACCAAGGATACTGCGAAAGAAATGCGGGAAACAGCAGCAACGGTGTTGAAAAGGCTTAAGAGCACGCCTTCAAATTAAGGCTTAAAAACAAGGTGATGCGATCCTTTAGCCTGAACTTCGCCTACTTCCACCGCGCAAATCGCCCCGTTGGCCAAAGCTGCTTTTATAAATAAAGCCACTTCTTCTTTAGGCAGGCTAACTAGCAATCCGCCCGAGGTTTGGGCATCCAAAGTCAGTTCCATTGAAACCGTATCGGGTTTTCCCTCAATGCGTAGATGGGGCAGAATATATTCTCGATTGGTTTTGCTTGCACGGGTGAAAAAGCGTTTTGAAATCAGGGTTTCAATCCCATTGAAGCGAGGGAGTTTTTGTAATTCAAAAACAAGAGTGGTGTTGCTTCCCAGCGCCATTTCCAACGCATGGCCTGCAAAACCATAGCCAGTGATATCGGTCATGCCATGCGGGTGTAGATTTTGCAGTGCATCTGCGCCGACTTTATTTAGTTGAACCATGCTTAGGCATGCAGCCTTAAAAAGATTTTCAGGGCAGGCGTTTGCCTTGTGTGCAGTGGTTACAAACCCAGTCCCCAATGGCTTGGTAAGAACTAGTCTATCCCCAGGTTTGGCCCCAGCATTGGTAAGCACTTTATCTGGATGAACAATGCCTGTGACGGAAAGCCCGAATTTTATTTCTTTGTCTCGGATGGTGTGGCCACCTACTATAACTGCCCCAGCGGCCATGCATCTTTCGGCTCCACCTTCTAAGATTTTTCCCAACCAAGTTAACTGTGGATCTTCATCATCGGGGTAGGCAACTAGGTTTAAAGCGGTTTTAGGAATGCCAGCCATGGCATAAACATCAGAAAGGGCATTGGCAGCTGCAATTTGGCCATATAGGTACGGATCATCTACCACAGGGGGGAAGAAATCCACGGTTTGGACCAAAGCGATTTCATTTGTTAGCTTGAAAACGCCCGCGTCATCGTGAGTTTCGGTACCCACCAGCAAATTCGGGTCTTTAGATCGGGGCACATTTTGCAGAACCTGCGAAATCCCCCCCGGGGAAAGTTTCCCCGCTCAGCCCGCACAGGATGCGTAGTCCGTCAATCTTTTCTTCCGACCAAAAAAACTAAACATGCCTCTCCTTATTTAACTTCAGTCATCAGTGCTTCTAATTGTTTCAAAATTAACTCTTCATTAGGGAACTTCCCTTCAGATAGTTTTGAGTAAAGCAGTTTTCCATTTGCGGTCAACTCAAAACAACCACCACTTGATGGAATTAATTTCATTTCGAGAACCTGCATTTTAAAATGTTCCAGTAATTTTGCTGTCAAACTGACAGCCTGCGGTTCATAGTTTCACTTGGAACAATAGCGTAATTCGACTTTCATGATTCACCTTTCCTGATTTTGGGATCTTCTATACTAATCAGTATGTTAGGCTTAGGACGATTAAGGATCAAATTTAAATCATAGGATTAAGGCCGATGGATGTATTTCCCGATACCGTAATAATTCGTAGCGTAAAGGAAAAGGCTAAGAAATGTTCGGTGCTACCGCTAAAGGGCAGGCCCGGCATTGTCTTGTTGAATTATCCTTTTAAAAAAACTTTAAGTTTACCTAATTATATTCGTCTTTCTGCGGAGGGGCCTCCACTTTCCCTAGCAGATAATGACAAAGGTATATTATTAATTGATGGGAGTTGGCGAAATGCGGGTAATATGGAAAGAACTTTTGAGTCGATTCCCCCAAGATCTTTGAGCCAATATAAAACAGCTTACCCGAGAACCTCGAAGTTTGGAACCGATCCAGAAAATGGATTGGCCTCAATTGAAGCACTCTATGTTGCTTATTTTATTTTAAATCGAAACCCAATTGGCCTATTAGACCACTATCATTGGAAAAAAGAATTTCTGGAACTGAATAACTTTCCTGCTTCGTAATGAAATTACTTTTTTGGCTGTGCTTCAAGAAACTCGGCCAATGCTGTTGCTAACGCAGTGGAAGATGATGGTTGCATTTTTAAACGCATTACCAATCCTTTAAATGAATCTTCTGCAACTTTCATGTGTTTTGTGTCCTGAGTGTACTTTGATAGTTTTACCAAGTTACTTAATGCAACACTATTGGCGGAAGGTTGTGCGCCATCGTATTGATCGATAGAGCGGGCGAAAAGTTTTTCGTGCTCTTCGGAAGTCTGAAAGAATGGTCCCGTGCCTTGTTTGCCATGATGCTTAATCATTTTTTCGTTCAAATCCAATGCTTGAGCGAGTCGCTTTTTGTCGCCATTGATTTCGTATACGGTTAGCAACCCATGAATTAGATAAGCATAGTCATCAAGATAAGCGAGGATTTTAGCCTGTGCTTTTTCACCGGGAACCGCTCCAAAACTTCGCATCAATCTGCCATCTGCCTGTTGTAGATTGTTTAAAATAAAATCAGAAGCCTTCTCCGCAGCTTTTAAGTAGGCAGGTTCATCAAGTGCTTTGGAAGCCATTGCAAGGCCAGCTATCATCTGGCCATTCCAACCGGTTAGAATCTTCGTGTCTAAAAAAGGCCTGATGCGATTGTTTCTAAGAGTGAGAAGTTTTTTTCGCGAGGCATCAAGAGAGCCCTCTAATTTTTCGAGAGATGTTTTTTGACTAAGAGCCAGTTTCTCCGGCAACATCGACCGCCTTAAAATAAAGAATTTCTCTTCGAAATTAGGAACGCTTGCGTAGGTTGTTTTAAAGAGTTCAAGATCGGATTTTTCTTTAAGCACTTCGGCTAATTCTTTATCTGTCCAAACATAAAACTTGCCCTCTTCGCCATCACTATCTGCATCGAGAGCAGAGTAAAACCCACCTTCTGGTGAAGTCATTTCGCGTAGGATAAAAGCACAAGTGGAGTTAAGAGCTTGTGAGTAAAGAGGATTTTTGTTGTTGAAAAGCGCTCTGGAATAAGCCTCGCAAAGCTGTGCATTGTCGTAAAGCATTTTTTCGAAGTGAGGGATAGTCCAAGAAGGTTCGACCGTGTAGCGGTGGAATCCGCCACCGAGGTGATCAAAAATGCCACCCAAAGCCATTTGATCAAGAGTGAAGGAAACGATTGATTTGACGTTGCCTGTGGCATCGTTGCCTTGTTCGCGCTGCAAAAGTTTTAGATAGCAAGGGGTGGGGAATTTAGGGCCTTGGAAGTTTCTTGCTTGTGAACCAAACCCTCCATATTTAGGGTCAAATCCTTCCTGAACAGCTTCAACAGATGCATTCACCAATGATTTATCGAGCGGTATAAGAGCCAACCCAACAGTTTCGCCAAGCAAGACTCTTCGTGTTGAAGTGGCTAATTTCTCTGCTTGCTCTTCAACATTTTTCTGCTCAGTTTTGTAAACATTCAGGATGCCTTCTAACACAGATTTAAAGCCACGCATGTTCTGGCCTTGAACCTCTTTATCGAAAGCAGGCCAGTAGGTTCCACCAAAAAAAGGCTTGGCATCAGGTAAAAGAAACATCGATAAAGGCCAGCCACCTCTTTGCCCAAGTACATTCAGCGATGTTAAATAGGCATGATCGATATCCGGCCTTTCTTCTCGATCAACCTTGATGCAGACAAAATTATCGTTCAGAATTTTTGCGATAACCGCGTTTGAAAAAGATTCTTTTTCCATGACATGGCACCAGTGGCATGCGCTATAGCCAATGGAAAGGAAGACGAGTTTTTTTTCGGCTTTGGCTTTTTTGAAAGCTTCTTCGCCCCAAGGGTACCAGTCGACCGGGTTGTGGGCGTGTTGCCTAAGGTAGGGGCTAGCTTCTTTTGCAAGCCGATTGGGTTTACCTTTTTCTTCGCCCAATGCTGGTTGAAGTAAAAATAAAAACGCAAGCAATGCGCAGGCATTTCGCAAGTTCATGACAATTCCAGTTTTTGATTAGGGAAGCTGCAGAGTAGCTACAGCAGGGGCGAGGCAAGATTTTTTAGAGCAAGCTTGGTATTTTACCACAACTTCCAGAGGGGCGGTTTGATTCCTTGGAACTGCAACTCGTAATTTGATTTTTACGGTTCCTTCGTAAGTGGAGTAATCGCCTACAACATCATCCTTCACGAGTTTACCTGCGGGGTAATCTACTTTGGCAGCGATCGATTTGCCTTCGGATTTGATTCCGACGCTGGTTTGTACGGATGCCAAATCGGGGTTTACCACCGGGTTCGCATAAAGGTGATACCCTGGTTCTACAGAAAGAGTTATTACGACGAATTTTTCTTCCGCAGTGGTGGAGGGGTCTTTAGAGATTTCTACCTTGACCACTTTTGAACTATCGGCACCCTGAGCGTTTACAGAGCAAGCAAGTTGTAACGAAATCAAAAGGCCGGAGAGGAAAAGCATGGATTGTTTCATTGCAAGAATCCTTCATGGAATAAGATGTTCAAACACCTATTATTAATTTATCATCATTTGGGTAATTAAGACAAATCCAATTGGAACATTTAGGTGATTACTACGAGGCAATCATGAGATTTTTAACTACTTTGGTGATTGGAATTTGTGTTTCTTGTATGGTTCTGGCGCAAGATCCAGCTAAAAAGCCTGAAGCAACCAAGGAGATCGCTAAAAGTGTTTGGGACAAGCTGAATGCAGGCCCATCTGCTGTTTTTGAATCAAATAAAATAATTCTAATGCTGCCTAAAACCGCTGAATCAAAGGCTAAGGACATCACATCGAATCTTGAAAAGTACTACGATAATGCAGCAAAAAGCGTTGGTTATAAGGAGGATAATGCTCCTTGGAACGGTAAACTCATGGTGTTTATCATGCCAGAAAGGGAGCAGTTTGTTGCCTTTGTTCGAAGGGTAGAAAAACGCTCGCCCAGTAGTGATGATCATGGGTCATTTGGTTTTCTCGAGGGCGTTCCTTTTATGGCTTCGGGCCCTACCAAGCCCAAAGATTTTAGTAGTTCTGAATTGCATGCTTATAAAGAGATGGGCGGGGCCTTGCTTCGTTCAAAGGCTGGAGAAAAGACACCATTGCCTGATTGGGTGGTGGATGGCTTTGGCAGGGCGGTTCACTGGCGGGTTCAGGGAGGCAACAATAAGTCTGTGCAAAATGATAGAAGAAAAGTGCAGATCATTGCCCGCAAAGTTTCCTCTGTGGGCGATATCTGGAATGGTTCAGACGCCGAGGCTACCCCCTTACTTCAAGCCAGTGTGATGGAGTTTATCGCTTTTGGGCCCCAATCTTCAAAGCTTGCTGATTTCTTGAAAGGGTTTATCCCAGAAGAAAATGGGGATGCAAAATCAGCAGAACAAGCGCTGGATTCCTCAGGTATTGTGGCGAAGAACCTGCTAGGTGCTTGGAAACTGTGGGTTATTAAGTGATTAAAGGGAGAGGATTTCTTTAAGCGCTGCGATTATCTGGTCGATATCGCTTTCGGTATTAAATGCCCCAGGACTGATTCGAACCGAACCATCAGGGAAAGTGTTGATTGATTTGTGGATGTAAGGCGAGCAATGCAAGCCCGGCCTTACAGCTATGTTAAAGGCCTCATCAAGAATACTGCCTATTTCAGATGCAGCAAGTGATTCCGACTGAAAAGAAACAGTTGCAACCGTACGATTAAGGTCATCACTTCCAAAAACAGTAACTCCGGGAATTTCTTTAAGATTGCTTCGGAGCTTTCCAACAAGCTTACTTTCTCTGTGATGAATGTTGTTCATCCCTTCCTGATCAAGCCATGCCAAGCCAGCAGCAAGGCCTGTGATGCCAAGAACATTAGGTGTGCCACCTTCAAGATGGTACGGCATTTCCTTGGGTTGTGTTTCAGTGGAAGAGTCGCCCCCAGTTCCACCTTCTCTCCAAGTACGAAGAGCAACTCGCTCACCTGAATAAAGAAAGCCTGTGCCTGTGGGGCCAAAAAGGCACTTGTGTCCAGGGCAAGCTAGGAGATCGATTTTTTGAGCTTTAATATCAATGGGTATGACGCCAGCGGTCTGGGCTCCATCAACGAGAAAGATGATATTTTTTTCTCTGCAGATCGTACCTACTTCGGTGATGGGCTGAATGGTGCCTAGGACATTGCTTGCATGGGTAAGTGCGACAAGTCGAGTTTTGGGGCCGATCGCATTTTTGATTTGTTCAGGATCGATGAAGCCTTGAGAATCAGCATTAATTTTTGTGAGAGAGATTTTGCCTGCGAGTTCCATGATACGCAGGGGTCTGCTAACGCTGTTGTGTTCAAGATCGGTGGTGATAACATGGTCACCCTCATTTAAAAGGCCTTTGAACGCCATGTTAAGGGCATCGGTGCAATTAAGGGTAAAAATAAAGCGTTCGGGTGCAGAGCCTTTAAAAAGCTGATTGAGCCGATGTCTACAATCATCAAGAGCCCGTTCAGCTGCAAGAGCCATTTTATGACCTGCCCGACCGGGGTTTGCCATATCTTCGCGTGCAAAGCGATCCATGGCTTTATAAACCGATTCAGGCTTGGGGAAACTCGTTGCAGCATTATCGAGATAAATCATGTACAGCTCATCTGGGCGTTTAAATTAGTGTCCGATGTAACGGGCGTAAAGCGTCTTTGCCCGGTCTATATCGCTTGTACCTTTAATGATAGCCCGCCCATCGGGGAAAACGGTGAATTCACAGTCTTCAGCATTAAATTTAAGCATAAACTTATTGAAGCTAACATCGCCCAAGGTCTTAAGTTGAGCAGCCATATCTTCAAACTTAAGTTTGTTAGGCGTACGATTGGAAATTTGAACAGCGTTTCTGCCACACAAACTTGTTGTCTGCGAACCGAACTCGCCATCAATCCATTCGAATTTTCGATGCTTGCAGCAAGGGCAATCAACCTTACCTAGAAGCGGGGCAATCTTTACCCTGCGATAGGTGTTTTCCCAAACATCAATCTGCACGAGTTCTTTGTTAATGGTTTCAGGTTTGCCTGAAAGAATCTTAATGGCTTCAGTGGCTTGCATGCTCGCAATGATGTTTACAACCGGCCCAAGTACGCCCGCAGTTTCGCAGGTATCAGCAGACCCGGGCGAGGGCGCAGCTTCAAACACACAGCGAAGGCAAGGAGTTTGATTGGGGATAATAGTCATCGTCATACCATTGCTACCAATCACACCACCATAAACCCATGGCTTGTTATACTTGACCGCAATATCGTTGATGAGATAACGGATTTCAAAGTTATCGGTCCCATCAAGAATGAGATCTGCGCCTTCACAAAGCGATTCGATATTAGTGCGATCGATATCAGTGACGACAGATTCGATGTTAATAGAAGAATTGATTGCACGAAGTTTACGAGCAGCAGCTTCAGCTTTGGGAAGGTTTTCGGTGACATCGTTTTCATCGAAAAGAACTTGGCGCTGAAGATTGCTTGGCTCGATAAAATCGCGATCAACAACTTTGATTGAGCCAACACCTGCCCGAGCCAGGTTATTGGCTAGCACGGTGCCAAGGGCGCCGCACCCGCACAGGGTGACTTTAGAAGCTAGGAGCTTACGCTGCCCTTCTTCACCCACCCCGTGGAAGCGCATTTGCCTGCTATAGCGATCAATAGACTTGAAGTCGATCATTCGCCATCTCCTACGCCCATGTCGTCAAGGAAGGTGTCAAGAACTTCGACAGTTCCGCCGCTCCATTTTTCTTCACGAGCAAATGCAGCAAGAACAGCAAGGTCTTCTTTAAGTCTTGCAACTTCTTTGGCATTTAAGCGCTGAAGGTAAGTTGCAACTTGATCCAAGATTGCAGCACCTGCCTGCTGATTACAAATGTTCTCATCCGAGCCAGCGATGAAAACAACAAAATGCAGAAGGCTCAGAAGCAGGGGATTTACTCCGACCTGATCAGGAATCTCTGGGAAAATCGCAGTTCCTTCTGGAACTTCAATGCTGTTTTCGTCCATATCTTCCATTTCGTCCATGTCTTCGTTGTCTGCCATATTAACCTCCTGCTACTGCCGGGATAATTGCTACTTCGTCGCCATCTTTTACAGGGGTGGCAAGGTTTTCGAGGTATCGCATATCTTCGTCATTGATAAAGATGTTTACAAATCTGCGCAACTGGCCATTATCGAACAACCGTTGTTCCATTGCTGGGTGAAGTTTACAAAGTTCGCCAAGTGCTTCGCCTACGGTGTTGGCACTAACTTCAATCGAAGCGAGATTGCCCGCATGAGGTCGGAGTGGAGTAGGGATTTGAATTTTAACTGCCATAAATACCTTCCGGCGGAAAAGCCCGCACATAAAAAGAAGCCAGATAATAAGGATTATGCAAGAACAGGTTCTTGGGTATTTTCCATGGTGGCTACGAACTCATCGAGCGAGGTCCCAATGGTAACAGGTTCGCCTAGTTGAGTCGTTAGGGAATCCTGAGTTTTAAGACCATTGCCTGTAATGAGGAGAACGATTTCTTCATTTTTGGGAATACGGCCTTGCTCGACCAATTTGCGAGCGGTTGCGACAGTAACACCACCTGCAGTTTCAGCAAACACGCCTTCTGTTTTTGCAAGTAAAAGCATGCCTTCCCTGATTTCATCATCGGTAACATCTTCGGCCCAGCCACCACTTTCGCGAATAAGCTTGGCCGCGAAGTAGCCATCAGCAGGATCGCCAATGGCGAGGGATTTGCAAATGGTATTTGGTTTCCGAACAGGGCGATGAGATTCCCAGCCGTTTTTCACTGCTCCACTGATTGGGTTACAGCCTGTGGCTTGGGCACCATAAAATTTGGTGGAGGGTTCCTGCTTAAGAAGGTCGATCTTGTAAAGTTCTTGGAAGGCCTTGCTGATTTTGCCAACAAGTGCGCCACCCGCCATCGGGCTGACCACATGCTGAGGGGTTCGCCAGCCTAATTGCTCTGCAATTTCAAAGCCCATAGATTTAGAACCTTCGGCATAAAATGGACGGAGGTTGATGTTCACAAATCCCCAGCCAAACTTAAACGCCACCTGAGTGCAAAGCCTGTTTACTTCGTCGTAGGTGCCACGCACTTTAACAACCTTGGCGCCATAAACCGAAGTCCCCATCACCTTGGCTTTTTCAAGATCAGAGGGAATAAAGATATAGCTTTGCATTCCAGCAGCTGCAGCATTGGCTGCAACACTGTTGGCGAGATTTCCGGTAGAGGCGCAACCCACGGTTTGCAGACCAAACTCACGGGCCTTGCTTAATGCAACTGCTACCACACGATCCTTGAAGGAAAGGGTGGGGAAGTTGACCGCATCATTTTTTATCCATAGATTCTTGACCCCAATTTCTTTTGCCAAGCGGTCTGCTCGAATTAATGGCGTGCCCCCAACATGCAATCCTACGGTGGGTTCACCCTCGATCGGAAGCAGTTCTTGATAGCGCCACATATTGAAGGTGCGGGCTTCTAATTTTTCTTTGGTAAGAACGCCTTTTAGGCCTTCATAGTCGTAATCGATTTCCAATGGGCCGAAATCGTCCTGGCAGAAATTGACAGGGGTTACGGGGTATAACTTGCCACACAAACGGCACTTCATGCCTTTTACAAAACTGGAAGACACTTGTCTTTCCTCCATGTACGCAGGACAATAACCTGCTTTAAAATTGGTAGTCTTTTCCAGAGGAGGATATTTAAGCTTGGAGATAAAAAAGGGGCGTGCATTACGTCACTTCTTATCTCTCCCGGCAAACCCGGGTAGGAGGTAGCACCAGCATCGTCGCGAATAAACGCTTCGACCGGTTGCTGTGGCTTCGACGGGCCTAATCCCTCTGCCACTCTGGATAAGAAACTCACCAAATTGTTCTAATAATATATTCTGTATTCTGACAATCAGCAATCGATAAACCGAGAAAATATCAAAATCCTTTGAATTCTTTATTACCTCGAGTCGCTAAATTACGAATTCACGGTACTGATTAACATTGTGTAATCAAAAAGAGGGATTTCTTTAGTCTTCATCGTCTTCGGAATCAAACCAATCCGGAAGAGGCGGGGGTGTCATCAGATCGAGTTCGAGAAGCACAGTCATGGCAGAATCTGGCCTGTTATCTTTAGACTTGTTCATCATGCGTTCGACCAATTCCACAAACCAATCGGAAAGATCGGTGCGGAAATTCGTGATGGGTTCAGATTTTTCCTTACTGCGTTGAGCTTTGATTTTGTCTTTCTTCTCTAAGCCTGGGTAAGGTAGTTTTCCTGTTAAGGCATGATAAAAAGTGCACCCCAACCCATAAAGGTCGGCTCTGCCATCGATCTCGACGGAGTTATAGGATTGCTCCGGTGCAATATAATCCATGGTGCCCACAATGTAGCCCTTACCGCCGATGATTTTAAGGTCTTCATCTTTTTCACCTTGGACAAATGCTAACCCAAAGTCAAACAACTTGGCTTGGTTTTCAGGGGTTACCATGATGTTTGAGGGCTTGATATCGCGGTGGATAACACCGTGTTGATGGCAATGAGCAAGGGCCGTCAAAGTATGGCGCATTAACTTTATTGCAAGATCCTGAGAGATTGCGCCAGAGTCGTCGATGATTTTTTGGAGTGATTTGCCTTGGATGAATTCGATGAGCATGTAGTTGAGCCCTGCGAAATCTTCAAGGCTGAAAACTTTCACGACATTGGGGTGATCAAGTTTTTGGGCGATGTAAAATTCTCTTTTAAACCGGGCGATGAGTCTGTCTTGCCTTTCGGTTTTGAGATTGCGAAGCACCTTCATGCTAACGAAGTTTAATTTATCATCATTTTTTCTGGCGAGGTAAACGGTGCTCATTCCACCTCTGCCCAAAACAGAAAGCACTTGGTAATCTTTCATTACCAAGCCACGGGATTTACCTTTTAATATTCGCTCTGATTGAAATCGTGTGATCTTTCCAGCCTTGACTAAATATTCTGCGATGAGGTTGGGTTCGCTTCGGATGGTTTTATCAAGGTTGTTATAAAGCACAACAACTTCCACCTTGTCCATCAATTTGCTGCGCATGAGGGACATGAGGAAGTCGCCTACATTGACTTCAGGGTTTGATTTTTCAGGATCTGGGGAGCTCATACTCGTTAACCCCCTTAAACTTGGTGGTTATCAATTAAACTTCTTTTCCACGAATCTGGGCTTTCAGCACATGCTTTAGCCTGTCTTCAATTTTCTTGTGCAGCTTGTCAACTTCTTTGTCGTTAAGCGTGCGATCATCAGCCTGATAACTAAGGGCAAAAGCAAGACTTTTGGTTCCTGTGGGAACTCGATCTCCTTGATAAATATCAAATAACCTTGCAACTTTAAGAACATTGCCCCCTGCAGCCTGAATTTCGGCGGTAACTGTTTGGCCTGTGATGGATTGATCAACGACCACAGCAATATCCCTAAGCGCAGCAGGGAAGCGCGAGACGGGCTTGGACAAATATCTTACAGGAAGGCCCGAAGCCAGAGTCAGCAAGTCGAATTCTGCTGCGATTATTTCGTGATTATCCAGCCCAAGGGTGGATGCAAGTTTCGGATGCAAGACGCCAAACATTCCTGCAACTTTGTCACGAATTAACAGAGCTGCGCATTTGCCTGGATGAAGGGCAGGGTGGTTGCCTGGTTTGAACGAAACCTTTTCCAGATGAACCCCGGAAGCAAGTCCCTCCACGATGCCTTTCAAATCATAGAAATTCAAATTGTTTTTACCGGAGGAGTCTTCCACCCAGAAGGGTTTGTTTCGTGGACCACAAATTGCAATCGCCAGTTTGTAGGGCTCTGCAGGCAATGCTTGGCCACTGACTTTTTGATACACTTTGCCCACTTCGAAAAGCTTGACGCATTCGGTGTGTTTCAGGTTGGCTTGGGCCAGCGAGACAATGCTTGCCATCAGGCTTTGGCGCATAACAGTGCGTTCGCTACTGATAGGGTTAAGCAATGTTACATAAGCTGGCTTCGAGGATTCTAGAAAAGCAGATTCTGCTTCGGGTGATGTTAGCGAGTAGGCAATCGTTTCTTGCAACCCAAGGTGAACGAGTGTGTCTTTTATTTTTCGTTCAAAATCAAGCTCTGGATCGATCAAAACCGGTGGTAATTGTTCTGAAAGGCTGGTTTCGGGAAACTTATCGTACCCGTACAGTCGTGCGATATCTTCAAGAAGATCTGCAACCCCAACTTGGATATCTAATCGATGGGTTGGCGCAGTAACCCTAAGCATTTCGTTGCTTACTTTTTCAACTTTAAACTCGAGGGAAGTTAGAAGTTTGGTGCATTCTTCGATGGGGATTGCGATCCCGAGAATGCGCTTAGCTTCTGCAAGAGAGAAATCAATAACCTGCAAGGGTTTGGGGGAGGGATAACAATCGATCCTACCTTCAGCGGGCACGCCTTGGGCAAATTCTTGCATCAATTGCAGTGCTCGGTTGGCGCCCCCGATTACTTGATCGGGATGTATGCCTTTGCTAAACCGGGTTGCTGCTTCGCTGGGAAGAGCCATGGATTTCATTGCTTTGCGAATTGCAAGGAAATCAAAGTTTGCACTTTCAAGCATAACCCGCGAGGTGGATTCGGTAACTTCGGTTTCAGCGCCCCCCATTAATCCTGCGATTGCAATGGGCCCAAGCGCATCTGCAATAACAAGAGTTTCAGCAGAGAGTTCGCGATCTAAACCATCTAAAGTCTTGATCTTTTCACCCTTGGTCGCGAAACGGATTACAATCTCGGGAGTTTTTCCTTTGGCTCTTGAGCAGAGAATATCGTAGTCGAATGCGTGCAGCGGTTGACCTTGTTCAAGCATTACATAATTCGTGATATCGACAATATTATTGATTGGCCTCATGCCAGCCTGATGCAACCTACGCTTTAAAAACGCAGGGGAGGGAGCAACTTTTATGTTCTCAATAAGCGAAGCAGAATAGCGATGGCATGCAGAGGTGTCTTGGATGACAACATTTACCTTGCCCGTAATTGCAGGGCCAAAGGTATTGGGTTTGTGTTCAAAGGATTTCAATTTAACACCGGTCATTGCTGCGACTTCGCGTGCAACGCCTATCATCGAAAGGCAACGTGCCTTGTTAGGCAGAATGTCGATTTCGATGATGGAATCACCAAAATAATCAGCAAGGGGCATGCCCACAGGCGCATCATCTTCAAGAATGATGATGCCATCATGATCTTCGGAGATACCAAGTTCAAAGCCGGAACAAACCATGCCATCGCTGGTAATACCCCTGATTTTTCCGGGCTTAAGTTCTTTTAAAACCTTTGGAGTGGCATGGCCATCGAAAAGCACGGAGCCCGAAAGTGCAAGAATAATTTTTTGGCCCGTATCACCGACAGCAAGATTAGGCGCCCCAGTAACCATCGTTATCGACCTGCCCAAGCCATACTCAACGGTAGGAAGTTTAAGCCTGTCTGCATCCGGGTGTTTATCAACCTTGGTGACCAACCCGATTATGATTTTGTCTTTATCCCAAACAGGGTAGGGGTCTTCTGTTCCAAGTCTTAGTCCTTCAGGTGCAGGAACGCCCCAGTGCTTGATGCCAGATACTTCAAGCCCTGCAAGTGCTAGTCTGTTGACTAAAGCCTCAAGTGAAAGGTCGAAGTCTACATAATCTTTGAGCCAGCGAATCGGAACTTTCATGATTCAATACCCGGGTTGTGTTGTTGCAAAATGAAAAACCAAAACAAATACAACCGATACCTAAGATTAGAACTGGGACAAGAAGCGAAGGTCGTTGCCCCAAAATTCTCTTATGTCTTCAATGGCATGGCGAAGCATGGCAATGCGTTCTGGCCCCATTCCAAAGGCAAAGCCAGAATACTTGGCAGGATCGTAGCCGCCATTTTTCATTACTTCCGGATGAACCATCCCAGCGCCCATGATTTCGAGCCAACCGGTTTTTTTGCAAAGCGGGCAACCCTTGCCGCCACACACGATGCAATCCATATCCACTTCAATGCTTGGTTCGGTAAATGGGAAATAACTCGATCGAATGCGAACCTGCCTGGAGTCGCCAAACATTTTGCGGGTGAAAGCAGTTATGGTTCCAATTAAATCGGTCATTGAAACATTGGTACCAACCACCAAGCCTTCAACCTGATGAAACATAATTTCGCTACGGGTAGTAATCGCTTCGTATCGGTAGCACATACCGGGCAGAATAACCCTGATAGGTGCGGGGTGAAACTTGCGCATTACATGAATCTGGCCTGGGGAAGTATGGGTGCGAAGAATCAAACCAGGGTCGGTGGTATGAAAAGTATCCCACATATCGCGAGCTGGATGATGGGGAGGCATGTTAAGCAGGCCGAAATTGAACTCGTCATCCTCGATTTCGCGTGAGCGAAAAACTTGAAAACCCATCTCGGCAAATGTGGATTGAATGTCGCGCAGTGTTTGAGTTGCAAGATGCAACTTCCCAGCGGGTGGAACCATGCCTGGTAAACTAATATCAAGTTTCTCGGTTTCCAAGCTTTTCAGCATGGCTTGTTCGAGGCAGTTTTTAAGGGCGGTTTCGTAGGAAGCGGAGAGTTGTTCTTTGACGATATTGGCTTGCTGGCCGTATTCTTTGCGGGATTCTGGAGGAAGCTCGCTGACTTTTTTAAGAGCAGCGAGCATTTCACCATTTTTACCAAAGTACTGAGAGTTCCAACTTCTTAAAGTGGATTCATCACTACAAGCACCTAATTGATCCAAGGCGCGGTTTTTAAGTGAATCCAATTCAGACATTGTATGGCTTCAATTAAGAGGACAAATCAACCTGAGGCTTACTTAAGCCCTACAGGTTGGTGCTTTCTAGCCAACTCAACAATTTTAGTGAATGTTTCAGGGTCGCGAATTGCGATTTCTGAAAGAGATTTTCGGTCTAAGCTTACTCGAGCATTTACCAAGCCAGCAATTAACTGACTGTAGCGCATGCCACGCATTCTGCAAGCTGCATTGACGCGAATAATCCAAAGCCTTCGGAATTCACGTTTACGCACCTTACGGTCGCGGTAAGCGTAAACGCCAGCACGAATCAGAGTAACTCTGGATTGGCGCTGAAGGTTATGCCTACTGGCACGATAACCTTTGGTTAATTTTCGTAATCGCTTGCGGTCGCGAAGAACAGTTTTTCCGCTGCGTGCTCTTGTCATGGCTTACCAGATCTCCAACGCTTAAAAAAGCGTTTCATTAAAACAGCTACAAAATTAAGATTTTCCGCCCATTAATCGAATGTACTTCTTGGCCAATCTTCCGGTATCAATAACTGTACCACGAAGTTGCCTTTTTCGTTTGCTGGTCTTGTGGCCTAGAAGATGCTTCTTGCCTGCCTTATGGCGCTTAAGCTTACCATTGGCAGTAACGCGAAATCGCTTCTTCGAGCCTTTGTGAGTCTTTAACTTGGGCATCTGAATTACCCTTCCGTGTCTTATTGGAACCTAGTTATCTAAAAATCTATCAAATCATGCATTAAAAGCATGAACATTACTGAACTACCCCTGCAATTGGGATAAAGTTATAAACCATTCACAAATTGCAGGAAAAGATGATATAGGGAAATAGGAGTCTGGGGGCAAACCAGAATCGTGAATTAATCTTTTTTTGGTGCAAGCATGGCAGTCATTTTCTTGCCTTCCATCGATGGAGCTTTCTCCACTTTGGCAAATTCTTGTAGTTTTTCCAAGATTAAATCGATAATCCGCTTACCTTCTTCAATATGCTGCAATTCCCGGCCCTTGAATATCACATTTACCTGAACTTTGTCTTTATGTTCTAAAAACTTACGAGCTTGATTGATTTTTGTTTCAATATCGTGATCCCCAGTCTTGGGCCTAACTCGTAATTCTTTGATTTTCTGCTGATGGACCTTGGTTTTGTTGTTTTTTAGCGATTGTTGATAACGAAACTTGCCGTAATCAAGAATCTTACAAACAGGCGGTCTTTCGTTGGGATTAACCTCAACAAGATCTAATTCTGCTTCTCGGGCCATTTCTAGGGCTTGAAAAGTGGGAATTACTCCAACAAATTCACCGTTGGCACCAATAACACGAACTGGGGAGATGCGTATTTGTTCATTCATGCGAAGGCCCCGGTCTTGGGGAGCCGTTGAGGGGGGGTTAGGACGCTCGTTGATACCTGTTTCTCCAAAAAAACTAATGATGTTGGCAACGCCGGCGCGAAAAACCAACGAATTATACAAAGTTAGAAGCCGGACCTCATTAAAACAATCTAGGTTGTTTATGAGGGTATTATAGAATTTACCACGGTAGTTGTGGAATTGGAAAGAGAAAGATTCAATATTTTTAAGGAATTGCCTCTACAAAATCGATTTCGGGCAGATGTTTGCGAAGTTCTTCTTCGATTCCAAAGAGTACTGCCCTGACTGCACTAGGGCAAGAACCGCAAGTTCCCAATAAGCGAACTTGCAAAATTTTTCCATCCAATCCAGCGACTTCGATTCTGCCTCCATCCATTTGCAATGCTGGTTCAACATGCTCTAATATGGCTTTTTTACAGGCTTCTAGAAGGTTATCGGTTTCCATTAATTATCTCGTTTCATAAGTTTTGTATTCATATTTTTATTATTAGACAGGGCTGCGCCTGTTAAAGAATTCGGGCTTATCTGCAAAAACAAGATTGCGCGTTTGTTGGATATCCAAAGTCAATTGTTGCACCAAAGCATTTTTATCTACAAAAGTTTTGACGTTTCGGATTTTTTCTAAAAAATTGATTTCTATGGTGTGATCATACAAATCCCCCTCAAAGTCGAGTAAATGGGCTTCAACTTTTTGAGATAACTCCGAAAATGTGGGATTTGGGCCTATGTTTACAGCAGTTGCAAAGGTTTTATTGCCAATGTTACATAAACCTGCGTACACGCCATTCATGGGTAAAAGGGTTTGAATGTTTTCGAGGTTTGCGGTGGGGAAACCTATGGTACGGCCTCTTTTAGCGCCTGAAACGACTTTTCCTTCGATGGAATAGGTTCGCCCGAGGAGTTTTTTCGCCTGAAGCATATCACCGGTTTGGATGGCTTTTCGAACCCTGCTACTAGAAACAACTTCGTTATCGACCATAAAAGGGGTTGCAATGGTACCCAAGATGTTTCGGGTTATGCATAATTCTTTAAGTAAATCGATGTTTCCTGTTCGATTTTTACCGAAGTGAAAATCGGGCCCTTCAACAATTCCTTGGGCTTTAAATGTATCAAAGATTATTTTTTCAAAGAATTCTTCTGCTTGTAGTTCTAACAAACCATCATCTGTTTTTAATACTGCAACGAAGTCTGCACCCGCAGCCTGCAAAAGTTTTTTCTTTTGTTCGAGCGTGCTAAGAAAACTTAGATTGATTCCTGGCTTTAAAATTAAAAGAGGATGGGGGTAAAAGGTGACTGCGACGATGGGGACAGGGGTTTGGGAAAGCGTTTTTCCCAAGGTTATCATTTGTGTAAACAGGTTTTTGTGTCCTTCATGCACGCCATCAAAGTTCCCAATCGAGATGATTGCTCCTCGGGAATGGGCAGGGAAATCAAGGCTTTTCCATGAAGGCACAATTGGATTTGAGGTCATCTCTTTTACCAGTTAATCAGTGGTTTAATTTGCAATTCGAATAACCCACCCTTCATAAGCAGTATACTGGAATTATTCACAAGCTGGCTGGATAGTCGCTGCTGCTTTGAAAAAAGCGGGAGAGGAAAGTCCGGGCTCCATAGGACACGGTGGTGGGTAACTCCCACCGTCCGAAGTAACATGCTTAACTGTGTGTTGCGTAAGGGTAGGGAAAGTGCAACAGAAAGATACCGCCCCAAAAGGGTAAGGGTGAAATGGCGGGGGAATGCAAATTCCTTAATGTAAGAGCCCACCAGCAGCCTGGTGACAGGCTGGCTCGGCAAACCCCACCGGGAGCAAGGCCAAATAAGAAGGAAGGACTGGTCCGGTCCGTTTGACCTTCGGGTAGGTCGCTCGAGCGTTCGGGTAACCGTTCGCCTAGATAAATGGCTATCTTCTTGCCTTTTAAGGCGAGATACAGAACCCGGCTTATAGGCTGGCTTGTGAATATTCTTTACACCGCATTTTTAATGATTTGGCCTCTGCAAATGGGCATTGGCCTGCCTTGGATATCGTGGATTTCGGTATCTGGTGCTATTCCCATTTGGTTATAAATGGTTGCATGCAAATCTTGCGGCCTGATTGGTTGGTCTTTTACATAGGCGCCATTTCTATCGGAAGAGCCAATAATTTGGCCTCCCTTAATCCCACCACCTGCTAAAGCAGCTGAAAACACATGGCCCCAGTGGTCTCTTCCTGCATTGCCATTATGCTTTGGAGTACGGCCAAACTCGCCCGCCCAAACTACTAAAGTATCCTTTAATAATCCCCGGTATTCGAGATCTTCCAAAAGTGCGGAATAAGATTGATCCATAACAGGCATCAGTTCTTTTTTAAGTTTCTCGGCATTTTTTGCGTGGGTATCCCAACTGGGGCTGCCTTGTGGTTCGTTTGCGAAACGAGTCCAGTTTACTTGGATCATGGGCACGCCGGATTCAACCAGCCTTCGTGCTAGCAATACGCTTTGGCCCCAGCGATTTTTTCCATACCTTTCCCGCATCGAATCCGGTTCAAGGTTTAGATTAAAGGCTTTGCGGGTTGCTTCACCACTCATCAAATTAAGGGCCTGTTTAGTCTGGTTTTCAAACTGCTTTTGATTTTTGTCTGATTGGTTCTTGGCTGCACCGTTATTTACAGATTCAAGAATTTTCAACCTCTCATCGAATCTTTTGTCGTTAATTCCTTCTGCAAGAGTCAGGCCCGGAATCTGAAATGCTGCGGATTCGGGGTGACAATTGATCAGCCAAGGGTTGCTGGCACGGCCTAAAAACCCAGCATCTTGCCCGGGCCAGGTGATTCCTCCGTCGTTCCATATATGCTCAGGCAGCACGATTGCCTCTGGTTTTACAGAGGCCGACCCTAATAATTTTTGAATGATTGCAGCAAAACTCGGGGTGTCATTAGGCGCACCCGGTTTAGCATTCTCGAAATTCATTGGTTGGTGCGGGGTTCCCGTTAGCATCGAGTAACCACTGGAAGAATGGGCGTTATCGTTGGTCATCATCGACCGAAGCACGCAGATTTTATTGGTTAAAAGTGCGGTTTTAGGCATCAATTCGCAGACTTTTAGACCTACGGTGGTTGTGCTAATTGGCTGGTAAGGGCCGCGTATTTCTACCGGGGCTTCTGGCTTTGGATCCCAAGTCTCGTGCTGGGGTGGTCCACCTGTGAGGTATAAAAAGATGCAGGCTTTTGCTTTTCGTTCCTTAGCAAATTTGTAACTTGCGGCTTTTGCATCCCCCAACCCCATCCCTAGAAGGCTTAAACCTCCTAGACTTATCCAATCGCGACGGTTGATGCCATCGCATAAACGAGTGGATTTTGAGTCGAATATTGAAATCATAGTTTCTCCATCTGGTATGTAAAAGCAATTTACTCTTATTACTTAATCGGATCAAGTAATAACTGGGCATTAAAATTGGTTTGGGTTTAAATTTAATATTGGAGCACAGAATGAAAGAATTAGTGATTGGTACAAAAAATAAATCGAAACTTAAAGAAATAAAAGAAATCTATGTCGACTTACCTTTTAATTGCATAGATCTTGGTGCCTTCTCTAATGTTTCTGAGGTAGTGGAAGATGGTTCTACCTTTGCTGAAAATGCTGCGAAAAAAGCTTCGGGCTATGCTTTACAGGTAGGCAAATGGGTTTTAGCGGAAGATAGTGGGTTGGTCGTTCCTATTCTTAAAGGTGACCCAGGGATTCATTCTGCACGCTATGCGGGGGAACATGGTGGCGATGCAGCCAACAACACCAAGCTTTTACAAGAATTAAGCAAATACCCCGCTGAAAACCGCGATGCTTACTATATTTGCGTGGCCTGTTTGGCCGACCCGCAAGGCAAAGTTATGGCTTTGACGGAAGGAAAATGTCATGGCAGAATTATTTCTGATTACTTGGGGCAGGGAGGTTTTGGCTACGATCCCTTGTTTTTGGTTTTGGAGTATCATCAGACTTTTGGCGAATTAAGTTCTCGGGTTAAACATGCAATTAGTCATCGAAGTAAAGCTTTGGCTCAATTACGGCCTACTTTATGGCAACTAATCAGTAATTCTTAATTCTGAGATTGTCTTTTTCACAAGGAACTTGATTTATTTTGCCTTATAGAGTTTGACCCCTGTTTGGTTTTCCAATAAACTATCTTTTTAGCAAATGCTATTGCTTCTTTGTTGATTTATCGATGGTCGGTTCCTGTGGTTATATCATCACAAGTAAGATGCACCGGGACGACTTTGGTCAAAAATATCTGCAAAAGCGGGAGAGTGCTGCGTGGCGATTGTCCAAGTAAAAGATCTTATCGAAGCTGGAGTTCATTTTGGCCATAGAGCCAGTCGTTGGAACCCTAAGATGCGGCCGTATATTTACGGCAAACGCAATCTTATCCATATCATCGACTTGCGTGAAACCGTTAGGGGCCTTTTGCGCGCCTTCCGTTTCCTTACCAAGCTTTCTGCTTCTGGTAGCCAAATTCTTTTTGTTGGCACCAAGCGCCAAGCAAAAGATACCATCGAAACCGAAGCGCGCCGTTGTGGCATGCCTTTCGTTTCCGAACGATGGTTGGGTGGTACTCTTACTAATCACCGTACAATTCGCGATCGTTTAAAAAGATTGGCAGAACTCGAAGCTATGTGGCTTCCTTCTTACGAAAACCCTGCCAAGGTTGATTTGGTTGCTTATATCAAGACCATGCTTAACGAGTCTGGTAAGCTTGATATTCATAAAGCTCCCGAAACCAGCGTTATTCGTAGCTACAGCAAAAAGATGATTTCTAATTTAAGCCGTGAGCTTACAAAGATTCAACGAAACTTGTCTGGTATCCGCGAAATGCACAGGCTTCCTGATGCTTTAGTAATCGTTGATCCTAGGCGTGAACATATTGCTATCAAAGAAGCAAAGCGCATGGGCATTGCAACCGTTGCTTTGATTGATACCGATAGCGATCCAGATGATGTTGATTTGCCAATTCCTGCTAACGATGATAGTATTCGTTCTGTGGAACTGGTGCTTGCAAAGCTTGCAGATGCAATTATTGAAGGTCGTGCAGCGTTGGCAACGGAGCAGGCGACTGCACCAAGGCCAAGGCCTGCGCCAAGTGGTACTGCTGGAACAGTACGCGCCCCTGCAATTGTTGATTAATTTTGGTGTTTGTTGCAGTTAACATAAGTTTTGATCTATTTTAGGTGAATTAGTATGAGTGCTATTTCCGCTGGTGTTGTAAAATCTTTGCGTGATCGAACCAATGCACCCATGATGGATTGCAAGGAAGCCCTTGTTGAAGCCAAAGGTGATGTTGAGGTTGCTGTAGCTATCTTGCGTAAGAAAAATGCTGCTATTCAGGCAAAGAAAGGTGAGCGCGAAACTGCTGAAGGCAGAATTGCGTTTCATATCGACCCTGCTGCTAAAATAGCTGCCCTTATGGAAGTTCGTTGCGAGAGCGGCCCTGTTATCAATAGCGAACATTTTATCTCCCTTGCCAATGATCTTGTGGCCCAAGTTGTTGTTTCCAATCCTGAAAATTTAGAAGCTTTGGTTGCACAACCTTTTCATAAAGATCCATCCCGCAAGGTTAATGATCGCATTGCTGATGTTGTTGGTTTGATTCGTGAAAACATGAAGGCTGCTAAGTTCGTCAGGCTTCAAGGCGGTCACTTCGGTTCTTACATTCATCATGATGGTACCGTTGGTGTTTTGATCCAAGTCGAAGGTGCAAAAACTGATGAGCAAATCCTTCGCGATATTTGCATGCACATTGCTGCTAAAAATCCTTTAGTTGCAACCCGCGAAGAACTCAGTAAAGATGTTGTCGACAAGGAATTCCAAATTGCTCGTGATGCCGCTGCTGCATCTGGTAAGCCTGCTAATATTGTTGAGAAAATTGCAGAAGGTAAAGTCAAAACTTGGCTTGCTGAAAATGTCCTCCTTGAACAACCTTTTATCAAGGAAGAGAAGAAAACTGTTGGCGAAATTCTTAACGGCGCTGGACTCAAATTTGTCCGCTTTGTCCGTTACAGGGTTGGGGAATTAAGCTAATTAATCTTTCTTTTAATGTTTACTTAATTATAGAAACGCTCACTCAACCCGGCGAAATGGACAAGAGATGAGCGTTATTTTTTCGCATCAACCAAACCCTAAAGTCACTTTTCTAGGCGCAGCAGGAACCGTTACAGGCTCCATGCATCTATTGCAATATAAAGACTTTAATATCCTTCTTGATTGCGGGCTCGAACGAGACAAGAATACCGTACTTAAAGACGATGAGTTTCCTTTTGATCCCGAAGTTATTGATGCCGTAATCCTCAGCCATAATCATTCCGATCATTGTGGTAAATTGCCCGCACTTGCAAGAAAAGGCTTTCGCGGGCAGGTTTATTGCACCCCTGCAAGCAAAGATTTGCTGGGCGTTGTTCTTAAAGATTCGGTGAACATTCAGGAAAAAGAAGCTAAGCTTCGCAATAGAACAAAAAACCGCACAGTTCCTTCGCAAAACGACACTTTCTCGATTTTGGATCGTTGTGTTCCTCTTGATTACGGCAAAACTTTAGAGATTCGTAACGGGATTAGCCTCCGCTTTCATGATGCTGGGCATTTGCTCGGGTCTGCAATCTCCGAAATTTCTATTGGTAAGGGTGACAAAGTATTTAAGATCACCTATACTGGCGATCTTGGGCGTTTTGGCCTGCCTTTTCATACCAACCCCTCTCCTGTGCCTGCTGCTGATCTTTTGATTTGTGAAAGCACCTACGGGGGCAAGTATCACGATAACGAAGAAAAGATGGCGGCTAAATTAGACATCGTCATGCGCGATACCATTAAAAGGGGTGGCAAAATTCTTATGCCAGCTTTTAGTTTGGGCCGTACTCAAATGCTTCTTTATTATCTTGAAACTTGGATGCTCCAAAATAAGATTCCAAGGCTTCCTATTTTTCTTGATAGCCCCCTTGCTGTTGAGATCAGCAGGGTCTACAAGAGATATAACAAGCACCTTTCCGTTAATTGGAATTCTGAATCCGAAAATATCATGATTCTGGATTCTTGGGAAGAAGCTCAAACTGCAAGCTTTCATCCCAAGCCTGCAATCATTGTTGCATCAGGCGGGATGTGTGAGGGCGGGAAAATCCTTTCGCACCTTAAAAATCATCTTGATGATCCTAGAACCAGTATTGCCCTTGTTAGTTTTCAAGCTCCCACTACTTTGGGCTCAAAGCTTCTAGAAAAGAAGCCTTCGGTTTATTTTCATGGGAAGTCTTGGAACAAATGGGCTGAAATCCACGAAATCAAAGGCTTTTCTGGGCATGCGGATCAAACTGATTTTAATAAACTGCTTTCTCCCATTGCTAAAACTTCAGGGCATGTTCGTTTGGTGCATGGCGAACCAGAATCCGCCAAGGCGCTTGCTTCTGAATTATCAAAATTAGGTTTTAAAGATGTAAAGCCGGTTCGCAGGGGAGAATCGGTCACCCTCACTTGATTTTTATTTGAGGTGAAGCAGATGCAAAGGCGCATTTATCTTCTTAGGCATGGCGATGTAAGTTATTTTTCCTCCGATGGCCAACCTGTTTCGTTTCAACATGCCGCCCTTAATGATCATGGTATTGCCCAGGCAATTGCACTGGGTGAAATACTCGCTCCTATTGGTTTTCAAAAATATATCTTCAGTGGTTTATTGCGGTCGCATCAAACCATGGATCTGGTAGTGGGTAAACGGGAAGCTGGTAGTTCTCCTGATTTTTTTGCGTACCCAGATTTTGGTGAAATTCAACCCGGTGCAATTCATACTTTTCCTGGTACTGATTTTGACCACTGGAAAAATTACTTTTTATCTGCCCTTGGCCCGGGGCTTAACTTTGATTCTCGTTTTATGGGTGGGGAGACTTTTTTTGATTTCACCAATCGTGTCAACCTTTCTCTTAGTACTTTGCTTGAAGATTCTTCCTGGGCAAACGCCTTGGTGGTTGCTCATAGTGTGGTTAATCGTTGGATACTTTGCAGGTTTCTTGGTTTGGGGCTTGATGGGATTCATGCGATTGAGCAGGATTCGGGTTGTATGAATGTGATTGATATTTTTCCGGATGGAAAGGGCGTTATCCGGCTTATGAATTACACTCCGGTGGATCGTGCAAAAGTTCATCTTCGGAAAAACACCCTTGAGATGCTGTTTGAGCAATCTGTTGAGGCTCACAAAAAAAACAATCTCACCTGAGGAAATCTGTTTTCTAATAATGTTTGATGTCTCGGGTTATGTTATAATTAACTAACTTTACTTGTTTATTGGACTCAACAAAATGACTTTCAAACTGCGCTTTTTTTGGATCTTGCTACTTTGTAACATCTTGAGTGCAACTTTCAGCTTTGCTCAGGAACCATTGGCAATCTGGCACTTTGATACTGAAGAAACATCTAAGCTGCAATCTGTTGGGGGTGTTCATCGTGACATCGCTGGCCCAAGGCCACCCATGTTTCCTGACTTTTCACCCGCCAATACTGCTGTCAAATTTGATGGCAAAGGTTCCCGCTTTGTTCTCAAAGATCTTGGTAACGATAGTAAATTTGATTTTACCAATGGCGATAGCATCACTCTTGAGTCTTGGGTAAACGTGTCCCAGAGTAATGCTGGGGAAAATGTTTACATCATAGGTAAAGGGCGTACCTTCGCTCCTGGATTTGATAAGGAAAATCAGAATTGGGCCCTGCGCCTTCGCGAACAAAAGGGTGATTCCTGTGCCAGTTTTCTCTTTTTTAGCATGCCTTCCAAAAATGAAAAAGGCGATTGGCATCGCTGGACCACCAATACTGGGTTCAAAGCTGGTTCCGGGTGGCATCATGTTGCAGTCAGTTACACTTTTGGAAAACCTGAATCCATTTTAGGCTGGATCGATGGCAAAAAGATTTCTGGTTCTTGGGATATGGGCGGTGCTACCACCAAGGCGCCTGTCACCGATAACGATGATATTTGGATTGGTTCTTCCATGGGTGGCTCGCCTGGCAATAGCTTTCGCGGTTTGTTGGACGATGTTGCAATTCACCGGGGAATTGTTTCAGATGATCTCATGCATAAAAGGTTTCGCCGTGTTGGCCCAGAGCAAACTGTTGCTCAATCAGATTCTTTTATTGCGCCAACTCAACCTGGTACAAAAAATGTGCAAGTTCAACTTCATCAAGGCTGGAGCGCATTAGACTCTTGGCCCAACCGTGCAGAAGACCTTGATAAGCCTTTCACCTCTTATGAACTTCCCGCATTTCTTTTTCATCGGATACCTCATCGTTATGATGCTTGGGGGATTCGTGATAACTGGCAAGGAACCGTAATCCTTAAAGCTTCTACGGAAGTAACAATCCCTGCGGGTACCCATGACTTATTGGTCCGTTCAAAAGGTGGGGCCAGGCTTTGGATTGATGGGAAGTTGATTTGTAAGACTCCTTTTCATGCAAAAGAAACTGGTGGCCACGAAGCTGTAAAACCTGTTCCCAACCTTCCTGCGATAAATGCTAGGCCCGTGGGTTATGGTGATCATGAAGTCTTGGTTCGTTTTTTAGGCACGGGTAAAAAGCATCAGATTGTTTATGAAACATTAGTGGGTGGAAAAAAGTTTCGACATGATACAGGCGATTCTTGCGTTGCGATTAAATACGAAGGCGAGTCGCAATTTAAAATTGTTGGAAGTGATTTCAATGAAGCTAATGGTGGGGCAGTTAACGTTGAGAAAATCCTGCTTGTGGATAAGGATTGGGAGCGGACTACTGCAAAATTAGAACTTAATCTTGTAAACTTGGATGATCAAGCTAGAAGGTTTGCTTCTTCAAACCAAGATGCCTATTGGGCTAAAAGGCGAGAGGCCTCCAAGGCATGGGCCCTGGCTAATCCAAGTCCTAAAGTTCCTGAAGTTGCAAATAACAAGCTTATTAACAATGAAATTGACCGCTTTATTCTTTCTAAGGTTGAAGCGCAGTTAGTTTCTAAACAAGATACTGTGGTTGCAAACACCTTTCATACTAAGGTTCTTCCCCTGCTTAAGGAGCAGTGTTTTCGTTGTCATGCAGATAAGGTGAAGGGTGGATTTAAGTTGGATTCGATGCAGGAGATTTTAAAGTCGGGCGATTCTGGGAAATTAGCAGTCGTGCCCGGTGCGCCTGAGAAATCATTCCTTATCGAAAAAATCAAAGGAAAATCTACCGAAAGAATGCCTCCCAATGGCAAAGGGTTAAGTGAGGAAGAAATAGGCATCTTGGAGCAATGGATTAAGTCCGGTGCGCAATGGGTTCCCGAATCTGTTCAACCAAAAGATCTTGTCTTTGCAAATTTAACCAGTGACATATCTTTTCTTCGCAGGGCATTTTTGGACACCGTCGGTGTTCCACCTTCCTCCGATGATATTCGCAATTTTATCTCTGATCAAAGCGCATCGAAAAGAAGCAAAATGATTGATCGGCTTTTGATCGATCCAAGGTATGCGGACCATTGGGTTAGTTATTGGCAGGATGTGCTCGCTGAAAATCCCAACATTCTTAAACCGACTTTGAATAATACAGGCCCTTTTAGATTCTTTATTTACGATGCGCTTAAGGATGATAAACCTATGGATCGGTTTGTCTCTGAGTTGATTCTTATGCGTGGCAACATCAATCTTGGAGGTAGTGCGGGTTTTGCAATGGCAGCGGACAATGATGTTCCTATGGCTGCAAAGGCTCAGATTCTTGGCACTGCATTTCTTGGGGTGGAGATGCAATGCGCTCGGTGTCATGATTCACCTTTTCATTCTACCACTCAGAAAGATCTCTTTCAGATTTCTGCGATGCTTGAGCGCAAAGTTTTGGTTCTACCTAAAAGTAGTACCGTACCTGCGGGATTTTTTGAAAAGAAAGAGAGAGAATCGCTTATCAAAGCAACACTCAAACCCAACCAAAAAATCGATCCTGCATGGCCTTTCAAAAATATCGCAACTGAAGATGAGTCCGGTCAATGGCTGATTCAAAAAGAAGATGCCCGGGAAAAGCTTGCTACAATCATTACCCTGCCTGCAAACAAACGGTTTGCCAAGGTTCTTGTGAATCGGTATTGGAAAAGGCTTATGGGTGCGGGAATTGTTGAACCTGCATTTGATTGGGAGAATAAAAACGCAAGTCATCCCGAACTTCTGGATTGGCTTGCGCATGAATTTGTCGCTTCTGGATATCAGGCAAAATCGGTTATTCGCTTGCTCATGAATTCTCAGACGTATCAGCGCGAATCCAATGGCCATAACCTTACTGCTGCTTCTGATAAACGGTTTTTCACTGCACCCGATAAAAGGCGAATGTCTGCTGAACAAGTGGTTGATTCTCTTTATCAAGCTTCTGGTAGAAGCATGAAAGTTGAAGAAATTACTTTTGATTCTGATAGTAGACAACCCCCAGATAGAATGCTAAACCTTGGGGTTCCCAAGCGGGCATGGGAGTATACTTCCCTTTCCAATGAACGCGACAGGCCAAGCCTTGCTCTTCCCCGAGTGCAGGCTGTTACCGATGTTTTAGAAGCTTTTGGCTGGCGTGGTGCTAGGCAGAATCCTATCACGGATCGCGATACTTCCCCGCATCTTTTACAGCCCGCTATTCTTGCCAATGGTACTTTGTCTTCTTGGATTAGCAGGCTTTCTGATAATAGTTTTCTTACCCGGATAGCCCTAGAATCAAAATCACCGAATGAACTTGCAGATGAAATTTATCTGAGGTTTCTTTCCCGGTTTCCTACTGCAGATGAAAAAAATAAAGTGTTAGATATGCTGGAGCCTGGCTTTGTTTCTCGAATTAAAAATCCTGTTCCGAGTTCATTTGTTGAGCTTGCGAGGTTACCTAATATTTCCTGGACCAATCACTTGGTTGAGGAAGCTACCAAGGTAAAATTTGAAATGGAAAAAAGAGCCAGAATGGGCGATGCTCCTTCTGAATTGCTTGACGATTCTTGGCGTGAACGAGTTGAAGATATTGTTTGGGCAGTCTTTAACCTTCCTGAATTTGTTTGGGTTCCTTGATCCTTTTTATCATTTGAATTGAGGGTGATATTAATGTCACAACTTTCTGATCGCAGAAATTTCCTTGCTGCTTCCGCTCTGACTATTGCGGGATCTGCTTCTGCCTTTAACCCCGTTCACTTTCCCAAGGGTAAAGCTGAACATTGTGTTTTTATCTGGCTGGGTGGTGGCATGGGCCAGACTGATTCCTTCGATCCAAAAAGGGTTGGCGATCCGAAGAAGAAAATCGCAGGCTCGTACTATAAAGCAATTGATACCTCGGTAAAGGGGGTTCAAGTTTGTGAGCATTTTTCCAAAATAGCAACACTCATGGATCGTATGACAATTATTCGCACCATCAATCATGATGTTATTGATGAGCATGCCGCTGCAGTTAATCGAATGCATACGGGCAGGAATGTTACCGGCACTGTGGTTTATCCCTCCATTGGTTCTGCTGTTGCGCATGAAAAAGGAGCTGCACAAGATGGCGCCCCATCTTATGTTTTGATCGGTTATCCAAATGTTACCCGCGGCCCAGGTTTTCTTGGTTCAAAATTCAACTATCTTTATCTTACCGATACGGTGAGTGGGCCTGCAGGATTATCCCGACCTGAAATGATTACCGTACCCAGACAAGATCGCAGGGAGGAGTTGCTTTCCGAACTTCGGAAAGTCAATAAGGTTGCGGGAAAAGACAAAGCACTCCAAGATTACGAAACAGCTCTCGAGCAAAGTTTAAAACTTAGTGGCCCTGCTTTTTCCAAGGTCTTTAATCTTACTGAAGAAAACTCCACCCTAAGAGATTCCTATGGGGGCGAGTTTGGCCAGCGCTGTCTCTTGGCTCGCAGATTGATTGAGCGAGGGGTTCGCTTCATTGAAGTTTCGCATAATCTCAATTTTTCCAACGGCACCGGTTGGGATGTGCATAACCAAGGTATAGAAAAACAACATATACTGATTCAAGAATTAGACCAAGCACTTGCTGCTCTTACTCTTGATCTTGAATCTAAAAAAATGCTTGATAAAACTCTGATTGTTGTTGCGACAGAGTTTGGCAGGCCGCCCGAATTTGATGGAGGCGGGGGCAGGGGGCATCAATCTAAAACTTTCAGTGTCCTGCTTGCCGGAGCTGGGTTGAAGCATCAGGGGGCCTTTGGTGAAACCGATGAACTTGCCAAAAAACCTGTCAAGGATTTGGTCAGCGTTCCCGATTTCTTTGCAACCATTCATGCTTCACTCGGGATCGATCCTTCAAAGAATCTTTATGATGGCGACCGCCCGGTGCCTATCACGGATTCTGGGGTTCCTGTAAAGGTTCTTTTTTAAAGTGGTGTAAATAAACAAAAAAGGCAGATGAAGTTCATCTGCCTTTTTTATCGCTGTTTTGGAAGCCTAACTAGTTAAGGCATTTCTAAATGTTTTTCTTCGACCATATGCCTTAGTTTTCGCATCGATCTTGCGTGAATCTGGCGTACCCTTTCCTTGGTAATTCCAAATTGCATACCGATTTCTTCCAGGGTTGCAGATGATTGTTTCTCATCCAGCCCAGCACGCAGCTTGATGATTTCTCTTTCTCGCGGGTCGAGGAAATTCAAAAGCCTGTTGATGCTGTGGCTGGCGCGTTCCTTCTGGGCGTAAAGTTCTTTTTCATCGGAGCGGCCATCCACCGTTGTGCTGAACACTTCTTCATTGCCTGTAACAAAGCGTTCCCTATGATGGAGTTCAGTTGGAATGCTGCGGGCGAAATTCTTCATGATGGCCCAGCTTGCATAAGTGCTGAACTTGAAGCCTCGGCCGAAATCAAACTTTTCCACTGCACGGATCAATGACATGTTGCCATCGGATATCAGTTCGAAAAAGTTTTCAACCTGGCCACTATGGCGCTTGGCAATATTTACCACTAAGCGCATGTTGGCGTTAATCAGGGAATCTTTCACCATATTGGCTTGGTGAATCAGATTCTCGATTTCATCAAGTACTTGCACTTTCACCTTTAAAAGGTCTACTTCGGGAGGATTTGCACCTTCTTTAAGTATGCTGTTTCGAAGTTTCGATGCTTTGGACTTAAGGAAATTCATCTTTCGGAAAAGGTGTTGTTCCTGTTCCTTGTTTAAGAGGGGGACTTCGTAAAGGTTGCCCAGTTCTGTTTGCACATCCTTGGGGGCCTTCATCGATTTTCGTTTGGCTTCGTATTCATCTGCACCTGGCATAGGTGCGAGAATCGCCAATTCAAGGTTTGCATCTTCGAATCCAGGATTTGGAATGAAATCCAAATTGTGTTCGAGTAACTTTTGAGCCCTTACCTCATGTATCACGCGGTACATCGAGGTTCGGTTTCGTTGAAAGCGTTTGGCTAGAATATCCACGGTTTCACCTCGAGAGTAAGAGTTAAAAATACTTTGTCTCGATTCGGGAGACAAAGGGTTGGTAAGGTCTGGAAATACTGCGCTCGCTGGATTGATACGATCATGATTTTTGATCGTATACCTTACCGTTTCCGGTGAGCGTTTAATTTTTTTCGAAATACGAAGACTGATCTCGGTCACATTGGCATTTGTTAAACGCGCCATCCTGCTTGCAAATTTGATAATCTTGCTTTTTTCTTCATTAGAGAGCTGCGTAAAGCTTCCGCTTTTTTCAACCCTTTCCTGATTGCGGGATACAAACCGCTCGATTTCACTTCTCGTGTAGCCGAGCTTTCGTTTTCCGCCACGCACTATTTTCAATCCAATCAACCCGAGTTTTTTCCATCTTCGTACCGTCTTTGTTGAAACATTCCAAAGCTTACTGACTTCGTCCACGGTATAAACTGGTTCAACTTCGGGCTGGCTACTTGCAAGCGACTGAATCAGAATGGGCAGATCGTGTAAGAGGTCGGAACCATCGATCCGTAAATCAGGAAAGGAATCTGGTCGATATCCGGTAATCCTGAAACAGATAAACTGGTAAGGATATTTTTTCGAGGCATCAATTTCTTGAAGAAACTGCTCAGTTCGTTCCTGTTGTTGGGTCTTTCGACCTACAGGGGTGAAACGAGTGAGCTGGTCTTCCAGCAGCATCAAAGCAGGGTGCCTGAAAATCACTTTAAGAATCCTTCCTCAAAACGGGACTGTTTTTTCTAACCAGAGCCATCGCTGCCTTGCGATGATTACTATCTATACGAGTCAACCACTCAAAAAGTTCAAATGTTTTTTTCATGGTTGCAACCCTATATTCGAATGCGCCATCAACTTATTAAGACCGGAACCTGAAAATTTCCAAAATACTTGTGCTGTAGAGAAAACATCCCCTGAACTATTACTTGCAAGATTAAACAATGATTATTAAGAGTAGGTTAAAAAAAGAGGGTTGGCTGGAAAAGTAAAACTTTTCTTAAAATACTCTTAAAAAAAGTGTTCAAATGTTCATATCTTGTTGAATTTATCAATCAATACCTCGCTAGAATTAAAATTTCCTTCCATATTCTGCCTTAATCACCGGTTTTTGGGATAAACTTTCCCGTTGGCTTTCTTCTTTTTCTCAGGTGTACTGTCGCGATGATTAAGAGACGCAACTTATTGCAAGGTATAGGTTTAAATGCGATTCTTTGGCCTTTGTCTTTAAGAGCAGCGGATATCTATCGTTTAAGTGAGAATTTTTCCCCAGGCAACCGGTTTAGGATTCAAACTACCACGGAACTTACTGGGTCCATGCTTTTCGCCTCGAATCTTCAACCAAAAAAACAAATTCAGATTAAAGGGAAGAGCCAAATTGATTTTGATGAAACTATTTTAACCTTGGATTCTTCTCTTAAAGTGAATAAGTCTCTTCGTGAGTATCGAAAAGTTGAATTATCTCGGACTTTGGATGGCCAAAATCAGGAAACCACTCTTAGGCCTGAAACTCGCAGACTCGTGCTTTTAAGGCAGGGTTCAAAAAAAATCCCCTTTTCTCTAAATGCACTTCTAACATGGAATGAACTTGATCTGATCCGAACGGAAGTTTTTCCCTGTGCCTTAGCGGGGCTTTTTCCTACCCGCTCTGTGGGCTTAAATGAATCATGGGATGCAGGGCTTGAATCTGTTCAAGAATTGACGGATTTAGAATTGCTGGAGTCCTCCCAAGTTTCTTGTAAGCTGGATTCAGTAAATTTGGTAAACAATCGCAAGACTGCAAGGATCAGTTTTTTGGGCAAGGCATCTGGTATAAACGAAGATGGCCCCAATCAACAAATCCTAGATGGTTATATTTTCTTTGATTGTGAGACTAGGCACTTGTCTTTTCTTTATCTTAAAGGGACCAGCATTTTTAAAAATAAAGAAGGCAAGGATGTTGGAAGAATCGAAGGCAGATATACCCTTTCACGGGAAATGCTCCCCGCAATTCTTCTGGACAATAAAATTCTAGCGCAATACGAACCGGATCCTAATAACACTAGGCTGCTGTTTGAAAGTCGGGATACTGCTTTTACGTTTCATTATCCGAGAGAATGGAAGGTGACCTCTCAATCAGATTCCCAAGCGACGCTAGATCATTCGAAAGAGTCTGGATTGCTGATAACCAAAGAGAAACCCTCAAGATACACATCAAATGCAATGTATAGGGATGAAGCATTGGCGTTTATTCGACAGCAACAGATGCGGGTAGAAAGTCAGGGCGAGATTCAGTCAGCCAATGGGATTCCCGGCTTGGAGTTTTTTTCGTGGGATGTGCAAATTGAAAGTCGTAGGATGTACCTCCTTTATTTTGTCTACAGAATAGGTCAAAATGTATTCACTCTTGCAAGCAGATGCCCTCAGGAAAACAAGGTGGCCTTGCGAAGTGATATCATGGGAATTGCTACCTCTATAAAGCCTACAGGGAAGAGCGGTTGAGATGGATGATAAATTCAAGGCATTGGAACAGGATGCTCGATTTCCGAGTGGGAAATGGACGGGTTTCTTTGTCCAGAAAAACCCGCCTCTCGGGAAGCAATGGATGGATTTACAATGTATGTTTGAAAAAGGCATCATCACCGCAAGCGGCAATGATATAGTCGGAGCATTTACATTTAAAGGGCATTACGATACTACAACTGGAAAATGCAGTTGGAACAAAATATACAAAGGCAATCACCCTGTTTATTATGAAGGGTATAACGAGGGCAAGGGGATATGGGGCACCTGGTTGATTGAAGATAAAGCGAATGCGATAACCCTGAAGGGTGGGTTTCATATTTGGCCTGAAGGGATGCTGGTTTCCGAAGACGAGGATCTCGTAGCGGAGTTGGAACTTCCCGCCAATAATGGAAGTTTTAAAAAGCCCCAATTGGTTCCAGCGAAAGCCTGATTACTTGCCTGGGATATTCACCATGATGGGGTTACTTGCATAGCCTCGTTTGACAGTGAAATTGAGCGACACATTTGCCAAAACGCAAATAGGAACCTCTGCAAAGGGCTTGGCATCAGGAGCAACTTTAAGAAGTATTTTTCCTTTAGTTTCTTTCTCGGATAAAGCTGTTTTGGCTCCGGTATCGAGCATGGTAACACCTGGTGGCAGGGGGTTTCCAAAAATCTGGTTTAGGTGTTGATGCCTGACATCTAGGCTAACGCGCCCTTTGTAATTCTCTGCGCGTACAATTTCTACATCAATCGTAATCGTTTTACCTGGCTCTAAAACGATTTTTTCTGGGCTGACTTTTATCTGCACGATATCTTTTTCAGGGGTTATTGCAATCATCTGAGTTTCAACAGGCCATGTGTTTCTACCACCTCCTGGCATCTTTAATTCGGTAAGAGGCCCAGCTCTTTTAATTATTTCCTTCTCTTTGCCTTCTTTGTCTTTGTATTTTGCCTTGGCAATAATGTTAACGAGAGATGCACCTGGTTTTGCATCCTTAGCGCATTGGAAAAGCAGCAAACCATCATTCTGGGTTTCGGGTAAGGTTAGGGGAACCATGGTTATTCCAGAAGGAAGATTTTCAGGATGGAAAGTAATCGGGCCGGTGAATCCGCCTGTTCGTTTGACTCGTACATACCAAGCCGCGGCCATCCCGGGTGCAATGCCTGCTTTGTCATCATCGCAATTGACGATGAAGTCTGGTTCTTCGTGAGTGATATTCAAAAGGTAGTTGAAACCGGGGCCGCCACGGTTTAATAAGTCGCGCACTTGGATTTTGAAAATGCCATCGGCTGTAGCAGTGTAATTAAGATAAGAATCTTTAGTGGCATTGGATTGATCGTCGTTGCTTGCGATGATTTTGTCTTTATCATTTATGATGCTTAAAAAACTATCCAGTTCAGAACCCAGTCTGCGTGCCCGGATTTCTACAGTAATGGATTCCCCTTTTTTCAATTTGATGGGAAAAGTGTCGGTTTCGCCTGGTTTGAAAATCCTGCCATTGATGGTACAGGGAAATAAGGCATCAGAGTTCGTGGCTGATTCTTCAAAGATTTTTAGGCCAGAAATGTATACTGGGAACGGATTGCTCAATCCTCCATCGGTTTTGATTACTGCATTAAGTGTGCTTCCAGGCACGGAAGTTTTGGGAATTCCTTCTAATGCCACTTGGGTTTCGGGTACATTCCCACCACCCACTTTGACCTGCAATGGCCCTGTGGGCGAATGTGCCAAAGGGTAACACCAGGTAACATATGGGCCACCTGTAATAACGAGGTTGTAGGGCATGTTAATACTTGCTGCATAATCCACATCGCGTACTACCACCATGTATTCACCGGGCGATGCGAATCGATAGGTAACGCAGGGGTCTGCAAAATGGAAGTCATCATTGGCTGCTAGTTCTCTTCCTGTTGAATCATGAATACTGATCATCGGATCGATAGCAAGAAACTGGCTATGCCTCTTGTAGAAGAACCGGTGCGATATCACGCCAAAGGAAAGGGTTTGCCCGGCTTTGACCGTGAATTTGTAAGCGTCAACTTGTTCCTTTGCGCTGATCATGCCTGAAACAATACTGCCAATTGCGATGGGCTGTGCAGTTGCGAAATCAGCATGGAGAGTGGTTTTTTCAAGAACAACCGGAAGATCTGCGATAAGAATCTGGCCCACTGTTGAGGCACCGGAAGCGCAGGCTAGGCGGAATTCTCGCATACCAGGCGAAGCTGTTTTATCTACGGTTACTTTGATTTTAAGTTCGGTGGTTTTGCCTTTTTCTGTAATGCCTTCAGCTTTAATCCCAGTGCCTGCAAAAAGCACAGCAATGGGATTTGAGGGGTTGCTGGTTTCGCAAAAAAGGGTGATCTCACTAGTTTTCCCACGTTCAATAACTGCAGGGTAGACATGCGTGATCTGTGGGAATGAAGTTTGTGACAACGCCATTCCTGGCACTAGACATGCCAGCAATCCAAAAATACTGGAAAGCTTGACTAGTGATTGAACAGAAATTCTCTGGTGTTGAGTAGCGACCACAATAAATCCTCCAAGCCTTCTTTTGGGTTTTGAGCCAAGACCAGTTCTGCGAGTGCTTCCTTCTTTTCTTGATCTCTAGGCAATCTTGAAAGCGTAGCAAGGAACACTTCATCTACAGCCTTATCCATTGGGACTTTGTTGCTGATAAATTTGCTGATTCTACTGTTGGTTTCGGAAAGCTTGCGGTTGAGTAGGTTGCCACTCATCAGCAGAAGTGCCTGCATCATATTGGCATCTTCGCTGCGTTCGCATTCGCATGTTGCGACTCTTCGGGGTCTGCCAAAGATATCCATAAAGCTGGAACTGAATTTGCTGTCGGGAAGAGAGATTGCCCTGAATCCAAGTGGTACATCGGTGAACTTTTCGCGTGTTCCACAGGCGAAATCCACTGCATCAAGCAGTTGCTCGGCAGACATACGCTTGGCCCGGAAATGAGTGCAATAAATATTATCGCCATCGGCTGCAGAGGCCACATTGCTTTCGCTGCTAAGTTGGTAGACTTGTGAATTCATGATGGTTCGAAGCAGGTGCTTGATATCGTAATTGTTTTTGATGAGATCAACAGCCAAAGCATCAAGGAGTTCTGGATTAGAAGCTGGGTTGGTGATGCGAATATCATCGATGGGATGGATAAGGCCTCTGCCAAAATAGTAGCCCCAGTATCTGTTAACGAAATTGCGAGCAAGGGCAGGGTTGTTTTTATCCTTCAGCCAAGTAACCAAGCCATTGCGCCTGTCGATTGGGTCTTCGGTTACAGGGCCACCAATGGGTTTTGGGGGAAGTATTTTTCCTGTTTTCGGATGGCTTGCTTCACCCGCCATGGTTAGGTAGATGGTGGTATCGCTGCCTTGTAGCCCGAACTCGGTGCTATTTTTCTTGGCGACTCTGGAGAAGAATGCAGTCATGCTGTAGTAATCGGCTTGGGCGATATTTTCGAAGGGATGATGGTGGCACTTGGCGCATTGCATACGAACGCCAAGGAAAACCTGACAAGCGGTTTCAGTCCAATCGTCACGTGAGCCTATGACAAAGAAATTGGCAGGGCCATTGGCGTAGGGGCTTCCAACTGCGGTAAGAAGTTCGCCTGCGAAATTATCCATGCGCATGTTGTCGCGGAAGACGGAACGCAGCCAGTTGTGCTGCGACCACATGCCTTTTTTTTGTAAAACATCTCTGCTATTGCGAAGGAGATCGCCCCACTTGTAAGCCCACGAATCAACATATTCTGGTCTGTTTAAAACCTTTTCGATAGCCAGTTTTCTTTTGTCGGGGTTGCTGTCAGCTTTAAATGCAAGAATCTCTTCAGGGTTCGGAAGTGTCGACAAAGTGTTGAGGTGAATTCTTCTGAAGAACTCTTCATCGGTGCAGATATGAGAAGGGGAGAGGCCTGTTTTCTTCCATTTCTCTATCCACATTTTGTCAATCAGATTGTCATTCTTTGCGAAAGTATCGAGCCCCTTGGCTTCGCCGAAGGGCAGGATGATGCGAAATACGCCTACAGCGCCTAGATAGCGAACCATGATAACCGTTTCGCCAGGGCCCTTTGCAATTACATTTCCGAGGTTGTCAACAGTCGCAACGGAAGTGTTCATGCTGTCGAAAGAGGCTTTGGAACTAACATCTTCAGTTGAGTTATCTTCGTAGGTTCCTCTTGTGGTGATTTTGATTTTCTGCCCGACTTTTGCGATGATCTCAACGGGTAATACTTCAAGAGATTTGAAGAGTTTATCTTTGGTGGAGGGCCCGATCATGCCTTCTGCAATCCAGCGCTTGAGCGTGGTGTATTCGGGAGATCCCAGTTGTAATCGTTTGCCCCCTTCATGGGTAGCTTCAAGAGTGGGCTTTTTTAGGAGAAGGCTTTCTTCGGGTGAAAGCAGGCTGACGCGCCTTCCAATCGAGCCTCTGACGATTTCGCGAAAATCGTTGCTGTCATCGAAGCCACGAAGTGAAAGCTTGAGTCCGCCCTGACCATATTGTGCACCATGGCAGGCACCTTGATTGCATCCTGCCCGGGTGAGAATCGGTTGAACATCGTTGGCAAAAGAGACTTTGGGGAAATCTTGTGCGGAAGAAAACCCTGAAAAAATTAGTAGGCCTATCAGGCTTCCGATATGGTTTCTCATGTCTGCTTATATCCGATTAAAGGTTGGATCAAATGGTAACCAAAATCAAGCAAGTATTTCGTTTACAACCTTGCCGTTAAGGTTGATGCGGAAAGGCCTGCCATCTGGCGCAACATAATGTTTGTCTACAGGAATGCCAAGAATCGTGTAAAGTGTTGCAGCAATATCTTCAATTTGAATGGGTGGGGTTACGGGTTGCTCTGCGTTGGCATCGCTTTTGCCGATAACGGAACCAACTTTCATACCACCACCGCCCATGCAGAATACTGTGGATCCGGCCCAATGGTCGCGCCCTGCAGCAGAGTTTATTTTTGGAGTTCTGCCGAAATCGCCCAGCCAGATTACCATGGTTTTTTCGAGCATACCTCTGGTTTGAAGGTCTTCAAGAAGTGCGGACCAACTTTGATCGATGGTAGGAAGGTTGCGGTCTTTCAAAGTTTTGAAGTTGTTGGCGTGGGTATCCCAGCCACCCATGGTTACATTGATAAACCGAACGCCCGATTCAACCAGCCTGCGGGCCAGAAGACAAGATTGGCCAAACTTGTTCATGCCATAGCGTTCGCGAACTTTGACGGGTTCTTGTGAAAGATCGAATGCGCGCTTTGCAGCAGGAGAGGTGACCATGGAAAAAGCTTTGTCATAAAAGCTGTTCATTGCGCCTACATCATTTCCCTTGGTTTCGATATTCTTTTGCCAGTTGTCGAGTTTTTGCAGCATGCGCTCGCGGCGCCCGAAACGGGAAGAAGTCAAACCGTTTGGAAGTGAAACACCATCGATGCTGAAATCAGGTTTGCTTGGGTCTTCTTGAATAATGAAGGGATTGTGTTCGCTACCAGCGTAGCCTGGCAAGCCGCCGCCGAATCGTTGGTCGATGGAATTTCCAAGTTGGACATAAGGTGGCATACCGTTACGGTAGCCAAGTTCACGAGACATGACAGCGCCATAAGTAGGGTAAACGGTGCTGGGATTGAAGCGCCAGCCTGTAAGCATGTAGGCATCAGCAACGCCATGGGAGCCGTTGTAGGAATATCCCGAGCGAATGATGGAATACTTGTCGAGGTTTTTTGCCATCATCGGAAGGTGTTCGGAAATATGCACCCCAGGGATGTTGGTAGGGATGGCGCTGAATTCCCCGCGGATGTCGGAAGGTGCATTTGGTTTTGGGTCAAAGGTATCGATGTGGGAAGGGCCACCTTGCATCCACATGAAGATAACACTGAGGTTATCGACGGGTTCTTTTTTCTTGGCAGAAGCAGCGTTTGCTTGAAGAAGAGTTGGAAGGGTAAGGCCAGCAAGGCCGAGGCTACCAATGCGAATGAATTCTCGTCTGTTGGTACCTTCGCAATTACGGGAGGGGCCGAATCCTACTTCAAACATGGTTCACCTGTTGAAAAAAGGTCAAAAACAAGGCGGGTATAAAAGACACCAAGAAGAACTAGTACAAATCATAAACTCTAACAAAACTTAAAGCAAGCAATTGTACATAAGATATCGACATAATAAATGCAGGGGCTGAAGCCCATTCGGGTGCAAAGAGGGGTTTTAAGCTCTATTAGTTATGGTTCTGGGTCGGTAGGGAGATCTGTAACGCCCTTAAGGACTTCCTGAACTTTTTTATGCAGGGTGTTGCGATTGATTCCAAGTCTTGTTGCAGCTTTTACCTGAACATTGTCGCATTCTTTGAGTATCTGTTGGATCAATTCTTTTTCAACTGCGCCAACAATCTGCTCGGAAAGAACCCCGTCGGGTAGGGTGTTTATCCCAAGGTGTACCACTTGCTGAATCAGCTTTACAAGATCGGTGGATTGCCCGACTTGGGTTTTTGATTGTAATGACTTATAGCGTTTGATTTTTTTTCCGGGGGGTGCCAGAGATTCTGGTGTCAAAGGAAGACCATTGCAAAGCACTACCGCCCTTGCCATATAGTTTTCCAACTCTCTAACATTGCCTGGCCAATCATGCTTTAAAAGCACATCTTGCATATTTGCAGATAGTTCGGGGGGATCGATTCTATTGGTAACAGCATGGCGGGCAATAAAGAATCGAGCGAGTGCAGGGATGTCATCGGCGCGTTCCCTTAATGGGGGAAGATAAACCGGAACGACATTCAGGCGATAATAAAGATCGTCTCTAAAGCGACCAGCTTCGATTTCGTCTTCAAGATATTGGTTGGTTGCTGCGACAACTCTGCAATCGACTTTAATGGTTTTGCTTTCGCCAACTCTTTCAAATTCATTTTCTTGCAGGACGCGTAGAAGTTTAACCTGAAGCTTTGGGCTCATGCTCGAGATTTCATCGAGAAAGATGGTTCCGCCATGAGCTGCTTCAAATCGTCCGGTTTTATTTTCTACTGCGCCAGTGAATGCGCCTTTGATATGCCCGAATAATTCACTTTCGAGAAGGCTTTCGTTCAGGGCACCACAATTCACGCGAACATACGGCCCATCATTCCGTTTTGAAAGAAGATGAACAGCACGAGCGATGAGTTCCTTGCCTGTGCCTGTTTCACCAATAATCAGAACCGTTGCTTGAGTGGGCGCGACCTTTTTGACAAGGCCGTAAACTTCTTGCATGGCCTGAGATTGGCCGACAATATCCGTCAATGGCGCATTAGCACCTTTGTCGGCGTTATGAATGCCGCGGCTCATCCTATTTGCCTTTCTGTCCTTGCTAGTCCTTAGTATCTATTAAACAGAAAAGAGAGTGAAAAGCCTAGTAAGATTAGGGAATGTTGATTAAATGTTTTGGAGAGGTGCTTGAAGTCCTTTTTTTGCAAGTAGTATAGCAAGGCTTTCTGAGGACAATCGCGGTTCATCCAAAATAAGGGTTTCCATCTCCGTATTAACGAAAGCAATCATATCTTCACCGCTCCAACCAGCATTAAGAAGCTTGGGTTCTATCATTTGAACAAAGTTTTGGCGGATTTTATCAGTCAACCTAGAGACATTGCTTTCATGAATACCCAGAAATGAAGCAGCCTCTCGTTGGGTCAGGCGGTATCTAACTCTGAGACCGAGCAAAAGTTTTTCCTGATCTGAAAGTGTTTCTAGCCATTCTTGAGCAGCTAAGCGAAATTCTTGATGCCAGTGCTCATCAGAAATCTCAGGCGCATGCCAGTACATTTCCTCCGCCTCGTCATCACCTAAGGGCTTATCGTGTTTGCTCTGCCGTAATTTGGTCAGGTTGGAGTTGTGGAAAACCCTGATCAACCAGGGAATGAGAGGCCTTCTGCCATCGTATTTTTCGAGAACAGAACCGGAGGTTTCTTTTTCGCCGGTAAGTAGGAACCCCCAAAACTCTGCTACTGTATCTTCCTGCCTAGCGGTATCCCCAGGAAAAAGCCTTGCAGCTCGAGATCGTAATGCATCTACAAGAAGTTGGTCATGCCTCCCGGTTTTGGATGCAAATAAAGTTTCCCAAGCGGTGCTTAATCCTTCGATACAAGATGAGTTCAGATAGAAATCGAGAAAGTGAAGCCCCTCGAGAAGTGATTTTTCAGGAAGGCCTTTAGCCCTGCATTTAGCATTGAAGAGTTCTTTGCATCGTTGCAGATGGAACGCAAGTTTTTCATGCTTTAAATTAATGCCTGGAAGATGCACCCCACAGAAAGCTCGAACCATCCTGGCTTCTTTTTCGTTCCCATTTATAGGCTTTGTTGTACCCGATTCCATTCTTTAGCCTCGATTGATGAATACCAATAACTCTATGCGTGAGCTTTCTGTTTCAGGCGTTGCTTCAAGCCCTGGATAAGTTTTATCCCCCAAGCCTATCGGGCTAACTTTGCGCCTTGAAAACCAACCACTCTTATGAATAGCATGATTGTTTTTCAGGTAGTCTGAAACCGTTTCTGATTGCTGCCTGGTTAATAGTCGGAGGGTTTCTCTGTCGGCTGTCCCTGCAGGCATTATCCCGGCAACTACGATATCACTATCTTTGGGAAAACCCATCAACCATTCAGATGCTTTGTCGAGGATTTTTTTTCCCTCAATACTTAAGATAGCACTCCCGGGTTCGAAAATAGTTGAACTATTGATGGACTTGCGCTTCATATCTGCGTTGGATCGCACGATCATCTGCATCGGGTCTTCGATATATCCACGGACTATGGGCATTTTCTTGAGCGCATCCGCATCCTGTTGAAAAGCTTGCATGGTCTGCTGGCTTTGGTTGGCGAGTTGCACCAAAGAATCATAAAGCTTGGTGTCTTGGGTTAGCTTTCCCAATGAACCTTCACCCTTGCGAATTTTACCAAGCATATCGGACACCTCAGCTAATATGTCTGAAATCTCCGGGGTGTGCTTGCTCGCAAGTAAATCTTGGTTCTCGGCACTTAAAGAGGCAGGCGAACCCGGGAAGAGTTCTAAAACCTTGGCTCCTAGCAACCCCTCAGACGCAATAGAAACAACCCCATCTTTTCGGATAAGCTTTTTGTAAGATCCTTGGATTTTCAGGCCAAGAACCACAGCAGAACCTGGGTTTTCTGGGGCTTTGATGGATACGACTTCCCCTGCATCCATCCCTTGGATTCGAACTCGGGTGCCAACATCTACACCACGGATATCAAGAAAAGATGTTTTTAGATTGAGGGAATCTTTGCCATACCACCCCCGTGAACCGATAGAGAAAAAGGCGGTTGCAAATAGAACCAATCCCGCAAGAATGGTGCAGCTTAGTAAGAGTAGTTGCCTGGGGTTTAATGCTCGAGTCATGGTTTATCCTTAATTTAAATTTTATTATACCTCTGGATGTGTGAGATAACCTCTTAAGAATTCAAATTTTTTAAGGAAAGACTTGCGTATTAACAATAAAAATACAGTAAGATAATGATGCTAGGGATGTTGAATAAAGTGCACTTAAATGCGGAAGTTTATAGGAGAGTTTAATCATGGCAGGCGAATTCAAACAGCAATGCCCAAGTTGCGAAGCGATGGTATCTATTAAGGATGAAACCTTGGTAGGCAAAAAGACTGAGTGCACGAAATGTAAGTTCCGCTTTTTGGTTGAGGCTCCTTCAAAAGGCAAGCCCGCAGATGATAAAAAAGCACCCCCAGTAAAATCAAAAGCCTCTGGTAAAGAAGCAGCAGCCAAGGCTAAGCAAGAAATAAAGAAAGCTGAATCAGGTCAAAAAGGCCCTAGTAAAGCCGGTGCTAAAAACAAGCAAATGCTCATCATTGGTGGCGCTGTCGGGGGCGTTGCACTTGTAGCTATTGTTGCGGCTATGTTTTTGTTTTCTGGTGGTGAAGATAATTCAAAAACAAAAGTTGCCAAAGAGGGCAAGCGCAATAAATCAGGCCCTGTAGCCCCTAATGGCCCTAATGACAAACCCGAAGAAACCCCTGAAGAAAAGCCCAAGGAAGAAGAGAAGGCGCCTGAAGTTGCAAAAAGTGATGGGGTTGACCCTGATGTTTCCATCCGGCTGCCAGGTGATAGCAAAGTTGTCGCAGTTATAACGATGAAACGGTTTTTAAATAGCATGCTTGCCAAGGTTCTTTTTACTACGCCTGGGGCATTTAATACTAAAGACTTTGTAAAAACTTTTGGGATTCCAGTTGAGAATATTGATCAAATCATGCTTGCGAGAAGTAGCATGCTGCCCGATTTTAATCCTCTAAAGAAGAGTTGGAAGATGGCAATCATGCGGTCTAAAGAACCGTTTAAAAAGGCCCATATTGAAAAAAGCTTGTCGTTAACTCCGGAGCTTCCAATCGAAGGCTTGCAATGGGGTAAAATCGCTGGCCAACTTGATTCCTTAAGTTCTTTGATGCTTGGTTTTGAAAGTAATGAAAAACTATCCTTTTTTCTTGCTGATAGCAGAACGATTGTTATTGCTTCCGAAGAAAAGATGAACGATTACCTTAAGAAAGATAAAGGTAAACCCAAGAAAATCGCAACGGCAGCCCCACCGCCAGAAGCACCCAAGCCTGTGGATCCAAATGCCCCGCCTATGCCAATGCCGCCTGGCTCACCGCCACCCATGCCTATGCCAAATGGGCAGCCTGTTGATCCTAATGCCCCTCCTATGCCTGTTGATCCCAATGCCCCGCCTATGCCTGTTGCTCCGCCTGTATGGAATCGGAATCATTTTGAAACCTTGCCATTGCTATTTGCAAAATTTATGCAAGACAATGGGGCTGGTGATAACAATGCTCGTCAGTTTATTGTGGTAGGTGTGGATTTGGGAGAATTAACTGCGGTAATTCCAATTGCATCCGCTTTTTTAAGCACCTATAAAACCCCAGGCGGGGCACCAATTCCACCCGATATTGTTAATCAGATCAAGAACTTTTCCAAGCTTGAGTATGGTTTTTTTGTGTTTGATATACTAGATTTGGATGAACAAAATGCTAGGGTATTTGCAATTAGCAGAGATCGTAAAGTTGCTTCCGATTTTGTTAAACTTGCCTTCCCTTTGGTCAAGAAAATCCCCCCTGCTTTGAAGGAAGTCAAATTAGATATAAGTGCCCAAACTGCAGACCTAACAAGTGGTGATCCTTCCGCTGAGCCCAACCCTAATACTCCCCCTCCAGGTTCTGCAGGCGCAGAAGAAAAGCTCGGAGCTCATGGTGGTGTTGGGGCAGTTGCACAGTATGATCCGAAAACAAGCAGCATGGGCATGGGATTTTTTATTGGACTAAAATTGCCGCCTGCGATGTTAAAAACTTTTGAAGGATCGTTTGGTGAATACCTCGTAACCTTGAAAAACAATTTCGAAACCAAATTGATTGGTAAAAGTGCAGACCCTATTTCCAAATCAATCATGGGGTATGTAAATGATAAAAAAGCATTTCCTCGAGGTACAGCGGAAGAAGCAACCAACAATAAGAAGTTTGGATTGAAAATGTCGCCTGAAAAAAGAGTAGGGTGGATTGTTGAATTACTGCCTTACTTTTCCAATGGAGATTACGTTAGTTTTGCGAAATTAGTTGATAAAGGCAAATCGTGGAGCGATCCGAAAAACCATCAGGTTGCACGTATGTTTATTCCCGATCTTCTTTATGCAACCCCTGTTGAAGGAGTTTCTGTTTCTAGCGACGCTAATCAACCCGGTATAACTAATTTTGTTGGGGTTTCAGGGGTGGGGCTTGATTCTGGAGAGTATTCTGCCGACAATAAGAAATCTGGGATTTTTGGTTATGATCGCATTACAAAAATTGTAGATATCAAGGATGGCCCTGCTAATACCATTGCTCTTCTGCTTATAAAACAAAACAAGAATCACCCTTGGATAGCAGGCGGTGGCGCAAGTATCGCAGGTATTTCTGAAGGCCCTGATGCCTTGGCTCCTTTCTTGGTCCTCGAAAAAACCAATCGAAATAAAGAGAAAGAGTTCACCGGGATTGCGATCATGGCTGATGGTAAAATCCGTGAAATCTCTAACAAGATCTCACCAGAAATCTTTAGAGCTATGTGCACCATTGATGGTGGTGAGAAAATCGATAACCTCGATGCGATAGCACCTATCGTCAAATAACAGTATTTGAAAACATCAAAGCGTGGAGGGTAAATCCCTTCACGCTTTAATGCTTTTTACAGTACTAAAAATCTAGAGTCGTGTAATTCGATAGTTCGGATGATCAGGCGAGAACAGTTCGGGAAGCAATCTTGCTCCAAGGCCCGCTCGGGCAGGTAATGCAATATGCCCTTTTTCAACTTTAATTGGCTCATCTATTAACAGTGGATAAAGAGTTTTTATGTGGGCCCTAACTGTTTCTTGATAAGTCACATTGGTACAGGATGCTGAAATCTGCAATCCTGAAAGCAGAGTTAGCGGGCCTGTGCAATCGTGCATCAGCGCAGGCACATTAAACACTTGAGCGAATTCTGCGGCCCTTCGAGTTTCACTAATTCCACCAACCCAAGTAGGATCTATCATTACATAATCTGCAGCTTTTTGAATCAGCACCTGTCGGTATTCCTCGCGACTTACCAGCATTTCGCTTACTGCGATTGGAACTTGTGCCCGATTGCGAAAATCTGCAATGGTATCAACGCAGTCAGGCCGGATTATATCTTCCATCCAAAGCGGTTTAATCGCGCGCATTGATTCAGCTATTCGAAGCGCGGCAGGCAGGGAAAAGAACCCATGGCCATCGAGCATCAGTTCCATTTTAAGGCCGACCCTGTTGCGGATATCATGTAAGGGTTTTAGTGCCTGTTCAAGATCGGGCCAAGAAATCCGGTGCCCACCCGACTTTAAATAGACTTGATCAAGTGACCAAGTTTTCATGGCAGTGTAACCTTCAGAAAGAAGTTCTTCTGCAAGATCTGCAGCGTGGTAAACGCTGTTGTAATTGTCTTCAAGAGGGCCAGGTTTGCCGATGTCGCCATGGCCTGGCCAACCTTGAGCATCAGGGGAACCTTTAGGCCTACGCCCATAAGAAGGCCCACCACAACTATTGTAAACGGGGATAAGATCACGAACTGGGCCACCCAAAAGCTTCCAGATTGGCTGTTTGGTAAGTTGCCCTAGTATGTCCCAAAGTGCGAGGTCGATCGCAGAGATCGCTCGAAGTTCACATCCGCGCGCTCCAAATGCGGAAGCTCGTTCATAAAGAAAACGCCAATGGCTTTCAATCGCAGTGGCATCCGCGCCTAGTAATCTGCGTGCCATCCAGTCGTGCAAAGTAGCAGCAACAGCGTGCGGGATATAATATGACTCGCCATGCCCGATCACGGGGGTGCCATCAACAGTTCCCGCATCGGTGTGGATACGCAGAAGAACCAACCCCGCCATGATGTCATGTGGGATAAGAGTTTCGATTGCGACAATTCTGGGGCCGTTGCGAAAAGCGTGCTGTTGAGTAGGACCCGATGCACGCGCAATATAATTTGTATGGTCAGATTGTTTGTTGGAAGTACTCAAGCGCATTCCTCTTATAGTGAAGCTCGAATTGTTCTATTAGTGAAGCTCGAATTGTTCTATGCAATAACAATTCGACCCTCATCCTATGTTTTTGACTAATGTCGTTAAGCCTGTTTGGGCTGTAACTTAACAGGGATGCTACTTGTTTTGGAAGCGATTCTGCTGCTTAGCCAATATTGCCTAGGGATAAGGCCAACGCCAATAAGCCCAAGTTGGCTGAGCCAAAAAGCGGTTAGCCCCCAAGCGAGTTGATCATTAAATCCATATGCGTGAAGCCCAACGCCAAGTTGGTTGGTGCCAAACCATGACCAACCAGTGACCATGTTTCCAGCGATTGCTAAGAGTGCAACACCACGGCTTTTAGCCATGCCTCCCCAGCGGGCATGAAGAATGATTGCGTTCCAAATCACTATTAGGAGAGCACCATTTTCTTTGGGATCCCAGCCCCAGAAACGGCCCCAAGATTGATCGGCCCAAATGCCGCCCAGCACCGTTCCTACAAAACTGAAAAGCATTGCAAAACAAACCACACCGTAAATCATTTGTGTGAGGGACTTATCGCGTTCAGGGGTAAGCGTGGTGGTTACTATGCCCATAACAACATAAATAATGCCTAGAAAACCTGCAACGAATGTTGCGGTATAACCCAGCGTTACGCAAGTAACATGCGTTGCGAGCCAGAAATTGGTGTCGAGAACAGCTTGCATCATTTCTAAAGTATCGCCTTCAGCAGAAAGATGCTGCGCGATTAAAAGAGTCAATGAACCCGTGACCGATCCAACAATATTACCGATGCCATTTTTATAAATACCTTCGAGCATAAGGCAGCCAAGAACACAGCCCCAGCCAATGAAAATTGCAGAGGAATAAAGGTTGGTGACAGGTGGCCTGCCTTGGATATGCATTCTTGAACCAAGCGCCCAAGTATGAACAAGAAGAGTGAGTATGCAAAGCCAGAACGCGGTTTTGTTAAGAGTTGCAGGGGCAGTAACCCATGCAAAGCATGAAATCAAAAAGACGAATAGGTAAACTACAATGCAATGATAAAAAGGTGCGAAGTGATTAAAGAACACTTCGAAGCCTGAGATTTCAGATTGCACGGGCAATTCTTTGGTGATTAGTTCGCGGTATTCGATGAGAGCCTTGTTGAAATTTAGAGGCTCATTTTTAAGGTAGGAGAGAAGCATTTCGCCGAACTTGCTTACAGTGGGATTCATGCCAGCATTTGGATCAGCTTGGTTGGCGTTGCGTGATTCGAGTGCGGCCTGCATGAAAGGTTTCCAATCTTCGCCTTTGCCCGCGGGGATCACTAGGGGTGTCTGCAAGGATGCAATTTCCATGTAAGATTGCAAGTGATGAGCTAGTTGCAAAACGCTTTTGTCAAATGCATCTTTCTTAGCATTTTCTTTTTGATCTGCAGCTTTGCCTGCCTTTTCGAGTTCACCTATTTGAGGTGCGAATTCTTCGATCGAGTAGCGCAGCCCTGGTCTTGGTTGCAAGGCTAAAAGGCCAAGAAGTTGATCGTTTTCAATTCGAAAAACCTTGTGTTTTTCTGCTATATGGTTGTCTGAAAACCTGCTGGTCATAACATCAAGCAACCAACGCACTGCGGGTTGCCTTTTGTCTTTTTCACTCAAGGAGGAGAAAGTTTTGTTTTCTTCAGGGGTTCGAGCACTTTTGTTTTTAAGGGTAGTAAGTTCAGCCTTTTCTTTTTCACTTATGTCGGGCTTGAAGGTTTGAAAACCATCGTTCATCACCATGAGTGAAACGCGCGCAAAGGTATCCATGGGCTTAACGCGCCCACGGTCTACAATAGGTAGCTTTGCAAATTCTTGAATGTGGAATCCTTCTACAGGGTCTGAAGGTTGTGCAGCTTGAAAATAAAAATAGGCGAATCCAAGAATTACTGCAATTATTGGAATGATGGGGTTAGATTTATGCATTGGAAATTGCCCTCTTCTTGAGGAAAGTATTTAGATGCATGCCAAAATGAAGTAGCATGCCAAACGAGACAACCAAACAGGAAAGGTAGGGCATTAACCAGCCTGGATTTCTTACAACTTGAAGTATGGTTCCTTTGTCGTTTGGAAGGAATCCAGATTGATAGAAAGTTTCGCCATCATAACGAAGCGGGTTATTCATGGAGATGAGTGTTTCCCTGTTTTCGTTAAGGCTTTCGTTCGAGAGTTTGATTTTGCTAGAGAAGTTTTTTGGGGTATTGGTGCCCAGGTAGCGTTCGTGTTTGAATTCGATGAGTTCCATCGAAAAAGGCTTGTAAGATCGTTTAAACCTAAGTGCCATCTCTGTTTTGGTTCCATCTTCTGTAATAACCGATTGCGTTGGTTTTAAAGAAGAAAGGGAAAGCCATATGGAGGCAAGGTAGGTGCCTACGCTTTTACCTGTTTTTTTATCGATCAGGTTGATGTATGCGGAAGGCAGGTCGATTTTTTGATCTTTATCGGTACCCGAAGCTTCGTTTTTTTCGTTGGCCCGAATTCTAACACCATCCCCAATGTTGGCGAGATTAGCAATCTCTTCTTTTTTATCAGGGTCGATTTCTTCGACTGAGGAATTATTCATGTACTTGATGATTTCGATGTCGAAAGGAAGAAGTGGGGTAGAAATCTTTCCTCCGGTCCTAAGAAGATGGTTTGGAATTACCACTACTTTTTCTTTTTTGGGAATCGACATGTCCGAAAAAGCAAGTTCAGGGCCGTTGACTTTTCCCATGAAACCGGATGTTTCTTTTAGTTCAAGATAGTTGGTTACGCCACCTTGTTCGATCGTCATATTTCCTTCTACTGCGAAGATACCGGTGATTAATTCACCTAACATTAAAAGAATAATACCTGCATGAATGGAAATGATACCAATTCGTTTCATCGAAAATTTAAATCTTACTGCATGGGCCGCTAGTAAGTTTGCAAGCATAAGTCCGCCTATAGTCCAACCGCCTGGGAAAGGAAAAGAACCTGGCCATTGCGCAGTTGGAGATATCCAGCGGAAGGTTTGGCAAAAGCGGGCGAAGACTTGATTGGGGATGAACACATAAAAAGAACGGAAGTAATCGCTTACCGCAGTCCAGATTGGGTTATCAACTTGAGCCAGAGTGCCTGCAAAAACTAGGACGAGTGAAAGCACAAAAAGCACCACGGTTAATTCAAGTGATGCAAGAGGCTTTAAAAGCTTCATGAGGGTGAACTGAGAATTTTTGTTAGGGTTGTATTTGTTGTTGTTAGGTTCAGTTTCGCTCATTATTTTGCTCCATCTGCAAATTGAAGAGAAGATACAAAGCTTTCGAAACTTTGCTTCTGCATTTTAACAACCGTATTTGGACCCTTCATCTTCACAAACCATGTGGTGTCAGGTGTGCTTATTACCGCACCCAAAATGCGATCAGTGGTACCCTCGATATCAATGCATAACGCCACACTGGATTTTGTTTGAAGTTTTGTCAGCGCGCTAGTGATCATTTCGGGCGATTGAGGGGCAAGACCTACTTGTTGACGCCAACGATTGATGTTACTTTCCAACCCACCAGCAGGCCCAGCAAGCGGAGTAAGAGTGATGTCGGCTTTTCCTGTAGCTTCATTCACTTTGAAGGTTGCAAGGCTCATCGCAGAATTAGGAACTTGCTCCCAAGTGTCTGGTTTCTTGAATTCTTTCACACCAGGTGAGGCTTGATTTGCAGGCGGATTAACGGGCATTTTTGGGAAAGACTTTGCGAAAGGTGGAGTCATTGGACCTTTTTTACCCCCTGGGCCTGTGTAGTCTGCAAGTATGGCTTCAACACCTTGTATGGTTTCTTTTTTGATAATGGTTGGGAGGTCGCCTTCGGATACAGGCCCCAATCCTACTTGTTCTCGCCAGCGATTGATGTTGGCAAGAATAGATCCTGCATCTTTGCCCAACTTAATCACAGTAAGTTCCAGCTTTGGATTTGCTTCTGGATCGATAAGGAAAGTGGCATAACGAAGTTCGTTGGTTTTGCCGGCTTTCCAATTGCTTGGTGCGTTCCATTGAATGGGTGGAGAAGAACCTTCCGCACCAAATCGAACGGTGCGAACAAAGGTTTCAAATTCTTCTGTTTTAGTGGTAAGTTTGCTAGCAGGGCCCATAAGTTTAAAGAACCAAGTGGAATCCCCCTTGGAAA
>Ga0208856_1000033_pt1 | contig 61524 bp, 45 predicted proteins | sample LakMenEpi13Jul12_FD_150690 | JGI IMG/M metagenome (GOLD analysis project Ga0208856, IMG submission 150690) | Freshwater microbial communities from Lake Mendota, WI - 13JUL2012 deep hole epilimnion (SPAdes) | ecosystem: Environmental > Aquatic > Freshwater > Lentic | place: Lake Mendota, Madison...
ATCCGTGGCCAATGTATTTCTATGCTTACCGTCGCTAACGCTTCCGGCTCTGATTTTCCTTCTTATTCCGTGTAATTCCGTGTTCATCCGTGGCAAATGCTTCTTCTTTGCTGGCCATCACAAATGCTGGTTTTAGCGCCAAGCGTTTAGCACGCAAGAGAAATCATCGGTCCATAGTCGGAAAGGAGTATTGGGAAGAGGTGCCCATTTTTCCGGGATGATTTGATCCGCAAGTGTTTTTGGATTACGGCCCATGATCACCCACATGGAAGGGGCGAGGCCTGATTTCGCCTCGCGTTCAGAAATCTTATCTTTACCTTGATTTTGCACGAGTGCAATTAAACCCAGTTCTTTTGCTACTGCATTTAATTGTGGGCGAAGATCTAGGTGCCTGTTTGAAATGTGAAAAAGCAATACGCCATCATCTTGAAGTTTGGTTACGAAAGTTTGGATGGCTTCTTTGGTGAGCAGGTGTACGGGGATGGCATCGGAAGAAAAGGCATCGAGAATAAGAATACCAAATTTGGAATCGGGTTCTTGCTTCAGGTTGGTGCGGGCATCCCCGAGCTTGATATGATATTCTCCCTTGCATTCGGGCAGGTAAGTAAAAAGCTTTTTGTTGGATGCAATGCGGGCAACCATGGGGTCGATTTCAAAAAACTCGATTTTTTGACCTGAAGCAGCATACCAAGCAAGGGAACCGGCACCTAGGCCTACTACCCCGATGGGCCCAATATTTTTAAGCTGGGTCCTTCGTAGAAGAATCTGGCCTGCGGGGCCAAACGGGTGGTAATAAACAAGTGGAGAGTAAGGTGGTTTCCCTGATTCGGAGATGATCTGGGCGCCATGTTCGGTGATGCCATGATAGAGCCAGCGAACTTTTTGATTGGTTCCTGTGGAAACCCTGTGGACACCATAAAAGCTGCGTTCTTGGAAAATTAGGTTTTGGTCAATTGAGTCGACCAAAAATAGTTTGATAAAAACAATGGTTGAAAAAACGATGCCAAACAGGATGGGTCTGGGTAGGTATGGTATCAGCACCAAAACTACCGCACATTGAAGACCTTTGTAAGGTGAATTTTGAAGGGCGAGAAGGAAAATTGCGACAGCAATGGCTAGGGCGATGATCCAGCGGAGGGGTTTGTGATCAAGTTTGGTGTGATTGGTTTGAAGCCAGGGTAGGTTGGGAATTGCAAAAGCAGCAAGGGCAAGAGAAATCCAGAATTCGTAGAGGTCGGGAAAAAGCGTGGGCGCGATGAGGGCTTGAAATACGCCTCCTAAAAACCCCCCTGCTGCAAGCCATAGATAAAATTCGGTGAGGTATTGCACTGGTGGGCGGGATTGATAAAGAAGCCCATGGCAAACCAGTCCAACAAGTAAGAGGGAAAGCAACCAGAAGAAAGCCAGCACTTCAAAGCCTATGGGGAAAGCACCTAAAGTCAGGGAGAGCTGTAGAATTAGCGCCAACGCGTTCGCCCATAAAACTAAGTTCCAAAGTTTTTGTTTCCAATTTAGGAAGGCGAGAATAAAGGTCAGCATGTACACCAATAGTGGGCCCAGCCAAAGCAAGGGCATGGGGGGTAATTCCTGAGAGATTTTAGTGGTGATGGCAAGTATCATGCTAGATGGAATGAAGGATAGGAACAGCCAGCGCATCCTATTCGGGGCGTAAGTCATCGTGGGCGAAATATTGGCATCGGGTATGATTGCCTTCCGCTTAGTAATAACCATCCAGATGCATGCACTTAATGTTAGTGTGAGGAGGATCCAGCAAGCCAACCAGCCCTTACTTTGGATTTGCAGACCCAATGCAGGTTCAATTAAAAGAGGGTAGGAAAGCAGGCCTGCCAAGGTTCCCACATTGCTGGCAATGTAAAGGGAGTAGGGGTTGTCCGATTTTGGTTGGGTATTGGCAAACCACCATTGTAGTAGGGGGGCACTTGCGCTTAGCAGTGTAAGAGGGAAAGCTGCATGGCTGATGAGATTGATTAGGAGTTCAAGAGCTGCATATTTTGTCAGGGATTCGGTTTGATACTGTGTGGTGGAAAAAGGCAGGGTTAGAAATGCAAGCAGCCAAAGGGTGCTATGGATAATGCAGGCTAGTAATGGGGAGGTGAAGCGAGATAGCAGATAAGAATAAAAATATCCCGCAAGAAGGCAGGTTTGGAAAAATAGCATTGCGGTGGTCCAGACGGAATTGGAACCACCATAAGAGGGTAGAAGCATCTTTCCCAGCAAGGGTTGGATGCTGCTCATGCAGAAGGCGGCAAGCAGGCAGGCGATTGCAAATAAGGGTTTCATGGTGCCTGCACCTAATAGTTCAAAGAAATTTCATTTTATAAAAATTGGGGTGTTGGTTTGTGAAGAAGTGATGAATATTGAAGGTGCCGCCGGGTTAAGCCCCTTAATACAATCAACATTCAATGGGAAAACAAGGGGCGTTTGTGTAGAATTTTCTTCACAAAATAAACACGACATCTTCTCATGAACTACATTATCTCCAATATAATAGAAAAATTGAATCTATTATGGTTTCTGAATCTATTGCAGTTTCTTAGAAGCTTAATGGCATTCTGTTTGTTGTTTTTTATTTTTTATTTTAGGGGGGGTATTTGATGTTTAAGCTATTTGTTGATTTGAAAAAGGGAAAGAAGGCTTTCACCTTGATCGAGCTTTTAGTGGTTATTGCAATCATTGCAATTTTGATTGGTTTGTTGTTACCTGCTGTGCAGAAGGTGCGAGAAGCCGCTGCCAAAACTCAGTGTGCTAATAACTTGAAACAAGTTGGCCTATCTTTGCATAACTTTGCCAGCACTTATAGTGTTTTGCCAACCTCGGGTGAAGGCATTACCGGTACTGGGGTAACTGCTTTTGATACTATTTCTACATTTACTGCAATTCTACCTTATATGGAGCAGGAAAATGTTTATAAACTGATCAATCCCGCAAGGCATTATGCATCTAATGATGTTGGTGGTGCAACGGGTGTTGCAGCAACGCAAGTGCCATTCCAAACCGTGATCAAAGCTTTTGTTTGCCCAGCGAACCCTGCTCATCAGGGCAAGGATGCGCAAAATTATGGATTGTCCGATTACATGCCCATCGCCTACTGCGATATCGATCCCACATTTGGAATGCGCTGGAATAATAATGCGGGTAAGAAAAAAGGCGCTCTAACCTTGACGGGTACCGTCAATTACAAAAAGGGTGGTACTGGCGCTAATGTTGTAGATACTTATGTAGCATCTATGACTGGTGGCATGAGCTTGACTGCTGTTTCTGATGGCACCAGCAATACCGTTGCGCTTATGGAAGATGTTGGTCGTGGTGTAGTTTTCAGCGGTGCAAATCTTACTACTTCCAGTAAATATGTTGATCCTGATGGCGGTGCAAATGTAACTACCGGTATTGTAGCCCCTGGTGTTTCTGGCAATCGTCGTATTGGTCGTTGGGCTGAACCCGATCAAGGCAATGGTTGGTCTGGTCCTCCTACTTGGCCAGTTGTTGCAGCTATGAGTGGTACATCTTGTGCGACAACCGCTGCAACTGCACCGACAACTAGTGCAGGTACATGCAATACAAGAAAGATGATCAATAATACACCTAGCAGCCTTGCATCAACATGGGCTACCAATAACTATGGCCCTAATGATGAGCCATTCAGTTTTCATACTGGTGGTGCTTATGCTGTGTATGCTGATGGTCATGTTGGCTTCCTGACCGATGCTATCAGCCCTTTGGTTGCTGGTGGCCTTGCAACGGCGCAAGGTGGCGAAAACTTCCAACTTCCCTAACGGTTGGTTGCTAAACTAAAACTTAAAGGCCTGAAGGTTTAACTTCCTTCAGGCCTTTTTTTGTTTACATGCCGCATCGATGAATTATGATACACCACTGCCTAAAAGTTTAACCCGCCACCAATATTGCTAAAGGCTGCTATGAAATCTACAAAGCCAAGTACCATCAAGATTTTCGTTGTCATTCTGTTTTTTTTAATTACCTCAATCCCAGTACTTGGTGCAGAGAAAATCTTTCGTGCGGGAGCTGCAACTTCGGATATCACCTCACCCTTAGGCAGTAAAATTATTGGCGGCTTTGTGCCCTTCCCCTCTACCCGAGTGCATGATCAACTTAATGCCCGATGTTTGGTGCTGGATGATGGCACAACGAAATTAGCAATTGTTGTTTTAGACCTTTTAGGCATAGCGAAGCATGTCAGTGATGAAGCACGAAGTATCATCGAAAAGGAAACCAAAATCCCTGCAGCGAATGTTTTGATCTCTGCAACCCATACTCATTCTGCTGCAAGTGTATTGGGGCAGAACCCAAGATCAATCCAGCAAACCTTGGACGAATATCAAAAGTTAGTGGTACGCAGAATTGCTGATGGGGTAAAAAAAGCAAACGATCAATTGCGGGTAAGTGAAATTGCATTTGGAAATATTGAAGCCCCCGAGCATGTATTTAATCGGAGATGGTTTTTAAAAGATGGCAAAATGCCCCTCAACCCCTTTGGGAAATTAGACCGTGTGAAAATGAACCCAGGCGCAGGCAGCCCTGATTTGATCGAACCCGCTGGGCCCACCGATCCCACCGCCTCTTTTATTTTTCTTCGTGAACCCAATGGCAAACCCATTGCCTTGTTCTCCTCTTATTCCCTTCATTATGTGGGTGGCGTAGATAATGGCGATATATCCTCTGATTATTACGGGGTGTATTGCGAAAAGTTAAAAGAACTTCTCAGCCCACAAAACAATTCCTTTGTCGCATTGATGGCCAACGGTACCAGTGGGGATATCAACAACATTAATTTTAAAACCCCACGAGGCAGACAAAAACCTTATGAGCAAATGACCATTGTCGCAAACGACCTTGCAACCAAGGTGTCTGAATCCGTGGCTAAGTTGAAGTATGAATCTTATGTAACACTTGGCGCACGCTTTCGCGAGCCACTTATCGGGCTTCGAAGGCCCGATTCTGCCGATATGGAATGGGTTAAGCAAACGCTTGCAGACCCAACTAAAGACCCTGCCAAGGGAAATCTTTCTGCTATTTATGCGCAGCGAATTTCCACCATGGCGGAGTATCCAGAAAAATTAAAGATTCCCTTACAGGTGTTGAGGATTGGCGATCGATCGATTGCAACCATGCCCTGCGAAGTGTTTTGCGAAATCGGGTTGGAATACAAAAAGAAAAGCCCGATTAAAGGAGGTTGGCTGATTTCATTGGCGCATGGCTATTATGGTTATCTACCCTCGCCTAGGCATCATGAACTGGGCGGATATGAAACCTGGATGGGAACCAATCGTTTAGAAAAGAATGCATCAGACAAAATGCTTGCAGAGTTATTTGCAATGACTGCGGAGCTAAAGCCTGAGGTGAAGTAAGTTTGTTTACTGTTGTTCTTTTTTAGTGTTTGCACGCCAAGTGTTTCTGCATTCAAAAGGGTGATCAGTAAGCAAGGCATTGATGCCAGCATCTTTGCCTAGTTGCCAATTTGTTGGTTCCTTCCCTGCTACCAACATGCCAACCAAAAAGACTTTCTTTCCCCGGTTATGGATCTTTTTCACTTCTTCAGCGGTTGGAATGAAGCGCACATAAACCCAGTCGGAATGAACATCGTTGAGGGCGGGTTCGAGGTTTTCTAATTTGTTAGCAAGCATCGCAATATGTGCGTTGGCATCTGCAAGTTTTAACTTCTTACGAATTTCCAAATCGCTTATGGCCAAGCCTATGAACACCAGTTGGGGCAGCACTTGATGTTTATTCGCAAGATCAATGATTTCTTTTTCAATTGTGGCATCGGTGATTTTAAGATCAACTGCAACCATGGTATTTTTGTTGGCTGATGTTTTTAGAAGAATGAAAAACTCTTCGAGTGTCGGGACTTTTTCGTTCCTGAATGTTGGGTGAAACCAAGTCCCAGCATCAAGATTTTTTAATTCTTGAAGGGTGAGGTCAGATACATTTCCTTTGCCATTGGTTGTGCGATTTAGTGTTTCGTCATGAAGGATGATGAGAGCACCATCTTTGGTTCGCCTGATATCGAGTTCGATGCCGATCTGAAGTTTGATGCAGGTGGAAAAAGCCGTAAGGGTATTTTCTGGTGCCTCGTGCATCAGGCCACGATGGCCAATAATTTTTGGCTCAGAAATTGTTGTTTGCGAAAAAGAATGTGGTATATCAATGCCCATGAAAAATATCGTGAGAATCAATGTGATGCAGGAGGATGATTTCATAAAGAATGCCTTTTGCTATGGCTATATTGTTTTATTTCCAAGCCTTGCGAAGTAGGTTGATGAAGTTGCCCGCCATGATCCCTTCGATATCTGGTTTTGAATATCCCCTGCGATCGAGCAGGCCTGGGATGGTTTGCAAATCTGCGATGGTGTCGAGGTCCATGGGCGTTTGTTCATTACCAAACCCGCCATCGAGATCGGTTCCGATACCTACATGTTTTGCATTGCCAGCAATCTGGCAGATATGATCAATATGATCGCAGATCCGTTCGATCTTTAATTGAAAATCAGAAGGTTTGCTTTTGAGGTGAACCCAACCCGGCACCATCATGATGGCATCAAAAGCCATGCCTAAAACGCCACCTCGTTCAACGATTGCTTTGATTTGATCATCTGCAAATTGTCGGTTCCAAGGCGCAAGCACCCTGCAGTTTTGATGGCTCGCCCAGACAGGCCCATGATAAATATCCATGGCATCCCAAAAACATTCATCATTCAAATGTGTGGCATCTAGGATGATCCCTAGGCGTTGCATTTCCTTGAGAAGATCTTTGCCTGCGGCAGGAAGAGGACCCTCAGCATCGGTGCCATGAGCGTATCTGCCTGGGCCGTAGTGGGCGGGCCCCAAGGCTCGAAGCCCGTCTGCGTAGCTTCGTTCGAGGTGTTTAAGTGTGATGATGGAATCTGCGCCTTCGAGGCTTAAGATGTAGCCGATGGGAAGATGGTTTGCCTTTTTAAGCGATTCCTGAGTGTAGGGCTGGGTCCCATTCGAGATGTTGAAATTTTTCCATAAATCGAGATGGTTGTTGAGTTGTGCGAGGTTACGGATTTGTACAAGTTCGCCTGCTTCTTCCATGGCACGATACCATGCTAGCTGGCCTTGGGTTTGAGCCCAGGCTTGCTCGGGGGAATTCCAGCCTGGGAGTTTGTGGAAGTAGGGGGAATAGCGGCCAATCTGGGTTGCAACGCATAGCCCTATGTGGCCCTTGCGCATTTCTGGGAAGCTTACGGTGTTGTTGCCCCGGTCAACTTTATCCTTCATGGTGTATTCCCACCTGCGGATCTTTTCGATGGACCAGCGCAGATCGCGATTCCATTCGAGGGCATTCATGCTTAGATCGAGATGGACATCGAAGGTGAATACAGGTTGGCTCATTTTTGATTCTCGCTTGAGAGTTTGATTTTTAAGGTATGAATGCCAGTACTTAGATTACTACAGAAATCATGGGAGTAGTAATAACTTTTTGATTGTACTAGGTGTTTTTCTTGGTGTTGGGTATTTGGTGGAGATCATGAGGCATTGAATTTATTGCAGGATCAATTCTAGGTGATCACGCAATCACGCCTTGTACGGGATCTCCTCCACGGGCGATAGGGAAAGGCCTACCAATTCTATCGTGGATAAGTGTGTGTGGGTCGATGCCCAGAAGGTGATAAATGGTGGCGATGAGATCGCAAGGGCGTACAGGGTGGTCGACTGGGTAGCCAGCTTCTTTGTCGGTGGTTCCAAAAACGGTGCCTTGTTTAGTTCCGCCGCCCGCTAACAAACTGAAACCACATTGGGGCCAGTGTTCGCGCCCCGCCTTGCCATTGACTCGAGGGGATCTGCCCATTTCGCCCATTACAATAACCAGCGTTGAATCGAGCAAGCCGCGTTCTTCAAGATCTTGAAGCAGGGCTGGAAGCAGTTTGTCCAGCATGGGGAGGTTGAAGTTTTTCAACATGCCAAAATTGTTTTCGTGCATGTCGTAGGAGTGGCCGTAATGCTTGAATATTTCCTGATGCACACTAATGAAGGGTACGCCAGCTTCCACCAATCTGCGGGCAACAAGCATGCTGGAACCAAAAAGATTACGGCCATAGCGTTCCCGTAGTGCTTCGGGTTCCTTGGAGAGATCGAAGGCCTCGCGGGTTTTGCTTGATGTCAAAAGTTCGAAGGCTCGTTGCTGATGGCGATCGAGATTGATGTGCGATGCGGATTCCACTTGTTTTCTGTAGGCGAGATCAAGGCGGGTGAGAAGGGATTTACGATTTTCGAAGCGGTGGGCTGGCATATCAACAGCGTTGCCAAGGCCCGGCATAAAGGGATCGCCCATAGCCAAGACGGGGTCGTAATGTTTAATTTTTGGTTCAGAGGCAAAGGTGGGGTCGCAGAAAGAAAAAACGGGATCATACTGGCGGCCCAAAAAACCACCATAGGTGCCTGGCCTGCGGTGCCCTTCGCCCCAACCGGGATAGCAAGGCAGGCAGACCGCACCTGGGACATCGCGGGGGCCAATGCCAAGGTATTGGCAAACAGCACCCACATCGGGTGGATCATTGGGGTCGGGTGAAAGAGCAGCAGGGTTTCCATCGGTATAGCCCGTTAGGATGGGCAGAGGATTGTGCGAGTTGTGGTTGTGGGTGATGGTTCGGATGAGGCTGGTTTTGTGCATCCATTTGGCGGTATTGGGAAGATGCTCGCAGATTTGCAAGCCTGGTAGCGAGGTTGCGATGGGTTTAAATTCCCCACGAACTTCTGCGGGGGCCTGGGGTTTCATGTCAAACATATCCATATGGCTGGGCCCGCCCAGCAGATTGAATAGAATCACCGATTTGGCTTTGCCTGGATGTCGTTTGCTACTTTGTTCTTTAGCCTTGAGAAAGCCCGGTGTGTTAAGGCCAAAGAGGGATAGCCCGCCTGCTTGCATCAGCTTTCTGCGATTGAATGTTTCGCCCGGTGTTTTTGCAGCTCCGAAAATTTCAAGCATGGCGATCCCCTTTTATTCAGCAATCAGAGACAAGAAGCAGGCAGAGAGATGATTATCATGGTTTATCATGTTTTTTGCAATTCAATTTATGAGAGTCTTTGTCGTGTTTTTTATTGTCTTGAATAAAGTCCCATTCAATGCACAATGATTGAAATATCGTTGAAGGAATTATCTCGCCTAGTTTTCGTAACTTGTTGCGGTGGTTAAAAAGTATTTGAAACTGGTATTAATTGAGGTGGAGCTTGATCATGAAGAACTGGCCCGATAAGCTTTTTATCAATAATAACTGGGTGGATGGTATTGCGGGTAAGAAATGGGATGTGATTAATCCAGCTAACGGCGCATTGCTTGCGAGTGTTGCCATTGCAGATGCTCGGGATGTTGATGCTGCGGTGCAGGCTGCGCGCAAGGCTTTTGATGAAGGGCCTTGGCCAAAGATGGATCCCTTGGCCCGGGGCAGGTTGCTCTATAAGCTTGCTGAAAAAATCCGCGAGAACCTTAACGATCTAGCAATGACCGACACCTTGAATGTGGGCAAGCCCATTCGAGATACCCTTGGTTTTGATGTGCCTTGTGCTGCAGATCTTTTTGAAAGTTACGCAGGACTGCCTGATAAGATTGCAGGCAAGTGTTATGGAACATTGCCCGATAATGTGACAATGCAGTTTCGCGAGCCCATGGGGGTTATCGCAGCGATTGTGCCTTGGAACTTTCCGTTGACGAATGCTGCCATCAAGTTGGCCCCAATCCTTGCGTGTGGCAACACCGTGGTCCTTAAACCTTCCGAGGTTTCCCCACTTTCAGCATTGATGCTTGCTAAACTCGCGCTTGAAGTTGGATTTCCCGCGGGTGTGATTAATGTGATTCATGGGACTGGTGCAGAAGTTGGTACTGCGCTGGTTGAACACCGGGGCGTGGATAAAATTACATTTACAGGCAGGCATCAGACCGGGGCGCAAATGTTGCAAGCCGCCAAGATTGGGATGAAGGGTGTGCTTTTAGAGCTTGGTGGTAAAACACCCAGCATTGTTTTTCCCGATGCACACTTGGAAAATGTTGTTAACGGGGTGATCACGGGTATCTTTTTTAATCTTGGTCAGGTTTGTGTTGCAGGGTCGAGATTGCTTGTTCATGCGAGTCAGCATGATGAAATCCTTGCACGCATTGTTGCAAAGGTGGGTTCGCTTAGGCAGGGTGATCCCACGGATCCTAAAAATCATCTTGGATGCCTTGCTACCGCCCAGCATAAAAAGATTGTCATCAATTACATTGAACAGGCCAAAAAAGAAGGCGCTCGATCTGTTCTTGCTGATTCTGCCCTATCGCAAAATGAGGGGTGCTTTCATCCGCCTGTTATTTTCGATGGTGTAACTTCCAACATGACCATTGCAAGGGAAGAAGTCTTCGGCCCGGTTCTCAGCGTGATGACTTATCAAGATGAAGAAGATGCCATCCGGATTGCGAACGACAGTGATTTTGGATTGATGGCTAATGTTTGGACCAATGATGGAGGCAGGGCATTGCGGGTGGCAAGGCGATTGAAGGCGGGAAGGATTGCGATCAATGGGGGCGGTGCGCTTCGTGCTAATGTGCCTGTTTATGGTTATAAAATGAGCGGAATCGGTGCGGAGTTAGGCTTTGAAGAAGCGGTTCACGAGTATACCAATTCCAAGGCAGTATTGTATTCAATAGGAACGGAGAAAAGTCCATGGCCGGAATAGATCAAAGAATCGGAATGAAATTATCGGATCTTGAAACTCCAAATTTATTATTAGATCGAGGGGCGTGTGAGCGAAACTTACTTCGCATGGCTTCTTTCTTCAAGGATCGCCCTTCGAAGTTGCGACCCCATTTTAAAAACCACAAGTGTGTCACTTTGGCCAAGAAGCAAATTGCTGCAGGGGCTGTTGGTATGACTTGTGCCAAGCTTGCTGAAGCAGAGGTGCTTGTTGAGCATGGGTTTGATGATGTTTTGATTGCTAATCAAGTGGTAGGGAAGATTAAAATACAGAGGCTTGCCAAGCTTGCGAAGAGGGCCCGCATAAGTGTTGCGATTGATTGCATTGAACATGCGGTTGCAATCTCGCAATCAGCGGCAGAAGAATCTTCAACTGTGAACTTGTTGGTTGAAGTGGATATTGGCATGGGTAGGTGTGGTGTTCAGCCTGGGGATGCCGCTTTGGAATTGGTGCGCAATATTGTGAAGCTGCCCAACATTCGGTTTGCAGGCTTGCAAGCATACGAGGGGCATTTGGTTAATGTGCTTGATCGAGAACAACGAACCTCGCGGGCCCAAGCTGCAATGCAGTTGGCGATTGAAACGCGTGACCTGATTCAATCTGCTGGATATAAGGTTTTTTGCATCAGTGGATGTTCTAGTTCAACCTACGACAGCACCGGGGCACTTGCTGGCGTTGACGAAATCCAAGCGGGCACCTATGCCACCATGGATAAGCAGTATAAGAAACTGATCCCTGAGTTTGAAATTGCTCTTTCTGTTTTGGTTAGGGTGATCAGCAGGCCTTCAGCTCATAAGGCAGTGATTGATGTAGGGGTGAAAGGTGCGGGGTGTGAGTTTGGCCTTCCGGGTATCAGGGATTTTCCCGATGTTGAAATTCCTTTCTTTCTTGCGGAGGAGCATTGCGTGATTAATCAATGCCCGGATTGGCAGGTAGGCCAGTTGCTTCACTTCATCCCAACTCATGCTTGCACCACCTGTAATTTGCATCGTGAAATACTTGTTTATGAAAATGACATCGTAGTGGAAGTATGGCCCATTGAAGCATCAGGTAAGCTCACATAAGCAGGGCCGTACCAAATAAGATGAACCAATCCATGGGGTTAGTATTACTTTTATTTTAACTTGTTAGCATGGAAAAGATTCCTTCGTTAGAATAATTTCAGCATTCTGAGTTTGTTATTTTCTATTAAGGGTCGACAATGAAAACCTTTAGAGTTATTGCAGTTTCTTTTTTGCTTTTATTGATAGTGGATCTATTTGCATTTGAACTTTACGCTCAAGCTGCCAAGGTTGATCCCGGTATTCTTACGGTTGATCGTATTTTTAACTCTAAAGAATTTGAACTCGAAAGCGCGCCAGCAACCAGATGGCGTAAATATGGTGCTGTGAGCATCTCCCTCGAGTCTGGCGACAAAGGCCAGAAGCTTGTCTCCCATGATTTGAATTCAGGGGTTCAAGAAACCCTTGTGCCCGAGCATTGGTTGATTCCTGCAGGGGAAACCAAGCCTCTTAATGTCGAAGATTATGAATTCTCGGATAATGGATCCAAGTTGCTGATTTACACCAATAGCAAGAAAGTATGGCGGGTAAATTCACGGGGAGACTATTGGGTGCTTGATCTTTCTAATCGGGAACTGAAAAAACTAGGGGGCGATTTTTTGCCTTCTACGCTGATGTTTGCAACCTTCTCACCCGATGGTAAACGCGTTTGCTTTGTTCATAAAAACAACCTCTATGTTCAAGATCTACTCGATTTTAATATTACCCCGCTCACAACCAATGGCACTGCAAAACTGATCAATGGTACTTTCGATTGGGTTTATGAAGAAGAATTAGGGCTGAGAAAAGGTTTTCGTTGGAGCCCTGATAGTAATTCTGTGGCTTACTGGCAAATCGATACCGAAGGCGTCAAAGATTTTCTTATCACCAGCAGTTCGGATGGCCCTTACTCTAAGTTGATTACTTTTGGTTACCCGAAAACCGGGGAGAAAAATCCTTCAGCCAAGATTGGTGTTGTCAGTGCCAAGGGTGGCGATACAGCTTTCCTGCAGATCCCGGGCGACTCCCGCGATCATTACCTCGCCAAGATGGATTGGGTGGAAAACAGCATTGTGCTGCAGCAGTTTAATCGATTGCAAAACAAAAACACGGTGATGATTGCAGACCCCAAAACCGGTAAGTGCAACACGATTATGATTGAGACAGATAAGGCTTGGGTCGAAAACGATAACGAATTTCTTTGGATAAACAAGAACCAGAATTTTATATGGCTGAGTGAGCGCGATGGCTGGTGCCATGCTTATCTTGTTTCCCGTAATGGGGATAAAATAACCCAGATCACTAAGGGTAATTTTGATGTCACTCATATTGAGTGTGTTGATGAGAAGAATGGCTGGCTGTACTTCATGGCTTCGCCTGATAACCCTACGCAAAGATATCTTTATCGGGTTTCCCTTAATGGTGGAAATCCTGAGCTAGTAAGCCCAAAGGATATGAAAGGCACGCATGCTTATTCCCTTTCGCCTGATGCAACCCATGCGGTTCATCGGTTTTCCAATTTCAATACTCCACCTTCCGCCCGGTTGATTCATCTTGCTGATCATAAGGTGATCAAGACTTATACTGAAAACGCAGCCTTTAAGAAGAAACTTGAAACGATCAAGAAAGTGGGCACGGAGTTCTTCAGAGTAAAGGTTGACCAAGGTGTTGAATTGGATGGATGGTGCATCAAACCACCGGAGTTTGATCCTGCAAAAAAGCATCCTGTTTTGTTTTATGTGTATGGCGAACCTGCAGGGCAGACCGTGCTTGATCGCTGGGATGGGAAGCGTTTTTTATGGCATGCCATGCTTGCCCAAAATGGGTATTTGATTATGAGTATTGATAACCGGGGTACGCCAGCGCCTAGGGGAAGGGATTGGCGCAAAAGTGTTTACAGGCAGGTTGGAATCCTTGCATCTTCTGATCAGGCTAATGCTGTCAAAGAGCTTTTGAAAACGCATTCCTATATGGATGCTTCTAGAATTGCGATTTGGGGTTGGAGTGGTGGTGGGTCGATGACTCTCAATGCGGTTTTTCGCCATCCTGATCTTTATAAAACCGGTATGTCGATTGCGCCCGTGCCTAATCAGCGCCATTACGATACTATTTATCAGGAACGCTACATGGGCCTGCCCGCAGATAATCCAGAGGGTTATAAAAATGGTTCGCCCATTAATTTTGCACATCAGTTGAAAGGTAAGCTGCTTCTTGTGCATGGCACAGGCGATGACAATTGTCATTACCTAGGAATGGAAACACTTATTGATGAACTAATAAGCCATAACAAACAATTTACCATGCTCGCTTACCCTAATCGAAGCCATAGTATTAATGAAGGAAAGAACACCACGAGGCACCTTTACGATTTGCTGACGAAGTATTTGTTTAATAATAATTAGTAATGGAAGTGAAGCGGTAAGTGTTTTAATATTTCGTATTACTGATATTTAATTTGTTTAAGAGTGACTTTTATGAAAATCAAGCGTATTCGTGCTTACCAAGTCGATCTTCCTCTTGTTGAAGGCAGTTACAAATGGTCGGGTGGCAAATCCGTTTCCGTTTTTGATTCGACCGTGGTTGAAATTGAAACCGACACAGGCGTTGTAGGCTATGGCGAAGTATGCCCGCTTGGGCCCTTCTATCTTCCTGCTTATGCCAACGGCGTTCGCGCTGGTATCGTTGAACTTGGCAGACATTTGATTGGTGAAAATCCAATTGAATTGCAAAAGCTAAATCGCCTAATGGATGCTGCGCTTAAAGGCCATGCCTATGTAAAATCGGGTATTGATATGGCTTGTTGGGATATCCTTGGCAAGGTTACGAACCAACCTGTTTGCACTTTGATGGGTGGAAGATATGGGGACAGCGTTAACTTGTATCGGGCTATTTCTCAGGAAGCCCCCGAAGCGATGGCCAATAAAGTTGCGGGCTATCGGGCAGAGGGATACAAGCGGTTTCAGCTTAAAGTTGGTGGCGATGCCGCAGTTGATATTGCCCGTATCCAAGCTGTTGCAGCTAAATTACAACCAGGCGATAGATTAGTTGCAGATGCTAACACCGGTTGGCTTATGCATGATGCGATGAGGGTTGTAAAAGCTGTTAAAGATGTAGATGTTTATATTGAGCAACCATGCCTTTCTTACGAAGAATGCCTTTCCATTCGAAGGCACACAAACAATCCTTTTATTCTTGATGAAGTGATTGATTCGGTTGATGTGCTGATGAAAGGGAATGCAGATTTAGCTATGGATGTGGTGAACCTTAAAATCAGTAAGTTTGGCGGCCTTACGAAAGTGAAACAGGCACGCGATCTTTGCGTTTCCCTTGGCATTGCAATGACATTAGAAGATAGCTGGGGCGGGGATATTATTACCGCAGCGATTGCCCACTTGGCGCAAAGCACCCCACCAGAATTTCAGTTCTCTGCTACTGATTTTAATAGCTATGTTTCCGTAAGTATTGCAGATGGAGCGCCTCAAAGAATTGATGGAAAAATGTCTGCAAGCACCGCACCCGGCTTGGGTATCACCCCCAAGATGAATGTGCTGGGCAAGCCCGTGCTTGAAGTTTCGTAAGGTTTAATTTAGTTGATGCTACTTGTCTTTATCCCACTGATCGAACAGGCGCCCTTCGTGGTCGAAAGCTTTTAGATTAAGTCGGTTGCCTGTGATTGAGATCTGACAAAAGTGATAATCGGACCTGATTTCGGCTTTAAACCATGTAGGGTTGGGCGCAAAGTTTTCGAGCGAACCGCCCCCACCTCCGCTGGTTACATAAGTAATACCTTTTAAGCGATCGACCTTCCCGCCATTGATTGGAAGTGTTCGTTCATAAACATGAACATGGCCATTGAATACCATGTCCACACCATATTTTTCATAAAGATGAACAATCGATCGGACGTTCTTGTCGCCTAGGTTGGAGCCACCCACCCAGGTATCGCCATAATCGTTGTCATCAGAAGAGTATGCGGGATGATGATGGTAGACGATTTTCCAGGTAGCCTTGGAGGATGCAAGTTCCTTTTCAAGCCAGGCGTATTGCTGGGTAAGAGGGAGCAGCGATTTGTTACTATCAAGCACAAAGAAATCTGCATTTCCATAACTGTAGCGGTAGAAATATTCTGGTTTGGGCAGTGAGAAATAGTTGTAGTAATGCTCATGATTTTTTTCATGATTGCCAATCGTAGGGAAGACGGGGACTCTGCAAAGAAGATCGATGGAGGGTTTAAAAAGTTCGTTGACCCATTCTTTTTTATCAGGGCCATTATCGACGACATCGCCAACATGCATAAGAAAATGCGGCCTGCGCTCCCAAATAAGCTTCATGACTTTACCTGTCATTTTTGGATTTTTCTGGGTGTCGCCTATGACGCAAAAAGAAAAGGGTTCATCATCAACAACTGCAGTTTGGAAAGTAAGTATCCCAGATTGTGCAACTCCACCTAAATCGGATTTGCTTTCAACTTGGTAAAAGTACTTGGTTGCAGGTTCGAGCTTTTCTAGAAGTACCTCATGAATAAGCGAGGCTCCCTCTTTTGTGGTAGACATTTCTAACGGTAGCTTAGTACCAAACTTTACTGTTGAAGATGCAATAGCAGAAGTTTCCCACATGATGGTTATGGAGCTTTTTGTTGGAAATTGCAAATAAGGTGCAATAACAAAACCTGTTGGAAGAGGTATTGGGGCAAGACTTGCAAGGGCAGCATCTTTTTCGAAAAGGGTTGCGATTTGGTCTGCAGATAATGCAGATTGATAGAGGTTGATCTCTTTGATCGCACCTACCAAGCCAAAATCTTCATCATCATCACGGTATCTACCAATGATGAAAGGCGCTGAAGATGCGTAGTTGATTGATTTGGATTGTTCCTTGGATTCGCCTTCGAGTTTGCCATTGATGAAGATACGCATGGAAGCACCATCATAGGAAGTAGCTAGGTGAAACCATTTTCCTTTTTGATAATTAGATTTGGAACGAAGGGTGGTGATTTTCCCATCGCCATCATCTGCACCGTTTGAACTTAGAGTGAAAGTGAATTTGTCGTTATCGTAGCCTAGGACCCAGCCTTTTTCGTAATTGCCATTGTCTTGGATGCAGCCAATAATGCCTCCATTGGTGGTGCCTTCATCGATACGAATCCAAGAGGCGAGGGAGAATTTTTCATGAGGCAAGCCGGGTTCTGCGCCAGTTGCGTTTTCTTTAAGAATAAACCCATCGGTGCCATGAAACTCATGAAAGCTATGTGCATCAATTTGCTTGAAGGAGGGAACGCCAATCGTTTTTCCAGAGAACCTGCCTGCTTTATCAGAGAGTCTTTGGCTGGAAACACCCTTGGTATCGAAGATCCAAGTGTTGGAAGGTTTAGGAACGGCTCCTTGCGCAGAGAGGAATTCAAACCCAGAGAGGAATGTTACGAGGCCGATGAGTGCGAAGGATGAGAAAATCAAAACACGGTTACGAAAGTTCTTGTTCATAGTAAACCACCATGAGAGTTCGATTAAATAGCTATGAGGAAGAGTATACCTTTTAGATGGGCGCAGGGATATCTCTGCGTTCGAAGATGCGCCAAGATATTAGATACCCTAGAGTTCCAACGCCATAAAGAACGAGAAGACATGGGATTTGAAATAAAGTTTCGCCTTGGTTCCACTCCGAGAAATTGACGCTCCAACCTCTGCCCAGAATCATTTGCTGGGGTTGGTAATAATAAAAGATGGTGAGTGGGCGTAAAGGCATGAGTGGTTCCCATACTTGTGAAATTACATTAACGAGGAACATGATAAGAATAAGAAAAACGGCATAGCCCAGAACTCGGAACCTGAATCTGCCGGTTGCGGAAATAGCCATGGTGATGCCTGTGATAGCGAAAATCAAACCGCCTGTAGCGAGAAGTCCTTTACCAAGAAGTTCTGGGTGCAAAGCGAGCCTTCCTTCGCCTGGTTCCATTTTTGTCTGAACAGGTGCTGCTGTTAATGTGGGATCTTTTATTTTCACTTTCAGCCCTGCGATGCCAAACTCGATATCCACCTTTTGGATCTTGGGAAGGTTGTCGTATTCTTTCAATGTTAAGGGGTTTACAAGCCAGTAACCAACATAAGAACCAAACCACATGCTCAGGCAAATAAGCGGAATGGTGATGATATCAACAACGAGGTGTGCAAGAATTAAAGTGCCCCTTCCAATGGGTTGGGAAAGAAGAAGCTCCATGGTGCCCCGGTCAATTTCCCCTGCGAGAGCACCCGCGGCTCTTCCTACTGCCCAGATGCAAATGATGGTTTGAACTAGGGGATGAACATAGGCGATGGTGAACATATCCATTGCGTTATTGAGGTCGATAGTTTCCCCACCGATGATGGATCGGATGAGTTTTCCAGGGCCATCAAATACAACTTTTTCAACTTGCTTGATATCGATACCAGAATATCCAGCCATGCCATAAAAGAAGGGCGCGAGTTGGGCGATGATGCGTTCCATGATTTTGGTCCAGAAGACCTGGAACAAGCAAAGGAGAGAGGCGGTGACGAACAAAGTCAGCCTGAGATCGCGAAGAAGTTTAAGAACAAGGGTAAGAATCACGCGCCTTCTCCGTGGATTTTTCGATAAATACTGTCAAGGCCCAAAGGTTCGATACTAAGCTCTAAGAGATCGAGCTTGCCTATCCAACCCATGAGGGGTTCGAGTTCGCCATTATGTTCAAGATGCAAAAGCGTTTCTTCCTTGCGAACTAAAAGCAACCCCGTTAAATCGGGAATGATAGTATTGCGAGCTAGCCTTAAACGAATGCGCCTGCCAGATGCTAGGTCGCTCATCGATTGCTGATGGGCTAATTCGCCTTTGCGTAAAATGCCTATGCGATCGCAAACAGTTTCAACCTCGCTAAGAACATGCGAAGAAAAGAAAACTGCCTGACCTCTTTTTTTGGCAGCTTTAACTTCATCGAGAAGAGCGGTACGCATGGTCGGGTCAAGTGTATTTGTAGGTTCATCCATGATGATGAGTTCTGCATAGGGATCAAGCACTAAAAGCAGTGCGACTTTGCGCTTCATACCGCTAGACATATTTGCCATGGGGGTATCGATGTCGATATCAAAAATGCTGGCCATTTTGTTTAGGTCTGGGCGAACGGGTCTGTTGCGTAAGCCGCTGAGAAAATTAACTAATTGCCTACCTGACATATTTTCGTAGAGTCGCAGTTCGCCTGGGAGGTAAGCGATTTTTTTTCTAGCTGCAACGCCATCGGCCCAGCAATCGTGGTTAGCGATTAGGGCTTTGCCCGAGGAGGGTTGAAGGAAGCCCATGATAAGGCGAAGTGCGGTGGATTTCCCTGCGCCATTGGGGCCCAATAGGCCATAGACCTCGCCCGGCGAGATGTGCATATTTAGGGACCGTAGCGCATAAAAATCGCCATAGCATTTGGAAAGATCTTGAGTTTGAAGAAGCATTAAGCACCGTAATTAACCGATAATCTTATTAGTTTAGCTATTCTACCAATCATTAATAGCATGGTTGGGATTATTTCGCCCCTACTTGTAAAAAACACATAACATTAGGCTTTTAAGCTTTTAAAATGAATAAGCAATGTTATTATAAAATGGCTTTAGCTTTGTTAAAAATGTTTTATCCCCAGAAAGCATTTGGTTTTTATGGCGCCAACTAGGGTGACCCTTCGACAATCTGCAACATGCCCCAACTGCATGGGTAAGTTCGCCCCTGAAGATGCACTTTGGGTTTCAAGCCATCAAAGCCTAGCGGGTGATAGGCGCCTACGCAGGGAAGATGCCTTGATGCGTTTCCTGCCTTCGCGGTTTAGCCCTGAAGGTTTTGCGATTGATCCTAAAGGCGTGGTTTGCAAAAAGCTCGCCTGCCCTAATTGTCACCTCGAAATACCCAGAGAAGTTCTTGAAAGTAGAATCAAGTTTTTCTCAATCATCGGTACGCCAGGTAGTGGCAAATCATTTCTCTTAGCATGCATGACGCATGAACTTCGAAGAGTGATGCAGGATAAATTCTTACTCAGGTTTTTTGATCCTGATCCCACCTTCAACAACGCCCTCATTCAATATGAAAACAATATTTTCCATAACCCTGCACCCGATAAACAATGCACCCCCGATGATTTGATCAGGCGTACTCAGGAATTGGACGATAGTCTTTTTAACGAAGTCCTGATCAGTGATCAGGCAGTCAATCTTGCCAAGCCCTTTATCTTTCAAATTGAACCTGGTAATGGGCACCCTCGTGCAAACAACAATGAACATCGATTGATCTCACTTTATGATAACTCTGGCGAATCTTTTAAAACTGGCAAAGATACTTCTGAAAACCAGGTGACGATCCATCTTCGTGAAGCTGATGCCCTCTTCTATTTATTTGACCCAACCCAGAATATTCGAATCCGAAAAGAAGCTGAGAGAGTGCAACAGCAATCGATGAATAGTTATAAAAACATCGATGATAGGCAGGAAACCATTCTTTCTGAAGCGCTAAGCAGGATTTGGCGCCATCGGGGTTTAAGTGCTTCCAATAAGTACGATAGGCCGTTGATTGTCGTTCTCACAAAGTGGGATTCGTGGTGTCATTTGGTTCCCAATGTTTCGATGGCGGAACCCTTCATCGGCCAACCAGGAAAAGGTGGGCAACATTTGCTTTCGATACCAGCGATAAAGCAGGCCTCCAAAGAAATTAAAAAGTTCCTTGAGGATTATGCGCCCAACATTGTCAACGCTTGCGAGAACTTTGCCCAGGATGTCATTTACATTCCTGTTAGTTCGTTTGGCAGTAAGCCCACCTTAGGAACAGATAACAAAGCCATGATTAAGCCTAGCGAAATTAGGCCTATCTGGGCTTCAGTGCCCATGCTTTACGCCTTGGCGAAAACAGTCAAAGATATATTGCCTCTCTGGTTAAAAAATCCAGATGATGCCACCCGTGCCCCAAAGAATAATAGGTAAAAGGTTCAAATATGCCCAGAGAACTTATTTACACTGCTGCAGATGAAGGCATCGATGGTTTGCGTGGTTGCCTATGCTATGCAGGCGCTTCGAATGATGCGCTTTCTAATAAACTTTTATTGCAGAATCTTTTGGCAATCAATAATTACCAAGAACTTTATAAGGCTGGTAACCCTAAAGCGCATAGCAATCCGATAGGGTTTTCGCATTATCGTTTTAATGCAGGTGCTCGCGATTGTTCAGTGATTTCCCGTATTGGCCCTGCCCCCCTTTACGCCAATCGAACTAACTTTATTGCTCACCATGTAATTTTAGAGGACGTGGATAAAGCCAAGGCGGGCCCTGCTTGGGCGATTAATAACTTTAAGTTTCGAGATCATTGGTCGCCTCAGATTGGCAGGATCGATACCCAACGCTTGGCAATCGGTTCCTTGGAACCCCGGATCTGCAATTATTGGAAAAGCATCGTAGGCGATGCGGGTTGGGCAGGCTGGCTTGCAGAACGAGCATTATCGGGCAAACCCATAACAGTGCTTTATCCCACGGGTTTAGATCCCCTGGCTTTAATACAAGAAGCGATAGCATTGCTTCCCGAATACCAGCGCTGGAATATCACCTTTAGCACTTATTACACTTTGGGGGGAAGAGGCCCCAATTGTACCTTGCGCTTTATTCCGCTTGATGCAGATTCACTTGCTGCGCCTTTTTCTGATAAAACTTTTCACGATGGTGTGCTTAATCTTTCAAGAAGCTTAGGCAACGCACCTGCTGGGGCATTAGTAAGCCTAGCGCGTGGCGAAAAGCCCAAAGACAAACCAATTCCATCTGGATTGGGTCTGCCATCAGGATCTTCTTTTATACCGAGTTTCGATCCCAATAAATCTGACATACCGGGGTTGATGTCTAGTAAAGATCCCATATTAGGTAAGTCCGAATTATCTATCGACACAAAAACCAACTTTGAAAGTTTCGACAATTTAAAACCTTCTGGGCCTGATAACACTTGGAAAACAATAGCATTCTTAGCAGGAATCTTGGGCTTATTGTTTCTGCTTGTCTTGCCTCCGCTATTTACTTGGTTAATAGCAAGCAGCATAAACCATGAAAAATTATCCAAGTTGAAGAACGATAAGAACGATGAATTGAACAATCTGGTTAAAGAAGTAAACGCACTTGAGAAAAATAAAAACGATCAAAAGGAAAGTATGCTAGCTCTGCTTAAAGAAGCCGAATTGCTGAAAAAAGAAAATAATAAGTTAGAAGAACAAGTTGGTGTACAAAAAGAACTTTATATTACAAAAAATATCGAAGAATCTAAAAATTTAGACGATCTTAAATTCAAGTTGAACGATAAAAAATTTAATGGAATAACTGGATTTAAAATACCCAAGAACATAATTGAGGATTTGTTGAAAAAAAAAGGAGAACAGGAAAAACTTATAATTAAAGATGGCCCTAAAGAGAAAGAATCATGGTTGGAATTTATTGATAAAAACAAAGGTAAAGTGCTTGAAAATGGTGATGTGATTAACAAGTATCTTGTTGAGATAGCGGAAGATGCAAAAGCGAAATATGAAGGATATGGAAAAATCGAAAAATACTATAAAGCCAAACAATGGATTGATAAAGATAAAGACGAAGTGATGCTAAATAATATTTTAAAAACGCTTCAAAAAGAATCTACAATTTTTGTTGGTATTATTAATGAGGCTAATGCGAAAGGCTTGTCTAACGCCTTCGGGATTTTATTGCCTTCGGAATGTTTGACTGCGTTGGCTATTTTGATAAACAAGAACGAGAAAAATTTGTATTTCGAAAATGAATGCAGAAGCAGCCTAAATGAACTTATTAAAATACTATTAGATAAAGATAAGGCGCATTATAATATTGCTAAAATTACCGAATATGCAAAAAGTGATCCTAACAGACATAATATTCAAAAGTTGCAAGAAAAAGAAGTAAACCCTCCAGACCTAATTAATTTTAAATCAGGTTCGATCCCAAAAACAGATCGGGACCTATTAATTGACGAATTTGATGAGCATCTCAAAAAAATTAAGTTTAAGCGGATAAATAATGAACAAGAAAAAGTTTCTAAAAAAGCGGAGGAGTTAAATAGGTTTATTAAAAAGAAAATTGAAGATTTTATGTTGATGAAAGGCGAAGCAAAATGAGTACCAAAAACTATAATTGTAAAACCAAAAATGGTTTTATGCTTTTTTCTCTGGTTATGGTGGTGATTCTTTCGTTTTCTGTTTCAGTTATCTTGTATTTGTTTTTGGCCAAGAATGGTTCAAACAACAGAGAATTTTTTAATACTAAATTTGATGAAAACGAAGTGAATGATGAGTTAATTAAAATAAATAATATGAAGTCTGATATTGTAAGGGTTTCAAAAAGTATGGAAACGAAATCAACGGAACTCAAGGAAATTAAAATTGAGAAAAACAAACTTATCGAAAAACTTGAAATTGCAAAAAAAGTTGCTGATAAAAGGAAAGTAGATCAAAAAATATTATCGATAACAACCCCGGCAGGGGAGTTACCTTCAAATCCGGTAATTGCGAAAACAGAAATAAAACATCTAGTTGAAACGGTTGATGATAACTTGAAAAAGATGGCCGATGCTAAAAAGTTTGATGAGAAAATGTTGAAAAACTCAGCAATAGGTTTGAACGAGGAATTGAAAAAATTCATAAGCAATAAAGAAAAAGAAGCTTTAAATAATCCGTATTTCAAGGCGACATATGGCCGGGACTGGGTAGCTTTTGTTAATGACTTGAAAAACAAAGGAAAGGAATCTGTGTTTTCCGGCTTAGATATTAAAAATGTTAAAGACAAACCTAATTCACTAAAGGGAATGGAAAGTTTAAAAAATTTGTTGTTGCAAACAAAAGTTGAAGAATTAAATTACTATTTTGCTTTTGATTATTTTAAAGAACATTTTACAAATAATGAGGTTAATCGGAAGAAGTTACTAAATGAATTATTTAATTTGCCCAATGTAACCACGATGGCGCGCCAGGTTCCAATACCTCCTCAAGAAATGGATAAAGAAAAGATAAAGAAAATTCAGACGGCCAATGAGGATGAAGTAAAGCAGAGAAATTTAAAAATTGAGAATAAAGTTACCGAGTACTTGGGTTATCTAAAAAAATATGAAGATTTTTACAATAAATTAAATGCAGACAACAAATAAGGCGTCCTATGGTTCGTTACTACATTAAAAGTGGTATTTCAAAGGTGGGGCCTTTCTCTATCGATTCCCTGCAATCCATGGTCAAGGCTAACCAATTGCAAGCAATTGACTTGCTTGCCATCGATGGCAAAAACTGGATTCAAGCTCGGTTTGTCCCTGGGTTGTTCTCTGGTGATTCTGATGTTGCAGGTGTTATAACCGCTGATTTCAATAATAAAGCGGTTAAAAAATATGATGCACCCGAGTTTTTTACCGTCCTCAAAGTTCTAATACCCGCATGCATTGTCATATTTCTTTTTGGACTTTTTCTTGGTTGGATAACCTTTGCGCCAGGAACTAAAACATTTGCATTGGTTCAAGATGAGCGAGATAAACTTGAAGTAGAAAAAGAATCCCTAAGCGAAGCTATTCGAACCATCTATGTTCCAAAAATTGATCATCAAAAAGAAATGGATAAAGTTGTTTCGGAATCTCAGGCCTTTATAAACAAACTTCAAAACGAATTAAAGAGCGATAAATTTAACTATGATGGAACTGTTTTAGGCTTTAAAGAAAAGCTTAAAAAAGCCGCCGATGAATCGAAAGAAGTTTCCAAAAAGTTAGAAATGATTGAAGAAGCAATTCAGCCTTTTAAAGAACTGGTGAATTCCCTGCCCGATGAGCCAAAACTTTTGGAGTTATTAACCAGATTGCAACAGATTCCCCAAGACGATAGAAGCCAAGCTTTTGGTAACTGCTTAAATGCGCTTGGTGAATTAAAAGGTGATATAGCTCAATTTCTTAAGTCTGATTATAAAATCAACCGAAATCGCTTTAATGAATCAATCGCTGAATTGATTATTTCCTGGTCTTTGAGCATCCAAAGGCTTGAGGCACTTTCCACAACTCACAAAAATACCGAAGCTTGTAAAACCGTGATGGATGACCTTGGATCTGGGAAAGATCTCGTTGGAATGTTTATGCTTCAGCAATTTGCAGATCCAAATAAAAGTGAAATGATCAAGAGTAAAATAAATTCTTCGATTGTTGCTGATGAAATTAAGAGGAAGGCTTTGGCGTCTTTAGAAAAGGCCCAGATAAATGCACCCGGTGTTCTTGAATTATTGAAAAAAGAAGCTGAATCAAAGCCTAAGGGTAAGTCTAAACAAAGTGGACAGGGATTACAGAAAAAAGCCCAAGATTTGATTATGGATATAGCATTAAAATCTCGTGATGAGAATCCTGTTCGTTATGAATTGCACGGCCTGCAGCTTGAAGCACTTTCGGAGATGGTAAAAGATTTGGTTTTAATGAAGGCGTTTGATAAGGACTTGGAGAACGATCTGAAAAAATATAAGTTTTTTATTCCGTTTGGGAAAACCATTGAGAGTAATGAATTGCGAGAAGAGTTTTCTAAAAAGGTTTACGAAAAGTCGGGGGATATGAGTTCTAGGAGACCAGATAATTTAAAAAAACATCTGGAATCGATTGCTACCAATTATCAAATCATAGAAATTGCTGAACTGATATCTGGTAAATAAGTAAGGGTTGCGAATTTATGAGAATTGATAAAGCGGTGATGACTCTTAAGAATTACACCGAATCCAAAGAGCGGTCTCCTAGTTCTGCAGTAAGGGAAGCTGCTGAGGATTATGTGCGTGCTTGTGAATCGATCAATACTGATTTGGGTCGATTGGAAGATTTACTCAATAAGAATCTTCGATCAGAGGCGATGCAATATGCCAACATCGAACCCAGAATTGAAGACCAGGTTGCTCAGTTAAATTTTCCAGGGCGGGTTGATTTTGAAATGATGGCTGCGTTTCAAGATCTGCCCGTAGGGTCGTCTTTAAAAATGGAAGTGATTGAAAATCTGCAATCAGCTTACGCAGAATATCAAGCTCTAGAGCATCAATACCGTAATTTGAGGAAGTTGGTATTGGAAAGGGCGCCCGTAGGCGAAAGGGTGAAAGCTCTGCGAGAAATTGCGATGCTGGATCGGATTAATGCAACGCTTATAGAGGATCTTGCGATTCTTGAAAAACAATTGCAGTTGGATTTGTTGAAAACGATCCGGAAATCTGCGCAGACTGGTGATATTCAGGAGATGTTTGAAGCGAAGGAAGAATTCAAACAGAACTGGGTTAATCCACCAGCACCAGGCGTGGTCGAAGAAATCGAGACGATAACCAGCAAAAAACAGGAAGAGTACAGCTCTAAGGAATTAACTGATCTTGCAAATCGTGGTATGCATTTTGTGCGCGCCAAGGACTACCAAAACGCCAAGAAGTGTTATGAAAATTGGGCGAAAATTGCTGGCCGAGTGGGGGTTAAAAAGGGTGATAGTTACTGGGCAAGAATTGAGCCCTTGTACATGTGGGTTGAGAAATACGAGAACGATTCGAAGGTTAAGGAATTTGCAGAAATGCAATTGTTTGCCTTAAGGAAAGCATTGCTTGAAGTAGTTCTTGATGCAAAATGCGCACAGCGTATTGCAGAATTTGAACGGCTGTATGCCGAGGTTGAAAATTCAGGGGCTAAGATTCCAAAAGATCTTCAAGGGTTGTTTGATTCGACCATTAGCAGAATGGTTGATTATCGAAAAAAGCATGAATTGTTTCTTTTAGCAGGGTTGTTTGCCGGTGGGATAATTCTTCTTTTAGCGTTTTTGATTTGGATGGTTGCACGGTCGAGGTGATTATAAAAAAGGGAAAGCATGGCATATTATTTACGGATTCAGGGGAAAACATTCGGCCCGCTCAATCATCCCGAAATGCTTCAGCTTAAGCAAAAAGGTAAGTTGAAACCATTTCATGAAGTTTCCACCGATCAAGTAGATTGGTTTTCTGCTTCAACCTATGCAGAGCTTTTTCCCCAAGCCATGGTTCAACCCAATGACGTTCCTATTGGGGTTTATCAGGTTGATGTAAGCCCAGTTATTCCTGATAAGAATTATAATCCTGCCCCCCCTAATAATGGAAATAGCGGTGGTTCTTCTACGCATATTGGTGACCTAGCCCTTGCAAGTATGATGACAGCAATTGCAGTTATTATGCATTTTGTAAACATTCAACTTCAATTTAGTTTGGCCCCCTCTTTGCCCTTTAAAATTGAAATGGATAGCGATCATGTAATCTTGGTGGTGATTACTGTTTTTTCACTCTTGGTGATGTTTGGCTTGTTTATCGTTGGTGCAGTATTTTTCATGAAGGCATCGCAGACTCTTCGCTCTTCAGGATTTGCAATCAGTTTTTTGATATTAATGGTTCTTGCGCTTGTGTTCTTTCTTGCGTCTGCAGTTACCTTCAGTGTGGGTAAAACTTTTGACACTTTTCGAGTCGGTGTAATTCTTTTTATTCTTGGATTGATAACCTACTACAGTGCCTTTACGGTAATCACATTTCTTTATAACCGTGCATTTGAAATCATTAACCGTCCTGGCTTGGCCTATTCTTCCCATTTGCTCGCTTTTGCCTTGATGGGGACTATTTTCTTGTTTTCCTTGAGTTCTTTTGTGAATGCCTTCATGATGAATGCCCTCAATGATATGGCCAAGGTTTATTGGGTTTCTTCGGTAATCGCATTAGAAATGCTGGGAATACTGCAGGTTTTTCTAGTTTGGTTCCTTTATCATACTTTTGCATTACGCTTTTATCTTACCAGGATTCTTACGGGTAAGGCGTAGCCTTCCATTGACCTTTACCCCTGTTTTCTGGCATGATTCATCCTTGTATTCAACGAGGATTAGCCATGGATGGCATCAGTAAGCCGAATAACATTTACGATTGGACGAAGCACCTTTGGTGTGAAATTCTTTTTCCCACCTGCGATACCCAATCGCCTGAAAAAGGATTGCTTTCACATCGATTGATTTTATGTATTCTTGCTCTTCTACTTTTGTTTAGTAGGCTTGATTTTTCATTATTCGAACCTGATGAAACTCGCTATGCAGAAATCCCACGCGAAATGCTCGCCAATAATGAATGGCTCGTACCTTTATTAGCTGGCGAACCTTATCTCGATAAGCCGCCTTTGCTTTATTGGCTTACTATGTTTTCGTATCAAACATTTGGAGTTGGAGTTTGGCAGGCCCGTTTGGTGCCAGCACTTGCGTTATTGCTTGGATTGATTTTGACCTATGAACTTGGAAGAAGAATCGTTGGATCGCGGGAAGCGTTTGCTGGGACATTGTTTTTATTGCTATGCCCAGGATTTATCATCATGGGCAAGTTGCTAGTACTGGATGGCTTGTTAGCCATGTGTATTCTTGGAACGCTTTTTACGGGAGTGCTGGCTGTTCGAAAAAGTGAATTTCAAATGGGATGGTGGATTGCTTCCGGGGTATTTGCAGCCTTGGGGGTGATCACAAAAGGGCCAATTGCGATTGTATTGACCGCTCCCTGTTTTTATATGATCACAAGAATTGATGGAAGATTTTCAAAGCCAACCTTGAAGGCATGGGGAATATGGTTTGGGTTATCAAGCGCATTATTTTTGCCTTGGTTCATTTTTGTAGCTATTCGCAGGCCGGAGTTTCTATCGCATTTTGTTTGGGAACACCATGTGATGCGGTTTTTAGAACCGTTTGATCATCAACGGGGAGTCTTCTTTTATATCCCTGTGTTGCTGGGTGGAATGTTGCCCTTATTGTTTGTGTTATGGCCTTGGATAAAATCGATGCAATCGGTGAGCTTAGAGCAAAGAGCCACTCGTTCGAAAGAAACTGGGTTTTTATTACTCGCAGGTTTCTGGTGTTTGTTTTTCTTTAGCCTATCGGGTTGTAAATTACCCACTTATATTCTGCCTGCTTTTCCACCTTTGGCGTTAATGTTTGGTGCATTTCTAGTTCATAATCATTATTTACAAAAGAAATCAACCTTAGTGATTGCAGGGGGATTATTCGTTTTGCTAGGTTTTACTGAAGGGGTTGCTCTACCATGGTATGCGGATTTCAGATCGCCTTTGATTGCAAAAAATATCATCAGAGAACTTTGCACAGATGAAAATCAGTCCGTGGTTTGCTATCCGAGGGAATGTAATGCGGTGGCTTTTTATCTTGGAAGAGAAGACTTGAAAAATTATCGTAGCAAGGAATTTGATGAATTTCGAGATGTGCTGTTGTCTCGAAAAAAGACCGTGGTGCTATGCACTCATCGCCATGCGTTACAAGGGTTGAAACAATTATTGCCTGATGAGTTGGAAGTAAGGCAGGAGTACCGGTTGAATTTAAAGGAGCCTAGTTTTCTGCCTAAAGACCTAGCAAAGAGGGCGCCCAAATTATTGGGAGAAACAGCGTTGGGGTTGTGCGATATTGCAGTGATCGAGCACCGTGTGGGAAGCACGATTCGAACCACGAGCTTCAAACCAAAAAATGAAGGAAAGCGTTAAACCCCCAGCATACCGAGGTAAGATCCAAACATTCTCGCAATGATAAAAATAATAAAACCAGCGGTGCATAGCCAGACAGCGCCGCCCATCAAGTAAAAAATAATCGAGAGTTGCCTACCTGCTTCTTCAGAGTGTTGAAGTGCGAGCCGTTTGCAGGTTTCTGGAATGGAACCCGCTTCTTCAGCGACTTCAATTTGCGCCAGATATTCTTCTGGGAAAATGCTGCATTGGGATAATGCTTGTACGATGGGTTGGCCTTTTTTGATCGAAGCTAGTACAGGTTGGCAGGCTTTTATAAAAGCATCGTTGGAGGTTATTTCCATGCTTAGCCTAATTGCTTTTTTGGTGGACATTGGGGAATTAAGAGTCAGGCCAAGGCCGATGGAAAATTTCCCCAATGCGCTTTCTTTAAGGTAGGCGCCAACCATGGGAAGGTTGACAAAGATTGCGGATATTTTTGCCTTGAATGCGACATTGTTTAGTACGGTTTTCCAGATTAAAACACCACCGATTATTATGCTGATAATAATTCCCAGAAAGACGATGGAACCAGTTGCGCCTTTTAGCCCCCAGCCCAAGGGGTCGTAATCTGGCTGACCTTGTGCCTTGGGAAGAAACCCGAGAACAAGTATTAGAATTGCGATGACAGCAATGGCCATGCCGAATTGAAAAACAGGCATGGTGATTTGGCTTTTGAGTTTGCGTTGAAGCATGGCTTGTTCGCCATAATGTCGGGAAAGTTCATTAAGGATTTCCGGTAGGCTGCCGGTTTCTTCACCAACTTGGATCATGGAAAGCATAAGCAATGGAAAAAGGTTTGTATGTTGATCAAAGCTTTCTTTAAGGGAATTGCCCTTTGAAAGAGAATCTGCAATATCGCCTGAGGCTACAGAAAGAGCTGAACCGCCTCTTTTTTCCTCCATGCGGAGAATTCGAATGGGGTCTAGCCCAGCATTTAGGCTACGGGATAAAGTCCTGCAGAAGTTTTCTAAAGCAGTGGCACTTAGTTGGGAAGAAAACAAAAGAAACCTCTTTTTCGATAATGTATTGCAAGGGTCGTAAACCCATCTTGCTAATGACTATAAATATCATAGTGTTTACAAGTAAATAAGTTATTGTAATTGGTCATGAGCATGGATCCTACAATATTGGAAAATTTTGATGGTAAGGTGAGGCTATTCCCTCTGCCCAACGTGGTGTTATTTCCGCGTGTTATCCAGCCATTGCATATTTTTGAACCCCGTTACAAGCAGATGGTGGAAGATGCCCTTGATGATAACGGTTTGATTGCATTGTGTTTGCTGCGGCCATCTGCTGGTTATGGTGCCAACAATGTTGCGCCTATCTTTTCTGAAATTTGCATAGGAAAGATAATTCAGGAAGAGCGATTACCTGATGGCCGGTTTAATTTGTTATTGCAAGGGGTTTCACGGGCGAAAATCATCAAAGAAGTAAATGATGACAAGCTTTACCGTACAGCTAAAGTTGAAATTTTGCACGATGTGCCACTTCCTTCTGAAGAAAACGCAAATCGACTTCGAGCCAAGTTGGTAAAGCAGATGACCAAGTGGTTTACGCAACAACCCAGTGCTAAGGCGCAACTCGACAGGTTGGTGCAAAGTGATTTGAGCCTGGGTAATCTTTGCGATGTTTTTAGTTTCGCATTGCCTTTAAGTGTGGATTTGAAAATTCTTCTTTTGCAGTTGGTCAATATAGAAGATCGAGCAATGTTGTTGCTTGAAGTGATCGAACAAATGACGCCTGAAACCACGAAGCCTAAAGCAAGCCCTACAGCAGCTAAAAAGTATCCACCCGATTTTAGTGCTAACTAACCCGTTCCAGCAAGGTTGCAATCCCTTGGCCACCTCCTATGCACATTGCAGCAATTGCGTATTTGGCGTTTGACCTTTTCATTTCGTGAACCATGGTGGTTATAATCCTTGCGCCTGATGCGCCCAACGGATGGCCCAGTGCCAAACCCCCACCCAGCTTGTTGATTTTTTCGGAATCGATTTTCAGTTCCTTTGCCACTGATAATACCTGTGCTGCAAAGGCTTCATTTATTTCAATGATTTCTATTTGATCTAAAGAGAGCCCTGTTTTTTGAAGTATTTTTTGAATTGCAGCGACCGGGCCTATCCCCATGAATAATGGGTCATTGCCCGCGATTGCCATGGCTTTGACTTTTGCGAAAGGAACCAGCCCTAGCTCTTTTGCTTTTTGATCCGCCATGACCATGACTGCTGCAGCACCCACGCTGAAAGGTGAAGCGTTGCCTGCAGTGATGGTTCCATTTTCTAGAAAAGCTGGTTTTAGCTTGGCTAGAGCTTTTAATGAAGTGTCTGGCCGAATGGTTTGATCAGTTGAAAAAGGCTGGAATTCCCCTGTGATGGTATGGCCCCAGACGGGAAATATTTCGTCTTTGAACAAGCCATCTTTGGAGGCACTTGCGGCCCGTTTGTGGCTGCGTAATGCAAATTCATCCTGAAACTCTCTGGAGATTTGGAATGTCGATGCGAGGTGTTCGCAAACCAAGCCCATATGAAAGGCATCTGTGCAATGGCGTTTTAGCATCTGTGGGCTAAGCTCGGGGACGGTATCCCAGCCCGCCTTATGCATATGTTCAACGCCCCCCGCAATTGCAACATCATTTTCGCCAGTAAGAATTACCCTAGTTGCCTGATGAAGGGCCTCGAGGCTAGAACCACAATTTCGATTAACGGTAGTGCCACAAACTGTTAGGGGAAGCCCAGCAATTAAAACTGCCTGCCTGGCGACATTATAACCTTGTTCGTTAATTTGCCTGGCACAGCCCCAAAAAACATCGTTAATGAGATTGGGGTCGATGCCAGAGCGTTCGACAAGGTTTTTAAGAATATCGGCACTCAGATCGTCGGGCCTGACGAATCTGAAAATGCCCTGTTCGGGATGGGCACGACCTATGGGAGATCGAACGGCCTGAACAATCCAAGCTTCAGTCATAAATTGATCCTGTTTCTATTTCGCTTTTGCGGAAGTAGTTTTGTCAGAGATACAGTATAGCGAGTTCCAGGTACGAATGAAAATTTCGCCCTTGGAAATCGCAGGAGAGGCATAGCACATTTCGCCAAGTTCATTCTTGGAAAGAATTTCGAACTTGGGGCTGGCTTTGACAACCCAGGTATTGCCATCATCATCAGCGATATAAAACTTTCCATCGCCATAGACAATGGAAGCGTGGTGCTTTTTGCCTAGTTTTTCCATCCAGAGCCGTTTGCCGGTTTTTGATTCGATGCAACCGAGATAGCCAGCATCGGAAACGACATAGAAATGCCCATCATGAGCGATGGGAGAAGGAACATAGGAAGCGCCCTTTGGCCCGTTTTCTTTGTGTGGGATATGCCAAGCTACATGGGATTTGGTGACATTACCACGGCCATCTGGGTTGATGCCCATGAGGTGATATTCAGGGAACCCGGTTGAAAGAAAAAGGATCTGGTCTAAAAATACGAGGCTAGCGACATATTGTTCGGTGGGGCCATCGATGATCCAAAGTAGTTTTCCAGTATCTGCATCGTAACCGGTGACACACTTGCTACCGCTTAGAACAAGCTGGGTGACTCCTGGGAATTTTTCAGTGTTGATAAGTAAAGGGGTGCAATAGCTTCTGGTTTTGTTAGGACGATCGACGCGCCATTTTTCTTTGCCCGAGTTTTTTTCGTAAGCCACGATATAGCCTTCAGCATCTTGATCGCAATTAAGGATGACAAGATCCTTGTGGAGAACTGGGGAAGAGCAGAACCCATGTCGTGAGAGAAGCTTGCCTGGGCTTTGTTCCCAAACCTTGTTGCCTTCGAGGTCGTAACAAAACAAGCGAACAGCAGGGAAATCCATGAAGCTAATCCAGAGGTGCTTGCCATCGGATGCAGGAGTAGCAGAGCTGAAACTATTTTCGCCATGCTTCTTTTCAAGGTCGGAAACTAAAAGAGGTTTGTCCCAAAGCACCTTGCCGGAATTACGATCGATGGAAAGGAGTCTGCGTTCGTGTTTATCTTCAAGGCAGGTGGAAAGAAAAATACGGTCATTGATGACGATGGGTGAAGAGTGGCCTTTACCTGGAATGGAAGTTTTCCAGCGAATGTTTTCAGTCTTGCCCCATTTGAGTGGAAGATTTTTCTCGGTAGAAATCCCATCGCCTCTAGGGCCACGCCAAGCGGGCCATTCCTCAGCGAACAAGAAGCTGGATAAAGAGAAGAACGCAGTTAAGAAAAGAATGTTCCGACGCATCTGGGAAGTCTCCAATGTAAGGTATGCCAATCAATCAAATTGATGTGTATATCCTAATGCCTCGAGAGAAATTTTTCGCTCTTTTTCTTCGATGAAAAGCCCATCTTTTGTAATTTCCCCGATTTTAGTGATCCGAACGCCCTTAAAAGGTTGGTTTTTTAACAACTGTTGGGCCTCAAATGCGGGTAGGGTAAACAAAAGCTCAAAGTCTTCGCCATCCCCCAAAGCGTGTTGTAGGGGTGTTTTATCATCCTTCATCTGGAATGCCGCATCAGCAATGGGGATTTGATCAGCAAAAAGAGTTGCACCACATTTACTTTCAGCGCATAAGCGATGAAGGTCGAGTGCAAGTCCATCGCTAATGTCGATCATGGAGTTTAGGTTAGCAAGCTGCGAAAGAATCTGTGCTTCAGCGATTCTAGGAATAAAATCAAGATGTTTCCCGAGAATTGAGCCGCCTAGATGGCCAGTAACCAGAATGGCATCGCCCGGTTTTGCAGTGCTTCTAAGGATAGGCCCTTTTGGTCCGGGGTAACCAAGTAAAGTAATGCTGATCGCAAGGGGGCCGTTCCAAGAGTTGGTATCGCCGCCTACGATGGCGGTATTAAAGATATCTGCAGCTTGCTTTAGCCCGTTAAAAAGTTGTTGAGCGAGCTGTTTTCCGCCATTTCTAGGAAGCGCCAAGCTGACCAAAGCAGCACGAGGTATGCCAGCCATGGCTGCAATATCGCTTAGATTGACATTCATAGCTTTGCGGCCGATTCTTTCAGCGCCAGCTTCTGCCAAGATAAAGCAACTGCCTTCCAGCAGCATGTCGGAGGTTACGAGGCATGGTTTATCATTGGGCCAGTTAACAACAGCGGTATCATCCCCCGGGCCAACGGGAACCCAATCTTTGGGGGTTGCCTGGGTTCTGAGCCAGGAAATAAATTCAAGTTCAGCTTTATCGCCCATGGTTAATAATCCTTTAACAATTAATTCTTAAGTTATTGTTACGATAATGAATGCAGATTGCAGTAAAGTGTGTAAAATAATTTATGATGGTTTTGAATTCCTGATTAGTAATGTACCATGCGAAATGTACTATGCGAACCGACTACTCATTAAACCTGCCCATGGAATCTGCCTCGATCTTAGTTAGGGTATTTGATAAAAGCCCGATGAGAACCGATAGCGAAATTTCCGCTCTTATCTTCAATAATCCTCATACGATCCTGACCATCGAAGAAGATGGGATTCTGGGTTTCTGGAATATCAAAACAAACCAAGAGCAGATAAAAAAAGAACTTGAGCCGATGATACCGCTGTGGCGGTTTAATCAAGATGCAAGCTTGGCTGCAGGCGCATCTGATTATATCCATGTTATGGATGTACAATCTGGGGAACACAAGTGGGGCGCCCGATCTTTAAGCTGGGTGACTTCCCTAGCTTTTTCATTCGATAGTAACCTTCTTGCGACCGGCCATGAAGATGGCAAAGTAAGACTCTGGAACCTTAAGAATAAAAAACCAATTGCGGAGGTTCATCTTTCCAAGTTGGGAGTTAGCGCACTTTCATTCAAGCCTGATGGCCTTGAACTTGCAGTTGCCACCGAGGATTGCAGTATCACCCTTTTGGAAACCACAAGCCTGAAACCCGTAGGGAAACTTCTAGGTCATAAAGATCGAGTTCCATCGATGGTATGGTCGCCCGATGGTAGCAGGCTTTATTCTGCAGGTTGGGACACAACGGTAAGGGTCTGGAATACAGTAGATCGTAAGCCCATTATTCTGCTAAACAGCCATGCTATTCAAGTGCAGGCAATCGCTTTAAGCCCGGATGGTAAATATCTGGCTTCTGCAGATTCAGATCTGCTGGTGCGAATTTGGTCGACCGAATTGTTTCAGGAGGTTAGTGCTGCCCGCGAGATGGATGAAGAGGTTCGTTTTCTTGCATTCAGCCCTAATAGTCAGACCATTGCAAGCGGAGGTGTTGTTCACATAACTACTTGGGATTTTGAGCCGCAAACTAAATTATCCCTTTCTGTACATCCAGGTATGCTGCGCAATTCTATTTGCGTACATCCGGTTCAAAACGAACTCTTGGTTCTTAACCCAGGCAATGCACTTAACATTTGGAATATCGATAGCATAAAAGAAAAACCCTTTCCTTATGGGATGAATAATCCAGAAGACTTTCTATCGTTTGCTCTTTCAAAAGATGGCGAAGTTCTTGCGGGTTCTTTTATCTTTCAAGGCTCTAAGCAGCAGCGTGGAAACCCCTCAGGCTCTATCGCCCTTTGGGATTATCATGCAGGGAAACTTACTAAAATCGTTGAGAGTTCCTGCTCTCCTGCAACTAGTCTGGCTTTTTCACCCTGCGGGAAATTCTTAGCTTCTGGTGGCGTTCTTACTACTGAAGTTTGTGTTTGGAATCTTGAAAATAACAGCCCTTCCATTCAACTCACGGATGCAGTTGATGGCAACTCCATCGCTGATATTGTTTTTGTTCCCGATGCGAATCGATTGGTCGTTGCAGGGGTCGATTGGTTGGCCACCAGTGGCAAAGATGGCCAGATTGCACTGTGGGATTTGGATACCAATAAGCTTGTTCATAGTTGCAACATGGGTGCATTTCACTTGGCGATAAGTGTTGATGCAAAGTACGTGGCTTGTGCTCTTGTTTGTAAGCAGGTCATGGTGCTGAATCTTCAAACTTTTGAAAAAGTTGCAATGCTCTGCGAGTTCCAGCACTCAATCAACTCTATTTGCTTTAGCCCAGATGGAAAATTTCTTGCAGCATCATCGGAAGATCAGCAGGTTAGATTCTGGTCTGTCGAAAACTTCACGCACCTTGGTACCTTGACCATTGATTTTCGAGTCAAAGCCATCGCTTTTGGTACCGATTCCAACCACTTATTTGCCCTAGGCAATAATGATTATTGCTGCCAGTACGATGTAAATCAGTTTCTTGGTTTTTCTTCCGCAGAAAAATAAGGCACTGTAATTAGTTGTCAACAACCTAAGCTTTTTATGAATAACCCTGAGAATCATAATTCCCAAAATAATTCAGGCCCCGCTAAATATAGCGACCTCGGGAGTAAATTGATTGGCGATTTCAAAGTGCTGTACAAATTGGGCCATGGCGGTATGGGCCAAGTCTTTCTTGCGGAACAGGTTTCACTTAAACGAAAAGTTGCACTCAAGATTTTAAGAGCCGATCTCGCAGAAGATAATGATTCCCTGCAACGATTTAAAAAAGAAGCCGAGGCCATCGCTCAGGTTGTTCACCCTTGTATCGTGCAAGTCTATGCCATTGGTGAAGCTGAGGGTCAGCATTTCATGGCACTTGAATATGTTGAAGGCAGAAACCTCAAGGAATATCTCGCCTTAAGGGGGACTCTTGATATTCATTCCCTAGTCAGTGTATTAAGGCAGGTGGCATCTGCTTTACAGCGGGCAAGTGAACTGGGCATTATCCATCGCGATATTAAGCCAGAGAATATTCTTCTTACTCGAAAAGGCGAAGTTAAGGTTGCAGATTTCGGACTAGCTCGCTTTGCTGCGTTGGCCCAACCTCTGAATCTTACACAAACAGGAATGACTTTAGGAACGCCTTTGTACATGGCGCCCGAGCAGGTTGAAGGAAAACAGATTGACCAGCGCACCGATATTTATTCGCTTGGTGTGACCGCCTATCACATGATTGCAGGTCATCCACCTTACCAGGGAGATACCGCTGTGGAGGTGGCATTTAAGCACTTGCGTGGAGAAGTGGAATTACTTGAAACCATTCGCCCTGATTTTTCTAAAGACATATGCGAGCTGGTGCAAAAAATGATGTCGGTCGATCCGATGAAAAGGCCACAATCATTTGCTGAGGTTTTGAATTCGCTGGTGCAGATTTCTAAAAAAGAAAAGATAGATCTCGAATTACTTGCTTCCTTTCCGAGTATAACTGCAATCCAAAACACCGACACTCAGGCATTTCTAAATGGATCTACAGGGATATATAAAGCGCCTGTTAATCCGTGGGGGGTGATTTCAAAAAGGACACAGCTTTTAATCGTGGTTATCTTGGGCACGGTCTTTTTAGGAGTTATAACTGGTCGTTACTACAAAAGTAATCAAACTTCACATTTGGTAATGAATTCAAATCTGCATGAAATTGATGAAGATATTCTGGATAACACTTACAGTGAACAATCCTTGAAACTTACTGTGGATCGCTATTTGAATTCCAATTCTAAGTCCAAGAACTCCGCTGGTGGGTCCGGGGTTTGCACAGATCTAGGTCTGCTTTATCTGGGCAGTCACAAGCTTGATGATGCAGAAAAACTTTATCTATCCTGCAAGCTAAACAGTAAGTACGAAGGATTGGGCAATCTTGGATTGGGGATTGTTTATGCTTTGAAAAGTGAGTCTAATAAATCTCAGGAATACCTTAACAAGGTTAGCCCAAGTTTCGCAATTAACATTTGCAACACGTATCCGGAAATGAAGTTTTGGTTGAAGGAGGCTTTTCATTTCAATGCGCAAAATGGTCTAAAGGATGGGCAAAATGTTTCGAGATTGCTAAAAGATGCAGGGTCAAAGAGTAATAAGAAAAATCCTGATCTACCTAATAATAAAGGCCTTCCCTTACCGAAGTAAGGAAAAGCCTTTTGTGTTTCAATGCGTTCAATGAAGTTTACTTCGAACCCAAAACCGCATCTTCAATCATTTTGCCTGGCAACTTGCCTTCCAAAGACATCATCTTTGCCTTGGAGCTGGTCTTCATCGATTTGACAAATTCCAGAACAGGGGTTAGCTCTTTTTGCTGAGCAGCCATCAAACCAAGGAAACCTAAAGCTTGTGCCATTCCTTGATCCATAGTTTCTTTAAGTTTCTTTGCAGAATCCTCATCCTTGGTGAAAACATTGACACTTAAGGTTACATCTTTGTCGACCCCAATACCGCCACCGATGGAATCAATGCCTTCGATGATAGCCTTGGCAGGTTCAGGAATGGCTTTGCTAGGAAAAGCACTGCTGACAGCAACCATGGAAATGGCAAGATTCGGATCAAGTTTTTCAACGAGTGCGGAGAAATCTTTGTTAGCAAGCTTGCTTCCAGAGTTAGCAAGAGTTTTTTCAAGGTAATCTTTTTGGGTGGAAGCAAGGATTGTGCTATTAGATGCGATCATCATGAACATGGGAACTTGTTGGTCAGGGATGATCACTTCGAAAATAGTCTTATCGCCTGCTTTGTGGGTTTTCACTTTGTCTTTGTTGTTTTTAGCTTCTTCATTAGCCTTTGCAACAAGCTTATCTGCTTTGAATTTGCCTACGACGATAATCAGGCCTTTTTCCATATCACCACCACCAGGAGCAGCAATAGTGATGGAGTCGATATCTTTAAGGGGATCGAAGCCCATTTCAGTAAGGATTTCGCCACCTGGAACATTTTTGATTACTTCAGATGCTTTTTCAATGCCCATTTTTTTTGCAAGGGGTGAATCAATCATAGCACGGAAATTAAATCGTATAAGGGCTTGAGTATCTGCAGGAAGTTGAACTTTCGGTGCAGATTCTTGAGCGTAAGAAATCGCAAACGAGCCTACTGCCAAAGCCAAAACTAACGCAACAGGTGTAAACCGCCAAAATTTAAACATGAATAAAATCCTTTCAAACAATGCGTTTAAAAAACCACAATACCTTTACAACATGGTATCAACATAACAAAAAGACAAAAACTACATCACCCTAGTGATAATACACTTGAGATAATGGGATTCGAGGCAGGTGGCAGCAACTGGATGGTCAGGGGAGGGTCCCCTGCGTTGCAATACCTGAATGTCTCTTTTCTCGTCAGCCCCTACTAAGGCCAATATCTGCTCCATCATATCCATGGTGATGAGTCCAGAGCAACAACAACTAACCAGAAATCCGCCCGGTTCCAAAAGTTTTAGCCCTAATGTATTTAGCCTTCGGTATCCTTTAATCGCTTCATCAATGGCACTTCGCGAGCGGGCGAATTTTGGAGGGTCTAACACAACGACACCAAATTTTTCGCCAGTTTTAACTAATTCGGCCAAAGTTTCAAAGGCACTACCCAAAATCCACCTGCTCGGGCCCAAATTATTTCGCTTGGCGTTATCCGCTGCGAGATGAAGCGCTGATGCCGATTGATCGATTCCTACGGTTTCAATTGCCCCATGCTTCAAAGCATGCAGGGAAAAACCGCCCCCATAACAAAAGACATCCAGAACCTTCCTACCTTTCGCAAGCTTCGCAGCTTCTAGACGGTTGTCTCGTTGGTCAAGATAATAGCCAGTTTTTTGTCCTTCAGTGAGGTTAACCATGAATTGAAGGCCATGTTCTTGTATGGGTATGGTGCCTTCTGGAGGGGTCCCTCTGCAAATTTCATCCTGAAGGGAAATGCCTTCTAGTTTGCCGATGCCCTTTTCCGTTCGCAGGTAAATGCCCTCGGGGTTAATTAATTCCTGCAGGATATCTGCAAACATTTCCCTGCGGTTGGCCATTGCGAGCGAGGTGAATTGCATCACAAGCCATTTGCCATATTTGTCAACGCAAAGTCCGGAAAGGCCATCTGCTTCACTAAAAACCAATCTGCAACCGACCTCGTTATGGTTAAGGCCAAGATCGTTTCGCAACTTGATTGCATTTTGGAACTTAGATTTGAAGAAATCTTTGTCTAAAGGTTGATCTACGTTCCAAGTATAAAGTCGCACTTGGATTTTACTTTGGCTGTTGTAAAGCCCGCGAGCAATAAAGTTACCTTCTGAGGAAAAGACTTCAACTTCTGCGCCATCTGTTGGAGAGTGCTCTGTTTTGGAAATTGCGCCTGCAAAAACCCAGGGGTGTCTGCTATAAAAAGGCTTCGCTTTGCCTTGTTTCAAAATGATTTTTGGTAATGACATGTTGCTTGTGGTACTAGCGGGCGGGGGATTGAATTCCGCTTTGCTGTAGTGCCTCCAGATAGGTAAGTGTACGGGCCAGGTCGTTGGCAGAGTGCCTAGCCTTTAAAAGAGCATTAATGCGAAGCAAAAGCTCATTTTGTTTGATTGGTTTGGAAATAAAATCATCAGTCCCTGCATCCACTGCGCGTTCCACATCTGCAAGTTGATCTAAAGCCGTTACCATAATAACGGGTATGGTTTTAGTCTCGGCATTACTTCTAAGCCGTTTGCAAACTTCAAAACCACTCATCCTAGGCATCATGATATCTAAAAGTATTAAATCAGGATTCCATTCAGAAACGATTTTAAGGGTTTGTTCGCCATCGCCTGCAGTTTTTACCAAAAAATCCGTGTCCGCAAGGTAGGCTTCAAGAAGTTCTGCACCTTGGGGATTATCATCCGCAATAAGAATTTTGAACTGAGTACCACTCATTCGGAAAACCTCCACAAAAGCAAACGGATCCTATACCGATCCATGTATTATAGGAGATCTTGGGCAGAAATGGAAAAAGAAGCAGGAGCAGGGAATAATTCCCCACTCCTGCTTCTTTTAGATGATTTTTAATTAGAAGCTGAATTCAACCCGTCTGTCGGTGAGTTGGGTTTGCAACCTGCTAACAATGCTTGAGTGCATCTGGCTTACGCGTGATTCGCTAAGGTCAAGGGTTGCGCCAATTTCTTTCATGGTCATGTCTTCATAATAATAAAGAATGATAATGAGGCGTTCATTACGATTAAGGCCCCTGGTAACCATTTTCATCAAATCGCGGTTTTGAATTTTCTTGGTAGGGTCTTCAGCTCGTTTGTCTTCAACAATATCGATTTCACGAACATCTTTGTAGCTGTCGGTTTCATACCATTTTTTGTTGAGGCTGACCTGGCTGACAGCAGTGGATTCGCCTTGTAACTTGTGGAATTCTTCGAGGGGAACGCCCATTTTTTCAGCCATTTCTTCAGGCAAAGGAGCCCGGCCCAACAAAGCTTCAAGCGATTTCCTGGCTTCTTCCATTTTGCTGGCCTTGCTGCGAACCAATCGTGGAACCCAATCCATCGAGCGAAGTTCGTCAAGCATTGCGCCACGGATACGGGGTACACAATAGGTTTCGAATTTTACGCCTCGTTCGGTATCAAAGGCGCTGATGGCATCCATCAAACCAAAAACCCCTGCACTAATAAGATCATCAAGTTCTACGCCATCGGGCAGACGAGCCCAAATTCGTTCAGCATTGTATTTAACAAGGTGGAGATATTTTTCAATGAGTTGATTTCTCATTTCATCGCATGGGTTTTTTCTGAAGTCGTGCCAAACCTGCATCTTATCTGGAGCCACTTCTGTCGCTGTGGTTTCTTCGTTGTTGCAAGGCAGGTTTTTGTTGATTTCTTCCATGTTTATCCCCTTAATTCAGTAGCATCCGAGTGAAAGTGGCTTGACATCTTTTCTTGTGAAAAAACTCGGCGGAGAATGGTTTGAATAAGGTGAGTTATAAGATCTCTTAAGATTTTATAATCGTTGTTAAAGATTGGTGTTGCCCAGCCCCCCGGCTGTTGGCGTTTTCACGCCTGCATCAGATCAATCTTTTCCCCTCAGCGCATTAATCCCCGGCGAATCTGGACGGAACTAGTCCAGTGTGTCTGCCATTAACCCCCAATTTTAAAATGTTTCGTTTGCACGAAGCACCCCATTAACTTTTTCATCGGCCATTTCGCTTTGCTGGATTATCAAGCAAGCTCTTGGTCGATGCTCTGAGCAATCCTTGCCCAGATTCTTAAGCCTTCGTTTTTCAGGTTTTCACCTGCCTCGTTTGGTTCTTAGCTTTGGGTTCCCCAACCCGTTTGCTGCAAACCGTTCGAGCGACTTAAGTGAGGGCTGAGATACCCTGTTTGTAATAACTGTCAATACGTGATTGAATTACTTTCAAAGTTTTGAAAAATTTTCAAAAGGCTTATTTAGTAGCTGTAAAACAAGGCTTTTTCTAAGCTTTGAGTTTTTTCTCGGAGATTAATATTAGATTTTCTGGCAGATAATGTCTTGGATTAGCTGATATAAAGACTTTATGCTTGTTTGAAAAAATTCCCGATCCATAATTGAGTATCCGGCCTTTTACTTTTTGGAGATTTTTCGTTGAGTACATTGGAAATTCATCAGAAAGATGGCGCTATCTGGAGCATGGATGTTTTAGGTTCCTTGGAAATAGGCAGGCAGCGCATTGGCGAACCTAATCCAATTGCGTTCATTCAAGGTTCGGGTGAAAATGGTTTCGACAGATTGGTTGTCGCCCCCTTGGCAGAGGCATCCTTCAGCAGAAGGCAAATCACCCTCGAATTGATAAACGCTAAAACTTTACGGCTAACCAATACCTCGAAAAAGCCTTGGCAACTTGATGTTGAAACCATGCTTGAGCCCAATCAGGTTGTTGAAAAATCCATTCCTTGTTCTTTTGCTTTGCATACCTTGTTGTTCAAGTTTCATGCAGATTCTCAAAATAAGCCAGTAGAAGAAGTCGAGATTTTTCATTCCATCACCGACTCTATCAGCGGTCATGCCACCATTCTTGAGCAATCCAACAAGCTTGCCAATGTTACCGATGCGGAGTTTATTGATATTGTCAACTGGTTGCAAATGACCATGCAAGTCCTTCAAGGAACTATTGGAAGCCAAGATTTTATAAAGGAAGCTGCAGTTGCCCTAGTTGATATTGTGGGCCTTGAGTCTGGGCGGGTTTTACTCGGGACACCCGGAAATTTGAAAGTTGCTACCGCTCATCCTCCAGAGTTTTTTAATATTAAAAACTGGGAGCCAAACAAAAACATTGTGAAACGGCTTTCTGAATTTAAAAAGACAATTTGGCATACTGGCGAAATTAAAGTCGGGAAAACTAATCTAGGAGCCATGGCTGTCGTGGCTGCGCCTATCATGGATTCTAAAGGTAATTTTCTTGGTGCCCTGTATGGCGAAAGATCTCCCACCGGGAGTGAACGCCGCTCTGCTATTATCGAAGGCCTTTTAGTAGATATGCTTGCTTGTGGATTGTCCACCGGCTTAGTTCGCCAAACGCATGAAAAAGATGCAGTGCAGGCTCGGGTGCAATTCGAACAATTCTTTACTCCTGAGTTGGCTAGGCAACTTGCCTTGGAACCTACATTACTTAATGGAAGAGAAGCGGACGCAACATTATTGTTTTGCGATTTAAGGGGGTTTAGCAGGATTAGCGAACGCATTGGGCCCGAGGGTACCAATAAATTGATGAGCGCTATTTTTGATGCGCTTTCCAAATGTGTTCAAGATCAATCCGGGGTTTTAGTGGACTACCTTGGTGATGGTATGCTTGCAATGTGGGGTGCGCCCGGTCATCAGCCAGATCATGCAAAGCGGTGCGTAGTCGCAGCTCAAAAAATGCAAATGCAAATCCCCCTGATCAATGAAAAATGGAGTAAGCAGATTGGCGAACCGCTTGCCCTGGGGATTGGTATTAATTCTGGGAAAACCTGGGTGGGAAACACTGGGTCATCGATAAAATTTAAATATGGCCCACTGGGTCCTTCAGTGAATCTGGCAAGCAGGGTCGAAGGGCTTACCAAATATCTGCGTAGTTACCTTTTGATTACTGGTGCAACCAAGAAATTATTAGATGATAGTTTCCTCACGCGTAGGGTTTGTAAAACCACCGTGGTAAATGTGGTTGAGCCTGTTGATATCTACGAGGTTTTTGTAGAGGCGAACGAAAAGAGTAAAAGGCTGAAACAAGTTACGGAACAAGCTTTGATAGAACTTGAAAAAAACAATTTCAGAGAAGCATCGAAGATCTCAGGATTTAGCCTGGCAGAATTCCCAGATGATGGGCCCCTTATTTTGATTCTTCACCGTGCGGTGGAAATGCTGATGAATCCCACTCAGGCGTTTCAGCCTGTTTGGCATCCACCCGGGAAATAGTTATCAGGTAAGGAAATTAGGATTGCAGGTTTTCCAGCATTTCTTTGCGTGATATAAGGCGTTGGCCTCGGCATTCATCAATATGAAGTGCTTTAAGCAGCCTTTTGCGCAGTTTTGCCATCGCTTGTTCAACTGCGTTGAATGAAATGCTTTTCATTTGGATGGCGCCCCCAGCTCTGCGGTCATGTCCACCCGCCCTGCCCATCCGGCCAACCACTTTTTTCAGCAGTTCGCCAGCCTTGGCATTTGCACCCGACGCCCGCGCAGAAAGAATTAATTTATTTTCAAAGAGCCCTGCGCATACCGCCCAATCGACTTCTTCAAAACGAATCAAGAAATCAACAACTTCTGCTGCAAGTTCGGGTTGGGGCAAATCGTGAACCCAGCTAATGATCAGCCTGTCATAAATAAACGAACTTTGTAAGGCTTGAACAACCCCTTCAAAATGCGATTGGGGCAAGCGGGCGTTTCGTATCTCAGCAAGTAAATCTTTATCTGCCTTGGGGAAAAGCCAAAGCAACGCTTCTTCATCTGCACTGCTTGCATGCCTGGGGAAACCCATTAATTCGGTTTCCATCCCATACATCATTGCTGTAGCAACCTTAAATGATACTTCCACATTTTGCTCGCGAAGATATTCTGCAACCACAGAACAAGTTGCACCCATGCTCTTGCGCACATCCACGAAAGGGATTCCCCGTACATTTCCGGGTGTGTCATGGTGATCAATCACAGCTACCAAAGGAATGCCATTTTCGTTGGAATGCCTGCCTGTTTTAGGCTGACTGTCTACCATTACAGCAACATCACCTTCGTGCCATTCAATTCCATCCATCGGAACTAATTCCAAGCCAAGAAGATCGACCATGGCTCTGTTTTCAGAGCGATTGATTAGGCCATCGCGGGTCAATCGGATTTTTTTTCCAAGTACGCTTTTTACGAGATGAGCAAGCCCAACCATGCTGCCAATGCTATCTGGATCAGGGTTGATGTGAGAAACAAAAGTAACTCTGGTAGCGTTTTTGATTTCTGCAAGAAATCGATCCGAGCGCAACTGGGTGGTGGTGCGATAGTTGACCTTCGATTTTCGCGTGGACGGTTTCTTTAGTCCCTTAGCTTTCATGACTTTACCATTTCGAAGCAGTTTCTTTTTTGTCTTCGCCTGTAATGCATCAGCTTTAGCCAATACCGTACTCATAATATTTCTTTGCTCAATTCTTGAATGCGATTCCATTGCTTCAATGTTACGGGCATAACTGATAGTCTAGGTATTCTAACAAGTTCCCAGTCCGAGAACGAAGAATCTGATTTAATTTTAAGAAGACTTACCGGATTTTTAAGTCGTTTGCTGGGAACAACTTCCACTACCACTAATTTTTCATCCTTAGAATTCGGGTCTTTTATAGGCCCCGCACTCACGAGCATTTCCCCCACCACAGCTTTTTCCTTACCAGTGTGGTAGAAATAGACTTTATCACCCTTGGCTATTTGCCTTAAGTACTTAAGCGCCAATGGGTTAGCTACCCCATCCCAAAGGGTCTTGCCTGCTGCTTCGAGGTCAGCATAAGAAAAGTCATCAGGTTCTTGTTTAAAAAGCCACAAGTTCATATTTGATATGCATTTAAAGCCAATAAAGCGAGTTAGATTCCGATGGAATACAAAGGATTACCCAACCAGCAAGATTTGATTTTAACCGTACATGCTTTACATATCAAGGGTTTGGTGCGTCTTTCCCAAGAATGATTGCATTTAATGTCGTTCGTTGCCTGTCTGTTAGGTTTCTTGGGGAATTTGAGAATATTGCGTCTAATCGGAACGCTTCTTTAGTTTGAAGGAGGGATTCTTCTCGAAGTTCAGCCCGATTAGGTCTTTTTGCATCTGCCAAATAAGCTTTCCAAAGGAGGTTCGCCAGCTGGAAACGCAGCTTAATTTCGAACGGATCAAAAGGGATGGCTTGCCTAAGTGCTTGCGCAGCATCGAGATACTGATTAACAGCTTGGGTTTTATTGCTTTCTGCGTAAAGGGTTCGGATTTGGGCTTTAACCAAAGCGGGCTCGATCGACTCACGATTCAATTTTGCAGCTCGGTCCAGTTCCAGAAGGGCAGCGTTGCCAAAAGCCATCGCTTGGCTGTCTCCATTTCGGGTAGCTTCGAAAAATGCAACAGGGTACCAAGTGCCAAGTAAGAGGTTCCAGCGAGGGTTCTGTGGCTCTAAAGCAGAGGCTTGCTGCAAGGGAGAAAGCACCATCGTGCGAAGTTTAATAAGCTTGGAATCATTTTTTCTATCGGGTGGGGAAGTTGCAATTAATTGTCCATTTTGAATTGCCTGGGTTCCTAAAGTGAAGGCGTTGGCAAGAGGCAGGAAAACGCCAACCATAAAAAATCCCGTGACGCCAGCTATTACAGGAAAGACCCACGCAGGCCTAAGGCCCCTGATGGTTGAATCTGAAAAAGTGGTGCTCCAAGCCAGCGCTGCAACCGTCCAGAAAGGCACCATCACCGAAGCGAATATGATGCTTCCTGAAACACAAAGATTCAGCAGCATTGCAATCAACCCTGCGAGCAAAATCCTCTTCATCCAGAATTTGTTGATGTAAAGGTTTTCTAAAACACCAATCGCGATAAACCAAGCAGCAGTTCGGAGTAGTGCGCCAATGCTTTCCTGAATTAAATCCGAAGGAGGCTTATATTCAACCCGCAGAACAAATGCAATCAACAGCCCCAACATGCCCCCAAGGTAACAAACCCAAGGCGGAATTGGGTTGCTATACTCCTGCTCTGATAATTCATTTTCACGATGAATCACCAGTCGTTGGAATAATATCGCAATAACCATTGCAAATAAAAGTAGAGCGACGATACCCGCAGACGACCAAAGTTCTAAGGCGAAGTTGTGCGGATCTTTGATTTTCTCTAGAGCATTTTCGTTCATGAATCTAGCGTAGGAATTTCCAAAGTTTCCAGGCCCCACTCCCAGAAGGGGGTACTGTTCAATCATTTTCCATGTTCCCTTCCAGTAATCGATCCTGGCACTTAAACCACCGGAAGATTCTTTTTTGAAGAAGCCCGCCAAGGAGTTGGTTTTCCAGATCATAACTGCAGAAATAGAAACAATTGCTATCGAAGCTAGAAGCCAAACCCTTTTTGCAGGGAATGTATTCCAAAGATAAAGTGCAGTAGCAGATATCAAAACCAATGAGATGGAAGCCATGGCCCCCCTGCTGAAGTTTGCCCAGATTGCAAAAATAAAAGCTCCCGCAATACCCAGCGTCATGGGGAAGAGTATTTTTCTTTTGCTGTTAAACCATGCTGCAACTGAAAGTGCCAGGGCAGAGGGCAACATTAGCGCAAGGAAGCTTGCAAGAGTATTAGGATGCGAAAAGGTGCTATAGATGTGGGTCTGCATGACCCGTATTCGCAGTTGATCTAGGAAGTTATTGTCTGGATCAAAATTTCCTGAACTTTGTTCCATGAAGTCTTTTCGCAGCTTATCGATGTTGTTGCCATACTGCTCACGCAATTTGGGCATTTCCCAGCAGTATTGATAAAGCCCAAAGATTACCACTGCAAAAGCTGTTGCAAGCAAAGCGTTGAATATGATTTTTTGTTCTTGAGTATTAACCGTTGCCTGCCTGATTGCAAAGAAACAACAAGCCATTCCAAGCATTTCCCAAGATATGATTCTTGCTGCATAAACGTTGGCTGCAGCAAACTCGGTAGATACGAAATAAACCCCTGCAACTCCTACTAAGCCCAAATCAATAATGCCAATTGGCACTACAGGCACCTTTGCCAAGAGCGACCAAAGCGACCAGGCGCTAGCTAAAAGAAACCACATCAGGGTGATGGTGGTGCCACTCGGGTCGGTGACGTTGCTTGCAAGTGCAGGGTCTTCTCCGCTAACCAAAGGCCTTGCAACAATCAAGGCAATGGTTGCAATGATCAAAATCAATTTCCCATTGTCGTTGCGTTGGGGCATTGCGGGAACTATAGAGGGACCCGCAGCGGGTTCTACTTTATCGAAACCTTTTTTAGTTTTGTTTTTACGGCTGATGATTCAATACTCCCAATCAAAGTTTAAACAGGTCTGGATCTAAGTTCAGTAATTGCGAGAGCCAGCACAGATAAACCAATCCAGATGAAAAGGCCAAGGGCGATTAAAGGATCATGCACCATTAAAATACCAAGCCCGATGATAGTTCCTGCATATTGCAGAAGCAGAATAATGGTGACTGCTCTTTTTCGAGAAAATCCCCTTGCTTCCAGGCGGTGCGAAAGATGTTGTTTATCAGGTTTGAAAGGGCTCTTGCCTTGTGAAATCCGAATGGAAACCACACTGATAAGATCATAAATTGGGATCAGGAATAAAGCAGGGAATGCCAACCAGCGCCATGGGTGTTCTTCAGCAATTGTTGAAACCAAGTGGACTACAACCCAGGCCAGCAAGAATCCCAATGGAATACTGCCTGCATCGCCCAGGAAAATACGCGCAGGAGATCGGTTCCACCATAAAAAACCAATCAGTGCACCCGCTAAGCAAGGTAGCAAAATGCTTATTAGTGCAAAATCATCTGTAATGTTTAGCCTTAAATTTAAGGCAATTAAGCCGACGACCAAGATTAAACCCACGCCTCCAGCTTGTTGATCCATGTTGTCGATCAAATTAAAAGCGTTGGCAATCAAGGCGATAACGAAAATAGCGAGGGCGATCAATGCGATGTTTTTTTCTGGTTCAACTGCAACAACCACCATAGTAGCACAGCCAAAATGCACCAGTAATCGAGGCCACCAAGGCAGGGGTTTTACATCATCAATCAGCCCAAGTATTACTAAAGCCAAAATGGCAACTGCTGGGAACAGCAGGTTTTTAAACCCTTGAGCCCAGTCGGGAAAAAAGAAAACGAATCCTAAAATCGTTAGTGTTATGCTCAGCCAGATTGCCAATCCACCCGACCGGGGTATCGCCTTTGAGTGGACTTTTCGTTCTTCAGGATGATCTAGTAATCCTAACTTGGGAGAAACTCGAATAGCGACGAACTGCATCACAAAGGAACTGGCCCAACCTATCAAGAAAATAGAGGTCGTAATTAAAAGAGTTTCGATTTCAGGCGCATTTATTTGCATGATTGTTTTATTCAGGGCGCTCTAGTTAGGGATATTCTTCAATCGGGGGGAGCGATTTAAGTTTTTCCTTATAGAAAGATCTAGCTTTTTTCAGGAAGGCTTTTACATGGTCGGTGCGATAGTCTGCGTATGTCCAAGGCCATTCGACAAATTCTTTATCTTGAAAATGCAGTGTGACTTCAGCAAAGATTCCATCTTTAAGATAGATGCGATGTGCCTGATCTTTGGTGGTAGCAAGCATGAATTTCCCAAGGTTTAAAAGCCCAGGGTCGAGATTCAAAGGCCTAGGCTGCTCACTCAAGCTGGTGCTATGCGATGTAGACTCAATTTCATTGGTCATATTCTTGATGTCTGCCAATTTGGAAGGATCAACAAGATCTGCAAAAGCGAAAAGTTTCTTGAAAAGCTGTGGCCCCATCTCTTTGCTGTAGTAGGAAGTTTGATTGAAATCAAAGGGCTCGGATTCCAATGCGATAGGGCCAAGATAGCGCATCATTTGCTCCATGCCCCAGTTGATAAGCGAAAGGTTTTCGCTGAATGCTGCGGTGACTAAAAGAGCGGGAACAACGGGTTTGATACTAGCCATGGTTTATTTAATCCGAATTATGAATCAGGGAATTACCCTTTGATTTACAAGTTTATTGGGCATTAGCCCGGTTATTATTACCTTCAATTGCAATCACTGTTGCGGTTGCGTAAGTCCTACATTGCGCTAGGCTTACAATAAAGCCCCCTACCCCAGCGCTTCTAGCAAGCAATTTTGCAGACCCATGAAGCAAAATCTCCGGCCGGGGATCTGTATTCATTACAACCTCGACCAAAGTTCTTGGCATACCCTGCCCTGCATACCCCATGCTTTTTAAAGTTGCCTCCTTGGCAGCCCAAAATGCGGTGAAATACTCCAATGCCCGCGTTCTACGCTGGCAAAATAATAACTCTTTCTCACTATACACCCGTGTGAGAAACAGCTCGCCATGCTGTTTGATCATTTTCCCAATCCGGGCGCATTCAACTATTTCGCTTCCCAACCCTTTGATTTCCATCACTTATTCCCAAACTTTATTGGACTTGTTTGACTACCATGGTAGCAAAACATTTAATAGAGCGTACAATTCATTCCTTAGGAAGTTTAAAAGGAATTAACTTGATGTTCACGGAATCAGAAGACTTATTGGCTGGACTAAATCACCCTCAAAAGCAGGCGGTGCTGCATGGCGAAGGGCCCTTGCTTATTCTCGCAGGTGCGGGAAGCGGAAAAACCCGGGTAATTACCCGCAGGATTGTTCAATTAATGCAGAATGGGGTGCGTGCCCAAAGCATCCTCGCAATTACTTTCACCAATAAAGCTGCGGGCGAAATGCGCAAGCGTGTTGATTCTATCGTTCCGGGGCATCGGGTGCAAATCAGCACCTTCCATAGTTTTGGTGTCAGGTTGCTTAGGCAATATGCAGACCGCCTTGGGCTAAATAAAGACTTCACGATTTATGATCAATCGGATCGTTCGAAGTTAACTAAAATTGCAATCGAAGATTCCGGGCTAAACGCAGAACGATTTACCCCTGATACGATCTCTAATTCGATCAGCAAAGCGAAGAATCAGCTTTTGAGCCCAGAGAAATATGCTTATGGTGCCAAGGATTTTTTCAGTCAATCGGTTGCCCAGGTTTATCCCTACTACGAAAAAAGATTGAGAGAAAGTAACGCCCTCGATTTTGATGATTTGCTTTATTGGCCCGCCCTCGCCCTTCGCAATGATCCTGAGTTGCGAGCCGAGCTTGATGCCCGATATCGTTATGTGATGGTGGATGAATATCAGGATACCAACACTGCGCAGTATGCGATTGCGCGTGGCCTTTCTGTGGATTACCCGAATCTTTGCGTAGTGGGCGATCCGGATCAGTCGATCTATAAGTTCCGGGGTTCTGATATCCGCAACATTCTCGACTTTGAACGCGATTTCCCCAACGCCACCGTGCTTACCCTCAGCGAGAATTATCGTAGTACCAAGCCCATTCTCAGCGCTGCAGATAGGCTCATCAGCCATAATACCCAGCGCAAGCCGAAGCCTTTGATTTCGATGAAAGAAGGCGGCTCGCCTGTTACTCAAATAACTTTTGACACTGGTGCAGAAGAAGCCAACGGCGTAGCAAAACGAATCGCTCAGCAGGTTAATTCGGGTAATCGGTCCTTCCGCGACTTCGCTGTTTTTGTGCGTATGAACGCCCTTACCCGCAGCCTTGAAAGTGCTTTCTCAAGGCATCGAGTGCCCTTTCAAATTGTAAAAGGCATGGCGTTCTTTGATCGCAAAGAAATCCGCGATGTACTTTCCTACCTAAGGTTGCTCGTGAATTCGCAGGATAATATTTCTTTCATGAGGGCAGTGAATGAGCCAGCCCGTGGCATTGGTAAGGTCTCTCTCGATCATCTGAAAAATCATGCTGAACCTCGTGAAATCAGCCTGCTTGAAGCCTGTGGCGTAGTCGAGAAAATCCCCACCATCAAAGGCAAGGCTGCTTCTGGCCTTAGGGATTTTTCGCTTCTTATGAAAGACCTTCGCGAATTACTTGAACACCCTCCTCATGAGGTAATCGCCAAAACGCTTGATGCATCAGGGTATCGCGAAATGTTACGCAGAAGCACTGACCCCGAGGATCAAGAAAGGCTCGCTAACATCGAAGAACTTGTTTCCGCAGCCAGACAATTCCAAGTCGAAGATCGTGAACCCAACCTCGCAGACTTCCTTGAAAATATCTCTCTCGCAAGCGATACCGATGCCCATGATGCCAATAAAGATTCGGTTTCTGTTATGACGCTTCATGCTGCGAAGGGCCTTGAATTCCCCGTTGTTTATATGCTTGCGATGGAACAAGGGATATTGCCACACGATCGCTCGCTGGAAAATGATGAAGAGCTTCAAGAAGAAAGAAGGCTTGCATTTGTAGGCATGACCCGAGCCATGCATGAGCTGTTTTTATGCAATGCCCGTATGCGCGATTTTCGAGGCTCGGTTGTATTTACTGCGCCGAGTATGTTTTTGGGGCAGCTTCCCGGATCAGAAATCAAAGTGATCGAAGAAGGCCCAAGCACCCCTATGAATGCCATGCTTAAGGGCCCTGGTAAAGGTTCGCAGATGACTCAAGGTTGGAAAAGTAACCAAATCAAAGCCCCTATGGTTTCACCCATCAATCCCATGCCGGTCAAGGATGGAAGCTATTCCGAAGGTATGGTGGTCAAACACCCAGCCTATGGTAAGGGAATGATCACGGAAATAAGTGGTTATGGCGCAATGAGAAGATTAAAAATCAGGTTTCAAACTGCGGGAGAAAGGTCTTTTATCGCTGATAAGGTGCAATTAGAAATTATTCAAAGTTAGTAGATTAGAAGTATTTTTGATTTTGATCCCATTTTATCTCACTCTTTATTAAGATAGCATCAATGGATTGATGGTTTTATATCTGATCATGGAGGTCTTGATGACTGATTTCAGTCAGGGCGAATTACAAAAGAAAAAATGCCTTCCCTGCGAGGGTGGGCTTCCTTCATTAACTGCAGGCGAAGCTGCGATGTATCTCGTGGGTGCCCCCGGCTGGCAACTTTCCCACGATGGCCTCAGAATCTGCAGAGAATGGAAGGTCCGCAACTTTACAGATGCCATAGCATTCTTCCACGAAGTTACAAAAATTGCAGAAGAAGATGGGCATCACCCCGATTTGCATCTCACCAATTATCGTAATGTCCTCATTGAACTTTGGACTCATGCAGTTGGCGGACTGACCGAGAATGATTTCATCCTCGCAGCTAAAATTAACTCGGTTGAAGTACCGCTGAATAACTAAAAGGAGTTTTTCATGGATAGGCGTGTTGTAAAAGTTGGACAATGGGAAGTAGGGCCACAAAAGCCCCTGCTCTGGATTCTTGGCCCCTGCGTTATCGAATCCCGCGATCTTGTGCTTTCTGTCGCAGATAAAATTCTTGAAATTAGCAAGAAGCTAAACATTCAAGTCGTTTTTAAATCATCCTTCGATAAAGCCAATCGTAGCTCGGGCAAAACTTTCCGAGGCCCAGGTATCGAAGAAGGCCTTAAAATTCTTGACGAAGTCAAAAGCATTACCGGCCTCCCCGTTCTTACCGATATTCATGAAACCGATCATGCCGCCGCCGCTGGCCAAGTATGCGAAGTCTTGCAAATCCCCGCTTTTCTCGCCAGGCAAACCGATCTTCTCTTTGCTGCAGGCAAAACAGGCAAAGTTATCAATGTGAAAAAAGGCCAGTTCATGGCTCCTTGGGACATGAAAAACGTGGTCAGCAAACTTGATGAAGTAGGCAACAACCGTTTGCTGCTTACTGAACGAGGCGCAACCTTTGGCTATGGCAACCTCGTTAGCGATATGCGATCCATTCCGCTAATGCAAGACCTCGGGCCTCCCGTAATCTTCGATGCAACTCATAGCGTACAAATGCCAGGCGGTGCGGGTGATCGAAGCGGAGGCGATAGGCGCATGGTGCCTTATCTTGCCAAGGCTGCTGTAGCTGCTGGTTGCGATGGTGTGTTTATCGAAACCCATCCCAACCCTGATAAAGCCTTAAGCGATGGCCCTAATATGATCGCACTCGAAAATCTCTCTGATTTGATTTCAACCTGCTTGCGTATCAGGCAGGCTATTCAATTGCCTTGATCATTTATGTAACTTGTTGACGGAATTATCATGAGTACCATTCCAGATAATGCTTTTCCTGAAGAGTCAAAAAAAAGCAATACCTTGCTAGTTTCTATCATTGCAGGGATCGTTTTGTTTGTGGGTACTTTGCTTTTCTTCACCTTTAGTTCAAACCCGGTAACAAAAAATTCCGACAAGAATAACTCTGCCAACGCCCCCGAAGATTCTTCGTTAAAATCCGCCCAAGAACTGCTCTCTAACGATAACGATTTGAACTCCTGCAAAACAGCTTTGCAACAAATCAATAACCACCTCGCAACTCATCCCAACGAAAAACCTGCAACTTTCTCTCAGGAAAAAAGAGAGATCTTTGCCAAGTTTGGGATGAACGATCAGCAATTTAATGAAATCGATAGCCCCACCTTTACTCTTCTCGACCCCCATTATCTTGAAGAACGATTGATGTTTCGGGATATCGCCCGTTTTCTTGAACCCCCCGCTATGGGTGTCAAACAAGTCAAAGCCTCTATCAGCGAAGTTTCCACTCATGCGTTTATGTGGGTGGTCCGAGAAATGCGACTCACACCGCGATCTAATAATGCAGCCCCTCCCATCTATTCCTTGCGCAGAGGTTGGGGTAATAGCTACGAACGCTCTCTTACGTTTCTTGCATTGCTCGAACAGTTTCTTTATGTGGGCGAAAAACTCGAACAACCAGTCGGCTGCCTATTGCTTCTCCCAGGTAAGGATCCCAATACCCCTCCTAGAATTTGGTTGGGTGTTGTCGATGAGTCAGGGAATGATCTTTACTTGTTTGATCCTATTTTGGGCATCCCTCTTCCCGGGGGAAAAGATGGTAAGCCATTGCTTCTTACCGAATTAAAAGCAGATCCTAAAAAAATCAGAGTCCTCGATTCTGATCAAGCCCCTTACGATGTGCAACCCGAACAAATTTCGAAAATCGCACCCGCTATCGCACCTTCCCTTTCTTCCCTTTCGCCTCGCATGAAACTTCTCGAAGATAAATATCTTCCTTCAGGCGCCAAGGCTAGGCTCTCTACTGATCTAGAATCGTTGATCACGAAGATCGAAAAAGCTTGTAGACCATCTCTCGGGGCATCCTCTAAAGCTCTATTGATGGTTCAAGCAGTTGAATCCCTGCGCATGTTTCTTTCTTCAGGCGATGGTGGATTCGCTTCTCCACAAGTTTTTCAAGTTTATCAAACCGAATTAATTCCCCAGACCGCAATACCCCCACAACTTCAAAAAGTCCCTCACCCTATTATTCTTGAAAACATCGGAAATATGCTTTCCAGACCCTTCATAAACTCCGCTCTTGAACCCAAACTGCCCCGAGATCAAATGCTTCATGCCCGTTATGCCAAGGCGGTGCCCGATCTTGTTCGCGAGGGGGATGAACTCCGAATTCAACTGCGTGGCGCAGAAACAGATCCTAATCTTTCCCAGCGAATCAATGGCTGGATGGACACTGCAAAACAAGTTTTTACGAACTTCGAAACCGTCATGCAAAACAAAGATAAAACCCAGGATGATCTTGCAAAAGTGAATCTCGAAATCCGAACGCTTTTCCAAAAAGGCGACAGAGACCTTGTAATGATGATCGCTGGTTCTATAGGCAGGCCAAGAGGCGAACAGATTTCCTGGCTGCTCGCACTTTGCAAACACGAACTCGCAGAACAACAGCAACGCAGGTTCGATATCCAATCCAAGACTTCCACTCCTACCCAATTGGCACAGCAAGATAGACTCAATAAGTGGAAGGATTGCGAAAGTGCTTGGCGCAGATATTTAGAAGAATTCCCCATAGGCGCAGGCGCACCCCATGGCAAACTCCTTTGGGGCTACGCTTTAGCAAACCTAGGCGATAAAGAGGCTGCAATCAATGCTTGGCAGGATGTTTCTAGGCCGATGGCAACTCAGGAAAAAGCCGCCCGCCTCTTCCTCGCCAAATCCCTTAAAGATAAGAAATAAGCGCTGAGAAAGGTTGTTCCATGAAAATAGAATACTTTCCAGAAACTGACAGCCTCTATATCGAGCTAAATGATAGGCCAGGTACGGATACCCGTGAAATCGAAGAGGGAATCATTCTTGATCTCGATGATAAAGGGCGGGCTGTGGGCTTAGATATTGACCAAGCTTCGAAGCATTTAAACCTAAACACCCTTAGCTTAAAACATGTGCCATTTGTAACAAATGAGGTTGGTTAGCACTCCCTTAAAAAATCCATTGGTCATCTTTTGTAAATCAAGCCGAGACAATTAAATCAGCCAAATCTTTCTTAGCGAACTTAGCGTCTTTGCGGTAAAAGTTCTTAGTTTTTTAAATCCATCCTCACCGCGAAGACGCCAAGAGCGCCAAGGAAGACAAGAAAGCCGGACTAGTATTATGCTTCTTAGCGAACTTAGCGTCTTTGCGGTAAAAGTTCTAAGTTTTGCCTCGAAATCAGAATTAGTTGGCATCTTTTGCAGAATTACATTAAAAACTTACTAGAATTACACTTGGATCAACAAGGCATTTAAAACAAGGAATGATTAAGCATGGCACGCACATTGAAGCTCAAGACTAGGAAAAAAAGAAACAATATTAAGAGAAAACGCCAACGCTTTTTGAAAAAGGATCATTAATCCTTAGCGCAATCTGCGTTAGCACCACGATCTTTTAAAAGGATCATCCTCGCATTTGGCAGGATGATCCTTTTTTTATTTAAAGCCCTGTTATTGATGTGAAGGGGTAGCCTTTCTAATTCCCTCCTGCTCTGCATTATCCGATATCCAATTTTTATATCTCAAGGCGGTTATCTAAAACCTGCGATAATGAGAATTATAGTTAAATTCAATTGCCCTTGAGAGGTTCGTTATTTTACAATTAGGGTCTATAAATTTAGGGTATCTGATTACTGTGAAAGGTTAATCATGGCGCATAAATTATTCTCATTAGTACTGATGTTGGTATTGGCATTGCCGGTGGTGATATTCGCCTTCGCAGAAGATGAAGTAAAAGATCCGATTCCCGCGGAAGTTATGCAGAAGCAGATAGCAGATGCGATCAAGGTATATGGTGAAAAGAAAGAGATATACCGGAAGGATGTACTGGATCTATTCGAAAGAAAAGAGAAGAATGCGCGTGATAAGGGTGATTTGAAAACGGTTAATCAGATCAAGAAACAAAGGGAGATTTTTTCAGAGGATGGTAAAGAGCCAACACTTTTTTTAATAACGGATCAGAAGAGGTTTTTAGAATTAGCAAAGTTAGATCTAATCAAGGCGTATGAAAAAACAATCAAAGATTGCCTTAAAATGAAGCTTGATGTGGAAGCAGAGGGGTTTTCGAAAGATTTGGAAGAGATAAAGGCGGGGAAGGTAAAAGCGGTGGTAAAGAAAGCAAAGCCAATTTTTCTGGAAGCTCCTTTTAGTGCAGAGGCAGCTAAAAATGCGCAGATGGAATTGGCGAAGAGATTGCAGAAGGAAGCGGAGGAGAAGATTGATTTAGGAAAGGGCGTAAAGCTTGAGATGGTTTTAATCCCTGCGGGGAAATTTATGATGGGATCGCCAGTATCAGAAAAGGGCCGGAATGAAAACGAAACGCAGCATGAGGTAATTTTAACGAAGCCCTTTTACATGGGCAAGTATGAAGTGACTCAGGAACAATGGGAGGCGGTGATGGGCAATAATCCTAGTTTAGTAAAGGGTGAAAAGTTGCCTGTAACTAATGTACCGGCTACCCATTTGCAAAATTTTATTGCGAAGTTAAATGCCAAGTCGAATAGTGGTTATCGGTTGCCTACAGAGGCAGAGTGGGAATATACATTTAGAGCAGGAACTATTACAGCGTATTCGTTTGGGGATGCGATTACGCCAAAAGATGCGAATTATACAGGGTCAAAAATAGGGATTCCGGCAACCGTAGGAAATTATCAGGCGAATGCTTTTGGAATATACGATATGCATGGGAATGTATGGGAGTGGTGTGAGGATTGGTTTGGAGACTATCCAACGGGGGTAGTGGTTGATCCAACGGGGCCTGTAACTGGTGAAAAGCGTGTATTGCGCGGGGGTTCTTTTTCTAATCGTTTTCAAAAAGATGCCCGTTCTGCATATCATGGTGGGGGCGAACTGAATGATAGTCGCATTTTTATCACGCGCTGGTATGCCGATATTGGAATCCGTTTAGTAAAGACTAAATAATTACTTCTTAGCCACCTTACTGTTTCTGTATTTGCAAAGCATTCCCGAATTGGAAAGGGATTAAGGGTTGAACTACTGTGGTTCAATTAAATTCTTATTAAGCTTTTCTACGGATTGAAAGATTACTTAAAAGTCTAATGTCGCTAAAAGGGCGATAAATAAAAAGTTTGTAATAAACTCTTTGTTTTTCTTTGTCAGGCTTTGATCTATAAGTTGATTATTTTACATTCAAGTTTTTTAAAAATGGTGTAATATTTAAATCTCTATCTGTTTTTAAAATGAAGTTGTGAGATAAAAATGCCAGTCGCCCTGGAAACATTTCTGTCGCAATTATCCGATTCTGGGATAGTTCCTGAAGAAAAACTAAAGATCGTGGTCAGTAAAAAGGCAAGCTTTGCCGATGGCGAAGCATTAGCTCGAGATATGATCAAATCACGGTTACTAACTAAATTCCAAGCAGAGCAAATCTTAGGTGGAAGAGCTAAAAATTTGACTATGGGGAAATATCAGATACTTGAAAAGATAGGCGCAGGAGGTATGGGCCAGGTTTACAAGGCATTTCATGCCAGTACCGAAAGAATAGTTGCAATCAAGGTGATTCTAGGGAAAGGTAAAATTAATCCCGAGGTTGTTAAGAGGTTTGAACGAGAAGTAAAAGCAGCAGCGAAGTTGGTGCATTCGAATATTATTACTGTTTTTGATGCTGATCAAGCCGATGGCAGAATCTTTATGGTGATGGAATACATCAAGGGGAATAATCTGGAAGAAATTCTCCGAAAGAAAGGCCATTTAAATGTCAGCGAAGTAATTGATTACATGCTGCAAGCAGCCAAAGGATTGAAGTATGCACATGATCAGGGAGTGATCCATCGAGATATCAAGCCTGGGAATATATTAGTTGATTCGTCCGGGAATGTGAAAATAGTGGATATGGGCTTGGCAAAAATAGAAAGCAATGGGAATGAAGAAGATGTTTCGATGTTGACGGGGGCAACATCGATTATGGGTACAGTTGATTTTATGTCGCCCGAGCAAGGGTTTTCCTCTAAAAATGTTGATGCGCGCACGGATATTTATAGCTTAGGCGCAACCATGTATTTTTTACTAACCAAGAAAGTCATGTACTCAGGAGATAGTGCATTTGGAAAATTGTTGGCACATCGGGAATTACCTATTCCATCGCTTTGCATTTTAAGACCAGATGTTCTTCCTGAATTACAAAATGTATTCGCGAAAATGGTAGCAAAGAAAGTAGAAGATCGTTACGCAAGTATGGCTGAGGTCTTATCTGCTTTATTAATGTTGGGAACAGAAACTCCAAATACAACCAATTTTGACAGGAATAGTATTCCGGATACTATGCATGGCGATTTTGCTTTTGCAACCTCAGTGCCAGTTAATTTGGAAAAACTTACAAGAATTAATCTAAATGTAAGTACTGGAAAATCTTTTTATAGTCGTGTTTCTTATTCTAGAAAAACAATTTTGGTTGCTGCATTATCAAGTTTAGGATTATTTGCAGTATTGATGTTAGCTGTTTTTTTTGTGTCGAAACCCAATAGCAAATTGGAAAAAGCCACCTACATGAAGGAAGAAGCAGTTGTAATAGAAAATAACAGAAAACCATTGCCAGGGAGCGAAATAGTAAAAAATGCTGAGGTAGAAGTAAAAGCAGATACTTTTAATCCCGCCAAACCTGATCCAGTGGTGGTAATACCAGCGGGGGGGAATTTATTAGTATCACCATTTACGGAATCCAAGGCGAAAGAAGTACAAAAAGCGGTAGCAAAGAGTTTGCAGAAAGAAGTGGAAGAGAAAGAAGATTTAGGTAAAGGCATTAAGTTGGAGATGGTATTAATCCCAGCGGGGAAATTTATGATGGGGTCGCCAGCGTCGGAGGTTGGCCGGGTAGATAATGAAACGCAGCACGAAGTTACGCTAACGAAGCCATTTTACATGGGTAAGTATGAGGTGACGCAGGAACAATGGGAAGCGTTGATGGGAAATAATCCCAGTGTAGTAAAAGGTGAAAAGTTGCCTGTAACTAATGTACCGAGTACCCATTTGCAAAATTTTATTGCAAAGTTAAATGCCAAGTCGAATGGTGGTTATAGGTTGCCTACGGAGGCAGAGTGGGAATATGCATGTAGAGCAGGAACTATTACAGCGTATTCGTTCGGGGATGCGATTACGCCAAAAGATGCAAATTACCATATGTTGCAAGCGCCGGGGAGCATTCAGTTTGTAGGTATTAACAAACCCAATGCATTTGGCTTGTTTGATATGCATGGGAATGTTTGGGAGTGGTGTGAGGATTGGTTTGGAGAATACGCAGCGGGTCCTTTAATAGATCCGAAAGGGCCTGCAACTGCTGAACAGCGTGTATTGCGTGGTGGGTCTTTTTCTACCCGTTATAAACATGCTGCCCGTTCTGCTTATCATGGTTGGGGCGAACATAGTGATAGGCCCGCTCATGTCAGTCGCAATTGTGGCGACATTGGAATCCGTTTAGTAAAAACTGCTGATCTTAAAACTGAAGATTTACTTAAAGTAATTAAACCCAATCCAGAGGCGGTAATACCAGCGGTGGGGAATTTATTGGTAGCGCCATTTACGGAAGCCAAGGCGAAAGAAATGCAAAAATCGGTAGCGAAGAGTTTGCAGAAGGAAGTGGAAGAGAAAGCCGACCTAGGCAAAGGGATCAACCTTGAGATGGTATTAATCCCTGCGGGGAAATTCATGATGGGGTCGCCAGTATCTGAAAAGTCGCGGGCCAATGATGAAACACAGCATGCAGTTACGCTTACGAAGCCCTTTTACATGGGCAAGTATGAAGTGACGCAAGGGCAATGGGAAAATGTGATGGGGAGTAATCCGAGTAGTAACACTAAAGGAGCAAAATTACCAGTAACAAATGTATCGTGGGAAGACTGTCAGGAGTTTATCAAGAGGTTAAATTCTAGCAATAATGGTGGTTATCGATTGCCATCCGAAGCTGAATGGGAGTATGCATGTAGGGCAGGAACCAGAACGATGTATTCGGTTGGAGGTAACCTAACGAAGAGTGATGCAAATTTTGATGGTTCAAGCATAAAGACAGTGGGGAGTTACAGACC
>Ga0208856_1000036_pt1 | contig 57990 bp, 44 predicted proteins | sample LakMenEpi13Jul12_FD_150690 | JGI IMG/M metagenome (GOLD analysis project Ga0208856, IMG submission 150690) | Freshwater microbial communities from Lake Mendota, WI - 13JUL2012 deep hole epilimnion (SPAdes) | ecosystem: Environmental > Aquatic > Freshwater > Lentic | place: Lake Mendota, Madison...
CCCAGCCACTTGATCTCGGGCCGCCACATGCGATTGTTCCGAACGGCCCCGGCCTAGGTGTAGAACTCGATGAAAAAGCAGTTGCTCGATTTCGCATTAGTTAAATAGTAGTTCGAAAAAATGTTGTCATCAGCCCCGCCACTGTTAGACTGATTCTTGTTCAAAGATTCACACCATACGAGTACAATCATGATCCGAGCCACGGTTGATTATTCACTTCAAGGTAGGCAGTTTGGCCACCTTTACATTCCCTATTCCTACAACCTTGCTGGCTGGGCGAACCTGATGGTTCCCATTGCTGTGATCAACAATGGCCCCGGCCCCACTGCACTTGTCCTTGCAGGAAATCATGGCGATGAATATCCCGGTCAGGTTGCAGTGATGCGCCTGCTTCGAAAACTTCAGCCCGAGCATGTGCATGGAAGGATTATCCTTATCCCTACGCTAACCATGCCTGGCGCTAAGGCCAGCACCAGGCTTTCTCCACTCGATGGCAAAAACTTCAACCGCTGCTTTCCGGGCAATGCTGAGGGCACGCCTTGCGAAGCTTTGGCGCACTATCTTACTACTGTGCTTTTCCCGATGTCTGATATTGTGATTGATATTCATACAGGCGGCAGGGGAGTTGATTTTTATCCCTGCGCACACATGCATCTTGTACCTGATGGCCCTCAAAGAAAGAAAATGCTCGAAGGTACCGAGGCTTTCAATACTGATTTTTGCTTCCTTTATTCTGATATCGCAGGAACTGGCCTTCTGCCTGTTGAAGCAGAGAACCAAGGAAAAATTGTAATCACCACCGAGATGGGTGGAAGTGAAAATGTAACTGCAGCGGTGCATTCGCTAACGCAGTCGGGTCTTACCAATGTGTTAAACACCATGGGTGTTCTTAAAGGCAAACCCGCATCGCGTAAAGAGTTGGGGCAGAAGCCCACGCGCTGGGTGCAGGCCCTTGATTGGCAGGATTATCGATTTGCTCCGGAATCGGGAGTGTATGAAAATATCGTTCCTTTGGGCCATGATGTTGCAGCGGGAACTGTGGTCGGAGCCATTCACTTTTTGGAACGCCCAGAACGCGACCCCATCGAGGTAATTGCACCTTCAAATGGTGTACTGATAGCAACCCGTGCCCCTTCCATAGTAACTCAGGGTGATTGCGTTGCAGTGATTGCCCACGATGTAGATCCGAGGAAACTCCCATGAAAATAACTGAAGTCATTTGCCAGATTCTTCGCATTCCGAATGTGCAGGCGAAAACTGCAAGCAGTCAGGATTCTGTATTGGTTCGAATCCGCACTGATAACGGGCTTGAAGGCATAGGAGAAGCTGATTCCTCTCCGGAGGTTGTCAAGGCAATCATTGATGCGCCTTTCAGCCATAATATTGCATGTGGCTTACGCAAGATCTTAATAGGTGAAAATGCTCTCGAGAATGAAAGCCTTTGGAACAAGATGTACAGGCGCACCATGTACTTCGGCCGAAAGGCTGCTGGTATTACAGCTATGGCTGCAGTGGACATGGCACTATGGGATTTGAAAGGGAAGGCGTTCAACCAGCCGATTCATCGATTGCTGGGTGGGCAGCATCATAAAAAACTGAAGGGCTATGCTTCGATTCTTTTTGGCCGTGATGGGAACGAGACAGCAGACATCGGCAAGAAATGGGTAGATGCGGGTTACAGTGCGGTTAAGTTTGGGTGGGAACCGATGGGTACTTCGGAAGCGGTGGATATTGATCTAGTGCGAGGGGCAAGAAAAGGGTTGGGCGATGCCACTCTCTTGATTGATGCAGGATGTGTTTATGATGCACGCACTGCATTAAGAAGGGCCAATGCCTTTGCAGAGTTTAAGCCCGAATGGTTTGAAGAACCATTACGCGAGGATGATATCGAGGGATATGTATGGCTGAGGGATCGTTCGCCTATTCCGATAGCTGCGGGCGAAGGGGAGTGTGGGCGGGAATCGTTTAGGCCATTCATAGATCAGAAAGCGCTCGATGTTTATCAGGTTGATATATCACGCTGTGGTTTTACAGAAGCTGCATATATTCGCGCAAGGGTTGAAGAAATAGGCGCCCGCCTTTGTAATCATTGCTACACCAGTCCACTTACTGTTGCTGCCAGCCTTCATTGGCTTTCCACTTGCAAGGATGCATTCTTGTTCGAGGATTGCGTGGAAGATTCGCCATTAAGGCATGAGTTGACTTTAGAAAAGGTGCAATCGGTGAACGGGTGGATCGAGGTACCGGATAGGCCTGGCTTGGGTGTAACCCTCGATGAAAAGTTTGTAAAGAAGTACTTGGTAGCAGAATCAAGATAACTAACATAAGGATAGTAGCATGAGCCGTGCAAAGAGCGAATATCGGTACGAGAAACTTACTTGGCCTGAGATCAACGATGCGGTCGATCTGGGTAAGGTCTGCATCATTCCATGTGGAGCGGTAGAGCAGCATGGGCATCATCTTCCACTGGATGTTGATTTAGTTTGCCCTGTGGGGATAGCGAATGGAACAGGGCGGGAAATCCCAGATATGATGCTGGTTTTGCCTGTGGTTGCTTATGGTTACACGGGCCATGTGATGGATTTTCCGGGTACCATCAACCAAGATTTTGAACACTTCATGCACCATGTGCTTGATATTACGAAGTCGCTTGCCTATCACGGTTTTAAAAAGATTATCCTGTTGAATGGGCATGGATCGAACATGCCTAATCTTGATCTGGTTGCTCGCAGGACGAACCTCGAGACAGATGCGGAATGCAGTGTTATCGCTTGGTGGAATCTGCTTACTGTGGATAAGCAGTTCATGCCCCGGTGGAGGCAGAGTAAATTTCCCGGTGGTTGTTCCCATGCCTGCGAACTTGAAACTAGTCTTTATATGTATCTTGATGGCGACAACGTTCGTAAGGATAAAATCAAGAGTGGTACCATAAGTTTCAACAATGAAGAGAGCCCGTTTAACTGGGTTGATCTTTTTGCTGCAGGGCCTGCGACCGTGGTTTCGTGGACCAGCAGTTATTCAGATACGGGTGTGCTGGGCGATGCAGAACTTGCGACTCCCGAAAAAGGCCGTGAGGCTTATGAGGAAGCTGTGAAGCAACTTGCTCGGTTTGTGCCATGGTTTAAAGACCGGCCCAAGGATGTCAGGCAGGATTTTCATCGTAAAAAACCGACTATGCCCATGCCTTGGAATCAACAATCGATCTAATCGTATAACCCTATTTTAAGAATTCATCCCTGGAGATTTTGGAATGAAGATTGTTGACTTGCGGATTACAGGACTAGCGGGTGGCACCGTCGAAGGTGGTTGGGCCAAGGAGCTAACCCCTGAGGATAATGTTCACACCATTGTTGAAGTGCTTACAGATGGTGGGTTGGTTGGCATAGGGAGCACCTTTACCAATAGTGAATTAGTGCGGGCTGCTGCCAAGTTGCTCAAGCCTTTTTTAATAGGTGAGCGGACCGATGAGCCTGCACGCATCAGCGAAAAACTTCGCCAAAATATGTTTTGGCAAGGCAGAGGAGGTAGCATAGAGCATGCCATCAGCGGTATTGATATCGCCCTCTGGGATTTATTTGGGAAAATTACCAATCAGCCTGTTTCAAGGCTTTTGGGAGGCAACTATCGCACTCAGATCAAGCCTTATGGTTCACTTCTTTTCGATGAAGTGGAGCCGTTGAAGGAAAAGCTTAAAGCTGCAATGAACAATGGGTTCAAAGCGATCAAGCTTGGGTGGAAGCCATTTGGTCGCAGAGATTTTCAGACTGATGAACAGTTGGTTCGCACTGCTAGAGAAACCATTGGGCCCGATGTTGAACTCATGATCGATGCGGGCGGTAGCGAAGCTTTCTGGCCACATGGTTATAAGTGGGCCCTGCGCACTGCTCAGATGCTTGCAAATTATAATGTAGTTTGGTTTGAAGAAGCGCTGCCCCCGGATGACTTTGCGGGGTTTAGCGAATTACGAAAACATTCTCCCGTGCCTATTGCAACTGGTGAGGTGCTTACACGCAGGCAAAGCTTCAAGCCCCTTTTTGAAATGCAAGCTGTGGATGTTGTTCAACCTGATTGCACCAAGTGTGGCGGGCTGACGGAAGCTTGGCGCATTGCATGGATGGCGTATGATCATAATGTACTTTGGGTGCCTCATGGTTGGAATACTGCAATTGGGTTGGCAGCGGATATACATCTTGCTTGCGCCATGCCTGTTGCCAAGTATGTGGAATTCCTAACTCCTTCGCCTTATGTTGATAATCTGATCAAAACTCCATTCCGCCCAGATGCGAATGGTTTGTTGACCCTGCCCGATAAACCGGGTTTGGGGATAGAATTAAATCCTGATGCGCTGAAACAGTATGGAGTGCATGGCTGATCTTTTTATGAATAATTAGGTGATGAAATAACATGAAGAAAATAAATCGCAGGGCTGTAATTAAAGTAACAGCAGCGGGGCTTGGTGCTTTGTCTTTGGTACCAAATACTACGGTAGGGCAGGCGCCTGCCAAGCCATTTGGAACAGAGTTCCCGAATTTGGAATCGCTGACAACGGGAAAATGGTGGGCGCAGGAAGCTGCTCCTAAAAATCAGACGAAGGGTAAAGGCAAAGGCGGTGGCCCAAGCCCTGCCCCATCGATGAATGTTGCCCGCGAAAAGGTCGTAGTGTTTGCTTTGTATACGCACCAAAACGGTGTGCTTAAAGTCTCAGCACAATTATTTCCCTTGATGCCCGAAGAAGAACGCATCGCTCGTTTGGAATTATTGCAGCAGGGCAAATGGGTGGAAGTATCGCGTACGGAGGTTTTCTATCCTGGTTGGGATGCGCATTTCCGCATCGAAAAATGGGACAACACGAAAGAAGTTCCTTACCGTGTGTGCCATGGTGAAAAAGCAACTTTTGAGGGTTTGATTCGGAAAGACCCTGTGGATAAAGAAGAGATCATCGTTGCTAATATGTCTTGTAATTCAAGTCGCACTGTTGGCATGAGACCTGAGATCATTGAAAATTTGAAGCTGCAGAACCCTGATCTTCTTTTTTTTGGTGGAGACCAAACTTATCGCCATACGGAACATACCGCAGGTTGGATTGAATTTGGTTTGCAGTTTCGGGATATCATCCGAGATAGGCCGACTGTTTGCATACCCGATGATCATGATGTAGGGCATGGAAATGTGTGGGGTGAGAACGGGAAAAAATCAGTTACGCCCGGCGATGCGGATGGTGGATACCGATACCCTGTTGAATATGTGAATCAGGTACAAAGGCAGCAATCGTGGAACTTGCCTGATCCGGTTGATCCCGCGCCCGTTGACAGAGGCATTGGGGTTTATTTCACACGCATTACTGTTGGTGGAGTGGATTTTGCAATTCTAGAAGATCGAAAATTCAAGACCGGGCCAGATGGGAAGATTCCCAAGATGGGACCCCGCCCTGATCATATCAATGATCCCAAGTATGATCCTAAAACGATCGACCTTCCGAACCTTCAATTGCTGGGTGCCAGGCAGGAAAAGTTTTTGCAAAACTGGGGTCAGGATTGGACGGGCGCACAGATGAAGTGCGTTCTTTCTCAGACTGCTTTTTGTGGTGCGGTGCATATGCATGGTGGGCGAGACAGCAGATTGCTCGCAGATTTGGATTGTAATGGTTGGCCCCAAACCCCGCGCAATAAGGCTTTGGAGCTTATTCGCAAGGCATGGGCCGTGCATCTGTGTGGTGATCAGCATCTTGCTGTAACGGTCAAGCATGGTATAAAAGAGTTTGGAGATGGCCCATATAGTTTTACTGGCCCTGCTCTGGTGAATACGATTTATGGGCGTTGGTGGCATCCCCTTGATGAGAAAGCAGGCCCCAACCCTGTTAAAGGGAGCCCGCTGCCATGGACGGGGGATTTTCTGGATGGCTTGGGCAATAAGATTTCAATGATGGCTTACGCAAACCCGGAAGATATGACGGATGAAAAAAAACGCTCGGATGGATATGGTATTGCTAGGTTTAACAAGAAGAGTCGCACCATCACTTTTGAATGCTGGCCTCGTTTTAGTGATGTAAGAATGGGGGACAAGGCACAGTTCCCAGGTTGGCCCATCAAGGTTGCAATGGATGCAAACGATGGCAGAAAAATTGTGGGCTATCTTCCGGAGATAGTTTTTGAAGAGGGTGTGAATGGTGTGGTTCAGGTGGTGGAGGAAAAAACCGTAGAGGTTCTTTACACGGTGCGCACTCAAGGTGGGAAATTCTCTCCAAGGGTTTATGCCGAAGGAAAGTACACTGTGAAAGTTGGTAAGGATAAACCTGATGCTCAAACCCTGAAGGGATTGGAACCCATGCCTGGTAGTAATTCTGTCCAGAAAAAGATTAAAATAACACTTTAAGGACTCATTGAATGACTCATGGCATTGCAAGGGGAGAAGATATTGCCTTAGCCAACCTTCCGGAGATCATTCGAAATGCCGCTGACAAAGCGATTCTTAATGCTATCATGCCCATTATGATTACCCTGCCCATTATCTTCGAGTAAGTATCCTATTCAAGAAACCTTTTTGGCGCAGCGAGATCTCGGGTTCATACTTTATAATCGATGCTTTTGGTGGATGTTGTGTCTACGATGAATCATCGCGAGAAACCGAAGGCGAGTATGGGTCGCTCGGTTGGCTTATTGCAGGGGAGCAAGCTTTAACCCTATGCAACCTAAATGATTCCCAGCTCACTGAACTTGTTTTGGAAAATCTGCCCGCCTGCCTGCAGCATAGTCGATCCTTGGTGTTAGAATCTCAGGTGCATCGCTATGCGGGTGCAGGAGGGCCGTATGGACCGAAAGTCTGGCGAAGTCACTTCGGGGTCAGCCTTGGAAAAAGGGCTTGGTAATGAAGCTTTTCAAAACATCCCCACAGATGGAATCAAGGCAATGTTGCTGACAGATTCCAAGAATGAAAAGATTGCTCAAATCCAAGTGCTGCGGGCAGGCAGCAAAAAAGCAAATTGAACTCGTGTCTCAAAGATTCTTATTTGCAGTTACCATAGCCCTATGAGAAGGTAGGTTCTTGGGTCTGGCCTGTTTAAAATTCCAGATGAGATTGAATCATGGATAAGACGTTACCAATTGCTTTTGTGTTTTTATTGATCCCGCTTGCAGCGTTTGCACTTGAGTACCCGTGGAAAACTGCGGAGCCTCAAAAGACCGGTTGGCCCCTGACCGAGGAAGAGCGCAAGTTCGTTTTGAAACCTGAGCATGAAAGACGCCCAGGATCTGAATCTAAGAAACATCTTCCTCCGATGTGGCCTGTCTGCCCATCTGCAGGCAACTTTGGTGGGTCAAGCTGGATTGATATACATACTAAACTCATTGATCATGTGCGTGCCAACAAAGGCCCTGTTGATATCCTGCTTCTTGGAGATAGTATCACTCAGCAATGGGGCGGGCCTCTTGAAAACAAACCTTTGAATGCAGCGTGGCAGAAACAGTTTGGGAAATATAAAACGATCAATCTTGGGATAGGTGGTGAGAAATCGCAGAATTTGTTGTGGAGGCTTGATCACGGTGGTGTTGAAGGGATTGATCCTAAGGTTGTTATCGTTCTTATTGGAAACAACAATATGTTTTTTGTAGGTGAAACAGGTGTGGAAGCAGCAGCAAAAGGCGTTCAGATGTGTGTTGCCAACGTCCGTGAGAAATTTCCGAGGGCTGATGTGATTGCTGTGAAAATATTCCCTGCTCATGCGCCTGGCAATGCCTTCTACGAGAACATCAAGAAAACTAATGCTGCCCTAGATACTCTTAAATTAGATAGCGATCCGAAAGTGCAGGTGCTTGATATCAGTGCTGAAATGCTTGAAGCTGATGGTTCGCTTAAGAAGAGTTTGTTCACAGCCGACAACATTCATCTTTCTCAGGAGGATGGGTATGGGTTCTTTGCTGGCAAGTTAAAACCATTGGTCGAAAAGATTCTTGGGGGCCAAAGGCCTTGATGATAATGTGACGTTTGCAAGTTGTTTTAAATTTATTGATAGTTAGCTTTAAAAGAATGAGGAGTGATCTTGTTATGAAATACCTTTCCCTTTTATTTTCTGTTCTTGTTTTGGCACCTTTGTGCGCCCAGACGCCTGCAGAAAAACCAGCACACCTTTTTATTCTTTCCGGGCAATCGAACATGGCGGGGATGGATCCTAAACTTGGGTTGGAACCCGAAGGTGCTTTACTCTTTCCCAATGCCAATGTCGCCTATATCAAGGTGGCTGCTGGTGGTCAACCTATTCGCTATTGGGTTGCGGAGTGGGATGAAATTGCCAAGAAACATGGTGTTGATGTTGAGAAGGTTCGTGCCACGGATAAAAACAAAGGAACAGTTTATTATAAGCCGATATTGAATCAGTTTGAGATGCTCTTGAAAAAGTATCCCAATCCCGCATCGGTCACTTTCTGTTGGATGCAGGGCGAGAGTGATGCCAAGAAGAATCTTCAGGAGCCTTATAACGAAGCCTTAAAGCAACTGATCACTAATCTGAGGCGCGATCTTAAGCAACCCGAGATGAAGTTTGTTATTGGAAGAATCAGTGATCATAAAAAAGCCAGTGATGCTCCGTGGGAAGCGGTGCGTCAGGGGCAGGTGAACCTTGCAAAGAGTGATCCCCTTGGCGCTTGGGTGGATTGCGATGATCTTAATAACAAAGTAAAAAATAATGTTACTACGGATGACCTTCATTACACCAAAGAAGGTTACGAACTTCTGGGCCGTCGATATGTTCGTCAGGCCAAGTTGCTAATTGAAGGAAAAAAGCCTGCAGAGAATGGGCGGCCTTGATCGGTCTTTGAAAAACTTTCTTGCTAGTATACCTCGTATCTTTGATAATGTGACCATGTTGTTTATGTGGGATTTTATTTAGGAACCTAATCATGCCAGTTATTAAAAAGTTGTTGGTTATTGTTGCACTCATGGGCTTTCTGCCCTTGTTTGCTCGCTCTGAGGAAAACGCTCTTTCTGATTCAGAAAAAAAAGCAGGTTGGAAATCCCTCTTTGATGGGAAGACAACCAAAGGTTGGCGCAACTACAAGAAACAAGAAATCAGCAATGGTTGGCAGGTTAAAGATGGTGCATTAACTCGTGCGGATAAAGGTGCGGGCGATATTATCACTACCGAAAAATATGAAGAGTTTGAACTTTCGCTGGAATATAAGATTTCCAAGGGTGGAAATAGTGGCATCATGTTTCATGTGATTGAACAAGCTGGGCCACCTTGGCATTCAGGCCCAGAAATCCAGATTCAAGATAATGTTGATGGGCATGACCCACAGAAAGCAGGCTGGCTTTACCAGCTTTATCAGCCAGCAAACGATCCTAAAACTAATAAAACCATCGATGCTACCAAACCTGTAGGGCAATGGAATCATGTCAACTTGATCATTGCCAAGGATAAATGCGAATTGAACATGAATGGTATTCGATATTGGACTTGCAAGCTTGGCAGCCCTGATTGGAACGAAAAACTTGCTAAGAGTAAGTTTGCGAAGTTAGAGATGTTTGCCAAAGCGGGTCAGGGTTTTATCTGCCTTCAGGATCATGGCGATATGGTTTCATATCGCAATATTAAGATTCGAACTTTGAATAGCGCTGCTCCGATTGTGGATCCTGTTGATGGGAAGAAAAATGTTTCATTGGCTCCTGGTTTTCCCAATGTAAAGTGGTTGGGTTGGGAAGAAGTTGATGAAAAGGGTAAAGTTCAGCCTTTAAGGCCGATTATTATTACCAATCCTGGGGATGGTACGAATCGGATTGTTGTTGCTATGCAGCAGGGGCAGATTCATATCATTCCGAATAATTCTAAGGCGGAGAAGTCCAAGATCTTTCTGGATATAAGTTCCAAGGCCCGTTATATCGATAAAGAAAATGAAGAGGGGCTTTTGGGTCTTGCGTTCCATCCTGATTATAAAAAGAATGGCGAATTCTTTGCCTATTACACAGTGAAACATACGCCGCATTTGTGTGTGATTTCTCGATTCAGGGTTTCCAAGGATAATCCTGATCAAGCTGATTCTGCATATGAAGAAGTGCTGCTTGAAATCCAACATCCATTTTGGAATCACAAGGGTGGCACGCTTGCGTTTGGCCCAGATGGGTGCCTTTACTGTGCGATTGGGGATGGTGGCGATGGTAATGATCCCTACAACAACGGTCAAAATCTAGGTACTCTTTTAGGCAAAATCATTCGTATCGATGTTAATAAAAAAGATACGGGTATGAAGTATTCGATTCCTAAGGATAATCCTTTTGTGGGCCAGAAAGCTGCACCAGAGATTTTTGCCTATGGACTTCGCAATGTATGGCGCATGGCTTTTGACAAATCCACAGGCAACCTTTGGGCTGCAGATGTTGGTCAGAATCTGTGGGAAGAAATCAACATTATAAAGAAGGGTGGAAATTATGGTTGGGCTATTCGTGAAGGTGCCCACCCCTTTGGGAATTATGAATCTAAATCGGCCCAACCTCTGATCGACCCTATTTACGAATACGATCATCGGGTGGGCAAGTCTATCACCGGTGGTTTTGTTTATCGGGGTAAAAAGATTCCCGAGCTTCAAGGGCACTACCTTTATGCTGATTATATTTCGGGCAAGGTTTATGCCTTGAATTATGATAATAAAACCAACAAGGTATTGGGTAATTACTCTATTCCAAGCCCGATGTTTCCCATTATTACCTTTGGTGAAGATGAGGATGGCGAAGCATATTTCGCAGTGGTTACCGGCAACGGTAAAGGTATCTACAAGCTATTACCAGGCGAAGCCGCAACTCCAAAAGTTTCTGGCACTAATTCGGTTGTAGAACCTTCCACTGATTTTAATGGGAAGCAAGAACGCTTTGGCAAACTTAAATATATGTTAAGCAGGCTTAAGAAGTAAGCAGGCCGATACTTTCGGATTTTTAAATATGAACTCGATTAAAGTTGCAGTTGTGGGAACCGGTTTCATGGGGTGGGTTCATATCGAGGCCCTTCGAAGGCTAGGCATCGGCATCTCTGGTGTGCTTGGTTCGAACCCCGAAAAAACCAAAGCCTTTGCCCTAAAAACCGGTATCACAAAAGCCTATGCTTCTTATGAAGAAGTGCTTGCAGATTCCAATGCTGGTTCTGTTCATCTGGGTGTTCCCAATAAGTTTCATTTTCTGATGGCGAAGCAGGCATTGGAAGCTGGAAAGCATGTACTTTGCGAAAAACCTCTCGCAATGAACACAGCAGAATCTGCTGCTTTGGTTGCGATAGCTGCGAAGTATCCTAAACAAGCAGCGGGGGTTAATTACAACATCCGCTATTATCCCCTTTGCATCGAGGCTAAAGATCGTGTTCGCAAAAAAGAGCTAGGCGATATCTTTCATATCACAGGAAGTTATTCTCAGGATTGGCTCCTTCACGATACGGATTACAACTGGCGCGTGCTTGATTCTGAAGGTGGGGAACTTCGTGCGGTTTCAGATATTGGTACCCATTGGCTCGATCTGATTTATTTCATTACTGGGCTTGAGGTGGAATCGGTTTGTGCAGATTTGCAAACCGTTCATCCCGTTCGTAAACGGCCCAAGGGCGAGATCGCAACCTTTCAGGGTAAGGGCCAGGCTTTTGTTGATACGGAGAATATTCCTATCACCACGGATGATTATGGATCCATTCTTTTGCGTTTCAAGGGTGGGAAGAAGGGTTTGCTTTGGGTTTCGCAAGTTAGTGCTGGGCATAAGAACTGCCTGAGATTTGAAATTGCAGGTTCAAAACAAGCAGTCAATTGGAATAGCGAAAAGCCCAACGAAATCATATTCGGAAATCGTGATAGGGCGAATGAGATTTTGCTTCGTGATCCTTCGTTGCTTGGAAATGAAGCGAGAAAGTTTGCAGACTATCCGGGCGGGCATGACGAAGGTTATGATGACTCCTTCAAGATGTGCTTCAGGGGTTTTTATGATGCAATTGCATCTGGAAAAACAGGCCCTGATGCGCAATACCCCACCTTTGCAGATGGGCATCGTGAAATCGTTTTGTGTGAAGCAATCCTTCAAAGTCATCGTGAACAATGCTGGATTAAAGTGAAAGAGTAAACCAATGCAACTAGGATTTGTCAGCGCAATCGTCCCGGAGTTATCTTTGGAGCAAGTCTTTAAGCTCGCTAGCGAAGAAGGTTATGATTGTGTGGAATTAATGTGCTGGCCTGTGAGCAAGGCGGAACGCCGTTATGCTGGGATTACGCATGTTGATGTGACTGACTTTGATAAGAACAAAGCGATTGAGGTTAATGCTCTTGCTTCGCAGTATAAGGTGAAGATTAGTGGTTTGGGTTATTATCCCAATCCGCTATCACCTGATGAGGCAGAGGCAAATACCGCCTGTACTCACATTAAAAAAGTAATCGAGGCAACTGCGCTTTTAGGCATCAACCAGATGAATACTTTTGTGGGAAGAGATTACACAAAAACAATTGATGAAAACTGGCCTCGTTTTCTTGCGACTTGGAGGCCTTTGGTTGAGTTTGCGGAATCATTGGGAGTACGCATTGGTATTGAAAACTGCCCGATGTCGTTTGGTCGGGATGAATGGCCTGGGGGTAAGAACCTTGCGATTTCCCCTGCGATATGGCGTAGGATGTTTGCTGATATTCCGAATTCGAACTTTGGTTTAAACTTTGATCCTTCGCATTTTCCTTGGCAGATGATGGACTATCTCAAGCCGCTCAATGAATTCTCCAAGCGTATTTTTCATGTGCATGCAAAGGATGTGCGGGTTGATAGAGATCGCATTGATGAGGTGGGGATTCTTGCATACCCGAAGGAATATCATGTGCCCAAACTGCCCGGGATGGGCGAAGTGAACTGGGGAAAATTTTTCTCGGTGCTGGGCGACACGGGCTATGATGGCCCTGTTTGTGTTGAAGTGGAAGACAGGGCTTATGAAGGTTCTTTGGAATCACGCAGAGCTGCGCTTACGCAAAGCCATACCTTCTTGCGTAACTACATTCCAAGGCGCAAAGTTTAATGCCCGCGAATCAAATACTTGCTGGGATTGATCTTGGTGGTACCAATATTACTGCGGGGCTGGGTGATCTCTCTGGCAATATTTTGCTGCAGCGTAGCATTCCTACACTTTCAGAAAATGGGCCTGATGATGTTCTTTGCAGAATGGCTTCCCTTGTAAAAAATCTGGCGGATGAAGTTGGTTATAAGCCTACCGCTCTTGGCATTGGTATTCCCGGCTTGGTTGATCCTATACTTGGCAAAACTCTGTTTTTACCAAACATGCATACTCAATGGCGGGGCGTTTGCGTTCGTGAAATACTTGAAAATTCATTGGGGTATTCGGTTCGTATTTTGAATGATGTTCGTACTGCAACATTAGGTGAGATGAAATTCGGGCTGGGGAAAAATGTTTCTAACATGGTTTTCTTTTCTCTGGGAACTGGCATAGGTGGCGGAATAGTTATTGGCGGGAAACTTCTTCTTGGTCCCTTGGGTTCTGCAGGGGAAATAGGCCATCAAACCATTCTTCCCAATGGGCCTTTTTGCGGGTGTGGGAACCAAGGTTGCTTAGAAGCGCTATGTAGTGGGCCAGCAATCATTGCAGAGGGCGTTCGGCTTTTTAAAATCGGGCAGGCTCCGAAGTTGGTTGGTATTTGCGCCAATGATATTAGAAATGTTTCGCCGGAAACTATGGTACAGGCTGCGAAGGAAGGTGATGAATCTGTGAGTGCTGGAATATATCATATTGCAACTCTTCTTGGCATTGGTGTTGCCAACATGGTAACTTCGTTGCATCCGGAATTGGTGGTGCTGGGAGGCGGGGTTTCAAAAATGGGAGATTTGCTTCTTGCGCCTGTGCGAAGTGTTGTTAAACAGAGGGTGCGGATGTTTCCAGTCGATGATGTTCGGATTGAATTATCATCGGTGGGAGAGGGCGCAGGGTTGTTGGGTGCGATTGCACTTGCGGATTTTAAAAACTTAGGAGCTGGAACTGATGAGCTACACTTATAAAGATATTTCAAAGATGATCGATCATTCTCTTTTGACCCCGACCCTCACGGTTCAGGAATTGGAAGCAGGGATTGCCCTTGCGATTGATTACGATGTTGCAAGCATTTGCATCATGCCTTATTACCAGCGAAGGTGTGCGGATTTACTCAAGGGCACAGGAATCAGGGCAAGTACTACCATTGGGTTTCCACATGGTGCAAACACTACTGCAATAAAAAAGATGGAAGCTGAACGAGCCATCGCTGATGGGTGCGAAGAACTTGATATGGTTGTGAACATAAGCCAGGTGTTGAGCCAACGCTGGGATTATGTGCGCGAGGATATTAAGGTGGTGATCGATGTTGCTCATAAAGCAGGTCAAAAAGTGAAAGTCATTTTTGAAAACAGTTTTTTGAAGGATGAGCATAAGATCAAGCTTTGTGAAATCTGCAGTGAATTGAAGGCGGATTGGGTGAAGACTTCCACGGGGTATGGTTCAGGCGGGGCAACCATCGATGATTTGATTTTGATGCGCAAGCATGCTGCCCCTTCGGTTCAGGTTAAAGCAGCGGGTGGCGTGAGGGACTTTGCAAAAATGTTGGAAGTGCGCGCTTTGGGGGTCAGCAGGGTTGGTGCTAGCAGAACCAGAGAAATGCTGGAAGAGTGCAGAAAAGTAATGGGACTACCCGTTTTGCATGCCGTACCTGGCACAGTTGCAGGCTATTAATCGTAGAGCGACTAAACTAAATTTGCCTAAATTGCTGGGTCGCTGTAATCTTTTTAATCGATATATTCGACACTTTCATTAATTTTTGCTATAGATAATATTATGGGTCTACGCAACTTGAGTAGATGCCGTGCTGCTGTGATCTTAATAAGTCGATTATTAAATGAAACTGCTCACTCTTTTAAGGTTTAAAACGATGTTAAAATTTAATCGCATTAGTTTCTTTTCTGTAATTGGAGTTGCGACATTGTTTACAGGTCTTGCAGGATTTGCAAGAAGTGAAGAGGCGGTGAAAAAAATCACTTTGGCAGAAGCGTTGGAGTTGATGAATGCAAACCATCCAAGAATACATGCAGCGGAAGCGAGTTTGAGGGGTTCGGAAGCGGGAGCACGCGGGGTACAAAACCTTCCTTTTTTCGCCAAGCTTTCGCCAGATATGAAGTACAGGAGACAACAGTCCGAGTTGGGGATAGAGGTTGCGGATGCAGGGTTGAGGCAGGAAATCAGGGACACATCCTATGGGGTGGCCCGGAGTTACTTTTTAGTTATTTATTCGAAGCAGCAACGTGATTTGAGCGAGCAAGTGCTTGATATTTTAAGCAAGAACATCAAAGCGCTTGAATTAAAGATGGTTCTCAAAAAGACGCCTGAAGATGATATCAAACTTCAAAAATTAAAGTTGGGTGTGGTTGAGGCCAAGCATAAGAATGCATTAGCTAATACGGGGTTTGAAAGGGCCAAGGCTTTATTAAGAGAAGAAGTAGGTGGCAGAAATAAAATCGGTCTTATCGAACCCAAGGAAACTGAATTCCCTTCTTATGATCTTTTAGGCCTGCTTACGCCTGAATTTATTGATGAAATGATTGAAAAAACAGTTCTAGTCCGTGATGAGGTTATTAAATCTTCGAAGGCATCTCAAATTCTTGCTTTGGAAGTAAATGCCCAGAGATCTGCTAGGTTTAACCCTAAGTTCAGAACTTTTGCAAGTGGTTCCGATTTGCATTACATTCCGATTGGCGTGCAAGGGCGTGGCGAAAACTTTACTCCTGAAGCCATTACCATTGAAATGCCCTCTTCGCTTGTGGGTAAAAAGTCTGACCGTGTTGCAAGGGCTCAGGCCTTTGCAGATCGTGGTGCTGCTGTCGAGGAAAGCACTAAGAATCTGATCAGGCTTGAAGTGCGCAATGCCTTCGAACTTTTATTGGAAACCCGCACTAATTTTAATGAACTAAAGAAGGTTGAACCGGAGTTGAGAAAAATCATCTCCGAATTGCATGATAACCAATTGAAGTTTTTGAGTGCTGATAATGCAGAATTATTTGAAAAGGCTGGAAAAATGTTGGGGAGTTTTAACCAAACGAAATTCATCACCATGGATAATCTTGCAGATCTCGAGCGTATTACCAGCGGTAATTTCAGTGTTGGGCTTACCTGCCCTGCGACTTTCACCAATGATGGTAAGCGGATTAAATAATCCAGATTATTACTTCATGCCCAAGATAACTCTGCATGCCGATGGCATTGTTCTTCCCATAAGGGCGCAACCCGGTGCAAGAAAAAACAGTATCATTGGCGTGCATGATGGTGCGCTTAAAGTTTCAGTTCAAGCTGCGCCTGAAGATGGTAAGGCCAATGACGCCATCATGGAATTGCTGAAGAAAACATTAGGCATCAAAAGAAATCAGATCGAAATCCTCTCGGGCCAGACCTCTCGGGATAAGAAATTCCTGATCCGGGAATTATTGCTTGAAGAACTTGCACAAAAAATCCGCACATTAATCTAAGAGTTCAGGTGTTACCCTTTGAACTCGTGTGCGGTTTTTACGAAAGTTTCGAAGTTGGCAACGGGGGTGGTGCGATCCACTCCATGGTTGAGATTTAAAATGTGACGGGTCCCGCCACCTTTTCGCAGGCATTCTTCCACTGCAATTTTCACCTCTGCGGGTGTACCTGTGCGCAGGATATTTTCATCCACATTGCCCTGAAAAACGAGGTGGGGATATTTATCCCGTGCTTCTTTAAGATCGTTGCGCTTACCCAAGCTGATTATATCTGCGCCTGTTTCAACTTGTTTATGAAGGTAGGGGCATTCCTTGACAAAAAGAATCCTTGGCGCACCGGTGGCACCTGCAAGAATTCTGCGATGAAAAGGCTGGGCCCATAGATCGTATTCCTTTTCGGTCAGCATACCGGCCCAGGAATCAAAAAGTTGATACGCACAAGCTCCGTGAGCAATCATGGTTTTTAAAAAACCAATGGTTGCGGAGGTAAGCCTTTCAAGAAGTTCATGCCAAATGATGGGTTGTTCTTGGATAAATTTTCGTGTTGCATTGATATCTTTGCCCGTGCCTATGCAATAGGTTGCCACGGTGAAGGGTGCGCCTGCGAAGGCTAGGATTGGCATGGGTTTATCCAAGGTTTCTTGGACTTGGGTTAGCATGCGGGTTACATGGGAATAGGTTTCGGGTTGTGGATAGGGATTTAGTTTTAAAACTGCTTCGAGGGTGCGAACGGGGGAAGCGGGAACCGGGCCGATATTGGGTTGCAATGAAAAAGGCAGTCCCATGGAAACAGGCAGGGTTGTGATATCATAAAAAAGAATCACTGCATCAACTCCAAACCTTACCGGAAGGATTGATGCTTTTGCTGCGAGTTCTACATTTTCAGAAAAATCGTAGAATCCAAGTCCTGATCGGATTTTATGAAACTCAGGATCCCAGCGCCCGGCTTGTCGCATTGCCCAAACAGGGACTCTTTCGATTGTTTCGCCGCGTGCAGCGCGAACCAATAAATGATCTTTATTTTTCAATTCTGTAACAGCCATGCGACTACTCCCGACCTCAGGTAAGAACCTAAGATTATTTTATTAGGTTGGAGTCGATTTGGTTCCCCAATAAAGGGTTGCGATGCCAAAAGTGAAGGGTTTCCAAGTTACATGGAGTAATCCTTGATCGCGCATTTTTTGGGCAAATTGCTCGCCATCTGGGAATTGCAGCACACTATTTCGTAAATAGTGGTAGGCATCATCCTTACTTTTGGAAAAAAGCTGGCCTAGAAGGGGAAGCATGCGCTGGAAGTAAAAAAGGTAGAGGTTGCCCAAGAACCAGCCTTTGGGGCGTGAAAATTCAAGGATTGCAACTCGTCCACCTGGTTTTGTTACCCGTATCATTTCCAAAATTCCTGCGTCCGTATCTGAGACATTTCTAATGCCAAAGGCTACGGTTGTCAGCTGGAAGTGATTCTCCGAAAAAGGCAGGCAGAGTGTGTCTGCTTCGAGAAAGAATATTCCCGATCCCCTCTTTTGGTTCTTTTTGTAAGCAGATTCAAGCATGGGAAGGCAGAAGTCGCTGCCTACGATTTTGATTTTTCCTTTGGAAGCGGCGTGATAAGCCAATGCGAGGTCGCCTGTACCCGTACAAACATCGAGAATTGGATCGTTTCCCTCTGGGGGAACCAGTTTTGTCATGCGATTGCGCCAGTAGCGATCGATGTTGAGGCTAAGAAAATGATTCAGGAAATCGTACCAAGGCGCAATGCCTGAAAACATTGCACGAATACGCTTGCCATCTTTGTTGAGTTCCGTCGTCATTAAAAATTTCCCTCTCTGTACAGGTAGAAGACCGTAAAAAGGGGATGAGTGCCAACAAAAAAAGAAGAGGAGCGGTTGGGCTCCCCTTCTTTCAGTTGCACTTTAAAGATTAATTTATCGTGCTTTGAAAAAGATTAATTAAGCAGCTTTCTTAGGTTCTACTGCTTTCTTTTCTTCTTTCTTAGGTTCTGCCATTGGTACAGCAGATCCACCTGTGCAACCGCTGCAGCTCTTGGAGCTACGGTTGAACAACTTGTGTCCGCCACCGTTGCAACCATTGCAGCTCTTAGGAGCGCGGTCGAACAACTTGTTACCACCACAGCAGCCCTTAGGAGCACGGTCGAACAACTTGTGTCCGCCCTTGCAGCCATTACAGCTGGACTTTTCAACAACTACGGCGCCGCTGCAACCATTGCAGCTCTTGTGTCCGCCAAGTTCAACAACATCAGCACTGCCACTAAGGGCAACCAACAATACAACACTGTACATTTCACATACTCCATGAAAACCAGGAACCTTTTAACCCCTTCTACCGATTCAGAACAAACCCACAGCGGGCCTGCCAAAAGACTGAACTCACGCTCCTCCCCATTCCATCAAGTGACCAAACAACCTACCCGGATAAACTTTCCTGCTGTTGAGTTTCAACACAGGCCTGCCGGATAAGGCAACCGATGTCTCCTTACATCGTCTCCTTATCGGAGATTGGGCGGAGGAGGGGTTATTTAGATAACATAGTAAAGTCGGGACGATCATTGGTCAAGAATTAAATAGGCAATTTGGCGTAACTTTTCCGGGCAGCTTTTTTAAACCCCTGCGTAGCCCGAATAACCCGAATAATCCTCATGTTTTATCGTTTGCACGCCCTGTTTACTACGGTAAACTGCATCAACCTCCGCTTATTTTTCTCTTGGTTTAAAGGATTTTTTTATGCTCCTACCCTTTTTTGCCCTCCTTTTACTTGCTGCAGAGCCTTTGGATGCCGATTTCGTACTTAAGGGCGGCCAAATCCTTGATGGAACAGGAAAAATGGCCATTTTGGGTGATATTGCAGTCAAAGGTGAGCGTATTGTTGCGATTGGCTCCTTTTCTGTCCCATCAGGTACAAAAATTTTCGATGTTTCAAAGTTTATAATTGCGCCCGGGTTTATCGATTTACATACCCACAGTGATTACCCGCTTCAAAAAGTGCCTACCAATGCTAATCTAAACTACCTTTTTCAGGGGGTTACCACTGCAGTTACGGGCAATTGTGGTTCTGGGCCTGTTGATACCGAGGCTTATTACAAAGCTCTTTCAAAAGTAAAAGTTGGCAGTAATGTTGCTCATCAAATTCCCCATAACGATGTTCGAAGAGCCGTTATGGGAAACGTAAACCGTGCGCCTTCCGAAGTTGAATTGAAAAAAATGTCGGATCTTGCAACCAAGTCGATGAAAGATGGTGCCTGGGGCCTTTCTACTGGATTGATTTACAACCCGGGTACTTATGCAAAGACTCCTGAATTAATAACGCTGGCAAAAGTTGCTTCTTCCCATGGGGGTTTTTATGCGAGCCATATTCGCGATGAGGGGTCTGAAGTTCTTCCTGCAATAAATGAGGCATTAACTATCGGAAAAGAAGCTAATATGCCTGTGCATATTTCGCATATCAAGGTTTCGGGCAGATCCGTATGGGGCAAATCAGGCGATGTGCTTGCGCTGTTAATGCAGGCAAGAAAGGACGGCATCAAAGTTACAGCAGATCAATACCCCTACATTGCAAGCAGCACCTCGCTTACTGCAACGGTGGTGCCTTCGCGTTTTCGTGAGGGCGAGCGAGCCGAACTGGTGAAAAGATTTGAAGACCCAGAGCTTGGGGTGTCACTTAGAAAAGCGATTTCAAATTCTTTGGAGTCGAAGAATGGGGGCGCAGACTTGCGGATTGCCTACTATGCACCAAAGCCTGGATATGCAGGTAAAAACATCGCAGAGTTGGCAAAAATGACAGGCAAATCTCCGCTTGATATTGTAGTTGAAATCGAGAAAAACGGAGGCGCTCAGATTGTGCACTTTGGCATGAGTGAGGAAGATATGCGCCTGTTCATGACGCAGGATTTTGTTGCCACCGCTAGCGATGGTGGTGCAAAGGTTCCTGACACTTCTTCCGTGCCTCATCCTCGTAATTATGGAACCTTCCCCCGCAAGATTGGTTTTTATTCCATTCAAGAAAAGCTTATTCCACTCGAAAGTGCAATTCGCTCTGCGAGTGGGTTGCCTGCAGATATCATGGGCCTTAAGGATCGTGGTTACTTGAAGATTGGGTATTTTGCAGACATTGTAGTATTTAATCCTGATACTTTTCGCGATAAAGCCACCTATGATAAGCCCCATCAGTATGCCACCGGTATAAGCCATGTTCTTGTTAATGGCACCTTTGCAATTATGGATGGAAAGGCCACTGGAAAGCTGGCAGGTAAAGCTCTTAAGAAAACTGAACAGCCCAGATAAGTTTGAGAAATGCTGGCTTCGGTTACTTCCAATACAGATTTGATTGCTGTAAGATAATAAACATGCGAAGACTTTACTTGGCAATACCATTGATTGTTTCACTAACACTTCTTTCGGGATGTGGCGGCGTGGGTATTCGCAAGGGCGATGTTTTAGAATTAAAGCCCGCAGCGTTGAAATCGTGGGTGGAAGGCGTGGCGCATGATGTGTTGCTTCGGGTGAATTTAAAACGCAATTCTGTAGATCGCTGGCTGATGATGCAAGAAGGCGAATCTTTGCCCGAGATAACAATCCTGACAAGGTTTCAAGATGCAGATGGATTATTGAGCGAGCCTTTGGCACAACCATTCTCGAAGGATTGCTGAGCGGGTTCACAAGATCCCTTTCTGGCCTCGGTCGAGACCAGCAAAGTGCCTGAAGGAACGCAAAAAGTTTTTATTGAGGTTTTTTTCTCCAAACTTCCTGAAGGGGTTCATTCTGAACCTGTTAAACTGGAGTTTGATGTAATTAAACCAATGCCAGAATCTCTTGTCACGTCTCCCTGATAAAATGATTGAGTTAGTGTTGATTCATTGTGCTCATTAAACACAGGAAAAATCGTTATGCATTCGATTACAACACTTTGTTTATTCTCCCTTGTTATAGTGCAGGCCAACCCGCTTGAAGTCTCGATAAAGAATCTAGAGGGCAAGGCTGCAAAGTTGGCAGATCACGCAGGCAGCAAGGCGACGGTCGTTGTTTTCATGCAATTTGAATGCCCGATTAGTTCAGAATACAGCACAGAACTAGCCCGACTCGCAACCCTCTATGGTTCCAAGGGTGTTAATTTTATTGGGGTGATTCCCAATGCGGATGAAGACGCAGTGTTAAAGAAAGATGCTAGCGAGTATAAAATTGGGTTTCCAGTTCTTCATGATGCCAAGCTGATATTGGTGGATGCTTTAGGTGCAAAGATTACGCCCGAGGTTTTTCTTTTGGATTCAAAAGGGGCTGTCGTTTACTCGGGAAGAGTGGATGATTCTTGGACAGAACGCTTGCGCAGGAATGTTGCGCCCAAGAAAAAAGATCTTATCGATGCGATTGAATCTTATCTTGCGAACAAAGCACCTGAGATAAAAAAAACCGATGCGGTGGGTTGCCCTATTAGCAGGCCATTGCCCAAAGTTTCAGAGGGCAAAGTAACTTATCATCGTGATATCGCCCCGATTATTCAGGAAAAATGTCAAGCATGCCATCGTCCGGGAGAAGTCGCACCCTTTTCGTTGACTAGCTTTAATGATGCGGTGCGCTGGAAAGATCTTCTTGTGGAAGTGGTAGAGAAAAAACAGATGCCACCTTGGTTGCCTAGTGGCGGGTTGCACTATCGGGGTGAACGCAGAATGAGCGATGCAGAAACTTCACTGCTGCGCAACTGGGTGAAGGGAGGATGTGCAGAAGGCGATTTTGCTAATGCACCATTGCCCAAGCGGTTTACCGAGGGTTGGCAATTAGGAGAGCCCGATTTAATTTTGGAACCTTCTGAAGATATGGTGTTGGCAGGTACAGGCAAAGATCTTTTCCGCTGTATGGTTTTACCTACTAATCTCACCGAAGACAAAATTGTGGTGGCTTATGAATTTAGGCCAGGCAATCGCAGGGTGGTTCATCATACCCTTCATTATTTGGATAAATCGGGTAAAGGCAGAGATTTACAAAGCAGTTGGAAGGAAAAGAATGGTGTGGGAGAAACCAAGGGTGATCATGGCCCGGGTTATACTTCTGCAATGGGTGTTGGGTTTCCTCCTTCGGGGGAAATGGGTGGCTGGGCGCCCGGCATTTCTCCTAAGTTTCTTCCCGAGGGCATTGGTTACTTCCTTCCTAAGGGATCTGATTTTATTGTTCAGATGCATTACCATCGTACAGGCAAAGAAGAAAAAGATCGCTCTCGCGTTGGGCTTTACTTTGCTAAGAAACCTGCAAAGCGTTATGTGCAGCCTCTTGTGATTCCTGGTCAGTTTCTCGTCATCCCTGCGAACAAGCCCGACTATACCGTTCGCAATACCGTCTGGCTTGCTCAAGAAGTATTATTGCATTCTGTCGATCCTCATATGCACCTTATCGGTAGAAAATTTGTTATGAATGTAACTCAGCCAGGTGAAAAAACTTTTGAAGCTATTCGTATTGATTCGTGGGACTACAACTGGCAGGAGATTTATTTCCTCAAGGAACCAATGAGGCTAAAAGAAGGCACCAAAATTGAGATCGAAGCTGTCTTTGATAATACCAACAACAATCCGCACAACCCTAGCACCCCGCCCAAGTGGGTTAAGTTTGGCGAGCAGACCACCGATGAAATGTGCTTTATGTTCCTGGGGATTACTACGGATGATAATTCGCGTGTTGCAGTTCGAAGGGTGGAAAATGGCCCCATCATCAAAAGGGCTGGGAAGATTGGCCCTGCTAATCAACCTGATTAAAGTTATGGTCAGCCTATAAGCGCGGTTATATTCTAACGGTTTACTTAACTTCATGAGATTTTTTAATGACTATTCGAACTCTTTCTGTTGGCCATAGCCCAGACCCTGATGATGCCTTTATGTTTTATGCCCTTGCGCACAATAAGATTCCCACCGGGAATCTCGCTTTTGCTCATCAGCTTCAAGATATCGAAACCCTCAACCGCAGATGCTTGAATCAGGAGCTCGATATTTCCGCTATCAGCCTTCACGCCTTCGCTTATTTATCTGATAAGTATGCGTTGTTATCTTCGGGTTGCAGTATGGGCGATCGCTATGGCCCGATGGTGGTAGCGAAAAAAGCGTACACCATTGATGAACTTAAAAGCCTGCGTATTGCGGTGCCTGGCACACTAACAACAGCTTTTCTTTCTCTGAGTTTGCTTTTAGGCAGTAAGTTTCAATACGAAATCGTTCCGTTTGATGAAATTCTAAATGCTGTAGAGCAAGGGAAAGTAGATGCGGGCCTTATTATTCACGAAGGCCAGCTGACGTTCCAGAACCAAGGGCTTAAGCTGGTTGTTGATTTGGGCGTTTGGTGGTATGAAAAAACAGGCCTACCTCTTCCTTTGGGTGGAAATGTCGTGCGTAAAGATTTAGGTGCAGACATTATCTCCGAAGCCAGCAGGCTTATTCGTGAAAGTATTCACTATGGGCTTGATCATCGCAAGGAGGCCCTTGCCTATGCCTTGCAGTATGGCAGAGATCTCGATACCGGGTTGGCAGACAAGTTTGTGGGCATGTATGTGAACGATTGGACAGTGGATTATGGTGAAAAAGGCCGTAAAGCGGTTCAGCTGCTCTTAACTGAGGGGCATAAGGCGGGGGTAATTCCGCACCCTGTTATAGTAGAATTTGTTTGATTTGCCTATTTTGTTGCCATTATTCTGCTTGTTTTGTGGCAAAAAGGTTCGTAGTCCGGATATACTACTATGAGAGGCATGATTATTCGGGGAACACTCTCACTTCCCCTTTTATAACGTTTGAAAATCGCTATAGTTAAATGACCTAACGGTTTTATTACCCCTTCAGGAGGGATTTGGATATGAGTGAGCATAAAGGCCAAGGCCATCTTCAATCAGGCGCTGAAATTCTTGTTCAGTGTTTAATCAATCATGGCGTAGATGTTATTTTCGCCTACCCAGGCGGTGCTAGCATGCCCCTTCACCAAGCTCTTACCCGAGTCTCGGATAAGCTTCGTACCATTCTTCCAAGGCATGAACAAGGTGGCGCATTTGCTGCTGAAGGCTATGCTCGAACCACTGGCAAAGTTGGCGTTTGTATGTCCACCAGCGGACCAGGCGCAACTAATTTTGTCACCTCCCTAGCTGATGCCAAAATGGATTCCTGCCCCATCATGTGCATCACTGGCCAAGTGAGCACGCCAGTTATTGGCACCGATGCGTTCCAAGAAACCCCGATCGTTGAAGTTTGCAGGGCTGTTACCAAGCATCATTATCTGATCTTGCGAACCGAAGATATTACCCGGGTTATGAAAGAAGCTTTTTACATTGCTACTTCAGGTCGCCCTGGCCCCATCATTGTTGATGTGCCCAAAGATGTGCAGATGCGCAAAATTGTTGCAGACTACGATCCACCTATGAACTTGGCGGGTTATGCACCTGATCGCAGAGCCACTCGTGAAGAACTCGAAAAACTTCTCGAAATGCTTCGTGCCAGTAAAAAACCCATCATCTACGCAGGCGGTGGGATTATCAGTAGCAATGCAGCACAACACCTTAAAGCCTTTGCTGAGAAAACTGGCATTCCTGTTGCCATGACTCTCCTCGGCCTTGGTGGCTTCCCTGCTGAGCATTTCCTTAGCCTTGACATGCTAGGCATGCATGGCACCGTTTACAGCAATTATGCCATTAACGAAGCCGATCTTCTTCTCGCCTTTGGCGTTCGCTTTGATGACCGTGTTACGGGCAAAGTAAGTGAATTCGCCAAGCATGGTAAAATTGTTCATTTGGACATCGATCCCTCTGAACTTAATAAAATCAAGAAGGCCGATTTGCCAATTCATGGCGACATCTGTCTGGCGTTGCAAGATCTTGTTCGCATGATCGATGCCCGCCCTAAGGGTTCTCCATCGCTTACTGCAGGCCATCAAGAATGGATCAAGCAGGTTGAACACTGGCGTGCAACCGAGCCACTCCGTTGCGAAGCTCGCGAAGATGCGATCATTCCTCAGATAGCAATCAAGCGCATGTGGGAACTTCTTAAAGAACGCAACATGCTTGATGATACTATTGTTACCACGGGTGTTGGCCAGCATCAGATGTTTGCTGCCCAGTTCTTTAAGTTTAATTCTCCTCGAACCTGGATTACCAGTGGTGGTCTTGGATCTATGGGCTTTGGTTTGCCTTCTGCCATGGGTGCGCAGGCTGCCAATCCTCTTAAGACCGTTATCGATGTCGATGGCGATGGTAGCTTCCTAATGAATGTTCAGGAACTTGCAACTTGCTTCACCGAAAAGCTTCCTGTCAAAGTGCTGCTGCTCAACAATCAACACCTTGGCATGGTGGTTCAGTGGGAAGATCGCTTCTTCGAAAGTAATCGTGGCCATACTTATTTGGGTGCTGGGTTTGATCAGCCCCCCTACCCTGACTTTGTAACCATTGCCAAGGGTTTTCGAGTAGCTACTAGGCGCATCACCGATCCAAAAGATCTTGATGAAGCCCTTATCGAAATGATTGAATCGAAAGGCCCTTACCTCCTTGATGTGATGACTCCTCATCAGGAACATGTATTGCCTATGATTCCTTCCGGCATGACCGTTAAGGATATCATCAAGGTGTAATGTGTGTTTGTCGGTAACGATCAACGAAAGCCTGAGGGGTAAACTCCTTCAGGCTTTTTTGTTTTATCATTCCTCACTATTTAGACTTCAAACCACATAAAGGCTTCAGTTTGGGTTTGTGGTTTGCAGAAGTTTAGTTATAATCATAGATCGTATCATCCCTGCAATCGCTTCGATTTGCTTCGGGATACGATATACAGTTTGCTAATTCATCCCTTGTGTTTCCGTAGCTACCAACATGATTAACCGCTTTATAATCTTAATACTAATGTGTTTGCTCCTTACTTCGGGGAGTGCATCAGCTCAATCCTCTTTCGAGAAAGAGGTTCAGCCCTATCTTAAAACACATTGCATCCGTTGCCATAACGCAGAGAAGCAAGAGGGGGATTTTCGGATTGACCGTTTATCACCCGAAGTAGGAATGAAAGACGCCTCACATTGGGCCGAAATTATTGAGCGTATCAGTTCGGGCGAGATGCCGCCCAAAGAGGTTAAGAAGCGCCCAACGGCAGACGAAAGCGCAAAGGTTATTCAGTGGCTTTCAGCACGCATTAAAGAGGGCGAAGCTGCTCGCTTGGCTAAACGGGCTCGCGTTTCTTATCACCGCCTAACGCGTGAAGAATATGTCAACTCGGTTCGAGATCTCATTGGCGTTGAGTATGATGCAGCCGATCCAGGCGGTTTACTTGAAGACCCCGAATGGAATGGATTCGAACGATTAGGTTCGGTCCTCACTCTTTCCCCAACACACATTGAAAAATATATGGCTGCCGCTGAAGCAGTACTTGCTGAAGCGTATCCCGATAAGAAGGTTGAGTATCGCGACTTAAGTATTCGGGCAGCCACCGTAGGGCCCAAGCAGCCTCACTATGAGCGCCTAGAAAAAGCTGGCCTGCTCGATAAGGTCCGATATCCTCTTACCACTGCAGGTGAACTTTTTCGTGCATCAAACCCCTTCCGTGGGTCGCCTGATCGCGCATTTCCCGGAGCTGGTATTTATGAAATCAGCTATACGGTCGTCGGGTTAAAACCAGAAGACCAAAGGCCGCCTCGCATGCAGGTATACGAACACAAGCTCGACCGGATATTGTTTGAGCGGGATATCATAGCCCCTGAAGATAAGCCGACTACCGTAACATTTCGAACCCATCTCGTCCGTCCCCCCGAGATTCATGTGATCAACATTGCTGCGGGGCCACGCCATCCTCGAAACAACGGGGATAGTAGGATTCCGTTTGTAACTACTGCCGATCCACTCGCGCCCTGGCAGATGAAGATTGTTGATCAACAGGGCCTGCCGCGGGTTCCCATTCTTATCCTAGATTCGATTTCTATGCGGGGCCCCATTGTGACCGAGGAAGAGCAACGCAGGCGTGATGACTACATGGCAAAGACTTCCGGAAATATGGATCAAGCTCGTGCTGGACTCGAGGCCATGGCAAAACGAGCGTTTCGACGACCTCTAAAAGAAGGCGAATTACAAACCTACATGAAGATTGTGGAGGGAGAAATCGCTGCAGGGGCAAAGTTTGTTGATGCTACTAAATCAGCGATGACCGCGATCCTCTGCTCTAAGAGCTTTCTCTTTATGGCGGAAGGCGATCAGAGCGCAGAACGGAATACCTTGAACGACTGGGAACTCGCATCGCGATTGTCCTATCTCGTGTGGAGCACCATGCCAGATGATGAACTTCTGAAAGTAGCGCAAGAAGGCAAGTTGCATAATAAGGATGAATTACAAAAACAACTGGCCCGATTGTTGGCCGATCCTAGATCGGAACGCTTTACGAAATCGTTCCCAACGCAATGGTTGCGATTGCGCAAAGTCGGTATGTTTGCGCCCGATAAAAAGATCTATCCCAATTACGATCGCCATCTCGAAAAAAGTATCATCGAAGAACCACTCGCATTTTTTAGTCAGGTGTTAAAGCAGCGTTTAACTCTGCGTGAATTTATCGACTCTGATTGGACGATGGTGAATCCTCGTCTTGCTGAGTTCTATGGCCTGCCATCTGTTTCTACAGATGAATTCCAGCGAGTTTCGCTTAAACCCGAAGATAAACGTGGTGGGCTGCTTACTCAGGCGTCGATTCTTTCGCTTACCTCGGATGGCACGCGGCATCGCCCAGTTCATCGCGGTGTTTGGTTATCGGAATCGATTCTTGGTAAATCACCACCACCACCGCCAGCGAATGTAGACCCTATTCAGCCAAACCCGCTCACTGCTCCAAAAGCAACAATTCGCATGAAGCTTGCTGCCCATGTTCATGATCCTAGGTGTGCTTCATGCCATAGGAACATTGATCCACTGGGTATGGCATTTGATAATTACAATGCCATCGGTGAATGGCGCACCCACGAAAAAGTAGAAGGAACCGGGGATGATCCGCTAGTGAATGCAACAGGCGTATTGCCCGATGGCCGACCCTTTGCCAATGCTAAAGAGTTTAAGCAGTTATTGATGGCAGATCTCGATGCGTTTAACAACACCTTCATCGAAAAGTTGGCAATCTATGGATTGCGCAGAACGATAACATTTGATGATCGAGATAAGTTAAAAGAAATCGCAAGTAAAAGTCGCAATAATAATTACCGTGTCGCAGACATACTCGAGGCGTTTGTGCTCTCGGATCTATTTCAACAACGTTAACCAACAGGAAATGACATGAACATTCTAACTAATAAATGGCTCCTTAGTCGCCGTCATCTCCTGCGTGGTATAGGCGCCAGCATCGCCTTACCAATGTTGGATTGCATGCGTTTGCCTAGCTATGGTGCTTCAGAACTTCCCAAGTCGACGCCACCGAAACGCAGTGTGTTTCTTTATATTCCCAACGGTGTCAATACACTGAGTTGGCAGATCGAAAAGGCAGGCGCCGATTATGAACTTACAACTCCGCTAAAATCTTTGGAGCGTCACCGCAACGAAGTCACCCCCATCAGCGGGCTGCACCATCCATTGGTCATAGGCAAGGCTCACAATTGCGATCAGGTTTGGCTGACAGGTGCGAATGTTCCCAGCCATGGCGGAGCGTTTCGAAATACCGTTTCCGCAGACCAATTGATTGCAGAGGTGCAAGGCGAATCCACCCGCTTCCCATCTCTCGAAATGGCCATTGACGGATTCTCGTTGGCATGGTCCCGCGATGGAATTCAAATTCCATCTGAGCGTAATGTGAAAACGATTTTTGAGCGTATGTTTGGTGAGCAACCTGGCGGAAAGAACGCAGTTCGCCGTCGATTGAATCAGCGGGGCAGTATTCTCGATGCCGTGCTGGGGGATGCCCAAAGCGTGAACAGCAATCTTGGAACGGAAGATCGTAATAAGTTGGATGAGTACCTTACTGCGGTGCGCCAAGTTGAACTGCGAACCAAAAAAGCTGAAACCTGGCTCGATGTGCCACGACCCAAGCTTGATAATTCCGTATCAGGTCGATTCACCCGTCAGATGAATCATGATCAGGTCCGCGAATATCATCGCCTGTTCTATGATTTGATGGTGCTTGCGCTTCGTACCGATACGACTCGCGTGATCACTTGCATGATTGGCAGCGAAGCCAACGGCGGGGCCATTCCAGATATCGGCATCTCGCAAACCCGTCACGGACTTTCGCACCATAATGGCGACCCAGAGCAACTTCGCCGCCTGACTCAAACCGATACGTTCCATGTCGAACAGTTAAGCTACTTTCTTGACCAACTAAAAGCGCATCAAGCAGAGGATGGCAATCTGTTGGATACTACACAGGTGCTATGGGGTAGCGGTATGTCGTATGGCCATAGCCACGGAAATGCGAACCTGCCGACTCTTTATGCAGGGGGCAAAAAACTCGGCGTGAAGCATGGTAAGCACATCGATTTCAACCTGCCGAAGATTGGTAAATATAACGTCGCAGAAGCTAATGAGCATTACAAAATATGCGGCCGCCCTGTGGATGACAAAGCACGATTAAGCAATTTGCTGCTGACCATCTTGCAACGAAGTGGCGTGAAAACAGAAAAGTTCCAAGACAGCACAGGCGTTCTTTCGGAAGTGGTGGCTTAGACCATGCGAAAATTATTCACATTACTAATCACGGCTGTAGTTAGTAGTTCATTGATGACCGCCATGGCGGCAGAACCACAATATCGAACCGATGATGGTACGAATAAAAAATTGCCTTGGTTCAAGCTTGTTAGTGGGCAGTTTCCTCCGGAAGGCTCTGCGCATCGTATCCAAGGTGAACTTATAAAAGTAGATCACCCAGAACGCCAGTTGGTGATTCGTGTTGATCGCAATGATTCGCAAGATCGTGGTGTGTGGGATCTGCCATTGCCATTAGATATGCTGCCTTATGGCTCGATTTATTATCACGGTGCGCCGGCCGCATTGTGCGATATCCCTTTGGGCACTCATCTTCATACTTGGTGCTATATAAAGGGCGAATCGGATGATCGCCGCCCACTTGCGGTGTTCCATGATCGCATTTCACCAGAATCTGCGTTTCGACGTTGCATCCGTGTGGAAGATGATTTCAGCTATCGCATGAGGCAGAAGCAGGTCTGGAAAATTGATAGTGTTAACCTCGAAAAAAAGAAACTTCTCGCCACACTTATGCAAGATGGGAAACCAGTAGGCGAGTCGAAGTCGTTCGATCTTTTCGGTCGCACCCGAGTCTATCAAGAGCGGGGGCTTGGAACGCTCGAATCATTAGCTAAGGATCAGTTGGTGCAGTTCAATCTCACCTGGGTTGGCTTGTATGGGCCAGGCCGAATTACTGAAATCTATCTCGATGATGTTAGCCGAAAATTGGTAACTAATTATCAGATGGATAGTCATCGTCAGCATATTAAGGAACGCGGTTTGCCAGCTTGGGTAGACGCTGTTGATGATAAGAAACAGCTTGTCACCTTTACATTTTTTGATGGTGTTGATCCAACCCTTTTCAACGATTTAACGAAGATCAATCCAGAGCCAATTGGTTGGCCAGCTACCTTATTCGGTAAGGGTGGTGCAAAAGATGATCTTGCGCCAAAAGGTACGATGGCTGTTGCGCGGGAATCACTAATGACCTACGACCCAACAAATGATCGCAAAGGCGGCAACATTCTGAAATTCAATAAAGTGCCTGTGGTTCCGGGATCTAGTGGAATACAAATACAACTCGAATGTGGCATGCTTCTTGATGGCTTTCGCCCAACGAAGATTGTGCGGTATTATCCAGCCAGTTGGCCCTTTATCACCATACCTATGGAAGAATCTGCCTTCGGCCGCGAATGATTGCAATAAATTCTGCACTCATATCTTCTAATCCAACTGCGTTGGGTGAGTCTGTCTTTTGCACTTGCATTAATCAAAACAAGCGACCCATGGAACACAGTCCATGGGCTTTGAAGACATTCATCAACCCTAATCAAATGATGTGTTTTGATTCCGTGTCTCTGCTTCTGTCTTCCTTCCGTATTAATCCGTGGCTAGTCTTCTGCTTTCTTGCCCATCCGTCGCCACTGCTTCCTATTGCTGGCAAGGGGATTAAAATAGATTCTAGGAAAGCATTGCTCTAAAGTTAACTTGCTACCGTTTGACTTTCTCCTTGAGGTGTGAAATGAAAAGAATACTAGGATTAGCCATGGTGTTGGTGTTGGTTTTCCAGGGCTCAATATCTGTTAGGGCACAGGAAGTTAAGCTCGGGAATGTAGCTGGCCTCGCACCGCTCCCCAATATTCTTTTTATCCTGGCTGATGACCTCGGTTATGGCGATGTTAGTTGCTACAATCGCGATTCCAAAGTTCCCACGCCTAATCTCGATCGATTGGCACTCGAAGGAATGCGCTTTACCGATGCGCACTCTCCTTCCACGGTTTGCACCCCTACCCGTTACAGTTTGTTAACTGGACAGATGGCGTTTCGCATTAACTATCGTAATGTGTTTAGTGGCATTGGTGGGCCTTGCCTTATCAAAAACAATCAACTTACTTTGCCGCAAATGCTTCGTGAGCGTGGTTACTCTACAGCCATGACGGGTAAGTGGCACATCGGTTTATCCTTCCTTGACCAAGGCGGTAAGCTAATTACTAAGCCCGATCTCGAAGGCGTCAAGCTTGTTGACTACTCTCGTGCGATTTCAGATGCACCCATTCACCGTGGATTCGATCGCTTCTTCGGCACCGCTTGTTGTCCCACTACCGATTTTCTTTATGCTTTCATTGATGGCGATCGCATTCCCGTTCCACCTACCAAGTTGCTTGATAAAACGAAACTTCCCAAGCATGCTTACTCGGTGGATAATCGTCTAGGAATGGTTGCACCCGATTTCAACCTCGAAGAAGTGGATATGGTATTCTTGAAAAAGAGCCGAGAATTCTTGGAATCCCATGTGTTGCGTTCTCCCAAGAAACCCTTCTTTCTCTTTCACTCAATGCAAGCCATTCACCTGCCTTCTTTCCCCGCGCCCCAATTCAATGGAATCACCAAAGCCGGGCCTCATGGTGATTTTATTCATCAGCTTGATCATATTGTTGGCGAACTTATGAAGACTCTCGAGAAACTAGGCGTGGCAGATAACACCCTGGTTGTCTTTACCAGCGACAACGGGCCTGAAACTACCAGCGTTGTTCGCATGCGCGCTGATTACGGCCACGATGGAGCAAAACCATGGCGTGGCGTAAAGCGTGATCAGTGGGAGGGTGGGCACCGCGTACCTTTCCTCGTCCGTTGGCCTAATAATATTGCTCCTAATTCTTCTTCTTCGCAGACTATTTCACTCACCGACATCATGGCTACATGTGCTGCGCTGACAGGTGCAACGCTTCCAAACAATGCTGCTGAAGATAGTTTCAACATCCTGCCGGTCTTTCTTGGCAAAGCTGGTGGTAAACCGATTCGTGATTTTACCTTGCATCAGACCAACAGCCTTGCACTCGCTATTCGCCAAGGGCCATGGAAATACCTTGACCATCGAGGCTCTGGAGGGAACAGGTATGAGAAAGGCGAACTTGCAGCGTTAGCTTTGCCTGATAATGCGCCAACCGCTTTGGGCCAGCTTTACAATCTGGAGACCGACCCAGGCGAAACGAAAAACCTTTACTTTGAGCAACCGTTGAAAGTGAAAGAATTAAAAGCAAAGCTTGATGAGCTTGTAAAAGCAGGCCGCAGCGCCCCGGTAATGCGTTAAATCTTTTGGGGGTTATAATCAATTGCTTATAAGTTCTATAGCTGTTTGTGGAAAGATTGCAATATTGTATGGCCCTTTTCAAAAAAACAATCATTGTTTTTGGCTTTGCTTCCTGAAGCTTGCGGGGTGGATTAAAATAGACTCCGAGAACGCCTTACCCTAAAGTTAAGAGAATACGGTTTAGCTTTAGCTTAGAGGTGAGAAATGAAAAGAATACTTGGCTTAGTCATGGTGTTGGGTTTGGCGGGTGCATTGTTAGTGATGGCGCAGGAAGGTAAGCTAGGCAGCCCCGTGCAGAAGTTCCAGCAGTTGGAATCACTTTTACCCACGCCCTCTTCCCAGCGACTAGCCACCGGAGCACCCGGCGCAGCCTACTGGCAGAACCGCGCTGACTACGATATCCGCGTTGAACTCGATGACGATAAGCGCACCCTTACCGCCGATGCCAAAGTTACCTACCATAACGCCTCACCCGATACGCTCGACTACCTTTGGGTCCAGCTTGATCAAAACTATTTATCCCGTAATGCTGATTCGCGGTTGGTTCCCAACGCTAAGCGCGGCGTCGATCTAAAAAAGTTTAGCTACACCGCACTCGACCGCCTTCTAGCTTACGAAACTTATGACGGCGAACTGAAGGTAACTAAATTAACCGATGCCGAAGGCCGCGGTATCCCTCATACGATCGTTAAGACGATGATGCGTCTCGATCTTCCCAAGCCGCTTAAGCCTGGTGCAGACTTTGTCTTTAAGATCGCTTGGAACTATCCCATCAACGATGCCAAACGCATCATGGCCCGAACCGGATACGAGTTCTTCAAGGAGGATGGCAACTCTATTTACACTATCGCACAGTGGTTCCCTCGCATGGCGGCCTACACCGATTACGCTGGCTGGATCAACAAGCAATTTCTCGGCACCGGCGAGTTCACCCTCGAGTTCGGCGATTACAAGGTAGCGTTGACCGTGCCCGATGATCATATCGTGGCTGCAACGGGTTCTCTTAAAAATGAGGAAGAGGTACTTAATGCGACTCAGCGTGAACGACTTCTAAAAGCACAGAAAGAAACTAAGAAGCCCGTTTTCGTTGTGACTCCAGAAGAAGCCAAGGCAGCAGAAAAGGGCAAGCCCAAGGGCAAGAAGACTTGGGTCTTTCAGGCCGAGAATGTTCGCGACTTCGCCTTTGCTAGTTCACGCAAGTTTGTATGGGATGCCATGGCAGTGGCAGGCATGGAAGTAAAGGGTAAGCCGGTGATGGCGATGTCACTCTACCCCAAGGAAGGCATGCCACTTTGGGATAAATATTCGACTCACGCCATCGCTCATACGCTTGAGGTTTATTCTCGATACACCTTTGATTATCCTTATCCGGTTGCTTGGTCGGTGAATGGCCCGATCGGCGGAATGGAATATCCGATGATCTGCTTCAACGGCCCTCGCCCCGAGAAAGATGGCACCTACCCCGAACGTACGAAGTTTGCCCTGATAGGCGTTGTCATCCATGAAGTCGGCCACAATTATTTCCCCATGATCGTCAACAGCGATGAACGCCAGTGGACATGGATGGATGAGGGGCTTAACTCGTTCTTGGATTACCTCGCCCAAGAAGAATGGCAAGCCAACTGGAAGCCAAACAACAACCGTTCGATGATTGAATACATGAAGCAGAAAGATCGCGTTGCGGTGATGACCAATTCGGAATCCATCCTTGACCTTGGGCACAACGCCTACGGCCAACCGACTGTCGCCCTTAATATCCTCCGTGAGAACATTCTGGGCCGCGAGGCTTTCGATCATGCTTTTAAGACTTATGCCAAGCGCTGGATGTTCAAGCGCCCTACCCCAGCCGACTTCTTTCGCACGATGGAAGACGCCAGCGGCGTGGATCTTGACTGGTTCTGGCGTGGTTGGTTTTACGGTGTAGACCATGTTGATGTTGCGGTTGATGAAGTCCATTGGCTTCAGCTTGATTCCCGCGATCCTGCGATCGAGAAGCCCAAGGCCAAGGCTGAACGCGAGGCCCAGCCCAAGACGCTGATCAGGGAGCGCAATGCCGTATTACCCAAGCGTGTTGATCGCTTTCCTGAGCTGAAGGATTTCTACGATGGTTACGATGAGGCAACGGTGCTACCAAGTGATAAGAAGAAATACGAGGCACTGATCAAGGAACTCGAGGATGCCAAGATCGATCCCAAGCTGCTGCAGACGAAGCATAATATCTATGTGATCGAGCTCAGCAATGTAGGCGGTCTGATTACACCTGTACCCCTAAAACTTGAATACACCGATGGGACTAGCGAGGAGCTGCAGATCCCTGCAGAGATTTGGCGCTTCAATACAGAGAAAGCTTCAAAGGTTCATCTTACGGTTAAGGAGCTTAAGGCGATCACTTTTGATCCTCGGCAGGAGTTGATGGATACAGAAGTAGAGAACAACTTCTGGCCGCGCCGTGCGGTGAAGACGAAGCTCCAGCTTTATAAGGATGAGAAGCCTGCCAACCCGATGCGTGAACTCACGAAGCCCGAGGCCGATGCATCTAAGGGAAAGATGAAGAAGTAGCCCCGCAGGGTTAGCTTACAGCTTCACTCAATCAGATCCACCCACTATGCCCTCAAGCCCACCCCACTGTGCTGGGTGGGTCTCTTTCTTTTTGGCTTACTTTATCGACATTTAAACTTAAAAAATGGTCAAAATGCGCTTTTTTATCATCCTAAGGCTAAATCTCGATATTTCAGAAATGCTATAACCCTTTGAAGGGAGATTAGTTGCAATTCCTGCATTTGTTAATATGGGGGCATTTAAGTCAAATATTCTATTAGTTTTTATTGTAAATCACTTCAATTATTGTAATACTTGATTTGTCACTTAATTTAAATTCACTTTGTATTAATCGCATCACCTCCGATTACTGCCACCTAGATTTAGATTTTTGCCTTGCCCCGATGCATATAGCTCGGTGATTTGCTTCTTATTTTAGATTTTGTATATGGAAATATCTCCATGCTTTTAAATGCTTTCCGCAGAATCTTTAGCAAAGCACAAAATAGAAAAGCACGAAGATCCTATACCTGTCCCCAACTTCTCCAGCTTGAAAGCAGAATTGTCCCAGCTAATTTTCAGGTAACTTCCTTAGCGGATACGGCAACGGGGGGCACCCTTCGCGAAGCGATTGATCTGGCCAATACCACCGCTGGCAATGACACCATTGGTTTTGCCCCTTCCCTGTTCTCTAGCGGGGCAGGTACGATCACCTTATTAACTGCACAATTACCTCAAATCCTTAATGCCAGCACCGTTGTGGGCGCTGGTACCCGTGGTACCCTTACTATCACCGGCCCCGGTGCTACCACACTTACCATTAGCGGTAATAATGGTGTTAGTGACCGTAATTTCCATATTTTAAGTGTCGCCACTGGTGGCAATCTTGCGATTTCTGGCGTAACTTTTTCTGGTGCGAAAACCACTGGCGCTGGCGGTGCCATTGAAAACGCTGGTACTTTAACTGTCTCTGGTTCTACTATCACAGGCAATTCTGCAAACGATGGCGGTGGTATCACCAACTGGGGCACACTCACCGTCATCAATACCACTATTTCTGGCAATACCTCAATCACCCAAGCTGGTGGCGGTATCCAGAACAGTAGCGGCAGCCTTACGGTCACTAATTCCACCATCTCGGGCAATACCGCGGCTACCCAAGCTGGTGGCATCCAGAACAATGGCATCCTCGTGGTTACTAATTCTACTATTTCTGGTAATACCGCACTCACCAGAAGTGGTGGCGGCATCTACAACTTCACCTCCGGAACACTCACCCTTTCCGGTACTACAATTGCAGGCAATTCCGCGAACGATGGTGGTGGCATCCGCAACCTCGGCGCCCTAAACATTTCCAACACCATCATTGCCAATAGCACTAGCGGTGGTGATTTTTCTGGCAATCAACCCGGTACATCAACCAACAACTTAATTACTATCGGAACTCTGACCGGTGCCACCACGGTTACCAGTGCCCAACTTAATCTTGGCCCTCTGAAAAACAACGCTGGCCCAACTTTTACCATGGCCCTGCTATCTGGCAGTGTTGCCATCGGCGCTGGTAATGCAACCATAAGTAATGCCGCACCTATCCTTGGATTAGATCAGCGCGGCATCAATCGTACAACTTCCGATATCGGTGCGTATTCCTTCGGTATTCAAGTTACTAATACTAGCGATAGTAACACCGTTGGTTCCGGTTCGCTCCGTGCTGCAATTAATCTTGCCAACACAACCCCAGGCGATGATCAAATTGTCTTTAATTTAACTGGGGTAAACACGATCACACTTGGGTCTGCATTACCTACCATTGTTAGTGCCAGCACCGTTGTTGGTAGCGGCACCGCAGGCACAGTTACGATTACCGGCCTTGGCGCTTCTTTGCTTACCATTGATGGTAATAACGGTGACTTTAGTATTTTTAGCATTGCCTCGGGTGGAAACCTATCAATCTCTGGTGTGACTGTTTCCGGTGCGAATACCTCAGGCAATGGCGGTGCCTTTAATAATGCTGGTACCCTTAACATCGCCAATTCCACCATCTCGGGCAATACTGCAACCAACGGCGGCGGCGGCATCTTCAACTCTGGCACCCTCAACATCGCCAATTCCACCATCTCGGGCAATACTGCAACCAACGGCGCCGGCGGCATCGTCAACAACTCTGGCACCTTCAGCATCTCTAACTCAACCATCTCGGGCAATACTACAAGCACTGGCGCCGGCGGCGGCATCAACAACAATAATGGTGGCACCCTCAACATCGCCAATTCCACCATCTCGGGCAATACTGCAAGTACCAACGGCGGCGGCATCTTCAACAACAGTGTCACCACGGTCATCAATTCCACCATCTCGGGCAATACTGCAGGCACCGGCGGCGGCATCAACAACAATAGTGGTGGCACCCTCAACATCGCCAATTCTATTATCGCCAATAGCATTACTGGCGGTGATTACGCTGGTGGGGGTACCATCGGTACTAATTCCAACAACCTTGTGGAAGATGGTACATTACCGGGAACGAGTGAAATCACCGGCGATCCTAATCTTGGCCCTTTACAAAACAACGGTGGTCCTACCTTCACCATGGCCTTGGGTGCAGGCAGTGCCGCTATTGGCGCTGGTAATGCAACCATAAGTAATGCCCCCCCTATCAAAGGCAAAGATCAGCGCGGCGTTACCCGCTCTTCCACTGCCCCCAGCATTGGCGCATACGAAGAAATCTCTGCAACCCAAGCAATACTTACGACCCCCGCAGCTGGAAGTGCCAGCGGTTCAGCATTCACCACCCAACCTGTCATCACTTTTAAGGATGCTTTTGGTAATACTCTAACCAATAGCACCGCTTCGGTTACCATGACGGTAAGTAGTGGCGCAACCACACTTGGAACTACCACCCTCAATGCAGTTGCTGGCATAGCAACTTTCACCAATGTTGGTATCAGCGGCACCGCTGGGACAACTTATACCCTGACCTTTACTTCTGGATCTCTCACCGCAACCCAGACTATTACCATCACACCAACCTTTGGCACTCCAACCCAAGCAACACTTACCACCCCCGCATTGGGAAGCGCAAGCGGCTCAGCATTCACCACCCAACCAGTCATCACCATTAAGGATGCAGCGGGTAACATCGTAACGAATAGCACTGCTTCGGTTACCATGACGGTAAGCAGTGGCGCAACCACGGTTGGAACTACCACCATCAATGCAGTTGCAGGCATCGCAACCTTTACCAATGTTGGTATCAGCGGCATCGCCGGAACCCCTTACACCCTTACCTTTACTTCTACTGGTTTGACCTCTGCCACCCAGAGCATCACACCAACCTTTGGCATCGCCACTCAGGCAACACTTACGACCCCCGCATTGGGAAGCGCAAGTGGTTCAGCATTCACCACTCAACCAGTAATCACCATTAAGGATGCAGCGGGTAACATCGTAACGAATAGCACTGCTTCCGTCACTATGACGGTAAGCAGTGGCGCAACCACGGTAGGCACCACCACCATCAATGCAGTTGCAGGCATTGCAACCTTTACCAATGTTGGCATCAGCGGCATCGCTGGAACCCCTTACACGCTGACTTTTACCTCTGGATCTCTCACCGCAACCCAGAGCATCATACCAACCTTTGGCATCGCCACTCAGGCAACTATTACAACCCAGGCAGCAGGTGCACCAAGTGGTTCAGCATTCACTACTCAACCAGTCATCACCATCAAAGATGCCTTCGGTAACACCGTTACCGATAGCACTGCTTCGGTTACCATGGCTGTGAGCGGAGCCAATGGGCTTGCTACTACGGTAGGCACCACCACCATCAATGCAGTTGCAGGCATCGCAACATTCGCAGGTGTTGGTATCAGTGGCACCGCTGGAACACCTTACACGCTGACCTTTACTTCTACCGGTTTGACCATCGCAACGCAGACCATTACACCTACCTTTGGCATTGCCACCCAGGCACCACTTACCACCAATCCAGCAGGTGCACCTAGTGGTTCAGCATTCACTACTCAACCAGTCATCACCATTAAGGATACCTTTGGTAACACCGTAACCAATAGCACTGCTTCGGTTACAATGACTGTAAGCAGCGGCGATAATAAAGCTACTACGGTTGGAGCTTTCACCATCAATGCAGTTGCAGGCATCGCAACCTTTACCAATGTTGGCATCAGCGGTACCGATGGGACTTCTTACACGCTTACCTTTACTTCTGGATCTTTCACCGCCACTCAGAGCATTACAGCAACCTTTGGCCTTGCTACCCAGGCAATACTTACCACTCCCGCAGCGGGAAGCGCAAGTGGTTCAGCATTCACCACTCAACCAGTCATCACCATCAAAGATGCCTTTGGTAACACCGTTACCAATAGCACTGCTTCGGTTACCATGTCGGTAAGCAGTGGCGATAATAAAGCTACTACGGTTGGAGCTTTCACCATCAATGCAGTTGCAGGCATCGCAACCTTTACCAATGTTGGCATCAGCGGTACCGCTGGAACCCCTTACACTCTGACCTTTATTTCTACCGGTTTGACCATCCCCACGCAGACCATTACACCTACCTTTGGCCTCGCCACTCAGGCAACGCTTACCACCCCCGCAGCAGGTGCGCCTAGTGGTTTAGCCTTCATCACCCAACCTGTGATCACCATCAATGATACCTTCGGTAATCCCATAACTAATAGCACTGCTTCTGTCACCATGACGGTAAGCAGTGGCGCAACTACGGTTGGAACCACCACTATTAATGCAGTTGCAGGCATCGCAACCTTTACTAATGTTGGTATCAGCGGCGCCGCTGGAACTTCTTACACCCTGACCTTTACCTCTGGCTCCTTAGCCACCGCCACCCAGACCATCACACCAGCCTTTGGCCCTGCAATCCAGATTTCATCCCCAAGTGAGCCTATTCCTTTCCCTCTTGGGGTCAGCAGCACCAAGGATCTTGTTATTCTTACTGGCATAAATCCTGCAACGATTTCCGGCTATGTTGCCACCATCGTATGGGGTGATGGCAGCCAAAATAGCGCAGGCACAATTGCTCTATCTCCGAATCAATCAGGGGTGTTTCAAGTTTTAGGTACGCATACTTATAGCTCACTTGAATTGTTTAACGGTTCAGTCAGCGTTACAAGTGTTTTTGATAATAGAATTTTTTCAAGTAATTTTAATGTGGAAGTGTTAACCGCAGCACAAAAAGAAAAAATAAGTGATATCAGTGCAGCAGTATTACCGCCAGGTGGCAAGACTGCTGACGTTACAATCAGTGGCGTTATTAATTCCTTTTACAAGCAGTCAGCCAACAATTCCAGCCCGGTAATTTTGTTTACCGCTTCCTATGTTAGTAATCCCCAGCCCTATGCTACTGCAGCACCTGCACAAAGCTTTTTTGATGTTCGGTTGCGCAACCCTGACCCAGGGGCTGTACTTACCCTCACTGCCAACTTTTCCGGTGGCTTGCAGCGGGGCTCTTCTCCTTATATTCAGTTTGCACAAGATACCTCAACTTCCTACCAAAATGTTGTATCCTCAAATAATCTGGTGGTCATCAATTATATCAATAACACCATTACGGTTTTAATTGATCAAAATAGCTTCCCACTTATTAACAACTTAAGCGGTACGGTTTTTGCAGTGGTTACCGGTGCCACTCAGGTTTCTTCCAACACCATTACCGTTTTACCTGCAGCTTTTACTAGCGGCACAGCAGTTGGAATCGCCTGGGGCGCTTCTTCAACTTTGGTGGATGTCGCCACCTCTGCGAACGCTTCCAATACTACACTTACCTTCCAGAATTCGAGAAAAACTACTTTATCGCTTGCTCCCTCGCAATCTAAAGGGACTGTTATTTTACGGACTGTGAATAACGGCGGTAAAACCAACGAGGAAGCTAGTAAGGAAACCATCAAGCAATTGACCAACCCTGATATTCTTCAAAGTATAATTAGGGGTACGATCGGCATCGGGCCAGAAGTGATAGGCGGCATGATCAAAAAGATGCTGCCTGAAAATGCGGGATCTTTTTTAAAGCAATGGTCCAAAGTGGTTTCCGAAATTAAGGGTGTTCCTAATGATATGATCACCTCTAAAGTGAATGCGATTCCCCAAACTAATAATGGTTCATCCACCGACAAACCCGAAGAATGTGACGATACTTTGTTGGAAGATGCGGTATTCGATGATATTTCAAAAATTAGCTCGGCTCTGGGTTTGGTGGATGAATCAATCCCCTGTTTAAATGGGGTTTCTTTAGATTCAATGCTTGAGGAACTGGCTTTTTGTGGGGAAATCAACTGGGCCGGCTTAGCGCTTTCAACCCTCACTCTCTCGCAATTCCGCACTTTTCCCAAAGATAATTCCAAGCGCGTTCGTCCCATCAAAGTTGGATCGATGTAAAGTGGGTCGGGTCTCTTTTTCGGCAGTGTGGTTAAACTAAGAATAAATTTTGGCCCTCAGGTTACCGCAATTGAAAGCCTGAAAGCTTGGCTGATCGCCATGACAAACTACAAAGTGCACCTTGAGGAATTAATTAATGTCGATTGCTTGAGTAATAATTGTAAGGATTTAAATAGACTCCGAAACTAAATACAACTAAGTTCTAGCCCATGCGTTTGAATTTTGTATTCGGGTGTAATATGCATAATTGTCGATCGTGTAAGGTACCCGCTAAGTTCAATCGTTAGATAACCGTTGTGGTTATCAATCGTCCGATGGTCCTCGTTCAAAGGAGTTCTCTAATGCGTCACTTACTTTCAGTTCATTGCCTCAACCTATTGTTATTTTCAACCCCCCTTCTGATGGTGTCTGAAAACTTCTTGCCAACTGCGAGTGCAGAAACAGTGGCCGCTGGTCGCAAAACCGTGACGGTATTCGCTTCCAATGAAACCGAGGCAGTTGCGACTGCTGAAAGGCAGAACCCCCAATGGAAAGCCGTCTCCGCAATAAGGTCTGCTCCTAAGGATCCACTTAGCAAAGGATGGATAGTAACTATGACGAAAGACTAATATGTCCGAATTACACCGGAGCGATGTGCATTAATATGTCCCTCCGGTGTTTGTGTAATTGCATTACTAATATGCTGAAAAGTAAAAAGTGGGTCGGGTCTCTTTTTCGGCAGTGTGGTTAAACTAAGAATAAATTTTGGCCCTCAAGTTACCGCAATTGCTTGCGTAATTCAGTCTGTATGCTTCCTCTTCGCAGGTTTCAAAATATTTAAGAAGATTATTTATTCCTCCATATTCCTTTTAGATTTAGTTATAATTTACATTGGTCGATTATTTTTTGGATAACCTTGAGTGCCATTCTCAAACCCGGAATATGGTGATAAATAAATGGATGCTTCTCGACACGAAATAGACGAAGAACTCGAAGAAGCTTTATTTGAATATGAGGAACAACGCTTATTACAAAAAGATATTTCTCTGGAATCTTTTTTACAATCCTACCCCACCCTCAAGGATCAATTACCAAAAGCAATTGAAAAACTTCAGAGAATGGATTGGCTCCTTACGACAGATTCCGAAGCAATTGGCGAAACTCTTCTCGATAAAGAATCCATATTCCCCAGCACTATTATCAAAGGCGATTCACCCGTTTCTGGATATCGGCTGATCAAAAAAATTGGCAAAGGAAGCTTTGGTGAAGTTTGGGAAGCTAAGGGGCCGGGCGATGTTTCCCTCGCAATGAAAATTATCCCCATGGCTAACGGACTAGACATTGTTGAAATCCGTTCCCTCAATCTTTTCAAATCAATCAGACATCCGCATTTATTATCTATTTTTGGATTTTGGATCATTGAAGAACATCTTTGGATTGCCTTCGAGTTGGCGGAAATGAATTTCCTTGAATATGTAAACCAAGCCTTCAGAAAATGAAGTACTTTCCATGTTTACTGATGCTGCAGAAGCACTAAATTTTCTCAATCAGAAAAGACACTTATTAGAAGATGGCGAAACTGTTTCCATTCTTCACCGAGATATCAAGCCACAAAACATGTTAATCGTAGGTGGCGCTTTAAAACTTGGCGACTTCGGACTCGCACGGATCCTCGATGAAGAAACTAACCAACACAGTGGCTGCATGACTCCTAGCTATTCGCCCCCTGAGTTCTTTCAGGAAAAAATGAGCGCGACCTCGGATCAATATTCCCTTGCAATTACTTACTGCCAAATCCAGGGAGGTATTTTGCCCTTTAGAGGCAACGCTGCTGAAATCATGGCGGGGCATTGTAATCGGCAGCCTGATCTTTCCATGATTCCCATTCATCAACGATGGGTGGTTGCAAAGGCCTTAGATAAAAACCCGTTAAAACGATGGGAAAGCTGTTCCGAATTTATAAGTCAGATCAAGCTGGCTAATTCCACTCCTGCCAAACCCCCTTCAAGTTTAAATCGAAGATCCATATTTCTAGGGGCGTTGGTTGGAATTGCTTTAATAGCGTTAAGCCTGTTTTCTATTGCTGTTATGCTTAAACCGAAAATACCAAACTTTGACGACATAACCCTTGTGGGGCATCGGGGAGAAGTATATTGCACTGCGTTATCTGAAGATGGCAAAACTGGCATCAGCGGTGGCGCAGACAAACAAGCAATTGTTTGGGACCTTGAAAATCATAAACCCAGATTTCAGCTAAATGAACACACCAAAAATGTAGTATCTGTCGCAATTTCCAAAGATGGCAATCAGGCTTTATCGGGAGGCGACTTCCTAGATAATAAAATAATCCTATGGGATCTGGTAAAAGGCGAAAAAATAAAAGTCTTGTCTGGGCATCTTCATTCTGTACGAAATGTATGTTTTTTACCTGATGGAAAAAGGGCAATATCATGCAGTTGGGATTGCACAGCAAGACTATGGAATCTTGAAACAGGTTCCCAAATCCAATTCTTTGAATATTTAGATACACAGGATCCTAAAAACCTTACTTTAGGTTCTCCCCTGCAGGTTTGGCATATGGATCTTTCGGAAGATGGTAAGACCATGGTCTGCTGTCTACGAGATGGAAAAATTTGCGTATACGATGTGGAGTCTGGGAAAAGAATACAAACCCTAAGCGGGCCCGATCAAGTTTACAACTCTTTTTCAATGAATACCGAAGGTACCTTGGCAATCACTGCATTTGGAGGTCAAATGCAAACCCTCAAAGAACCTTATGATTTAAAAATCAACCGCTGGGATTTAATCACTGCCAAAAAAGAAGTACTGATTGAAACTGAATGCCCCATTTCAGCTTTATTTTTTCCCAAAAGCACAAGTGAACTCTTTGTATTTCCAAGAAAGGGCTCACCCTTCCTCTACGACTATAAAACGAAAAGCAAAATAAATACTTTGAACAATCTTGCAGGCCAGGTGAATTGCATCACTGGAAATGATAACGGAACAACCATGCTGTTGGGCTGCAAAGATTTCTCCGTCAGGCTTTTAAAGCGCAATTAACTTTTAGTGTGTTTTTAGGAACAGCTCAAAAGATATATCGGTTTTCAGATGAAGGCATGCTTACTCATTGCACTGTGATAAGCACTGTAAAATAACCTGACCCTTTTTCTTTATCTTTTAAGCATGCGTAATGCTAGCCAGGTGCTTGAGCCATAGGCTAATCCCACGCTTGCATAAAGACCAATCATATCCCAGAAGTAAGGTGGTTGGATTTCCTGACTTAGCCATGACCAGGCAAGTGCGCCAACTACCCAACCTAGAAAGCTAAGTAGTATCCAAAGGTAAACTCGCTTGTAGCCTGATATTTTCAAAAGGATGGCTTGGGTAACACCAAATCCGCCACCGATGCAAAGCATGAACCACCAGATGCCCAAGAAGGATAATGGGATTCCAAGGATGGTGAGAATTGGCCAAACCCAAGGCCAGCGCAATTGCTTCCAAAGTAACAACATTTGAATCAAACCTACCAACAAGGGCAGGATAAGAATGCCACTATTTCGGTAGTAAACTTTTTCGTTAAGAACCCAATCGATTGCAATGAATGAAGAAAGGGCAATGGCATGGGCCAATATCCAAAGGAATGCACTTGGCAGGGTGGTTGTTTTGACGGTGGTATTCAAGGTTCGATCGAGAATTATAAGGATGGTGATGCAATTAAAAAGAAGCGGAGGGGCAGGGATTTGAACCCTGGAACGGGTTTCCCCGTCTCCGGTTTTCAAGACCGGTGCAATCAGCCGCTCTGCCACCCCTCCTGCTTAAAATCTATTTTCGAGGTTTTAGACTCATTTGCCAAGTCGGTTTCGGTAATTTTTATCATTCCTCGGTCACATATGCTGCTTTTAAGCCATAAAACCATGAATACCGGCCTTACTTTTCCTTGATTGCGAACAGTATTTTCTTTTCAGGCCGATGAATGCCCACCAATCCCTTCGTTAAGGGGTCGTATGCGATGCCCTGACCTGGGAATGGGCAGGATAGTGCTTCCACGAATTCAAGGGTGTCTCCCTTCTCGGGAACCTTCAACCGATACAGCACCTTGAAATGATGATGGGTGACTAAAAGCGTAGTTCCATCCCAGATGCCACACGAAGCGCTGGCGTTATCCCAATCCTTGACCACTTTTTCTGGAAAGCTCCAGCGTTGTAATTCTTTGAATTCATCATTCATCTTCGCAAGATAGGTTTTGGAATTATCTTTTTGATAGTAGGCAAAGCAACACCACCAAAATTTGTTTTCCGGATCGCGAATGGCCCAAGTCAGGCTACCTAGTGATTTTGTAAAACTATGATGGATGGTAAGTTTGCCTGTATCGGGGTCGTAGACTCGGAGGTCACTTTTTTCGGGCAACTTTGGGAAGTTCGAATGAGCGCAATATATTTTGCCTTGCCATATCCAACCGCTGTTTAAATGTTCTGCATCACCCGTGCTTAGCTTTTTCAATTCACCGGTCTTACGATCGTACTGCGCAACCTTGCTATTAGAGATGGCGTAGGCGAATTGTTCATCAGCAGCGGCTGCCTGTACTGCATAGATGGATGGAATAAAACTTTGTTGTTTGTAGCCTGGGTTTAATGGTAGTGAGGTTTCAAAGTGCAGGGCAAAAAATACACCAAGGCTGATTGTTAGTGCGTTCATGATTTTATTTTACCTGCTGGGTATTAGAAGATAGTAGGCTATTATTGCAAGTGAGGCTAATAGTGTAAAGAAAGTAAAATTGAAAAATAATAGCAAGGAGATCGTAATGAAGTCGATCAAAAAGCTTTTTGAAAATAACCGGAAGTGGTCGGAAGATATCAACAAAAAGAACCCTGACTTTTTTCCTATGCTTTCGAAGCAGCAGGCGCCCAAGTATTTGTGGATTGGTTGCGCGGATAGTCGGGTGCCTGCCAATGAAGTGGTGGGATTGTTGCCTGGCGAATTATTTGTACATCGCAATGTTGCCAATGTGGTGATTCATACGGATTTAAACTGTCTTTCAGTAATGCAGTATGCGATCGAGGTTCTGAAGGTGGAGCATGTGATTGTATGTGGGCATTATGGATGCGGGGGTGTGATAGCTGCGCTTAACGACAACAGGTATGGCTTGATTGATAATTGGTTGCGCCATGTGAAGGATGTGAGAGAAAGGCATGGGCATCATATCAGTTTGCTAAAAGATCAAAAACAGAAGGAAGATTGTATGTGTGAGCTTAATGCAATCGAGCAGGCGATTAATGTGTGTCAGACTACGATAGTGCAGGACGCTTGGTTGCGGGGTCAGAATTTAACGGTGCATGCGTGCATTTATGGATTGGAAAATGGGATACTGAAGGATTTGGGAATGAGCGTAAGCGGTTTGGAAGAGATGAATTCGAATTATCTTAATGCACTTGCGTTAGAAGGTATTGGGGTGAAGGATGTCACAAGGTTGCCTAGGATTGTGCATTAATCAAGTTTGATTTCGAGATTGGTTTCGGGCTTGGTGATTTCGATGATGAGCGGGGTGGATTTAACATCCCCGTACTTTGAAAGTATTTGCTTGATTTCAGGTGTCTTCGAACTTTTTCCTTTCATCAGGCCTTGTTCAATCTGTTGGTCAAGAATGTTTTTAGGTTGCCAAATAATCCATACTTTATGCTTGGCAACCTTTACACCATCTTGTGACGCATCATATTTTGCTTGGAATTTACCAGATTCATCAGTTTGTGCCCAACTAGGCCTGCCATCTTCGGGTTCGAAGTTTAAGATTAAATCAGCAATTGGTTTATCCTGATATTTGACGGTACCTGAAACTGGGACTATTTCAGGCCCCTTATTACCACAACTTGGTAGGGTAATAAGAAGCAGAAATATAAAAGGAAAAATGATAGATGATTTAAAAAGCATAGGGTTTTTCATTTTTAAAATAGGCATGGATATTGGGGGGTTAATAATCGCCAACGACTTCATCTCCTGCCCGAGTGTGCATTGCTTCGTAAGTTGTAAAGCTTATGTTGTTTGTAATAAAACCAACTCTGCCAGAAACCCAGGAAGCCATGACACCAGCAGGAGAGTGACTGCCACAAGCAGCCCTATTGTTGGGACCGGTGTAGTTAGGTGGCTGCGGGGTATTGGAAGCATTTTCCCTCGAAGCAGTATAACCTTGCGAAGGATGATGAACCCATGCAAATGGTGTGTTGGCTTTTTCAGGGTTAGTCAGCCAACTCATAGTGGCCCAGTGATTCTTTTCCAGAAATAAAAAGGTATTGGTGGTGCCATCGGTAACATCAGAAATTTTAATATTGCTCCAGACCCAACCCATACCATTGTGGCCCGCGGTATTTCGTTCGGGGCAGCAGATATTACTACCCCCGGATTGAAGAGCATAATCTTTTACTTCATTGGCAGGGCCAACCCGCTTGGCGGAGGGGCACATAAAAACCTTGGGTGCGCTTGTGGATGGAATTTTATTGGCTGTATCGCCACAGCCTGTTGGGCAACGCTCTCTACCATTTTCAAAAATAGTGTTTACATACGCAAGTTTTGTAAAATCGAATTGCTTGTAGAGATTTTCAGCTTCCACATAAGGAAGGACACTGACAGCCCAACTAAAATGGCCCCAGGGAGTGCCACCCACATTAGGGTCGTTCCAGGGTGCGGGAAAACTGTTACTACTGCCACCACCAAAGCTCCCAGAGGGAAAACAACTATAGGCTCCATGGTAGTTATGAAAAGCAAGCGATAGTTGTTTAAGATTATTCATGCACTGCGATTTTGCAGCGGCTTCGCGGACTTTTTGTACTGCGGGAAGCAGTAAGCCGATCAAGATCGCAATGATCGCTATCACGACTAATAATTCGATTAGTGTGAATCCCTTTCTGTTGTGTAAAACTTGCATGGTAGGCCTCTTAAATATAAAGAAGAAAAGAAATAGACACTAAACAATAAAATATTTAAGTAATGAAAGGAAGATTAAAAAGGCATATTTATTTGTTTTCTATCTACTCTGCCTGTCTAAAAATAACTTCGAATAATCGAGTAATTGGAAAAGTTGTTTTGTTAAAGAGTGTAGAAATAAGCCCCCTAGACCTTGGATAATCACTCCTATAGTATTACGAGATGAACAAATCACCGATTTTGAATTCGATTTTAGCCCTACTGGTTTCCTTTACCGGGTTGTTCTTGACCCTGTATTCCTTAGCCACCCCAAAGCTTTTTGGGTCGGAAACAGCTAGGCTTATCTTTACTGAATTTGCTGTGTTCCTTGCAATTTTCGGGTTGGTTTGCTTTGCGATTACCTTTATTGCCCGATCGAAGCGCTTTTAATTCTCTCTAATAATTGATCTTGTTCCTCACTTATTGCCGATATTAGCTTGCGTAAGTCCTACCGACGGGGCATACTAGTTCTCTATAGTTACTCTGCCTGCAAGCAAGTTCCAACGTATATAAAGCAAACTGCAAGAGGAATTACTTATGTCGATTACCAAGTTTCCCAATACAGGCATAAGAGTTGGTTCGCGTAGGTGGTTTTTGCAGACCGGGTTAGGAAGCTTAGCATCACTACCCTTGGCAGGTTTTTCACCAGGTGCAAGTGTTGCTCCGGGCAATAAAAAGAAAGCTGTTGTACTATTCTGGCTTTCGGGTGGCCCCAGCCATATTGATATGTGGGATCCCAAACCCGATGCCCCTGCCGAAGTGCGTGGCCCCTTTTCCACCATCCAGACCACCATACCGGGAGTAAGGTTTTCAGAGCATCTCCCTTTGCAGGCTTCCATCGCACATAAACTTTCAATACTTCGTTCCGTAGATTGCAAAGCTAGTAACCATACCCCGATCACCATGCAGGCAGGAAACAATCTTGCCCGCAGGGTAGATAGTAATCGTGATGGCGATGGCTGGCCTTCGATGGGTTCGATTGCTGCCAAGTTTCATGGATCGAATGATCCTTCGTTGCCACCTTTCGTTGCGCTTGCAGATTCGTTAAAAGCGGATGTCTGGGGTGCGGGGCATATGGGTGGTGCATTCGAACCAATACAAGGTTCAACACTTGCAGGAAGGCTTAATCTTCCTGAAGGGTTGAATATAGAATCGTTGCGCGATCGCGATGGCCTAAGGCAGGGCTTTGATAAATTGCAACGCACCTTCGATGCCAACGGCACGCTCGAAAAGATGGATCAATCCAATGCTCAAGCCATGGATCTTGTGCTTACAGGCAAAGCCAAGCAGGCGTTTGATCTTGATAAGGAATCGGAAAAGCTGCGCGATACCTATGGGCGCGATAGTATTGGTGAAAAAGCTTTGCTTGCCCGCAGACTTGTTGAGGCGGGAGTCACCTTTGTCGTTGTTAGTGGCGCATGGGGTTATTTCGATCACCATGGTGATGAAGTAAAATGGGGCGGCATAGTTAAAGGCCTTAAGCCTTTGCTACCTAGGGTTGATAGGGTATTGCATACTTTCATTTCTGATCTTGAAGCCCGTGGGCTTTCAGATTCCACGCTTGTTTACATGATGGGTGAATTTGGTAGAGGCCCCACAATCAATAAAAATGCAGGCCGTGATCACTGGACGAATGTTATGTCAATGCTTGCCTATGGTGGCGAAATGCCCAAGGGCAAAGTGATAGGTGCAACCGATTCAAAGGGTTATGGCATCAAAGAAAACCCAATCGCTTCTTCCAACCTCGCAGCTTCGGTGTTCGATCATCTTGATATCAATCTGCAATCAAGTTGGATGGATCCCACAGGCAGGCCAAGGCCTATTATCACTGGTGATGCCCGCACTGTCAGCCAGTTAAGCTAGCCAGCTAAGCTTTGGATTCGGCTATTTCAGATTATGATCTAGTTTGATAAGATAATCTTATAGATCATCTTAATATCCTTTCTTAAAACTCAAGGCGACATCGTGAACACGCATCTTGTTAGTGAGTTAGCCTTGGAAAGGATGGTTACCGCAGTGCAAAAAGTACGCGACCGATTATTGCGATCAACCCGAGCCTTGGCCGAGGCGGGTATTCCTTATGCAGTTGCGGGGGGTAATGCAGTTGCGTCATTGGTGAGCGAGGTGGATGAGGCTGCGGTGCGAAATACTCAGGATGTCGATATCATGTTAAGGCGGGAAGACCTTCCCAAAGCCAAAGCTGCACTTGAATCCATTGGTTTTGTCTACATGCATACCTCGGGTTTAGATATGTTTTTAGATGGGCCTGGCGCTAAGGCCCGGGACGCTGTTCATATTCTTTTTGCCAACGAAAAGATTAGACAGGAGCACGAGTATCCCAGTCCGGATGTTGATGATTCCAAGGCTGCAGGTTCACTTAGGGTGATTGCATTGGAGCCATTGGTTCGAATGAAGCTGGTTTCCTATAGGGATAAAGACCGAACTCATATACGGGATTTTATTGGTGTGGGCTTAGTGGATGCCAACTTGGTTTCTAAACTGCCCCCTCTGCTTGCTCAGCGCCTTCAAGCTATTCTCGATAACCCTGAAGGTTAATGAATCATTATGCCATGAAGGCTTTAATTTTCTTCACCCGCATCTCATTTTCCCTTATGATCAATGCTTAAAGTATTTATGGTTTTCTAGGGAAATTCATCATGTTGCGATTCATCAGTTTTGTGTGTCAATTATTGCTGGTGTTGGTCGTTGCAAAGAGTGCCTATGCACAAACCGCAATTCCCGATACGCAAAACCCCAAAGATAAACTTTCCACCCCTGCAGAAGCTTTGAAGAGCATCAAGCTGCCACCAGGTTTCAAGGCGCAAATGTTTGCTCACGAACCCGAGGTGATCCAACCCGTTAATATGACTTTTGATTCCAGAGGCAGGCTTTGGATTAGCGAGTGCCTTACCTATGCCGAGACTAAAACCAATTTTGATCTTACCCTGAAAGATCGCATCGTAATTCTGGAAGATACCGATAACGATGGCGTGCATGACAAGCGCACGGTGTTTTGGGATCAGGGCCATCACCTTACCAGTGCCCTGCCCGGCTTTGGTGGCGTCTGGGTTCTTTGTGCGCCTAATCTTCTTTTCATTCCAGATCGCAATGGCGATGATAAACCCGATGGTGAACCCGAGATCATTCTCAATGGGTTTGATAACAACAGTATCAGGCATAATATTGTCAACGGTCTTGCTTGGGGGCCAGATGGTTGGTTATACGGCAGGCATGGCATCACCACCACTTCTTTTGTTGGCACGCCCGATACCCCTGCAAGTAAGCGAATTCCGATCAACTGTGGGGTTTGGCGTTATCACCCTACTAAAAAGATCTTCGAGGTGGTTTCTAGAGGTGGAACTAACTCTTGGGGACTTGATTGGGATGCCAACGGTAATGCTTTTTTCATTAATACGGTGATTGGCCATTTCTGGCATTCAATTCCTGGGGCTTATTTCAAGCGTATGTTTGGCGAACACTTCAACCCACGTCTTTTTGAACTGATTGATCAACATGCGGATCATTATCATTGGGATCGTGTTGAAAATTGGAGCGATATCCGCAATAAAGGCGTCACCCCGACCACCGATAAAGCGGGTGGTGGCCATGCGCATTGTGGTTTCATGATCTATCAGGGCGACAACTGGCCCGCTGATTATCAAGGCAAAGCTTTTACCGCCAACCTTCATGGCAGAAGAATTAATGCGGATCGAATTGAGGCCCATGGCAACGGTTTTGTTGCCCGTCATGAACCTGACTTCATGCATGTTGGTGATCTTTGGTTTCGGGGGATTGAACTTTGTTATGGCCCTGATGGTGGGGTTTTTATCATCGACTGGTCTGATGTTGGTGAATGCCATGAAAACGATGGGGTGCATCGCAACTCGGGTAGGATTTACAAAATCACACATGGCGAGATGAAGAAGAAACCCACTGCAGACCTTTCGAAAATGAGCAATTTGGAACTTGTCGAGTTTGTTTCAAGTGCGAATGAATGGCAATTCCGTCAAGCACGAAGGATATTACAAGAGCGTGCAGCATCGGGAATGAAGATGCAGGATGCGGAAGAGAAACTTAATTCGACCTTTGCAAAGGTAAAGCAATCGAATCATAAGCTGCGTTCTTTATGGATGCTTTATGCGATATCAGCGTTGGATGCAAAGAAGATACTCGCCCTGTTGGATTCGGAAGACGAGCAGGTAAGGTCTTGGAGTGTCCGGTTTTTGATGGAAGAAGAAAGCATTTCTAAAGAGGCGCTTGTAGCTTTGGAAAAGCTTGCACCTGGTGAAAAGTCTGCATTGGTTAGGTTATATCTGGCGAGTGTATTGCAAAAGATTCCTGTAAGTTCGCGAGGGAATCTTGCGTTGGCACTTGCAGCAAGGAGTGAAGATAAAAATGATCATAATCAGCCACTCATGCTTTGGTATGGAATTGAGCCCACGGTAAGTTTGGATCCTTCTTTTGGGGTAAAGCTTGCGAAGGCTAGCGCTATGGGAAAGCATCGTACTTTTGTTGCCCGAGTCCTTGCGGAAGAAATCGATTCAAACCCCAAGGCGATGAACGAACTTTTGCTCTTGGCTGGCTCGCTTGAAGTTGGCATGCAGAAGGAAATTGCACTTGGGTTGCAAGATGGCTTGCGAGGCAGGAGGAAAGCGAAAGCGCCTGAAGCTTGGAATACCTTTGCTACAAGGCTTGCTGCATCGATGGATGCAGATGCAGTTAAGATTGGGCGTGAAATTGCAATTGTGTTTGGCGATGGTAGAGCTTTAGATGAAGTGATGAAAATTGCAAGTGATAGCAAAGAAAGTGCGGGAGCAAGGCTTGCTGCTATTTCCACTTTGGTTGAAAATAAGGCGAAGGGAATAGAGCAGATACTTCCTAAATTAGTAAACGATCGAAGTGTATCAGAGGCTGCAATCCGCGGTCTGGCATCGTTTAATCTTCCTGAAACTCCGAAGCTGATCATGAGCCAGTTTGGAAGGCTGGATCCCGCAGCAAAGAAAGCAGCAATCGATACTCTTTGTTCGCGCCCTGCATACGCTACTGAACTTTTGAATGCTGTGGGCGAGGGCAAGGTGCCTCGTGATGTGATCACTGCGTATCATGCTAGGCAGATAGCTGCATTTAACGATGTTGCGCTTAATGCAAAACTTTCTGCAACTTGGGGCGAGGTGCGCATCCCCACCGAGAAGAAGAAAGAGCAGATTACGAAGTTGAGAACGCAGTTGGAATCTGCCAACAAGGAGAAGGTGGACCTTGTACAGGGACGGTTGTTGTTCCAAAAGGTATGTGCAAACTGTCATGGATTGTTTGGCCAAGGGGGAAACCTTGGGCCTGATCTAACAGGCTCGCAGAGATCAAACCTTGAGTATTTGTTAGAGAATATTTTAGAGCCCAACGCAACCGTGGCTGCAGATTATCGTATGTCTGCGGTAACGCTGAAGGATGGCAGATTGCTGACCGGGTTGGTGTTTAAGAGGGCTAATAAGGCGGTGGAAGTGATTGGGCCTACCGAGAAAAAAACCGTGCTTGCAGAGGATATTGATTCCATCAAGCCCTTGAATGTTTCTCCTATGCCTGAAAATCTTCTTGAAGCTTTGAAGGCTGAGGAAATTCGAAATCTATTTGGTTATCTCATGAGCCCTGTGCAGGTGCAACTACCTAGGTAGTTTAATATTATGACAACCAACAAAGTTACCACGGGCATTGATGCCTTAATTGCAGATGGCTTTTCTTGCTTGAAGGGTAAGCGTGTGGGTTTACTCACTCATGCCCCCGCCTGCGATTTCTCACGAACATCCACCCTTCAACATTTTATGCAACATTTGCAAAATGGGTTAAAGGTGGTATTCACTCCCGAGCATGGTTTTTCTGCTAATGCACAGGATTTTGAAGCGGGAGCTATTACGCAGAGAGCCGATGGCTTGAAATGGGTCAGCCTTTATGGAAAGGATAAAAGCTCGCTTCATCCTCTACAGGAAGACCTTGTTAATCTTGATGTTTTGGTAGTTGATCTGGTGGATGTTGGCAGCAGACATCAAACCTTTCAAGCCACAATGCTTTATGCAATGCAGGTTGCATTTACAAAGGGTGTTGCGGTGATGGTATTGGATAGGCCCAATCCTCTTGGTGGCCTTGCGGTTGAGGGGCCTATGCTTCTTCCCGAATGGTCCAGCTTTGTTGGGGTGCACCCGATTCCTATTCGCCATGGTTTGACGATTGGTGAACTTGCAATTCTTTATAAGGAAGAATTAGAGTTGGTAGGGGATTTAGAGGTAGTGCCCTGCGAGGGTTGGAAAAGGGGCATGTATTTTGATGAGACAGGATTGCCCTGGGTTATGCCTAGCATGAACATACCCACATTTGAAACTGCTCTGGTTTATCCCGGGCAATGTTTGTTTGAGGGAACTAATCTTTCTGAAGGCCTTGGTACCGCCCATCCTTTTCAATGGTGTGGAGCACCTTTCTTAAATCCCACTCAGGTTGCTGATTCCTTTAATAAAGAGAGCCTGCCGGGGGTTTCTTTCAAGCCTGTTTCTTTCAAACCTACATTTGATAAATGGCAGGGCGAGCAATGTGGCGGGGTCGAGCTTCATATTACTGATCGAGTTGTTTTCCAACCTGTTCGCACCAGCTTGGCTTTGTTGTACAACTTGCGTGAACATTCGGGTAAACACTTTGCTTGGCGCACCGCACCCTACCATTTTGTCAAAGATAAATTAGCAATCGATTTACTTTTGGGCAGTGATAGAGAGCGCATGCAAATGCAAGCTGGCATGCCTTGGCGGGATATCATTGCAGAATGGGAAGAAGAAGAAGCGGATTTTCTTTTCCATCGCAAGCCTTTTCTTATTTACCTTGATTAATCAGAGAACTCTGCTGAACTTTTTAGTTTGGTAAGCTGGGTTGTTTGATTGATTGTTCGTAAAGTTAACGGTCAATTTTTTGTTCCTTCTTCCTCTTGCACATCTTCGGTTTTAGTTTATAGGCCTTGGCAATAGAGGGCCGAAGATGTGGAATAAGTTTAAGAAACACAGGATGGTATTTTTTATAATCTTGGCATTATGCCTAGGTGCTGGTCCTTCAATTGCCCAACCGCCTGAGGGTGCGAAAAAAGAAGAACCTAAGGAAGACGAGGGTGATCCTACTTTTCTTTATCGCTTCTCACAGTTGCTGATTCCCAATCCAGATGTAACCTTTAAAAAACCAAACATTCGAAATCCCGGGCCCGATTCTGCCAACTTCCCTAATAGCCCTTACACGCTTCCTAAAGGAATGGCTTATTTCGAGACAACACCTTCCGTTGCGGGAAAAGGGAGTTCCAATCCAAGAATTTATTCAACCCCTACCTTGCTTAGGTATGGGTTAACTGATGATGTTGAATTGCGATTGTTTACCAACTCATTAACCGTGGAATATTCACCTAACAGGGCAGGATTTGCCCCTATAGTTTTTGATATGAAGATTCATTTTTGGGATGAAAACGAAGACTTGTTTCTTCCAGCGGTAGGTATGGAAATCTTGCTTCAGAGTACGTTTGGATCCAGCTTTCTAAATACTGGAGTTCAGCCCAGTATGAATCTTTTATTCAGTAAAGATCTTGTTTTGGATACGGTATTAGAAGCCAGTGTGGGTTTACAAAGTGGCAATATAGGTTTTACTTCAGGGGATAGTTATGAGATGACTGTACAGGGTGATTTAACCACCAAAGTAACTGAAAGAATCTCCTTGTTTGTTCAGACTGCTTACAATGGTTCGGTTGATCCAAGGTTCGCAAATAACATTTTAGTAGGGGGCGGTGGTCTTTTGAATCTTACAGAAACTATTACAATTTATGGCAGCTATAATGCCAGCGTTGTAAAGACCCTACCCCCATACTTCACCCAATTGGGTATAGCTTTTGCCTTCTAGGAAGCTTTCTATTTCTGACTGCTCCAATAAACAGTAGGTTCATAGGTTGCAGAAAGATCAATTCTAACATCATCCACCATGTCGAGTGGATAGGTTACAGTTGCTTTCACTTTATCACGATCAAGAAGGTTTACGAGCGCGCCTGCAGATACTACGATTTCAGCGCATAACCAACGGGTGCGATCGTCATGAGTGGTTGCAAGGTATTTTTCCTTGATGCCACCACGGTGCCTGAAATAAGTACCTTGCAATAAAAGCCTCCACATCGCATAGCGCTTGCCTTCCTGTGCATAAGCAAAGTTTGTAAGGGTTTCGGATTCATCTTTAGTAAGTGCACGCTTGGCTTGCCTTACTTGGATGCTGCCTTTAAAGTCATAAAGTCTTGGTTCGATATCCAGCAGAAAAACATGGAGCGTATCATCAGGCCCTGATTCAAGTACTGCGAAACTACCATCGGTTTTCTTAAAAACAATGCCTGCATGGAAGGGTGGTGCGGTACCTGCGATTTTGTAAAGCTTAGTCCAGAAAGGGCTCATGTCGTCAAAAAGCAGGATGTCACCTTCCCTAGGAGTGTAGGGGCGTGCGGTTTTTTCAACCTTTCCATCTGCGTTACTTGTTTGATCCCAAAGATAGCCAAATGATTTTTGGCTCGGTTCTGCATTAACTGCCGAGGTAGCCAGAAAAGTTGCTAAAAAGATTGAACCTAAGCTGCTGATCACGATGAAAATCCTCCTGTCCATGGAGATAAAACTTACAACATTTTATCGACAGCAAAATGCACTTAGACAAACCAAAATCAGTTGTATTACTTGCTTGAATGGCAATAAAGTTCGAAGAATATGCCCTGTATTGATTATGCTGTTTAAGGTTGATTATGCTGTTTAAGGTTGATTATGCTGGCTGAATTGGGTTTTGCAGGTTGTATCAAATGTTCGGATTATTTTTTTTGGTAGCCAAAC
>Ga0208856_1000037_pt1 | contig 56675 bp, 52 predicted proteins | sample LakMenEpi13Jul12_FD_150690 | JGI IMG/M metagenome (GOLD analysis project Ga0208856, IMG submission 150690) | Freshwater microbial communities from Lake Mendota, WI - 13JUL2012 deep hole epilimnion (SPAdes) | ecosystem: Environmental > Aquatic > Freshwater > Lentic | place: Lake Mendota, Madison...
TGGTGCTGGGTGCCGGGTAGAACACGCCCGACTCGATCGCCCGCCAGACCCGCTCCACGCCCGCCAAGGTGCGTTTCACGGCGGCTGGCTCGACCTCGCGAACGTGCTCCTCGATCTGTGGCTCCCGCGTTTTCGTGAGCACCAGAAACCGGGTGGCGATCTTCTTTCCCGGGCAGATCTCCGAGGCGAGGTGGCTGTACAGCAACAACTGCTCGCCACTGTCCTCGACCTGCTCGGGACTCCATCTCCCACGCGACGTCTTGATGTCCGTGATAAGCAGCGAATCCGAGTCTTCCGTGAGCAGGTCCACGCGGCCATAGAGGTCCGGTACGCCCTCGACGAGCATGCCGCGAATCTCCTCCTCGACGCCCAGCACTCGCCCCTGAACGCTCGCCGCAGGGCTGGCCAAGAACGCCGTGAGCATCTTCCCGGCCAGAGCATCCAGCGAGGCCCGAGTCTCCGTGCTGCCGAACTGAATCGCGTCCGGATCATGCGGCAGCCATGCAGACCGGTAGGCGAACATAAGCCGCTCGACGTCGGGCTGCCCTTCACCGGACAGCATCGCTTGGAAGTGCTGTTCGACGGCCGTGTGGATGCCAGTGCCGAAGACGAGGGCACTAGACACAGACTCTTCGGGCAGGCCGTCGATGTACCGGAACTTGTATTTCAGCGGACACTGCCGGAAGGTGCTGATGGCCGACCAACTCACGTAGTCCCGGCCGGTGAGTTTCTTGGCGATCTCGTTGGCGGCATTGGTGCTGGCAGGCTTCTCGGGCGTGAGCACAGGCAGTAGTTCAGTCCCGGCGATCATCGAGCACCTCCAGTCGCCGCGTAGGCCCCGTTGCCATTGCTGCCCGCGGTGGTCGGCTCGTCGGACTTCAACTCGTCGATGAGGCTGCTGGCTTGCCTGATCCCGAGTTCGTCCGCCGTGGTCAGGCCGAAACGTTCCCGGAGCAGCCCCACGAGGTCGATCTTCCGGCGGGCAGCGATGGCCCGGATGGCTTTCACCTGCGAAGCGGTAGCAGGTCGTGGGCTGGGCTGGTTCGTGAACTGGGTGGACGGGATGCGGTTCACGCTCGCTCCGCTGATGGCCGGGCTGGTGCGGACCTCGACGACCTCCTGCGGCTGGGGCTCGCTGTCGCCGTCGCTGGTCAGCCGGGCGATCTGGTCCTGCACGGCCTGCTCGCACGACTGGTAGGCCCGGCGAACGACGACCTGAAAGCCCTCGTGGTCTTGAAGCAGGCTGGAATCGAGTTCGGCCTCGATGGTGCAGGAGGCCGAGGCACTGGAGAAGCCGGGCAGGCCGACCTTCTTCGAGACACCTGCATGGAGTTTCAACATGGGTGGGTTCCTGTTGGTTGGGTGTACGGGCTGTTCTGTTTTGTTGTGAAAAAGCGACGGGCGTGGGTGCAGCGAGGCTTGGGCACCTCAACCACACTCCACGCCCGTCACTTGGCGATGGGGACTTGGGTTCTGGCCTGCTACGCGTCAGCAGGCCCACTTCACGGTCAGGCAGCCGCTCGGCCAACCTGCTTCTTGACGCCGGTCTTGGCTGCCTTCCGGCGAGCCTTCGGCGTGCTCGTATAGAACGGCTCCCGGCAGCCAAAGCCGAGGGCATCCCAGTCGACCGTACCCGCTTCCGGGAGATCGATCAGGTCAAGTATGCACTCGGGATCGATGTCAGAGCCGGACTCTTCGGGGCCGGCGAGCATAAACCCGCGACGACGAATCTCGCGGGCATCTTCGCCGGTCTTGCTGGCCACGGCGTCGATCAGGTCGATGTCGGACATACGGACTTTCCTCCAGAGAAAAGGGTTGGAAACGAACAGGGACAAGAAAAAACCCGGCAGCCAGAGTGGCTGATGGGAAGAGGGCTTGAATCGCTTGATGCGATGACGATGCGGGATTGCTTCCCCCTAGGGGAGGCATCTTCCCATCTGCTGGTAGGATGATGACCTGAGCATCAGGCCGCGATTAACGCCGAGGCTGATGCTCCAAGGCTGGCTGGGCTTTTACCCCCGAAGGATGCTTCCATGCAGATCGATAGATTTCCGCGTCTTCAGGTCAATGGGGTAGCAGGCGATAAGGCTTCGCTCCTTATCGCCCAACACGTAAACGATCTCACCGATCTGGTGGTGCGACTGAACAACGAACAGGACAGACTGCGGAAGACGGTTGACGACCTTCAGAAGCAAATGGTTGCTTTGCAGGCACAGGGGCGGCGTCTTTAAAGAGGACACCCTCCGCAGGCTTCGTGCTGCCGTGTTTACGCCTCGTCACAGTGGGAAATAGATGAGTACCGCTTCACGCGTGTCGAATCGAACGATAACGGCGATCCAACACGTGATAACTGGCGACCCTGTAAACGGGGCACCGCTTGCCCCTTATCGCACTGGTCCGAAAATCATTCGATTCTTCAATGAACTTGGCATGAATGACTCCTACAAGTGGGGCGGTGGCTCTGAGTCGCGGTGGGCGATGGCCGAGAGTCGCTTACATGCCCTCAATGGGACTTCACAACTGCACGAGGCCATAGAACAGGCCGTGCACCCGAATAACTTTCTTGACACTGACTTCGAGCCAGAGCCCGCGGTTGAGTATCTGAATAGGTATTTAGCCGCGGAAGGTCTTGTGTTGCGGCCTGCGAATCGTGGCTGGCGGGTTCGATGCCTGACGGACAACACGGTTACTGTGCAGGCAGCGTTGGATGCACGCCAACATGCGAGCCACGAGTACATCGTTGAGCAGTTGGAGAAATGCGATCGAAAGGTTGGCGAGCAGGACTTCGATGGAGCCATAACCAACGCTCGTTCTCTTGTCGAAGCTGTCCTCACAGATATCGAACGGCGTATTGACCCCATGCCGCCGAAGCCAGACGGTGATCTGATGCGGTTGTTCAAACGTGTTCAGCAGCGACTCAATCTAACGCCGGATCAGCCTGACCTTGACGAGAGTCTCAAGCAGGTTCTGCGTGGGCTGAGCAGTATCGTGGCTGGACTCGCTCCGATTCGAAATCGGATGGGAGACGCCCATGTAAGGGCCTACAAGCCTTCGCGGCATCATGCAGTACTTGCAGTTAACTGTGCCAAGACCCTTCTGGATTTTGTCTACGGAAGTTTTGAGTACCAGAAGGAACGCGGCACGCTTGAAGAGATACGGGCAGAGCATCGTGCCGTAGCCAATGTCGCTCAGCCGCTAACCCGTCCGACCGGCTCCTGAACGGCCCCAGCACCGGCCCACCTGACGGCCCCATATCCGCCCACCAGCAGCCCTCGGCGTCTGGCTCAACGTGGCTCGCCCGGGTGATCTGCAACTTCCCGAGTTCCCGTAGGTCCAGTGCCTCGTCGTAGATGCAGCGGACATCACCGCCAGCATCCACGACTAGTTCCATCTCGCTGGTCATGCGGCACCTCCGGAACTACGCCGCAGGATGTTCCGCCGCGGCCTATCGACGAGCAGTTCGCCGACACTGGCCTGAATCTGCTCGAAGTCCCGGGCGACCATCTGCCGGAGCCTGTTGGAGTCCCTGAGCGTCTGCGGCTCTATGCCGTTGATCGTCTGCTGTGCCTGTTCGACGAGGGCATCCAGTTCCGGGCTGCTCCTGATATTGAGCCGCTGGAACCGCTCGAAGAACTCCCGAAGATTCTCGACGGCTGAATCCCGGAAGACCTTGGGCTGGCCGTCGTGAAGGCCTGTGAGCCGTTCCGCGAGGTGCGCCGTGAGCCGCTGGAGTTCCGTGGCAAAGGCTTGTTCAGCGAGTTCGACGGCATTCTCAAACCGCTCACGTACTCGGGCTTGCTCCTGCTGAAACACTTCGGGACTCAAGGCGACGAGATACTGCGGCGGCTCGATGGTCGGGTACGAGACCTCCAGATCGAACAGGCCGTCGAGCGTGGAGGGATAGTCGCTGGCGTTGTAGAGCGTGCCGAGACGCCGCTGGGCCTCGCTCTTGATGGCGTCGTACTGGTTGGCGAGTTCCCGGGCGGCTTCTTGGAGTCGCTCGCGGTAGGTCTGCATGGTGCTCGCGAACAGCCCGAGCGAGTTCTGCGGAAGGAGCCTGATGCCAGCCTCGGGGAACGGCAGTGTGACCGTCCGCCAGTAGCCCGAGGCTTCCGAGCGAACGGCAGCCACGGCACGGTAGGCGGGGTTCTTCGTGTCGAGGATGAGTTTGCTGGCCGAGAGCAGTTCCCGGTCGGCATGGAAGGCTCGGGCCGCCGTCGTGCGTTGCTCCGGGGCGAGGGTCTTCCGGACGCCCAGCCACGTGAACGCGAGTTTCACGGCGGCCATGGTTGCCCGGAGCCTGTTTGCCGCGTTGCGTTCAAGTTGGCTGGTCGGGGTGTTGGTTGGGTTGGTCACCGCCCGGCGAGACTGGCCGGACGCGGGTTCGGTCGTGGTTGTTGTGGACATAATTCCTCGGATTGGTTGGAAGGACGTGGCGGGGCTTTCCCTCCCCTGCTCGGAGGGGTACACTGCGAGCCAAATGCGGCGTTCGTATGTGGGGTTGAAATGGTGACTACGGAGAAACCGAAATGGCTGAAGCCCCAGCAGGCATCCCGGGCATGGTGGGCCAGAGCGGCCTACAACGGGCAAAATCGTGACGCGGCCTTGGCCGCCCTGCAGGCCACTGGCATCCCGCTGAAGCCCGTTCATGGAGCGACTGGGCTTCTATCCGCAATGGCCAGAGGTGATGCCCTCATCAAAGGTGCTGCGGGACTTTCGCTACCTCGTCGCAAGGGCAAGACGAGCAACACCCGCCATCTCCGGTTACTTCAGTGGCGATTGGCCATGGGGTACGCGGGCTTCGAGATTTTCGCAAAAGCGTGCATCGGCAGAAGCGATCGGGCAGGACTCAAGCCAAACGAAGTAACCACGCTTCTGTCACATCTTTCGCTACGGTCGAAGCCTCACATCAGCCCGCCAGTTATCACAGCTCGCTCCTCCCAGTGGCTCTTGAGGGACGACGCCGAGCGGGCGATCGACAAACTAGAGGCATTTTTGCATTTGGGTGGCTGGGAGAAAGACTTCTTGCACGCTTGGTTCAAAGGCAGGCCCGTCACCTGTCACCTAGACGCATGTCATCTCGCCAAGATTCTTCGCCACGCTACTGTCCACGGAGTTCTTTCTCCCGACAAGTGTCGTGGGCTCGGCCTGACCGAGGCACTCAAAGTGCTTCCCCGTGCGTTCGACGACATTCGGCTGGCAGTCATCGGCAAGCTTTACGCATGTCGATAGCATCCGCTACGCAACCCGCAACTCGCTCTCTGCACTAGATACAGCTGTTTACGATCTCAGCACAAAAAGGAAATCGACCTGTGTCAACGACCTTCGAAAAGGTGTTCGATGCCGACATGGCAAGGGAGTACTTGGCTAACCCTGCATCGCTCAATCTGCATGACTTCAATCGTTTTCAGATGTGCGAAGACTTTGGGCCGCAGCATTATGAAGCCTTAAAGGGTTCGCTGCAGGACCGTCTTGCGATCGTTAGCCGCACAATCGCGACACTGTCGCTTTCCGGGATGCCACGCTGTCAGATGCTCTACTTGTTGTGCAGCATTCTCAACAAAATTCAGCTCAAGGATTTCCCGGCGATTCAGGAGCTGTGGATCGACAGCGACGCACTGCAGCATATTGAACTAACAGATCCCTTTGCACCCAACACGGTTCATCTGCACAACGCCCCCCTCAGAGACCTTGGCTTCCTGTGGCCTCATGCATCCGCCCTGCAAAAACTTGCCCTCGTGCGATGCAAACAGCTGAGTGTGGCGTTTGCGGGCACGAAGGCCCTGCCGTGCCTTCAAGATCTGTCGTTAGACAACTGTCGTCAAACGATTTTTGGCGACTGTTCAATGCCAGCACTTACCTCGTTGACGATCACGAGCAGTGACATGCAAGACGAGGATTTCAGGCTACTCGCCCAATGCGGCTCCCTGCAGAAGGTACGGCTTGAGAACCTGCCAAATATTACCTCTGCTGCAATCGGATTCCTATCGGGCACCAACGAACTACTCGAGCTTGAGTTGCACTGCTGCCCGAAAGTGGACGATGGCATTCTGGCATTCGCAGCGGGCCAGAAGTCGCTCAACAAGCTCGTAATCGGGGCTAGCGGCTACGTCGGCTATCCCTACCCGCAGTATCGTTCTGCCGCTATTTCCGATGCCGGCATGGAACTTCTTTCGGGGCATCCGGCCCTTGCCACTCTGGTGCTCAACTGGACGTCGTTGACTTCTAAAGGCCTTTCGGTTCTTCCAACACTACCTCAGCTGAGAGAGCTCAACGTAGGCTCTTCTAAAGTGACCGATACCGGCGTGGCGAAGTTCGTGTCGCAATGTCAATCACTGCACCGATTTGTGTGGGGGGGATCAGGCGTCACGGAAAAAGCTATCGCCGTATTGAAAAAAACGCATAAACAAATCGATACCGAAAAGGGAAATTACAAGAAGCCTGCGTAGGCCGTGGGGCAAGCAGGCGATGGCGTATGGCTTGTCGCCACTGTCCTAGAGTGCAGGAAAAATAGCTGCCCTCCGTAGACGCATCGGCCAATACAACGACCTCGAGCTGCACGTCGCCTACCTGTTGCAGATGCTTGACCCACTAGACCCGCTGACCTACGAACTCTGCTTTCCCGGCGGCCTGACCGGTGAAACGGAGATTTACTGCCCGCACTGCAACGTTTTGCTGACGGTGCCGGTGAACGACCCGAACGGTGAAGAGTCGTATCAGTGCTGCAAGTGCCAGAGGGGCTTCATCGTCGATTGGGCCAGCGGGCAGATATCCACGCCGGTCGACGTCACGATCACACTCTCGTTCCAAGACGCAACCAAGGACGCTAAGCGATGACAGGAAAAGCAGACGCAGTCAGGGCTGTCAGCCAGCAGTTCAAGGACCGCACGAATGCGGTCATTGAGGGCGTCATGGCCTACCTGCGAGACGACAATGCGAAGGAAATCCTTGGACCCGGCCTGTCGCCCCTCATCGGCCGTGGCTCTCTCAAGTCCATCGTGACGTTCGCCCTTTACGCCGACGTCCTGCGGATGGTGCGGGACATGGTGATGGCGGATGGTGAAATCAGCGACGAGGAGGTGCAGGAGAGCCTCGGTCTGCTTTCCGTACTCGCGGGGGGATTTGCGAAGGTGCGGAGCAAGGAGTACTCGGCCTTCGCACAGCTCTCATTGGGAAATGCCCGTCAGTTTCTGGCCCAGTATGAATCGGACGCGGGCTTGTTTGGCCATGCCAATGAGGCGACCAAATGGGTGGGCCTGCAGGTTTGCCGCAATACCGAAGCTGCATGCGGCGATCCACTGCCGCTGAATACATTTCGCGGTTCGCTAATCGCATGGGCCAAGGCGATTGTTGCTTCCGATGGCCTAGAGGATTCTGAACAAGCAGCATTACGCGACTTGGAAGACGCGTGCGGGCTAACTCCTTCGACTCAGCCCGCAAACGCGGCACGCGAAGCACAACCCCTCGTACACACCGCCCTTGAAGAAGGGCACAGCGGGCTGCAGTCACCGGCCTTAGGTCCCACAACACATACCGAGACGGTGCCGCACGAGGGCGGGGCTTCGCGGGCGGCACAGACGAGTGGAGGACGCAACGTCTCAAGCGGCAGTCAAATCATCGATAGCATTTGTGCTGATTTCCAAGGCGTGTTTCGGCGTGGTGTTCAGCGGCGTGAGTGGCTTCGTGAGAACGTGGCACCGATTTTGGCGGACCTGCGACAGGTGGCTGAGCAGGGAAGCCCTCAAGCCAAGTTTGTCTTAGCATCCTGTTACTGGTGCGGTGAGGGTGTAAATGAAGACTCCAAGCTTGCGGTGGAGTTGTTGGGGCCGCTTGCAGAATCAGGGATGCCGGAAGCACAAACTTTGCTGGGCACCGCCTACCAGATGGGCGACGGTGTTCGGCGAAGCCGTAAAGAAGCCTTGCGGTGCCTTCGGCAAGCAGCGGCAAGCAATGAGCCGTCGGCATTAGCAACATTGGCAAAGTGCTATTACGAAGGCGATCTCGTTGACGAAGACAACGACCGAGCCTTCTCGCTGGCAAAAACAGCAGCCGAAGGAGGGAATGCTACTGCCTCCACGCTGCTCGCGATGCTCTACGAGCGTGGGCATGGAGTGCCCGAAGACATGGCTCAGGCGGCCTCCTTTGCCAAGGTGGCAGCAGAACTCGGCGATAGCGATGGACAATGCCTCTACGGCGGTTATCTATTCCACGGTCGGGGCGTGGGCAAAAATCTTGCAGAGTCGGAAAAGTGGTTGCGAGTCGCAGCAGCCAACGGAGACTCGGAGGCGGAGGAGTTCCTTCGCACTCATTTTGTCGATTTTGAGGGATTTGTTCGCGATCCTTCCTGCACCGACTTGACGTTGCTGAAGGAACTCACCGTTCAACAGGCTAAGCAACTCGCTGCCACGCCGTGGTTCCTCGACTTGTCGTCTTTGGAGTCAGTAAGTGATGAGGTGTGCGAGGCGTTGAAGTCTCACCGCGGGAGCATCTCTCTGATGTCTCTTCGGGGTATTTCGGATGCCGGTGCTGCTTCGCTCGCTGAACATCAAGGGCCTATCTATCTTGATAGCGAACTTATCGACGCATCGGCTTATAGCCTCATTACGAGACGGATTGCAGCGTTTTTGGGAATCGACCTAGAAGAGTGAGGGGGTAGTTTATGGGAATGGATATCCTGTTGGGCCGCGGGTTGTTGGTGGGTGTTGATCAAGTGCTGGCTCAACTGCTCACGTGTCATGATCTTGCACTGCGAGATCAGGGAGTAGCCCTGTTTTTCCAGCGGCGTGAGAACGACGACGAGTCGGAACTCAACGAGTCCACAAAGGCGTGCCTTGACACGATTCGGTCGAGTGAATCGGCCGAGGACATGCGAAACGCTCTTTCCGAAATGGTCCAGAAAGCCGTGGACGCTTTAAGCGAAGAGGACACTTGTGTGCTCTGGGATGGTAGCGATGAGTTGCAGCTGCTGAAGGCGATGTGTGCCGTGTTTCTTCCCGTAGAGCCGACAGAAATCAGGCGATTTACGTCCGGTCGAGTCAACGGCGACGAGGTGCCGGTCGATGAACCAGTTTTCGTATTTCCTTTTGAGAAACTCTTTAGGGTCCAGTTAACGTCGGCAGGACGGTCTATGGCTGCAATCACCGGCGAGGGTAGCCCAAAAACTTGGACCATCTTGTCGGTCTAGGCGAGCCCCGGTGCTGGCTGCGGACGGGCATGCACGCCCAACTGGAGAAGGGCCGTCCTCACTCCTTTTGCCTGTAGCGTGCACTTCATAGCCGACGCTCAACGTGACCTTTTCGTGCATTTCTGGTGGACCTACGGGTCTCCACTACAGATATATGTACCTAGGGGGCGGCGGCGTACCGGGCTGACGCCCTCCCGCCACCGCACACCCCCGTTGGTTGGTTGGCGGACTTTGATATCAATTCAATTCCGCCCGGGCTCCCGCATGACCCGCCGGACCCGTGAGTTCTCCGCGGGGCTATTCTGACGCGAGTAGATTCCCGGCAGATCAGCACTGAGCACCCGGCCGGACGCCCACTGCCTAAGCTGCTCGATCTTGTCGCCAGATGTGACAGCCACGGGCACGACGTTCTGGGCGGCCTGCACGAGCGGGACGTCCAAGAGCGAAGCCAACCGGCAGCAGGATTTGATTTCGGCCCCGGTCCAGTTGGTGTCGTCAGGCTTGGGCTGGCTGGCCTCGATGCCGTACTGGGCCAGATAGATGCCCCAGATGGCCTCTCGCTGCTGTTTGCCGGGCAGGTCCAGAAAGAACACGCCGTCGAAGCGTTCCGCCCGGGCGAACTCCGGCGGCAGTTTCGAGACGTCGTTGGCCGTGGCGATGAAGAACACGTCGCTGGTGTGGTCGTTTAGCCACGTCAACAAGGATCCAAAAAGCCGTGCTGTCACTCCTGAGTCTGTCTGGCCCGATGAACTGGCCCCAGCGAGTGCTTTCTCGACCTCATCCACGAAGAGCACGCACGGAGCCATCGCATCGGCCAGTTTGAGGGCCGCCCGAACGTTCGACTCGCTCTGACCCACGAGACTTCCCAGCAGGTTTCCGACATCGAGCACGACAGTCGGCCGGCCAGTCTCGTTGCCAAGGGCTTTCGCGAACTGGCTCTTGCCGCAGCCCGGGGGAGAGAGCAACAGGACACCACGGGGCCGCCTGTCCGTCCGTAGCTCGCCCTGTCGCCGCATTGCCCGGAGACAGAAAGCCTTGAGGTTCTCCAAGCCGCCGAGCTGCTGGAAGTTCTCGTTCCCCCTGTGGATCGAAACCAAGCCGGACTTCTTGAGTTGCCCGGCCTTGATCTCCCAGAGCGTGTCCGACTGGATTTTCCCGTGCCTGACCAGCGACAGCGAGTAGGCGTTCTCGGCCTCGTTTCGCGTCAGGCCCTTTGCAGCGTCGATCACCCGGCCGAGTTCGTCACCGCTGGGAAGTTCACCGTCTTGGGTGGCTACTCCGCGGGCGATCTCCTCCAACTGCGAATGGTCGGGGAGTTCATGGTCCACGCAGACGAAGAGTTTCTCCAGTTCAACCGGTATCTGGCTGTTCGGGGCCAGCACGACCAGAAACGCCCGGTTGTGCTTTCCCGAAATAGCCTGCCTCGCGACGGCTTGGATGAGTTCGACGCTGCCTATAAACCGGTGCAGGTTTTCAAACAACAAAACCGTCGTGCCGGAACCGTTGGCGATCTGCGGCATCGCCCGAATCACAGCCAACGGGTCCTGTGAGTCAGTCACCCCGGGCATGCTGATCTGCTCGACCGGGAACTGCATACCTGAGTCACAGTTCCATGTGCCGATCCGCCAGCCTTCTTGGCGGCACAGGTCGGTGATTTCCCGGGCGGCTTCGTGGGGTTCGGCGGTCTGGACCCAGATCGCCGTGAACGCCGCCGAAATGAGTTCACGGAGCCGGGCGGTCAGGGATTCGGGGCAGGGCGAACCGGCGGCGGGCGGTTGTCGTGTCATGTTTTTGGGTCGGGGCATAGTGTCTCCGGTGAAGTGTGGGAAATGGGCTCCGGTCACTCGGTCTCGACGCCGTGACCGCGGGAGAGCATCCAGCTCTCGGGCGGAATCCTGCCGAGCCAGTCTTGGAGCGTTGGAATCCGGCCCAAGTCTTCGAGTACGTGCTGCTCGCCGATGAATCTCACGGGGAGCCTGCGGCCGGTCGAAAGCACCGTCGTCGTCCCGAAGACCTCCTCCAGCAGGAAGATGCCCTCGGAGTGGTGCCGTAGGGCCCGGTGCCTGAAGTCAGCCATGTGGCTCTTGGAGCGGTCGAAGAACTCGTGGAACTTCACGTACTCCTCCGCGATACCCCCGAACTTCTTCGCCGACGAGACAGCGTGGTGAAACGGGTGGGCCATCAGAGCGTGAGCTCCCGGGTGCTGTCGCGGGTCTCGGTGTAGTTCTCCTGATGCTTGACAGTGACCGTGGCGGTCTGGACGTCGAGCGTGAGGGTACCCTGTCCGCCGTCGTTGATCTCGAAGCCCGCCGGCAGGAACTCGTACAGCACATTCTCGAGCTGCTCGATCACTGGCGTCGGCAAAGAGGTGCGATCTACACGCGAGCCAGTCTCGTCCCGGCATTGGATGCCGTCGATGGCTCCTGAGTCTCCGTACCCGGAATAGGCCGCCTCGATATTCGCCACCCGGTGTTGGGCAAGGGCCGGAAGAACGTCGGTGCGAAGACGGTTCTTGGCCTCCTTCAGCCGGGCCTGTTCGCTCTCGTGGTAGCGGGCGAGTAACTGGAGAACAGCGTCATCGGGTTGTGGTGCACCAACTGACATGGGTGTCCTTTCTGAAAAATACGAGGGAGCCGGCCACGGTGGCTAAGAACGCTTAGCCACCGTGACGCTAGAGGCTCTACTTGTGGTCAATTCCCCTGCCGGACCTGATCCCCGGCATGGGCCTGCTGGAAGTACTCGGGAAGAAGGCTTTCCCGGTCAGCGACGCCGAGGGCCCGCTCGATGTCCCGCGTGGCGTCCCGGCATGAAACCCCGGTGAATCCCGAGGTCTTGATGTTCACGGTGCCCTCGGGCGAGACCGTGATCTCGATCTTCTTCTCGGTGGTGCTCGTCATGCCGCACCTCCAACCTTCACGGTGACGCGGATCGAGCCGTCCTGCAGGGCAGTCTCCGTGACCGAGTGGCCCTTCTTGCGGGCCTCGATCTTGGCTTTTTCGACGGCGTAGCCTTGCAGGAACCGATTGAGGTGGGACTGCTCACCCCAAGCACCGTTGTAGTTGTCGTAGGAGACCTTCCCGGAGTTCGTTTCGCAGACGAGTGGGTACTGCCAGCCCGGGAGCTGGACGCAGAGACCAGTCGCCGTGGCTGAAAAGAGCCGGACGGTCCTGTGTTCAGGCGAGGGAAGCTGGAGGCGAGTGCAGGCCGCCCGGATGGCGGCTTCATCTCTCACCTCCGTCTTGATTTCGACGATGTGGGACAAATCGATGTCTCCTATGGAGTGAAGTGAGGATCCCTCAGAACGGCATCGGGGCGTCATCGGACTCACCGGAACTGCTGGCGGCGTCTCCGGCACCCGCGTATCCGACGAGGGCAGGTTCGCGGCTTTGGCTGACCCGGAGGGAGCCGTCCCGAGCCTCAAAGAATCCTCGGGCCCCGGCCGAGGGCTGCGACAGTTCCCCTACCAGCAGGTCCACTGTGTCGGCCAGTTCCACGGATTCGTTTCCGCCGGTACGGGTCACAAGCCACAGTGCCAGCCCTGCGACAATGAGCACGGTCAAGCAGACAAGAACAGGACCACTGGCGGTGATCGCCGCAGCCCATTGCGAGTCCCGCAGGCCCATTTCGGTCAGTGCGTGCAGGTGGTCGGCCAGATTGCTCCGCTCGCTCGATAGTTGGCTGAGGGTCTCAGCCAGCCGCGAGTTCTGGGCAGCCTGAGCGGCTGCCTGCTGGGCCTGTGCCTGAGCGGCTTCACTGGCGACCCGGGCCGCTTCTTGGGCCAGCTCTGCAGAACGTTCGAGGTGCCGAGTGTCAGATCCCCACAGCCAGCCCAACCAACCTGCGTGGGCCGGGGCCGCCGAGGTCGCAAGGAAGGCCGTGACGCTGAAAAGCAGCCAGTGCGGCCACATGAGCCAGAGTGCCCACGAAAAAACGGTGATAAGGGCACGAAATACGAACAGAACGGCAAGCCAGAGCAGGCCGAGGAAGAAGGTCACCATGAATCACCTCCGTCTGGGCCGACAGGGAAAGCCGGCCGTTGGTTGGTTGGGATCTCGGCCGGTTGTTTCCGCGATCCGGGCGAGCAGGCGACTGCACAGTGCCTGCAACGCCCTGCGGATCTTGGTTTCACGAGCGAGCAGCACGGCCAAGCCGCTCGCCAAAAGGGACAGAACAACCGCAACAGTCATGCGGAGACTCCTTTGCAAGAGAGGGTCGAAATCAGTGGGTCAGTTGCGACACGCCAACTCGGACATGTCGATCGCCCGCCAACGGTCTTGGTCGAAGTCGAAAAGCTCGACCTCACGAAACAAGGCGACTGGCGAGGGCTCGATGGCGAATCGCCAGTGATCGGGGTCGGCCCCCAGTTCAAGCCCAGCGAGAAGTAGACCCATGCACGTAGCCGGCGAGGTGCCGGCCACGAGAGGCAACTGCGGGAAGATGAACGGGGCATTGCTTGGTGGGACCGAGATTCTCGCCAGTCCGCCCTGTGCCGATGCCGTGACGATCTGGCCGAGTTTCCCCATGAGCGGGCACTTCGTGGCGGTCGGCTCCCACGTCGGCCGGGAGGAGAACCACACGACGGGCTTTTCATGGGGCTCGATGCGGGCGGTGCTGGGCCTGATCTCTCCGCAGTTGATGATCGAGCGGAGCTTCTCGATGGTCGTGTAGTGGTACAGAGTTGCGACAGGCGGATCTGGGCTGGGAGGGGGCTGGTCGGTGCTGGGAGTAGGAATCAGCGTGACGTAGATTTTCACCGGAGAGACTTGAGCAGGGCTGGGCTTTGCAAACTGGAAAAGAACGCTGCCCGAAAGCCCCGACAGCAGAACGCTCTTCAGGGAATATGCCCGGGAAACCCGCTTTTTTTAGATATCAGCGGGGGCGGCGTCGTGGTCGCGTTAGTGCGTCAGCACCGTGCGAGTCATCTGGACAACCTGTGGAGCCCCATTGTTCTGAAGCCACTTGGCGACTTCTACAGCTCGCTCAGTCTCGAAAAACGGCTGGGAATGCTCGTCTTCGGCTTCTTCGAGCCATGTGGCGTACTCGGCCCCCTGTTCGCCGAGGCTCTGCAGCAGGGCTCGTTCCGGCGTACCGCGAAAGCCCGGATACAGAAACGACTTGGCCTTTGCGAATCCGTTCTCGAGTACGAACGGGCAATATCCAAGAACGTAGTGGCAAGCCCCCGCATAGGGCTCGCGGTTTTCCTCGCCAAAGACACCCAAGACGTATCGGCGATAAATGTCATAGCCTTCGATGTCGCAGCAGTCCCACAGTCTGATGACCTGCGACCCATTATTGAGCGTAATTACTTCGTGATAGACGCACTTTGCAAGGTACGTGTGTGCGTCCCCGTTCGCTCCGTAGTTCAAATACCGCGGGGATCGCCGAGAACAGAGCTGCTCAATGGCATGCTTTGAAAATGCCACGGTCACCCGCTTGCCGTCGATTTCGACCTTGGGCATCAGGCGTGAATAGTAGGAGGTTCCCCATTCACCCGGCTCCTCAAGCAGTGAGCTGAATCGCAGCAGGAGTGAGCCCTGTTCGAAGAGCACCGAAAAGTCATTCATCGGAAGAAAACGCCGCCTCGTTTCGAGGGGAATCTTCGCAAAAACACATTCCCCGAGGTGGGTGGGAACCGCATCGACATGGGGATAGTCGGCAATGCTGGTCGGGATCACCCCCGTGCTGATGATTCGCTTCCGACTGCGTTCCTCGAGATCCCCAAGCCAGAATCTCGCCGCCCGGAGGCCTTCGGCACGATAACGGCGATAAAACTCCCGCATCCAGTCGGGGCCCATTTCCGGCGAGTCGAAATTCAATGCTTGGGCAACGGCCCTCACTTCGGCAACGAAATAGCCGTTGCCCTCACTGGTTTCGAAGACGATTTCCGGATACTGGTCAGCCTTCGCTTTTGCAGCGAGATACTTCGCTTGGGCAACGGCTTTCTTCTGTTCTTTCAGCCGCTTCTTCTGCTTCTTGCGGTCGTCTTTTTTGGCCATGACAGCTGGTCCTGCTGCGTTGCTCCCGTTACCTCCCGGCACCATCGTAGTGCACCGCCAGCCAGATCGTGGGCTCATTCGGCGTTGTCCATGCCACCCGATGTTTCTTGTGGGCGGGGATGTTGATGAAGTCCCCGGGGCCCATCTCTCGTGTGCCCTCCTCGAACTGCAGCCGGGCGGCCCCCTTCAGGACGATCACCCACTCACCCTCGGGCTGGTCGTACCAGAACCCAGTGGGAGAACCGTGGCCGTGAGAGACAATCCGCTCGATACGGATGTCCGGGGCTTGCAGGAGCGTCGTGAAAAGTTCCTCTGGCAGGCTGCTTGGCAGGTCGGCAAAGACGTTTGTGGTCATCACGCTTTTGACAGCAATTTCAGCCTGCAGGCTAGGGAAGCCGCCGTCGCGTCCGCTCTACGATGGCCTTGCCGTCCATGACTCGCCTCTTCGCGGACGCAGGGTCCTCCGCATAGTCCAGAAGACGCTCACTGTCGAGAAACGCTGCATCCGCCTTCCGCAGCACAGTGACATCAGGTTTGTGCTCAGCCCACGACGCGTAGAGCAGGCCGAGATTCTCGGTGATCTGCTGGACATCTCTCTTCGCAGACGAGCTGCCCGACGCAGTACGCTCACGCTGCCTTGCAGCGGAAAGTGCCCGGTCGTAACCCTGCTCGGCATTCTTGTAGTGCTCAAGGGCAAAGGTAGGCATCGCCGCCTGTAAGTACGAAGTCATCAGATCATGATCGATGACTGCCACATCGAGATCTCCGGTGTCGTATGCCGGCCGTCGCCCTGACGAGTTCGGTGCACTGAAGTATCTCGCGGTGGCTGTTCGCTGAAGCTTGAGCAGTTCGCGATATTCATTTCCGTATGACTTTGCCAAACCGGGGTTTCCGTCACGAAACGTGATCGCAGTATTGACTGCGTTCGCGAAGTCCCCGTTCTTGATCAAGGCCGCCAAGCGTGCGATCGTCTCTTTGGTGCGACGCAGTTGAAGCGACGTCGCTTCTTCCTTTGTCGTCGACGGCGGAGTGATGATTCGTTTGGCTTGTCGCTCAGTGCTTTTCTGTGGCTGCGTATCAATGCGTCGCTTCGGGGCCTCGCGTTCGATCCAAGAAGCCGAGTCAGCCGGGTTCACCGGGGCGGCAGCGGGCTCTCTTACACGATCAGTCCTTTGTGGCGTTTCCCTAGACTTCGAAGAGGTGTCAGCGAAGGAGCCGGGTGTTAGCGATGATGGCTGATCACGGCTTTCCGATCCATTTGCCGGCTTCGGAGCCGGCAGGGCAAGCTCGGCAGGCAGGTCTAGCGTCTGGGGAATGTTGTCGACCTGTTGAGTTTCGCCCGGATTCGTCACAGGCTTTCGGCTAGCGGGCTTCCACAAAGAGGACGGGTCGACATAGCGATACGCTGCGAGCATCGCCACGCACACAACCGTTGCAAGCACCGCGGCCACTTGGACCCTTTTGATTCGCGGCTTCGCTTCGACGATGACCTCGTCGGGATCCAGTGGCAGAAGCACCAGATCCTCTCCCGACCGAGGCTCAGGAACGGACGACCGCCGGTTGCTTCTACTGGTCGACACAGGTGATTCCGAGACTCAGCGGATGAGCGGACCCCGGCAAGGAGGCCGTCGCTTGACGCCTGTATGACGATGACGGATACTCCCTCGCTATGGTGGTGTTCTACGACATCCGGCCCCCGCAGGCCAGCCTCCGGAAATCCCTACTATGGCAGGCTTTCCGACGACCAAAGAGCCGGCCGTCTGCATCCCCCCCGGCCGGTACTGGATCGGGGACGATTCGCTGCCCAACGCCGGCCCTCGGCATCCCCTTGTCTTTGACAAGGCGGTCTGGATCGACCGGTTTCCTGTTCGCCTTGCAGACCTTGAGCGAGTCGTAGTCAGGGGCCGGCTGCAGCCCGTTGCTGTGTCCAGCGGCAGCTCCTTTCGCGAGCAATCTCCGCCTTGCGTCGATGGAGCTTTTCGTTCAGTCGTCGCAGCCACAAAACGGGCCTTTGTTGGTTTTGCACAGCGAAAGCAGCAAGCCGCCTCTCTCGCCGCCTGCGGTTTGCTGTGGCAGGAGGCGGCCGATGTGTGTGCCTTCTTCGGAGCACGACTCCCTACCGAGGCTGAGTGGGAGGTCGCCATGAACTTGGGCAAGCCCGACACATCCCGGACTGGCTCGAGCCCTGAGAGCGGGATTACCTCGCAACTAGGTTGCGTAGGCTTCCTCGGCCAGCTTCAGGAGTGGACCGGAAGCGGCTGGACAGATCGGTACTGGATGGACAACGACGTGCATGCCGCCAGCCCGCCGTCTTCTGATGCAAAGATCAGCGTCCGCGGCTGCCTCCCCGTAGGCCAAGTGGCGAGCTTGCACTGCCGGCTAGCCGTATCGCGGGGTGACGCAACCGTTCCTCGTGTTTTCAGGCGTGTCTGGGACCATCCGCCAGACTCAGAAACGTACTCGTCATAAGCATGCTCACACTTCCGCTCTCAACACTGTGATGGCGTCACTCAATGTCTTCCGTCTCTAGCCAATCCGCCAAGCAACCACAGCCGCCCAAAGTGGCGACGTGCCCACATTGCTGGACGAGCTTCCAGCCGCACGAGGCGTTTTTCATCGCTGCCCACCCCGAGCTGGTTGGTGATCCGGTTCTGGGGGAGCACGTCCCGAAACGTTTGGCACTCAAGGAAGTCCAGATAAACGGCAAGTCGATCAAGGACCCCAAAGGGTTCCCAATCGAAGACCGGGCTTGTCCGTCGTGCCGCCTGCAGGTGCCGACGGCCATGCTGGCAAAGCAGCCGCTATTCATGTCGATGGCCGGTGCCCCCAGTTCGGGCAAGACCTACTACATCACAGCCCTCATACACGCCCTACGGCAACAGCTTCCACGCGACTTCAATCTGCTGTTCGAGTACGCGATTAGCCATGACATCAAAACCATCGATGACCTGATTTCGCGGCTCTATGCCACGGGCCCAAGCAGCAACCCTGACGAACCGATCTACCTCGAAAAGACGGAGGCGACCGGCGGAGCAACGTACAACCAAATCACCATCGAGGGGCAGACCGTCGACCTGCCCAAACCATTTCTGTTCGCTGTTCGCCCGACCCCCTCTAACATCGATTATGAGGCCAAGGGGAAAAAGCTCCACCAGCACTTGGCTTTCTATGACTGTGCCGGTGAGCACTTCCGGTACGACTACCTCCGCCAGACGACGAAGAACACAAGTCGAGCATTTGGGCATTTTGCTCACGCGAACGCCTTACTCTTCACGTACGACCCACTGCAGGACCAGACCGCGATCCAACGGCTATCGCAGCAGTCTTCCGACCCCCAAGTGGGAGAGAAAAGGCTGATATCGCATCAGGACAAAACACTCGAAGCTGTCATCCAGCAATTTCGCACGCTTCGCAAGCTTTCGCCCACCAGCCGCATCAAAGCACCTCTTCTGGTTTGCGTCCAGAAATATGACGTCTGGGGAAAACTGATTCCCAAGTGGGCTCAGCTCGATGCCACCTCTGTGGTGCGATTTCCTTCAGCAGGCACTTCGGCTCTCGATGTGCAGGAATTGAATCGCCACTCACTGCACATCCGCAAGTTTCTGCACGACATTAGCCCGATGTTTGTAGCCCAAGCGGAGTCGAACTTTAGCCTCGTGCGGTACTTCGCCGTCAGTGCTCTGGGGACGAGTCCCACTTCGGTCGAGATCGACATCGAGGATGAATACGGCAATCGCACAAAGGGCACCAAGCTCTGCATTCGGCCGCGAGACATGCACTCCTTCCGCGTCACGGATCCGTTTCTGTGGCTTCTGGCTCACTGGAAGCTGATTCGCAAGGCGGTTCCGCAGACCAAGCGGCCGGATGGGGTAGAGGAAGCATCCATCGTGGCGGAGACAGATGTTTCCGTCCGACTTCTCTTGCCAGATTCCAAGGAGACGCTCGTCATCGACCGCGATTATCTCGGCACCCAGATCATCGATCCCTTTTCCGGAACCCCGGTGTGGATTCCCACGGGGCAGTCTGGTGCCGATCGCCCGGGCAGTGCACTTGGAAGATGGTTCGGCATCCGAAAGAAGCCGCGGTCCTAGGCCAGCACGTCACGCAAAGACACCATGTCAGAATCCTCCACGATTACAGAAACCGACGCCGAGGCAAGCAGTCTCGCAGCTTGCCCAACAACGGCTGCAGTTGAGGAGTTGGTGTACACGTCCGCTCCGAAACTCCTTAATTCGACTGCCGCACATTTGGGCGTTGTGGCTCGGAGCAAGGCGTTTCCGTCCGAGGTCGAAACAGCGGTATCCAAGCAGTGGGCCTACTCCATGCCCGCTGCTCTGGGACTTCCCGAGTCGCAAACGCTGCCCCGTTTCTACCTGTTGCCCGCAGGGACACATCAACGCTGGACCACCCTCAGCCGGGTGCAGAGTGCCGGCTTTGATCACACGGGACGCACAACGCCCATCGCTCAGCACTTCGCGGTCGATGGCGAGCGGCTCCGGGCGTGTGCTGGATCCGTCGCCTCGCTCGTAGGCTGGGCCTCACGCCATTACGCTGCAGAGCCTGAGCGGATCTTTTGCGACCGCTGGGATGACGAGCCCAAGGAATTAACTCCCCGCCAGCTCGACACCAGCGTTGGACCGAGTCCTTATTCGCTGCTTGAGTCCATTTCCCCAGCCTGCGGGGCTACCCTCGAGGACATTCGGAACGCATTCTTCGCGACGGTGGAAACGCTACTTGCGTATCCAAGCAGCCAACGGATGGCGGTCATCGTCATTCGTCCATCGTTTGCCCCGTATGTTCTGTCTCTTCTTGGGGCGGTTCTCGCTGCACTCCCCAAGGCTGTTCAGTCGGGGGTGACAGCGACATCTCATGTATGGGAGCTGTCCGACGCTCCCGCCAACTACACGCTAGCGTTCACGTATCCCCGTTCACCGTATTTCGAACGCATCAAAGAGCGTGCTGATTCGAAGAAGCCGGTGATCATCGATCTCGCCCTGAAAGTGCCGGCAATACCGCCCGCCACCAGTGAGTACGCAGCATTCGTACGCTCCGACTGCGAGCACTGGGGAGGGCAGGATTGGACATCGTTGCCGCACCTATTCGATGAGATCGACCCTACCGCCAAGCACCCAGCGTCGGTCTTTGCCATCAAGAGGCTCTTGGATGAATGGAGCCGCACCCAGAGCTACTTTGCGTACGACGCCCTTGTGCAAGGCGTCAGTGACGCCGTACGGGTAGGGCTACCGCAGGCTGATTCGGCTTCACTTCTTCGTCGCGTTGGCCTCACGTCAGTCGAGAAGTTTATTGCAGCGGCAGACTGGAACACGGTCTATGAGACGTCCACGGCGGCAACATTCCCTTCGGTCGTCCGAGAGCGAGCTTGGGACGCGATCAAGGCCAACTTTTCTCAGATCGTGGCCAGCTCTCCTGAACTCCTTACTCAGCGAATACTTGAGCCCGCCGGGGATCGCGTCATTGCAGTACTGGCGGAGCATGACGATGCAGTTGATGTTCTGCTGCAACAGGTGGAAGTGCGGGCTCGTGGACTTTCCTCACAGGAGTCGCACGCTCTTGCCTCCCGTTGGGCGGCACTCGGGACACAGATCCTCGGCCGTATTTGGCGGCAGATGGCCTCAGACATCGCAGAGGGCGGCACGCCATCGCAGTTCTATCGGCGTGTTTTGGACAAGTTGATTCCCAAAGCAACCGTTCCCGACCCCGTGAGGGCAGGTGCGGATGGGAGCACTTCGCAACAGCCGCCCCTCGGACTTGAAGCGTTACTGCGACCGGCTTGGTCGATCGTTTCGCGGCAGGTGCGGGCCGCGGCGTTGCCTGACCCGTTGTGTGTCATCGTTCTTGACCGCCTTGTGGGGCTTGCGGTGGTGCCGGGTATCAGCGGCCGCCCGGCCCCGCAGGGAAACGTCGCCCTGAAGGTGGAACCGGTGGCACTCGCAGCTGCACCGACCAACAGACCCAACCTGTAGATCAGAGCGTTTTGAATTCCAAGCATTTCAGTCAGTGAGGTTGTGATATGAGCGGACCTAAAGCGTTCACGGTGGTAGCCGCCCCAGTGGCGATTCCGATTGCCCCTGTTGTCGCCGTCATTGCTGCAGCAGCCCTAGCAGCTGGGATTGCTGCCCGGGCGAATGAAGAGGCAGAGAAGGAGCGGCTGCGTAAAGAAGAGCTGCGGCGAGAAGAAGAACGCCGCCAAGTGGAGCAGGAGCGACTCCGCCGGATTGCCGCAGCCAAGGCGGCAGCCGAGGCAGCGGAACGCAAGCGGGTGCTCGATGCCGAGGTCGCCGACGCCGTATCTACGTGCCAAGTTGAGATCGAGAGCAGTAAGGCGTTGATGGACTCCCGTTTTTCAGCGGATGCGATCACCAGCCGGTTTGCGGCACTACAGAAGTCGGCCAGCGAGGCAAAAGAGTCTGCATCGATCAAGGCAGCAGCCACGCAACTGCAGCAGGACCTTCACAAGTATGTCGAGCAGATTAAGGCTTTTCGTGCCGTGGAGGCCGAGTGTGCGGACTGCATGAAAACGTTGACTGCCGAGAAGGCCGTGCAGACGTTCTCCGCCGCTGATCTGACAGCCATCCGCGACACCTACGCAAAGGCTATTGCGTCGCCCAAGCTGCTCAGCGATGGCCCTGACAAAGCAGCCGAGAACTTGCGGCGAGTCATCTCGAAGTCACGATCTCTCGTGACTGAGTCTCTCACGAAAGAGTCGAATTTCGAGGTTCGGAACAAGCTACTGCAGACCACAATTAACGCCTTGCAGAGCCTCGGGTTTTTCGTATCTGACCCCGAGTACTCCAATCCGGCTGACCCGCTCGGCAATGTCGCTCTCACCGCGACCAGAGGTGCAGAGCGAGTAGTCCTGTCGGTGCCCCTCGTGGGAGACGTTCAGTCTGACTGGCAGGGTGTTCCTGAAGAGCCGTGCAAGGGCGACTTCTTCGCCTTTCTCGACAAGCTCGAAGAAGGTGGCTTTCCCTGCAAGCCGACCAGACCGGATCTGCAGGAGCGACCGAAACTCATCCGAAAGGGCGAGAAGCAACTGCCCGGCAACGCGGGCTCGAGCCGGACGGCTTGATCAAACACACATTCTGCGACCGGTGTTCGCAGGGGACAAAGCATGAGTGGCCCACTGGACTACGACGTACGGTATTCAGAAACCTATCTGGAGCTGCAGGAACAGCGTTGGCGGGCTGAGCAGGAACGCCAGTCGCGACTCCAACTCGAACGCATGGAAAAAGTGCGTAAACGAGCTGAGGCCAGAAGGCAGAAGGCTGAGAAGCGAAAGATTGTCGCTTCCCAGATAGACGAGGTCCTGACAGCCCTCAAGAGCCGGTGGAGTGACTTCACTTCGTCGGCGGGTGACCGGTGGTCGGTCGCAACGCTTGCCACGGAACTCGCAGGCGTTGAACAGGCGGCCAAGACAAGTCGCTCGGTCGAGTCGGTGCAGGCGTTGGCTGACTCCCTCGACCTGAAGATATCCGCCTTTCTTGACTCGGTATCTGCATACGAGCGTGTGGAAGCCGAGGCCGCCGCTCTGGCCGAGAGCATGGCCACAAGTGATGTCGTTGCCGCGTTCGCACCAGAACGCAGAGATGCTTGGCTGCAACGACATTTGGTTACGACGTCGGCTGGTGAGCTGGCGAAAAACGACCCACCCTCGTCAGGCGATGCCCTTATGAAGCTCATCGACGAGGGCCGTGACGTCGTGCGGCAGGCCATTCGAGCGGAATCCGACTTTCAGGCACGCAACGACCTCTTGCAGGGAACGATCGAATCACTGAAGAGCCTCGGCTTTTTCGTCGACGACCCAGTATTTGTGGACCCGGGCGATCCTCTGGCCCCGGTCACTGTTACTGCTACGCGGGGAGCTGAGCGGGTCTACCTTTCCGTCCCGCTCAGCGGGCAGGTCAAGTCAGAGTGGCACGGCCTTCCAGAGGCCAACTGTGCCGTGCATCTTGCCGAGTACCTCGAGCACCTCAAGCAACGTGGCTTCGAATGCCACCCACATCGCCCCGACCTCGTCCAGCCGCCTCATCTTTTGGCCAAAGGGGCGAAGACGCTGCCACGCGACACGCTTGGTCATAGGAGTAAGTAATGAGCAACAAGTGGCGATCGAACCTGCAGGACGCAGTGCTGCTAGATCCTCTGGTCTTGGTTCACGGCAACTGCAAGGACGTATTCTTGGTCAATGCCGAGGAACGCTCACGGCTGCCGGCACATCTCCAGCAGATTCCCGCCGTCACCATGGAGGTGATGCTGGCCCTTGAACTCGAGGCCGCGGGCATGGACGCCGTCGTGCTCTACGACCCGGTGAGCGGCTTGCGGGTGATGCGGGGATCCATGCACAAGACTGTGCAACAGCTTCTTGCCGCCCGCACGGGAGCATCTCCGGCCGGTCCCCGGCCATCTGCCACGAACTCAACCAACCCGGCGGACGGCCCGTCCGGCTCGGATAGCCCGTCTCGCTCCGATGCGGCCCCCGGAGCAGGTGCGAGCGGAACGGCCGGCACTCGCCCTAGCGGCCCCGCACTCCCAAGAGCCAGCGTTGAGCCGCCGCCCAACGACGCATGGATGGTCCGCATGGACCAGCAGTACAAGCCGATTGATTTTCTCCGCGTCGTCCAGACGCAGTTGTTCGCCAATCCGGAGGTCCGAGTTGGCGTTATCTGCCAGTTTGTCGATCGGTACCTGCCATTCTCGGAGCGTCAGGATCCCGAGGATCGGCAACTTTCCATGGTGATTCAGAAGGCGGCCATGGCGGTCTGGCCGCAGGCTGTTGGCCCACGCCCTAGTTCGCGGCTGCTGCTGCTATTCGACGTCGAAGGGCAGGTCCCTCAGGAACTCAACACCCTCTTTCCCTTTGCACGGTCGGTCATGGTGCCGCCTCCCGCTATCGAGGATCGCGAGAACTTCTTCCGCAACTTCCACCAGTTGTTCGACTCCGGCAACGAGGCCCCGGTCGACCTTGCGAGAGATGGCGAGCAACGCAAGCTCGCAGCCCAGCTGTCCGATGGCCTGAAGATGCACGACCTCTTCAGCCTTGCGACGCTCTCGCACCGCGAGCATCTCGGGCTCACCGCAAAGCAGCTTCCTCAGCTTCTCACACGCTTCAAATTCGGAACCCGCGAAAATGCGTGGGCGAATGTCAGCACGACCGCACTACAGGAAGCGAAGCAGCGGCTCACGGTCCGAGTAAAGGGACAATCCGAGATCATCGACGAGATTGTCCCGGTGCTCATGCGTGCCAAGCTCGGGATGACGGACATCGCCGGCAAGGCGAATTCATCCAAGCCACGAGGTGTGTTTTTCTTTGTCGGCCCGACTGGTGTGGGAAAAACCGAGTTGAGCAAGGCGATCGCCGAGTTGATCTTCGGTGACGAGAACTCACTCCTTCGTTTCGATATGAGCGAGTACTCCGAGGAGCACCAGCAGGCCCGCCTCGTCGGAGCCCCTCCCGGATATGTCGGCTTTGATCAGGGCGGACAGCTGACGAATGCCATCAGCGAGAAGCCGTTCAGCGTCGTGCTGTTCGACGAGATCGAGAAGGCCCACGGCCGTATTCTCGACAAGTTCCTTCAGATTCTCGATGACGGGCGGCTGACGGATGGTATGGGCAAGACGGTGTATTTCACCGAGTCGATCATCATCTTCACATCCAATCTCGGAACCCGGAGACCGGTGGCCCGTAATCCCGACGGCAGTGCCGCACTACAGGCCCCACAGGCACAGCAACCGGGCGGAACGGCGGACACGTACGACTACCTGAGAGCATTGCCGTACGAGGAACTATGCGACCATTTCCGCGGTGCTGTGAAGCACTTCTTTGTCGAGGTGCTCGGCCGCCCAGAAATCCTCAATCGCATCGGCGAGGAAAACATTCTGGTGTTTCACTTCCTCACCGACGATGGTGCCAAGACCGAGATCATCGACCAGCAGGTACAGAACATGCAGTCGACACTGCAGGAACAGCACCGCGTTTCAATTCTCTGCACTCCTGCCTTCAAGAAGCTCCTTATGGCCCACCCCGGTGGGTTCGATCGAAATGGTGCCCGCGGGGTACGCAATCTCCTGAACCGCTTTATCCTGAACCGCTTGGCTCCAGACCTGCTGATGGACGGTGACAAGTGCCGCGGACGGACATTGCGAATTGACTACGAAGTGGACGATGAGCAAATCGACAAACAGCCGTTTGATGCGGCGAATCTCGCATACGAATGGCTTGATAGATGAACGCGAACGACCTCGATGAGACGTTTTTTCCGGTGGGGCTGGCCAAGAGCCGTGCAACCCAGTCAGGTGCTCACCTTCCCGAGACCAATCCGGGACGAGCAGACGTTATCCGGCTGGCGGGCTTTGAGCCGCGATCCTTTGTCGCTGGCCCGGGCATGCGTTCGATGGTGTGGGTGGCCGGGTGCCATCGCCGCTGCCCGGGGTGTTCCCAACCGGAGTTCTTTGGATTTGACGTTGGGCAGGACGTTCCCGTCGAAACACTCTGGCAACGCATTGCTGCGATCCCCGACCTCGACGGCATCAGCTTTTCGGGAGGCGAGCCGTTTGAGCAGGCACGCCCGCTTGCTGCTCTTGCAAAGCTCGCACACGTCAATGGCAAAACCGTCGTCTCGTACACGGGATATCGCCTTGAAGCACTTGAGGCCGACCGTGAGCGGTTCGGCCCCCTCTTGGATGAGGTGGATCTGCTGATCGACGGTGAGTTTCGGGCCGACCAGACCGGACACTACCGCTGGCGTGGGTCCGGCAACCAACGACTCATCTGCCTGACAGATCGGATCAAGTTGCCCGCAGAGACGGACGTGACCGAAATGCAGATCACGTTCGACGCCAAGGGCTCGGGGCTCGTATTCAGCGGCATCCTTGCACAGGACCTGATCCGGGAATTACGGGCCAAACTGAGCCAACAAGGGTTTGCAACCTCAAGGCGGGGACGCGGCACGCCGGCCCCTGAGACCACACCACCAGACGGAACTGCAGGATGACCGCGGATTATCAGGTTCGGGTGGTTGGCTCCCGCGGCGGCCCCGGGACGGTTGACCTCGAAATCACGCCCGTCACCGGCCCCACAAAACGGGTCTTCATCGTTCTGGACCTTTCGGACTCATGCCCGAAGGCCATACAGAGCCTGTCGAAACTTGCGTGGCTCTGGCAGTCTCTCCCCCCGCAATGGCTTGTGTCGTTCTATGCCTTGAGCAGCCGAGAGGTTCTGTACCCGACCGGTGAGTCGTTGCATGCCCGTGATCTGGAGAACTGCATTCGGGATTTGGAGGGGTCACCTGAGGTCGAGGAATGGATTGCACGCCAGATCCGGCGGGGGAGCTTCCTACGCTACCCACTCACGGGCATCTATGAGGCATGGCAGGCCGAACGGGCCATTCACGGAGATCCATCTCAGGAGGCCCTCGTTTTCGTCATTACTGATGGTGAACTGCTCGATCTGGCACCCATCCGTCTCCCGGCAGGCATGACTGTGGTAGGCGTGCTGACCCCATCGGAAAAGGGTTCGGCATCGTGCTGGTCTGACGTGCTCCCCAAGAGCAAGGCGTTTCCGCAAGGGGCAACCGAGCTGCTTGACCACGTTCGCCAACTGATCGCTCCAGCGAAACAGCCCTGTGAAGTCGTGCCTTCGTTTTCCTGCACGTTACGAGACGGGCCGGCCAAGACAGCCGCCGGCCGCCTCAAGCCGCTCTCGTTCAAGTGGGATTTCGGGAAAGGGCCGCTGGTTGTGTCAGCAGCCGCATCTGTTTTGGAGGATTCGTCCGCCTCCATCGAGTGCCGACCAAAAAAAGGAGGGACCGTCCGGCTATCGCTCGAAGGGCTGGCGAAGGGAGGCCTCGGCAGCACGACGGTTCCGACAATAGAGCTGCCCAGTGCCACTCTGAGCAGTGGCCGCTTGGTGCTCATTGATGACCCATCGGTTGTGACACAACTCCTTGAACACCTGAAGACGCAATCTGAAATAGGGAAGGGCCTCGAAGAAGCTCACGCCACACGCCTTCGCACACTCCTTGTTGGTAATGATTCGGCAAATGGGACCCCAAGGCCGCCGGGTACCGGGCGGGAATGCGACGCCGCCATTGTGGTCGCCGTATCGGGGCGATCCGCCACCTCCCCCGGCCCAACCAACCAACAGGGCTCCAGCACCAACGACCGAACTGTGCTCATCGCCGGCGGCCTGCTGAAAGGCCAGAACGATCAGCTCTTCATCCAGCAAGCCGCGACCGTACCCAACGACCCCGGTTTCACAGCCAAGCAGACGTTTCGTGTTGCGTACGACGTTGAGTCTGCCCGCTGGCAACTCTTCAGGGGAACGGAGCGAAAGACCCTCGCACCAAAAGCCTGCGAAGCTGTGAGCGATCTTTTTATTGACACAACTGGCGGGGCCTGTGAAGCCTTCTACACAGGGCCGCTCGCCCCCAAGAAGTCCGCCGGCAAATAGCCTCGCCCGCGGCATAAAGCCCGCTACACCGGTGCGTTACCCACACTGGCGGGGCGTGTTGGTTGGTTGGGGCACCAGAGGGCGTGCGGACTGAACAGCCGGCCCTAGTTGCCCGGAGTGCTGTCTGGGGCTGGAAGCAAGGCTGCGTCACGCTGGGCTCTCGCCTCAAGCGTGAGATCGGCCTGATAACGCGTGTGGGAGCTGCATGTGTGCAGATCATGCACCGTGGCGTTGGTGAGTGTGCAGAAGAAACCCCGCCCCAGCCACTTCTTCTGGAAGTTCCTGCAGTTGTGGCACTGCCAACCCCGTGCCCGCAACTCCTGTCCGATCTTTTCCTCGGCGACTCGATTGAACGCCGCACCGGCTGCCAGCACCGTGGAAAGCACTGCGATGGGCAGCATGAATACGTTCATGAGCAAGGACGCATTAGATGCCTGCGTCACCATCACCAGCCCGCCGCTCCCGACGAAGGACACACCGCCACCCGGCGTCAACAGAAACGCCATGACGGTGGTGAACCCGAGCACAAAGAACAACACGAAGTAGGCCAGAAATACCCGTAGCCACAACATGGCGGATCACTTCCCGGAAAACGACGACTCGGGGACTTTGAGGATGGCAGCCAATTGCCGCAACCAGTCCGTGGCCTGTGGTGTCGCGGCATGGCCGACGACGTTGGCAAAGGCTTTCACCGCCTGTGCGGGTGCCTTGAGTTTTTCCAAATACGGCACGAGCGGAGGTAGCTCCGCGGGCTTGTGAACGTACTGCCAAAGGCTGCTGGGGATGCCACCAGCCTCGACAAGCGACTCGAGCTTTCGCTGCTCATCGGCCGAAATCGTCCCGTCCGCCCATGCCATCGCCACGAGAAGGGCAAACAACGCGTCCTGTTCTTCCTCCGCGGTGGCGGCCGTCCCCGGGAAAAGATCGCCCCATCGGGAGGAGACTTTTGACGCTACGGAAGACGCCGCTGAACCGATTGTGGTGGCAGCCTGACCGGCGACTCCAACCACACCGCCAGCAGCCGTTGTGACAGCCGAAAACGCGGTGTTCATCGCTCCGACAATTGTGCCAATGCCCGGAATATTCGACGGCAGGCTGAACAGGGTATCTTTCGCCGTCTTGACTGCCGACTGCATTGATTCAGCACGCTCTCGTGCCGCTCGCAGAATCCCGACGAGGCGTTCCTCCGGCAGTTGTGCCTTCAGGATCTGCAGGGCTTGTTCCCGGACTTTCTCATCCGTGTCGTCCAGAGCTGCCACGAGAGCCTGCTCGGTCTCGGCAATGCTGAACGTACCCAACACGCGGGCAGCCTCGAGCCTGACTGCCTTATCATGGTCAACGAATAGGCCGGCAATCGCCGCGAGGCTGGAGCGTGAAAACAGGATGCCGAGAAACAGAAACAGCAGATCTCGGTTCACGACGAGCTTCGAGAGACTCGTGGCGAGCTGCTCCTTGGTCTGAGCGTGCGGCAGTCCCGCTCTGTCGTTTTCTCGCTGCAGGCGGCTCCAGTTCGGCTCGGCGACAATTTGGCGGGCTATGGCCTCGCCAAGGCTCGTCTGGTCCACCAAACGAATGACAACGGATAGGTATTCGGCCTCACCCTCGCATGCTGTGGCCAACGCCCTCCGAGCATCGACCGGGAGTTTGTCTTGGGCCAGAAGATCGAGCCACTGCGGAGCCGAATGCTGCCGTAACGATGTCTTCCAAACGCCCGGATCCGTGGATGCCTTCAGTCGGTCGATGACGTCCTGCGGTATCGCGGCGTTCTCAGCCATGTCGACGGGCCCCTCAACCTGAAGCAGTGGATTCTCCGAGCGGGAGCGATTCACGCCGGAGCTGGTATCCTACCCTCCAGCGGGGTTCCGCGGAATGGTCCTAGAGTTGACTCAGACCGCTCTCAAGGGCCTCCAATCGGCCCCTGAGGCGAGAGCACTCGGTGCCTCGCGGATCACGCCCAGAGAAACTTACCTGCGTCTAGTTCCTGCTCTCCATCCCATCTGTAAGCACACAAGAAGCCGCCCTTCGCAACGCTCCAATCCACGCAGGCGACATTGGGGGCGAGAAGCTCTGGCTTGGCTCCTCGCATCCAATAGTGGCCGATGAAGACGGGCTTGGCATCAGCGGGGTATGGCAGGGCTTCATCGAGTACGGCCTGCGGTAACTTGAGGTCGCACCGTACGGGCTCCATCGAGTAACTGCCGTAAGTGTGGCCTGTTGGATCCTCGAACCATTTGATGCGGGTTGCCGAACGCTCGTGGCCGTCTTTGTCGGTGATCGTGACACCTGTCGGCAACTTGGCTTCTTTGCCCTTGAGCAGCGTTTCGACGGGCCCAAATAGCTCACCGCCCTCGAGGCACGCGGCAGTGAGAAAGTCCTCGGTCACGGCTCTGCCTTTCACATGCTCGGTCATGGGCCCGTCCCAACAGGCATGGACGACCCGGAGGCCGTCGAGATCAAGCCATAGGGGCAGCGTTCGGAACCAATTTAGATATGAATCCAACTCGCCGGCCGGGACTTGCCGCATGGTCTCGGCATGCTGGCCGGAGTTCTTCTCGTTATGGGGCCGGAGGTGGCTGTCGGGCCTGTCAGGGGCGGGTGTGTGAAAAGCGAGGGCGTTGAGTTCGTGGTTGCCCATGACCGCCAGAGCTGCCCCGGAGTCGATCATGGGCCGGACGATCTCAAGGGTCTCCTTGATCTTGGGGCCCCGGTCGATGAAGTCCCCGAGAAAGATGGCTTGGCGTTCTGGATGCCTGTAGACCCCTTTGCGGCGGGCATAGCCAAGCTTGCCAAGGAGTTGCTGCAGGGCGTCAGCATGGCCGTGGATGTCGCCGATGAGGTCGTACATATGAAAGGGAATCAGATCTCCAGTGCTTCTATATGAGGAAGCAACGCAGCTTCAAGTCGGCTCATCGCATCCACCATGTCGGCCTGAATTACCGGCCACTCTGATTCAGGGCTACGGTAGCCGCCTAAGCTCACGATGTGCTTGATGCGGCTTGCCCGTTTTGCGTCGAGTCGCTCCCAGTGAAGGCTTCCACCGAAGGCTCGTTCTATCTGCTCTTTCTTGGCAAACAATTCGTCGAAGAGTCGCTTGTTCTCTGCGGCATCGCCTCTGTCAATATAGAGTTCCGTGACACCGTGTTCCTGCACGATCACGTAGTTGAAGCCCAGCCCGCGTACCCCCGAACTTGCTCCGAGCCAGTGGTATGTGCCCGGCTTGATGTTGGCGTGCCGCGTACGGCGTTCTCGGGCGATTGCGACCAGTCCTTCCCAGAAATGCAGGCGGATATCGTAACGCTCAGCACGTTGGCGGCGGCCTTGTTGTTCTTTCTCACGCAGTTGCACTTGGTAATCGTGGGCTTCGGGCAGAGGAATGATCTGCTGCACGTCCACCATCGTTGCAGCGTTGTCGAGGTAGGGGCGGAATCGAATGCACCGTATATCGATGTCGCGATCCCGAAGCCATAAAACCGCAGTTGTCAGTTCCTTGCTGAAATCGGCAGCAACCAGAATGATCCGCACGTCATCTGCGAAGTTGCCCTCGTCCGGCTCGTCCCAGTCCAGAAAGCTCAGCAGGCGGTCTTTGGCTTCCTCGGCCGGCTGTCCGAGTCGAGCCAAAAACTCCGCATGAATCTGCACAGCCCGCTCAAAGGTCATGGTGGAAACCATACTGGCGTAGCGGATCGCCTGAAGTTCCATATGGCCGCCGTCTTGGGTTCGTTTCAGTTCGATGACAACAAGATTGGCATCCGAGTCGATTGCAAGCAGGTCGATACGCCGCTTGCTTTCCTCCCAGTCGCCGAATTCCTCTGTCAGCAAGTAGAGATCCGGGCCAAGAACTTCGATCTGGGTTCGAAGCAGTCGCTGAAGGTCGGTGCGTTCACCGATTCGCATTTCTGCGAAAGATGCCTCTGGGATCGCCCTGAAGGCTTGTTCTGTGATTTGATAGAGCGGCATGGCTACAACCTCTTATGACTTCTACACCGGCCTCAGCTGGCCGTCCTGAATCAGCCGACGAAACTGCTCTTCGACTCGACCGGGCATGGTGCCGCCCCGGACCAGCATCCCTAGTTCCATGTTCACCGTGAACGCCTGCTGGGTCAGATTGGCCGACGACAGAAACAGCCATTCGGCATCTGCTACGGCACACTTCACGTGCAGGATGCCCGGCTTGTTGCCCTCGCTAAGCCGGCGGTTTTCCTTCGGCCAGTAGTAGACCGAGGAGCAGTTCGCGACGTCCGAACCTAGGGCTCGGAGCGTGCTGTATTCGTTTTCACCGCCGAGCTTGTCTGGGGTCTCAACTATCACCGTCAGAATCACACCCCGCCGAGCTGCCTTCACAAGAGCTGCCGCGATATTCGGGATGTTGTAGACGGCAAAGCTAACGAGGGTGATTCGCTTCTGTGCCGAATCGAGCAGCTGCAGGATCGCCTGTTCGGTCCTTCGAAACGGGTTCTGAGCGACATCCGGGCCGGTCCAGACCAGCTCGACTGTCTGGGCATCCCGATGCTGCTGTTCCGACAACGCGGCGGTTTTAAGGGCCACAGCCACAACCGCAGGCGGCACCCCATCGGCGTCCCGCTTCCAAACCTCAATGAAGGCCAAAGCCCGGTCTCGTTGCTGATGGTGGGCGACCCGACGGCTGAGTTCGGCCCGGAGAGCACCGACATCCGTGCTCAGAATGGCGTCGGCCACCGATTCGACCGTGCCCAAGGGCAGGCCGCTGGCAAGAGCGGTGGCCGCTTCGACGATGACCCGGTGCTGATCCATGCGTCATCCAAAAAAGGCAGCATTTCGTTCCAAGGTCGGCACCAGCACCGCCCGGTCCAGATACTTGTTGCCCCGCTCACACGAGGTCTCCGGCAAGAACGAACAAGCGTGACAGGCGGCCGCGTGAAGCGTGTCGTGACCGCCGATTTCGTGCTCCGAACACAGTGGATCGGAGGAGCACAGAGTCACCTTTTCCAGTGCCCGCTTGATGTGCCTACCAAGCTTGTCAGGCTCGCCCAAGGCACAAAGGCCGCCAAGCGTGCCTTCGCTATCAGGAGCAGACGTATAAATCAGCACGCCTGCCATAGCCGAACCGTCGTCCGGGTTCTGGGAGTAGATCCGCTCCGAGATCGAGGCACTGGTGTAGCCGCACTCAATCGCTAGCTGGCGAATCAAAGCGTGGGCAAAAGAGTGGATCAGGACGAACCGTATCCCCGGATAGCCTTTCTCTGGATCGGGGATGTTCAGCGAGTTTTTGTACGCAACATGGGCCCGGAGGAAGGCTCGCTCGAGGTCGGCGTGTTTCTTGACCCACTGCCGGACACGCTCCTCATTGAACTGAAAGAAGATGCCTTCACCCCGAGTCTCACTGGCAGGGAGCCAGCTCGGTTTCTTTCGCGAGATGTCGGCACGTCGATTTTCAGGGACATCCGCCGGGTTGTCGAAATCCCGCGGCGACATGATGCGGGTGAAACCGACAAGAGCCTTTACCTCCCGCAACTTCTCGACCAGCACGATCTTCTCGAAGTACTGGGCGTACTCTTCAGGCGGAGCGACCTGACGAAGCTTGAATGAGCGGCCCTCTTTTGCCTTGCTGGGATTCGTGAAGACCCGCCATTCAGGAGTCTTCAGATCGTCAGGCTCTTGGCCTGTGTCGCCAGATCCTGCCCGTTTCTGCTCGATCCGTCTCCAGACCTGCTCATCGGTGTACTTGGCAAAATCCCTCAGCTTGCCGATGGCCCGAAATGCGGTCAGCACCTCACGGCTCGTCGCGTTCTCCAGCAATGCCCAGTTGTCTTCGACCAGCCGACCGAGGTCGTCCGTGGCCTGCGGCACCGACAGAGCCGAAATGATGACTGGAAACCATAGATTCGAGGCACCAAGAGCCACAGGTCGCACCCTGTCGCAATCACAGCCATTCGGGTCGTTGTCTCGCAGGTGAGGCCGCCGGGCATTACAGGCCGGGAGGTTCTTCGAACCAGTTGGGCCCACCACCTCGACCAGCCGCCGCTTTGCCTCGCAGCGGTCACAGGTGATCGTGACATCAGCCATCTCTCCCGACGGCCCATATTCGATCATCCGAAGTGGACCGGTGCACTCGGTCGGGCCCTTGTGAACGAACTCCAGCCACGGGAAGTCATCAAGGTGCCCACGTTCGCAAGTCACCATGAATCGGGCCGGGATCACGAGCGGAGCACGCCCCTGCGTGGTGCAGTTATGGACGTAGGCCGCTTTGTCTGGCCGATACGGGTACACCTTAGGTTCGAAGAGACCGGACTTAAGTGGGGCCAATAGCCGACACCGCGTGCAAACCATCCAGCGTGGGAACGGAGCGACAGGCACGCCGATCAGGCGAGACTCGTCAAACGCATTGGTCTGAGCACCAACGCTCTCTTCGCCTCTCGGCGGCGTGCAGAACTTTTTGACCTGAGGGCCCAACATTTTCTGGGCCGTGACCAGTAGCCGCTCTTCTGCGATTTCCACCGAGTGCGAGATGGGCCAGTCTTCCAGCCCCATCACGATCACGGACAGATTCGGCAGATCAACGAGCGATCCAATGCCGTATGTGGTCAGCGTCTGGCTCGGACGGACCTCACCAACTTCCGACTTCTTGATCTTGGAGGCACTGGTCATGTGGCGGCCTCCGTCTGCTCGTCGTCATCCGTACTGGGACCATCGAGCCCGCCATCACTGATGATGAACTTGACCGGCGGCTCAACCTCACGGAGCGAGTTCAAGCAGGTGAACTCCTCCCAGTTCTCGAGCCCCGGGCTCTGAAGCAGGCTGATCGTCGTTCCCCGCTCGGCCCCCTCGCCGAACGGCTCCCTGTATGTGAGGGTGCGGCCTCCGGCGGTGTTCTGGGCCTCCGCCTGCCACAGGTCAGCCTTCTCCTTGAGGGTCTGGCGACAGAAGTCGCCATCGGCCGTGCCATTCAGTCCGATTTGCTCGGCCCGCTTGGCAATCGCCTCGATGGCCTCTTGGACGTAGGGGTTGCTCGTGGTGATCCGAGACGCAGCCGTGTTCGGGTTGAACTCCATGCCGCGGAGCCGAACCATCGACACCAGCAGACCCGCCAAACCACGCTGCAAAGCCCCCGGCGAGAATGGCGTCACCGACAGCGGCTCGACGTGCTTGTAGAAACTGCTGTGGTAGTGCTCGAAAGTCTCGTAGTGGCTCATGTCGCGGGGGCGTGACCAGTTGAATACGGTCAGCACGAGGCCGGGAAAACTTCGGCCGACGCGGCTCGTGGCTTGGATGTACTCAGCAGTTGCCTTCGGCTGGCCCGCTACCACCATCGCCCCGAGTCGCTTCACGTCCACGCCCACGGAGATCATGTTGGTGGCCAACAGCACGTCGAGGGGCTTCTGTGGCAAATCTTTCCATTCTTTGCCCTTGGCTTCCCTGCGTTTGACCTCGATCTGCGGGTCAAAGCCGGACTCGAGCCTGTCGAGCGTCTTGGGGATGTCCTCTGAACGCATTCGGCTCGTGAGTTCTGCAAGGTATTCGCCGTACAGGCTACGTCTCGCCAACCCACGCCGGTCCTGCTTTCGCACCCGGCTGTAGACCGAATCGTCCACGAGCCGTCGCATACCCCCCAACTCACGCATCGAGTTGAAGTAGCCGACGAGGGTCATCCACGGGTCAACGTCTTTGCCGTGTTGCTCGTACAGGGCTTGAGCCGAGCAGAGCAGGGACACGTACACCTGAATCAGTAGGGCCTTCAGGCGGCGACCCGGAGAGCAGATCCCAAGATAAATCCGGCCAAAGTCTTTCTCCGTGGGCTCCCGCTGGATCGAAAAGAAGTTGTCGCTGACATCCAGCCCCGGCGGCGGGAACACGTTCACCGTTCGCAGGAACAAGCTTCTCACCTGCACGTCGGCGTTCTTGATCGTTGCCGTGGAGGCAATGACCTTGGGCCGCACCTGCTTGCCGTTGACTTCCCATGTGCAGAGCTTGTCGATTGCCGTCTCGTACAGGCCCACGAGTGTCCCCAAGGGACCGCTGATAAGGTGCAACTCATCCTGAATAATGAGGTCTGGCGGCCGGAGTGGCGGGTGCTCGACGGTACGTGCAGACGGCAGGCCGGTTCGTGATTTCGGGTGACTGCTGGAGTCTTCGATCTCCGGCGACCTGAAGCCGTGCCGCTCACACTTCCCGTTCACCTGCCCAAACAGCATCTGGACTTCGCCCTTCCACGGCATCTGGGCGAACTTGTCTACAGTGGCGATCAGGAGGGTCGGTAGCCGGCGGTAGATCTCCTCGTCGACCACCACCACCGGCAAGCCTTCATCGGGAGCCTGCCTGCGACTGAACTGGCAGGTGCCGTGGCGATCCCCGCAGTACGTGATGGTGCGGCCTGCGTCGTTCGGGTAACGCTTGGCTTCGAGGTGCTGGCCTGCTTCGATGCTGCTTCCGCACCAAGGGCACGCCGTCAGTTGGTAGGGGGAACCTGTGCCACCTCCGCGATACTGGTTACCCCGCAGCTGCGAGATAGCCTCGGCGGCGTCTTCCGTTCGGTTGGGAGTGGTGCGGCGGCCCACCCACAGGCCAATCCGAAACGGCGTTTTCCCCCAACGGGAGTCGCCGTTCTCGAGGGCCTTCCGGCGGATCGTCTCGCAGGCACACACAAGGGCAGTGGCACGCTGAAACTGTTGGATCGTGAGCAGTCTCAGCGTGTATCGCATCAAGACAGCCATGCCTTCGTCGCCAACCCGCCCGGCAATGGTGCCTTGGAGCCGACGCAGGCCCATCGTGTAGGCAGACAGGCCAAGGTACGACTCGGTCTTGCCGCCACCCGTGCTGAAGAACAACAGGTCCGCTAGGGCATCTGGACTGGTGCCCCGGTCCTTGTGGTCGAGTTTCGTGACGCTTGGCAGGTTCAGCAGAATGAAGGCGATCTGAAACGGTCGCCATGAACGGTTGAGGGGGAGGTCGATCTCTTTGTCGAAGTCAGGCTGGGTGCCATTACGGACACGCTCAGAGAAGAGCGAATGGGTCCGCTGATACCACATCGCCCGATTCATGAACTGGAACGCCTCGAACGCTTGGGCGTCCTGCTGGAGCAACTGCAACCCCTCTTCGATCCGTTTGAGGGTGCTGCGGCAGTTCTGGATGGCCACCTGCGGGGCATCGCCGAACGGGGACAAGCCCTCGGCAGGATCCGTGAGTCTCCGGGCCTCGCCTTCAATCCACTCCTTGTAGCCGGTGACCAGTGGCCCGAGCATCTTGGGAAGCTTCTTGGCATCAGCCTCAGCCAAGAGCTTCATGTCCAGAACGAGTCCGCTCAGCTTGCCGAAGGCTGGGTTTCGATCAGCGTCCTGCTCGGTGGGGTAGTCGGTCTTGGGGACTTCGTATCGAGGGATGAACTCGGTCCGGATCAAGCTGGCGTGGTCAAAAGCCTCCTTTGAGACTTCTGCATGGACGCTCACTCCATGGCCAACGGCAAACTCAACATGGCGGCGATACAGCATCGCCATCATGCTCTCTTCGAGGTCGTTGTTGGTGCCGACCGTCGACCGCTTTCGGAAGATTGCCCGACCATCAGTGGCTTCGACAGTAACGATAGGTTGGAAGAGGTAGCCTTCGTCTTTTTTCTTTTTCGGCTCCTCTTGAGCGTTCACGAGAAACACGGTCACGACCCAATGACCGTCCCGCTTGCGGATGTTGCCCCGGAGGTAGACGTCCGGGAACTCAGGATCTGGGGCTGTAGCGGTGAATGGCCCCGCGGCGAGCGTGATCTCTTTCACGCCGCCACGGGGATACCGCTGCCAGAGGAGGATTGGCCTGCCGGTGCGTTCGTCTATCCGATCCTCACGGGTTTCTCGCAGGTACTGGCCCCATGAAGCCGTGACCGTGATGGCCTTGGCATCTGCATCGACGCAGAAAGTCATCCCAATAGTGGACGGCAATCGGGCTGAAGCCGATGGAACGTCCCTGTCAGTGGCACCGTCATCAGCCGTATCACGGCCACCTTCGGCAAGCTCGTCAGGGATCAGGGGCGTGTCTTCATCCTCTTCCTGATCGACTGGCTCGGGTTCGGCAGGGCCACGACTGGGGGCCAATATGCCGATAACGTAGCGGTCCCTAACTTTCCGCTCGGTCAGTTCCTCGTTGGGGCCTCCTGCCGGGCCAAGAAGGTCGCCAACAAGCATCTCTTCGAGCTTGGCCCTGATGGCGTGCTTGCTCAGGGAGGCCGCGGTGAGTCCGGTGCTCATTCGTCATCGCCTTCCATGTCGAAGCCGAGGGATAGGTTTTTCGAGGCTTTGGGTTTGGCGGGGGCCTTCACCGCTTTCGTCTTCTTTGCGGCAACCTTTTTCTTATCGTGAAGGCCCTGCTTCACTTCCTCGGCATACCGCTCGTGGTTGAGCGTGAGAAGCCGCTGGAGAACCTCCCGGCGGGCAGCTTCACTGATGGTGAAGCGAAAGCCCTGCTTGGTTTCGTGGAAGCCGTGGCCTTGATCGAGATCATCCCAGCCGTAAGCAGCAGCTACTGCCTTATCCATCTCGACGTGAATATCACGCAGTTTCTGGATCTCGACAGCAGTCTCTTCCGCGTCGTGGAAACGGTTGTAGGTCTTTGTCAAACCTTGCCCAGAGGCCATCAGTACCGCGTGACGCTGCTCGTAGCACACTCTTCCATGCTCTCCAACTCTTGCTAGCAAGGAGCTACTTTGCCGAGATGTGAAGAAACAGTCGGGAAAGGGGAAGGTATCAAAGCACGCCGAAGGGGTGTACCGCGTATCCGTCCGCATCGTAGAGGAGAATCTTTCTAGCCACGTGACGTGAATTACTGACTGCAAAACTCCGAATGCAATGAAATCATCAAAAGCAAAAACAACTGTTGCGTCGGAAAACACCAGTCCGGTGGCGATACGGGCGACGGCATGCACGTTACTGACCCTGCTTCTCGCAAGGACGTACTGCAGAGGCCGAATCGCTTCATATAGCGACTTCCCCAAGCTATCGTACTGCCAGAAGAATTCGGTTCCTTTCCGTCGTGACGCCGCGTGAACAATCTTTTGCCTTTCGGGCAGGACTCGCTTCGTGGCAATCTCGAACGGAAGGCGATACGACTCAGCGGTCTCCCGATCCCAATCAAAGAAGTTAATGACCATTCGGCTTGGCGACTGGTCAGGCCGGGAGTTAATGTCTTGGCCGATGAGGTAGGGAAAAACGACTTCTTTGTTCCGCGAATCAGCAGCAATCACACGGTCAGCCTCAGCCTTGTCAAGAATGAATCCTGCACCACGAATATTTGAACCTTGGAATGCATGCCCTTCATTCTCGCTCAGAACGTGAGGGGCAAAGTGTTCATCACTTGCAGCAGTCAGGAACGAGTCAATTCTCTCTACGCACGAGCCGTCCAGTGTTGCCTCTCCGAGCCAGTCGCCTCGCTGTAGCCAAACGAGCGTGACTTCAACCGTTGCCGCCCCCGGCCACTTGCAGGATGCAACAGCCCGTGGGATTGTCATGCCCAGTTCGATTAATTTTGCTAGCCCTATTTCTCGGCTCTCACCCTGTCCAATAGTGTTGGTTGTCAGGTAACCAAGGCCCCCGTGTTTTCCAACTAATCGCTCAGCACGAAGCAGAAAGTAGATGCACAGATCAGCGTGGCCTTGGGTATCGTCTGCGACTTGGGCAATCAGATAGGCACGGTACTCGTTGCCAAAGTGGCCGGTGATTTTTTTCCCACCCATAAAAGGTGGATTCCCCACGAATCCATCAAAGCCACCACGCTTCACGACAACTTCGGGTAACTCTAGCGGCCAGTGAAACATCAGTTGCCCACGCCGCTCCTTCTCGGCCTCCCGCTCGAACGCCTCAAGCGTGCCTGCCGCTAAGTGCTTCTCCATCATTGATAGGGCGTGACGCACTCGCTCCTGCTTGTTCTTTGGTGACTCGCCCCAGAACTCAGCAGCCACGAGCATGTCAGCGGCAGACCGCAGCCACGACATCTTCTTGTTGGCTTCGGCCAGAAGTTCTTCCTGCCGCTTTACGTCTTCGACCGTGTTGGCGGACATGTCTTCGAGCTTCTGACGGAGGGCGATAGCCTCGTCCACAAGCTCATCCAGCGGGCCCTTGAACAGCACAGGGGCGTTTAAGTCGGGCTTGAGGCTGAAATGCCGCAGCTGGTCGATGCTGTGGATGCCAACCAGCGAATCGCCACACCGAATCGAGTGGTCAAGAAACTCGAAGGGCTTGTCCTTGGCTACCGTTAGAAGCCACAGCGACAACTTTGCCATTTCCACTGCTAGCGGGTTCTTGTCCACGCCGTAGATGCAACGCTGGGCGACGATCCGCAGGGCGTAGGTGTACCGCTCTTGTGGGTTATCGGGGATTAGGGTCTCGCCCAGCCTGCCGGTCGATGGTTCGCCTTCCGGGGTGATCTGAACCTTGGCCGTATCGCCTTGCTGAGCTGCTTCCCAAGCCTCTAGCAGCCGTGCGGCCAGATACCGGCAGACCTGCACCAAGAAGGCCCCAGACCCGCAGGCCATGTCGCAGATCTTGAGGGACAGCAGCTCCTTGGCGGACTTGAGCTTCCATTGATCCTTTTGAAGCCCCTCGGCTGGCCCGATGTACACCAGCGGCTCCAGCGTGTATTGGACGATTGGCTCGGTCAGGCTCCGCGGCGTGTAGTGGGTACCGCTGGAACGCCTGTCAGTGCCCGCCGTGACGAACACGCTGCCCTTGGGAAGAACAACCGGGTATCCAAACGTGTCCGATCGCACCAAGCCCGCGAAATCCTTAACGCGATCCAAGAGCTTGTCGTCGTTTTGGCAGGCGGATCGGAGCCGGGCCGCCTCCCGGGCGTCCAATTCCTCTCCGAGTAGCTTCTCCAGAGCCTTCTCGCTCTTGCCGGTCTCTTCCTTCAGAAACTCCAGCAGCTCTGCTTGGCCCTTGGCGGTCTGCTTCTCGAGTTCCGCCAGCGGAACCTCGGGCTCCTTGTCCTTGCTCCCCGACAGGCCCAGATACGGCTCAGTGGCCCGTTTCGCGGTGTGATCGAGCAAACCCTCGTAGACGTGACCAATCTGTTCGATGTCTAAAGCCCGGAAACTGAGCCGACGAGCCTCCGCCTGCTTGCTGCCCGGCACCTTCAGCTGCAGGAGTTGAAGGGCTTCCAGCAGGTGCAGCACCGTTCGGTTATTGACCGGCAGTGGTGCGGCCTCGGTCTCTTGCCACTTGGTCTTGGCCTTACGACCTTCAAGGAACGGAAACCGATCCGGGTTAAACAGGTTGCCGCCGTAGGCCGGGATATGAACGTCGTCGTGCTTCAGGCCACCGAAGACCGCCCGATATGCCGCCAAGAGCCGCGGCCAAGCGTCGTAACGCCGCTCCAGAAGCTCCTCGCCGTGTTGGTCGGCCAGTTCCCGTAACTGCTTGCTGATCGTGGAAACGGAGTAGTTCTGCTCGTAGACCGGGAACGGCTTGCTGGGGATAAGTTCACGTTCTTCGGCACAGAACAGGAACACCAGCCGCATCATGACCGTCAGGGCCGACTCGTAGAGCACCTCTTCGGGAACGTCAGCCAGAAGCGACCGACCGAAATCCTGATCTGCCCGATCAAGGCTGTGGATCAGTACCTCAACGGCCTTGCGGACCTGATATCCAAGCTGGTCAGTGACTTCCTGCTGGTTCGATGCACTCTTCTCCAGCAGGCTTTCCAACGTCTTGTCGGCCTCAGCGTTAAATCGGCTCAGTCTGAAAAGGCTTCTGAAGGCCCGGAGCGTGATCGGCTCCTCCTGCCATAGCCCGGCATACCAAGAGGCGTAGCCGCTGGTTTCACCCTTGGGGGCATTCACCAGCATCCAATGTTCGCCATTGGTCACGAGGCCCAGCCAAACGCCGGTTGCATGGAGCAACTCGGTCATACGGGTATCCGGTGACGCCTTCCACCGGGAACCCATGAGGTAGCTCGTGAGTTCCTGCGACTGGGGATACGTCTGAATCAGAAGCCGGGGTTTTCCCGTGGCCGAGTCGTTCAAAACGAAATCAGGCCGCAGGAATTCGTGGTGCTCGGGAATCTCAACCTGAAGGGTCTGGGGAATCGCTTGGCCTTCCACCAATACCTTGTCGTCGTATTCGAGCGTCTGGGACAGCACCCATCGGATCCATTGCTGTCGTGGTGTTGGATCACCACGGTGCTTTTCCGAAAGCTCTTGCCATTCGGCATACCGCTGACGCAGTAGCCGCATGTGGTCCGGGTCATGAGGCTCAAGTCCGGACGAAAAAGCATCCATCAATACCGGCAGGCTCAGGAATGGACCTGAGACCGGTACGAGCGAGAGCCATTCGGTGTGGTGGCGGGCGATGGACATTGGGCACTCAGTCAAGTCACGGACGACATCATCATTTGGAAATCAAACGGCTTTCCTGCCGCAGCGTGCTCTGCAAAGGTCCTGCGAATGGCATGAAGTCGTTTCTGTGCCTCAGCCATCTGGATCGTCATGAAGTCCTGCGGTGGCGGGTTGGCAGCACTGAATGTGCCAGCGTCGTGGCGGGTAAAGCGGTGGGCATGGTCACGAACAAAGATTGCAAAACTAGGCGGCAGACTGACTGTCTTATTGATGAAAAACTTTGGATACCGCTGTTGGAGCGTCCACACTAGGTGGTCGTACAGATGTTCCAAATCAGGCAACGAGTCGGCTAATCCCGCAGCAGGTTCAAATACGTATTTCTGGTCTTTCACTGCCTCTTTGATGGCCTCCATGAGCGGCTCACAAGGAGAGGGTCTTCCGAATGCTTTCAAGTACATGGCACCTACTGAATGCGAGTTCCATGTGTCGGAAAGAAGCTTCAGGATCAATTCGATGCAGAGCACCATATTGAGGCAGTACGTATTCAGGCTGGCTACGCTGGGCACTGTGTGGGGCGTGAGGCCGAAGCCCTCCACGATGTCACGCATCGCACCCCATGCCGCATCTCTCCGAGCCTTTATCAGGTAGAGAATCTCCTCGTCACTTCCTCTTGGTCGGCCACTCATCTTCCACCTCCCGCCATGCTTTCGGGGATCAGGAACGTCACGGCCACTGGGAACATGCGGGCCTGCGGATCAGCGAACCGAGCCTTGATGGCGGTGGTCTCTCGTTTGATCTCCTCGGGGATTTCCTTCGCTCTGGCCCTCATCGCATCCTTATTCCGCTCGAAACGCTCTTTCTCAGGATCATCGAACAGAGTGCCCTGCACGTAGGCCGGGTCTTTCAACTCCGCTTCGATGCTCTTTTTGAGATCGAGCAGGATCGTTTCGATGTCCTTGGCCTCCTTCTCGGCCCTGTCCACGAGCTTCTTCTGAAGGCCCTCAACCATCTGCTTCTTTCGGGCTTCAAGGGAAGCTGCCAACGGCTCGACCAGTGAGGGGTACAGGTCCAGCAGCTTCGCCTGAACAGTGGCAGATGGTGCCAGTGATGTCGCCCCAGCCAAAGCCGTCTCCACCTGTCCCACATTCATCCGGCTACCCCACTTTTGATCCTTCATGTAGCCGCCAGCCGCAATGACCTCCTCATGGAGGCGATAGCTGTCGCCGCCGATCAGAACTAGCCGGGCATGGGCAATCACGGCAGGGGTGTCGAGAAACGAGTTGGGGACGACACGAGCCGTCACACGCTGAAGTTTTGACCGCCCCTTCTCAGCCCAAACTTCAGCCCGGAGTAGCCGGAGGCACATCTGGGGTAGGCGGTGGTTGAGATGGACCAGCACAACGTCGTCCCGGCCTTTGCACATGCCCTCATCGAACGTGATGGGCCTGATCTCTTTGGTATGCGGATGCTCAAGCCCCTCGGAACATGCGGACCAACTTCCCTTCAGGGGCGGCAGGATGAAGCAAGGCTTGCCGTCATCGGTTATGGTCGGGACCAGATCGGGTTGGCCTGCCAATGCCAAGCCAACCGCAACCACCTGCTTGATGTTCTCGGGCGATAGCCGCAGTTCTCGCCGGGTCTCCCGGTACTGCTCCATCAAAGCCTGAACCTGCTTCTGCAAGTCCCGCTCGAACTTGAGCATCTTCCGGATCGGTTCGGCTTCCTTCTCAGCACTGCTTGTATCGAGCGTCTTACGGCGGCCGAGCATCGCCTCCTCGACCTGATCGGCAATCACGTTGCCAACTCGGCCAAGGTCTTCACGAATCGTCTCGATCTTTAGGGCCACCCTCATCAGGAACTCCAGATCGGCTTCCATGTCGGAAACCGTTCCGCTGAAGTCCCGTTTCGCACGCTCCTGATAGCCGTTGCCGACGAAGTGGTAGACCAGCACCTTGTCTGACTTCTGCCCGTGACGGTCCACACGCCCATTCCGCTGCTCCATGCGGTTGGGGTTCCACGGAATCTCGTAATGAATGAGCCGATGGCAGAAGTTCTGAAAGTCCAAGCCCTCTGACGCTGCATCGGTGGCCAAAAGGATTCTGACTGGGCTGATATCAGGAGAAGTCTGGAACGCTGCCTTCACCTCTTCCCGTTTGTCCTTGTCCATGCCGCCGTACATGGTCAGCAGGCGGTCCCCTTCGGTGAGACCTTCCGTAGCGAGCACTTGCTGGAGCCAGTTCTGCGTGGCTCGGTACTCGGTGAAGATGATGACCCGTTCCTTCGACCATTTGCCGCCGGGCTTCAGGGTTTCGTTCAGCCACTTCATCAGTTCAAGGGCTTTCGATTCACGCTTGCCTACAGCCCGAGTGGCCCATGCCTTCATCTTCTTCAGCAGGGCTTCTTCTTCGGCGGTTGGCTCCGAGAACAGCCGGGAGGCCGTGTCGAGTGCGTCGGCAGTGGCTTCGTCGTAATCGCCGTCGTCGGCGTATTCCTCCTCCATCCGATCGATTTCGGACTGGAGTGACTTGAACGAAGGCTTGGCGGCCTTCCGACGTGCAGAAGCCAGCGACCGCTCGTGCTGTTCGAGCGTGGCAAGAAAGGCAGCCGGGCAGGAGAACAGCCGCTTCTTGAGCGTCTTCAGGACGAACTCAGTGGCGAACCGCTCGGCTGCATCAGTGACCCGTGATGACCGCAGCTTTGTGTAATCACGCAGGGCGGCGTGAATCTCCCGCTCCTCGTCCGTGTAGGGCACTTCAATAGGTTCGAGGATTCGTGGCGGGAACCGTCGAATCCCTAGATGGTTGAACGCAAATGACGGGTCGCTCTTGAGCCGCCGAACCATGATGGCTTCAAGCTGCTTGCGATCCGGCTCGGTGCCTCGCGAGAAACGTTGGTTGTCCAACAGTTCCAGAAGAGCACTGAAACTCTCCCGGTAGCCATTGTGGGGTGTGGCGGTGAGAAACAGCTTGTGCTCGAAATGCGGAGCCAGATCTCGTAGGGCCTGTGTCCGCATCGAGTCGCTGGCATACCGACCAACCCCAGAAGGGGCACAGTTGTGAGCCTCATCCACGATCAGAAGGTCGTACTTACGCGGATAGACGGGGTCACCGGGGGCAGGCAGCGTCTCCCGGAATAGCCGCATAGGTCGTTCACGCTTCAGGAAGTCGATGCTGGTGATGAGGCGAGGGAAGTGCGACCACGGATTGGCGTGAATGCCTCGGCGTCGGCGAAGGTCACGCATCAACTCTGAATCCACGATCCGGAAATCGAGGCCGAACTTGTCTCGCATCTGGTCTCGCCACTGAATCTGTAGCGAAGAGGGGCAGACGATCAGGATCTTTCTCGCCCGGTGACGGATGATGAGTTCCAGCCCCACCATCCCCGCCTCGATGGTTTTGCCGAGGCCCACGTCATCTGCAATGAGCAGATTGACTCGGGGCATCTGAATGGCACGGACCACCGGGTCAAGTTGATAGTCCTCGATCTCAACCCCGGAACGGAACGGCGACTGGATGTTCTTGTAGTCGGCGGTCGAAGCAGCCCCCCACCGGACAGCGTCAAGGAACGCATCTAGTTCGGCAGGCGAGTCGAGACGACTTGGCTCAGGCAGGGCCACCTTTTCAACGACCTTGGCCCCCGGCTCGATTTCCCACACCACCTGAAGCTCTTCGCCCAGCCCGTCGTCTTCGACAGAGGTCAGAGTCACGAGCGTCTGGGGGCGAGCAACCGGCAGTTCCATAGCCGGCGTGGGAAGACTGCTGGCCTTGATCTCATTCACGACCCATGGCCGGGAACGGACCTGAACCAGTTGGCCCTGCTCAGGAGCGGGCGTGGTCGTAAGTGATTGAGCGAGGGGCATTTGAGCGAAATCACCGTAAAAAAGATCTCATCAAAGTACGGGCCAAAAGGCCCTCCAACTAGGGGTGGGCACCTACTGCCGGACAACCGTCGTCTTCCCCTCCGTCCACGGGTTGCCGCTCAGGGCTCCGAGCACACAAAAGAAGTGCAGGATGAGCCCCGGCAGGATCAGGGCCAAGTACCCCATGCCGACCAGAAAGAACCACACGATTCCGTTGAGAATCTGGCCCTTATAGAGCTGGCCCAGCCCGGGCACGAAGAAGCTCAAAACCGCGGCCAGACCGGGACTCCAGCGTTGCACCGGCGGCTGATTAATGACCACCACTTGGCCCGGGCCCGCCGTCCCCACTGGCACGTATTCAACCTGTTGGTTGGCCAACACGGGGGCCGGTGCGGCCGCAGCGTCTCGGGCAGCCTGTTCTTGGGCGATCCGAGCGGCTTCGAGGTCCAGCCGCTGTTTCTCCAGAGCTAGCTCTTTGGCCCGGAGCCGTCGGTCAGCGGCCTCCTTCGACGCCTTGCCGATGTTCTCGATGGCTTGGCCCAGCAGCTTTCCGAGTTCCACGTAGAGCCCGACTGCGGCGACGAAAAGGCCGCTCAGCGTAAACGCCAGAGCGATAGGAGATCGGGCGATGACCGTAAAGGCGATGCCGAGGGCCGCCAGAAAGCCGCCGGAGGCTGCAATCAGGTACCGCGGCGACAGCTCGCCCCATTCGATCTCCGGAGTTTTCGCCCGGGCCGTACGAGCGGACGGTTTTGTTGCCATCACGGGGATACAGGGCGGGTTGGTGTCACAAGGCAATTCGGATGCCAGCGACGCAGCAGGCCCACGCAGGCCTGCGATCGTCTTCTGCAGCACACGCCCCAGCGGATTCGCGAACAGCCCATCGGCATCGCGAGCCGGCACCCAGCCGGCCATTCCCTGCCTCCACACGAGGTCATGCGGCCCCAACCAACCATCGGCGGCCATCGCCTTGAGCTTGGCGAACGAGACCGGGCCTTTTCGCTCGTTGTTTTGGGCGTAATACCAGTCGTCGGTCATAGGAAAACCCATTGCGGGGGAATCTCGAATCAGAACACCACCGAAGGTCATCCTTGGTCCGAGTCTTCGCAGACCCCTGAAAACAAGCCGCAAAGTGCCCATTGGCGACGAGCAGTTTTTGCCAACCTAGAGACTCGCAGAAGGCTTGCCTACCTAGGCGGAGGGGGTGTAGCCTGCTCGGGCCGGATGCGGCTTCAGCACATTGAGAGGTGGCCAATGCGTAGACCAATTCACCGTCGGCGATTACTGGGCAGCATTGTCTGGGGCCTCGCAGGCGTCGTGGCGTCGGGGCGGGCTATCGCTGCTCCCAAGACCTACAAGTACCGCTGCCCGAAGTGCAAGCTCATACAGGAGTACGGGAACCCGGGTGTGAAGAAGTGCCCGAATGATGGCAAGACGATGGTCCGGATGAACTAGCGACCGCCATGACCCCAAGGCGATCCCGGTGGCCATGCTTCGTCGACGGCTTTCCGTGTTACGTCCGCGGCTGGGTCTGTATGGCAAAAGACAAGAGCATGCAACGCGGATACCGCGACGTCGGGTATTTATTGGCCCCAAGAGTCAAGGAGTTTCGGCCCACTCACATCAGCGTACGGTCGTGGTTCAGGCAGGTTGCAAAACTTGCTGAGCACATTCACACCAACGACAAAGTGGCCGTTGGAGTTTGGGTTAACCAGCACTACCCCGCCTTGATGCAGCTGGTTCCGCAACGAAGACAGAAAGAACTCATTCTGGGGCTGGTGGAGCGGGCACGAGAGGACTGGCTTGCATGAGCGGATCAGAGCGAGACCGGCACAGGCTGAGAAGCCGCCACAGAGGCTATGAATGAGCAGGAGATCACGAAGGGGCTACTGGCCCGTTTTTTTGCTGCTGATGGCGGTCGGCTATTTAGTCCGCGGTACCGCAACTCCCACGCCGTCGAGGCCTGCTGGCACTAGCCCAACGTCCCGAGGCACGGAACGGCCAGAAAAACAGCTTGTACGCACGCCGACTCGGGTGTCACACCCCGTTGAGAACCCCAGCCCGGAAGAAAAGGCTCCTGTAGCTCGCAACCGGGGGCAACACCTTTCATTGCGTGTCGTTGGCGTTCACGACGGAGATACGTTGACTGGGCTGGATGAATCCAAAACCCAATTCAAAGTCCGACTCGACGCCATAGACGCCCCTGAACTCGGCCAACCATTCGGACAGGCCTCCAAGCGAGCACTTTCCGAAAAGGTCTTCGGCAAGGATGTCGTCGTGATCGCCAAGACCCGTGACAAATATGGGCGAACCGTCGGCCACGTAATGGTTGATGGCCGTGACGTAAACCTAGAGATGCTCGAAGAGGGCATGGCGTGGCATTACGAGAAATATGACCACAACAAGAGGCTTAGGGCCGCAGAGCAGGCAGCCCGAGCTGCACAACGAGGACTGTGGCAGGACCTCACTTCAGTACCGCCGTGGGACTGGAGGAAGTCCCGGAAGCAACGCCAACAGCCCTGAGACGCTGACGGAAACTCCTCACTAGGAATCTCCACCCCATCAGATTGGATGCTTGCACGATGTCGATCGACTCAAACGCCCCCCTCATCCGCTTTGGGTGCCCCTCATGCGGCACGACGATCCGAGCAAAGCCTGATATGACCGGCCGAACCGCCAAATGCCCCAAGTGTGCGACCAGCTTGACCGTTCCGGGCGGTCAGCCGAGCCCTATCGCACCGTCCACAGCCCCCGCACGGGCCACGAATCAGCCTCCGCAACCCCCAGCAGTTCTCACGGAACTCTTGGAGATCTGCAGGAAAAGCCGTGACAAGCACTGGCTTGTGCCATGGAGGACCCAGCTCAAAGTGGGCGAAGACATTCCCGACCTGTGGCGACAACGGTGCCGGAAGAACTTCAAGATTCCGCCGGGCGACGAACTGATCGCCCTCGTTGATGCCACCGGCTTGTTTTTCAAGGGATCTTACGGCTTCGTCATTACTGACAGCGGTGTGCGTTGGCTCTCCGTCCCATATCCGCCATGGAAAACTGTGCTGTTCGGGCTCGGCCGCAAACGAGCCTTTACGTGGGCTGAACTGGTCCAAACACCGCTTCGCATAGAGACGGGAATCCTGAACATCTTCCGAAATGACTTGGTGTTTGGGGATTTCTTCACGCGTTTCTATTGCGGCACGAAGTTCTCTAATCAGCCATTGTTTGAGTTGCTGCTTGAGTTGCAGGAGTGGGCAAGCACTCGAGCTTCCGGCCCGAGAGCCTGAGCATGCTCGCTCGTCATTGCCAGCCGCCACTCCTCTCAGGAATGTGACCGCAACATGGTTCGCTTCGGCTTCAGAGTCCCGTCAATCCGGAAACGCATCTCGGCTCGGACGAGTTTGAAGCGGTACGTCCGAAACAGTCTCGGCCTGAAGGCACCTCGAGGCTGGGGCTGGCTCACAAACCCCCGCAAAGCTGCCTACAACCGCGTCTACAACAGGACGACACGCGGTTGCTTGGTCGTGCTAGGGTTCTGGCTCGCGTTGGCGTCGGCCGGGGTGTTCGTCGCAGCAGCGGTAGTGGTTCGCTGATCAGGAAAGATTTCTCATGCCGCTCTACAGACTCATGCTGGAGGACCACCACAGCGTCTTTCCCGTATCGCTCGGGCAGGTGCAGGCGGCGATCCGTAAATTAGCCGGCCCCACTGGTCCGACGTTCCTGAACCTCAAGGACGAAGGCGGCAGCTGGGCTCAGGCTGGCGGCACCAACGGCCGGTATCGCGTCGAAGTCCGGGACGTCTATGGCGAGGGCTTCCAGCATTGGATGGCAGCCTTGCCCGGCTGCAACGATCGCTCAGAAGCGGTCGTCTATTACCGGAATCGGTGCACTGAGAAAGAGCACCCGCCACGAAAGTGTCCGTTGAACGCGACGGTTGCCAATGTCCTCGGCCTGAACGATGTAATGGTGATCCTGACAGAGTTTTGGGCAACTGGACTCCGGTCAGCGAAATACAGCTGGGACGACATTTCACAGGATTGGATCGAAGAGGACGTGGCTCAGAAGGGCACTGGCATCAAGGTCATAAAACCAAAGCCAAAGCCGGGACCAGTCGAGTGAAGAACATTCCCCGTAGCGGCAAGCGAAATCGGCCCAAAACTAGCGTGAAAGGCAAAAGATATCTTTGTGCCATATGCCGAAAACGAAGCCCGCGGCCAGTGAAGACGCCAGCTCCGTGGTACTGCCCGAGGTGTCTGGCTGAGAAGGAGTCGGCACTGTAGTGAAGATCCTCTACCTGCACGGCTGGAACTCGGTGGTTGGAGGCGTGAAGCCGACCTACTTAAGATCCCACGGACACGAGGTCATCGAGCCGGCATTGGACCACGAGGACTTCCAAGCAGCCCTTGGCACGGCCCAAGCAGCTTTTGACCACCATCTGCCCGATGTCGTGGCGGGGTCGAGCAGGGGCGGGGCGGTGGCAATGAACCTGAAGTCTGGGGCTGCCCGGCTCGTCCTGCTTTGCCCGGCATGGAAGAAGTGGGGACGGCCAAGACGGTTAAGCCCGGCACGCGGATACTGCACTCCCGGGCTGACGACGTGGTGCCGTTCGCCGACTCTCTTGAATTGATATCAATGAGCCGCCTGCCCGAGCCTGCCCTGATCGCAGTCGGGCAGGACCACCGGCTGGCCACCCCGGAACCTTTGGCTGCCCTTCTTGCTGCCGTTCAGGGGGAGCTGACACGGCGATAGCAGCCGTCCGGTGTTACAAATTGCATTCTGCGACTTGTTAACTACTATCACAGGGTGCTTGTCACTTTCCCACCCCCTGTGAAGCCCATGAGCAAGCCTGCCGCACGAGACGTCAACAAGTCAGAGGAAATCCGCAAGGTGGCCGCAGCGATGAAGGCTACTGGCCAGAAGCCACGGCCGGTCCTGATTATCGCCCAACTGAAGAAGCACGGAATCGCCGTCTCCTCGCCCCAAGTCAGCATGGTGCTGAAGCGGATGGGGTTCACACCGCGAAAGCGGCGTTCATCGGACGAGGTGGCTGCTCAAGGCCGATCCATCCGCAACGGGGCGATATCTGTCGATGATCTCGTTGCCGCCAAGAAGTTCGTCAGTCAGTTTGGCGGAGCGGACAGGGCACTCGCGGTGATCGAGGCCCTCAGGCGGCTCGAGGACTAAGCGAACGGTTCTCGCTAGGGCCGCAGCCAGACCTTTGAGTAGCCGCTGGCGGGCTGGAAAACCATCTGCTGCATCGTGTCGCTCGTCGTCACCGAGCTGACGCAAATCCGCCGGCGGGCATCCGAGACGTCGCCGGGAACCGATTTGAGCCGCTTGGTCAGGCTAGTAGCCCGGAATCGGGAGTCGCACTGCCACCATTGGCCTGTCGAATCCTCCCATTCCTCCGGGCCGTTGTGCCGCTCCAACCCATGCCCGACGAAGTGATTGGTTTGGACGAGGGCTCGGCCCTGCATCGAACGTCGCGGAAAACGGTCACCGAGCCCCGTAATTACAGAGTGCTGCTTCGGCTTTGTGCCGACAACGTGGGCGAAGAAGCTCGTCATCGTTTCGTATTCCCGCAGGCCAGCCACGACCTCCTGATAGCCGCCCATCCGATCGCAGACATGCCGAAGCCGCTGGAGAACAGGCCACTGAAGTAGGCGAGTCCGGGTGCCTTTCATTGGGGCCTGATTGATCGTCACAGCCCATGCACCGGGCCGAAATGCCGACACCACGCCGACGCACCCCAGCACGCCCACGCTCAGATAGAAGTCACCGCCTCGGTGGAATCGGATAAGGCGGGAATGCCTGCCCGTGCTGCGGGGCCACACCCAGTCCATGTTCCGCACAAGCGTCGGTTTTCCATCGATGTTGCATGAGTAGCTCGAGCACCCCATGCCGACGATGCCACCCATCTGGCACAGGTCATACGTGAGATTGCCGAGCAAGACATGGCTGAGCGGCTGCTGGGCATGCTTCGCGATCGACCTGATTTCGGAGACGTATTCCTGCCCAAACATGCCAGCGATCTTGTCGACGACCCACCCACCCAACATCGCGGTTCCCTTGCCGGCTGCGGTCACGACCGGGCGGATGTATCCCGGAAACCGGTCGGCCTGCTCGACGCACATATCGACGACGTCGCCCAGTAGCCGGCCGATATTTTTGCCCTCTTTTCGGCAGAGGGCCTTCCAGCGAACGTCCGGCGGCTCGTTCAGATCGATGTCGTGAACGGGCAGGCCGGTCGTTGAATATTCAGTTAATTTCATGGATTTTGTCTCTGCGTTAGGAACGCGAAGGCGGCCCGACGTGGGCTCGGCCTTCGCTTTAGATGAACGGTCACGCTGATTGCGGCCGCTTTGTGCCAATTGCTCTCTGGTGCTGAACCCGTTTGCGAGACACACGTGCTCGTCGCGATTCCGCCAAGAGCTGGTCCTTACGACGTCGGGACAGCTGCTTGATAGCAGCCTCTCGCCGAAGGGCCGCCGATTTGCTGCCTGCGGCTTCTTGAAAGACCACCGCTACCGGCAAGCGGCTACGGGTGTATTTCGAGGCTTTCCCGGCCGCATGAGCGTTGATTCGCTTCGGCAGGTTGTTCGTGATGCCGGTGTACAGCGAACCATCCCGGCATCGCAGGATGTAGACCAGCCATTTCGACCCTACCGACTTACGGATGGGGCAGGGCACGGGGCACCCCTCTTTCAGCCTTTCATCTCTACCCGAACCGCCTCGCGATTGAGCCACGCCTCAACGTCTTCGCGACGGTAGTAGACACGCGAGCCCCGGCCGTTGCCCATCTTGAAGAAGTGCGGGCCTTTCCGCTCGCACACCCACGTCTTTAGGGTGGCCGTGCTGACGCCAAGCAGATCGGCGACCGCCTTGCGGTTGAGAAGCTCCTCGAGCTTCAGGCCCTTGTGTTCAGGGGAAACGACGATGGCACGTACGGGCTCGTTCTTATGTGGACGCATGCATCACCTCAGGAAAGTGGGTGCCACGCTCAGGCATGCAGCGACTCCCGTCAGGGAGCAGCCGCAGCTGGCGAGGCGACCGATACAGGAGTACTTGCCTGACTAACGCCACCTGCAGAGGGTGGCTCGCGTCCTTGAACACATACTAGCAGACAGTCTGTGACTGTCAAGCAGTGTCTCGGATTGTATCAGGCAAGTCAGTGAGTTGTTAATTAACAAGTACTGCGACTGTAAACATTCAGAAGTTTACAGATGCTCACCCTTCAGACGGCTCGGCCGCGTCTTCATCGACCGTTCCTTCGCCGTCGTCCACCTCGCCGGCCAACGCCTCCGCGAGCCGCTGCACAGTGAGGTCTGCCGCCTTGCGGGCCGCACGGTTATCCGCCCGGGCGTAGACCTGCGTGGACGCGAGCGACTTGTGGCCAAGCAGTTTGCCAACCTCCGGCATGTTGGCACCACCCTGCGTGGCCCACGAACCAGCCGTCCGACGCAGGTCGTGAATCCGTACATCCTCGATCTTCGCCGCCTCACGGATTCGAGACCATGCATGATCCGCATCCTCAATGTGGCGACCGGGATCCTTCCGCATGGGAAAAACCCATTCACCGGGATTGGCGGTTCGCTTCCGCCGTTCCCGGAGGAGCCGTACCGCCTCCTGCACCAGCGGCACTCTGTTCGGCAGCCCGTTCTTCGTGGTGCCGTTGTGCCAGATCGCGTCCTGCAGGTGGATATCGGCCCACCTCATCGTCTGGACGTTGCCCTTCCGCTGGCCGGTCAGGAGCGTGAGCATGAAGAAGTCCTTCCACGGCTGCCCCTCGGCTTCGAGGGCGGCGTGAAGGCGTTTGGCTTCAGCGTTGTAGAGGAACCGCTCCCGCTGTGGGATCGTGTTCTTGCGATACGGCTTTCCAGTAGCCGGGTTGAGCACGGGATTCAGGCCTGACCATTTCCCATGCTCCGCGGCGAACTGGAACATGTTCTTCACGACCTGCAGGAACCGGTTGGCTGCCGCCGGCTTCGTCTGCCCCAACTTTTCGAACATTCCCTTGAACGACTCCGCCAGCCACTGCATGGACTTGTCTGCGTGGGGCTTGAGATGGGGGTCGTAGACGTTCTTGTAGCTCTGAAGCGTGCTTTTCTCGAGCCTTTTTCGGCCCACGATAAAGCTCCCGTCCCCAGCGGCGTCGTAGTAGGCCTGCCATGCATCGCCGATCGACTGCTGGCCATTCCGGCGGCGGCTTGGCACGACCTGAGCGGCCAGCGTGCGGTTCATACGGATCTCGTCGCAAGCCTTCCGGGCGTCGGCGATCCGCATGTCCGCGAGCTTGCCGAGGCACTGGAAGACAACGCGGGGACCGTTCCGTCCGACCCGATAAAACGACGCAGTGCCATTTCGGGTCACCCGAAGCTGCAACTGAGGGCAGCCGAGATCCCGCCAGTACCGCTTGCCGCGGGCATCCGTCTCGAGATCACCATCCACGACGGCCTGCAGTGCCTGCCGGCAGCGGGCCTCCGTGAACTGGAACGCTTTGCCCTCGAAGCCGTCGCTGGACTCAGAGGTGCCGGGGCTGCGATTGGCCATTCCGTGGTCCTCCCAGAAAGAGATGTCGGGCTGGGCCCGACGGGTGCGTTGTCACCTCCCGCATCGAGCCACTGGAGGGCACGAACGGGAAGCGAGATGCAGAGCAAAATGACCACTCCAGTGTGGCCGCCTCTGATCTAACGCTGATCTAACAGATTGAGAGAACCCGTCAAGATTTTTCCGGGACTTATGCCAACTTGTGGCTCGCTCATGCGAAATAAAAAAGGGCCCTGAATCTCAGGGCCCTTTCTCATTTTTCTTCGAGCAATCAGAGCGGAGGGCATGGGACTCGAACCCACAACCGGTTTCCCGGCACCACATTTCCAGTGTCGCCGCTAGCCATTCGCTTACCCTCCAAACACGTGTGTTTTCGGCTGGCCCCACCGATTGCCTTTTTGGGCGGTGAGGACAGTGGGCCACAGGCCACGCGTTTGATCCGACAGTTTACCTTGTCCGGTGCGAGGCAGGAACCCGCCCGTCCGCCGCGGCCAGGCAGGGGGTCAGCCGGCGGGCGATCGCTCCAGGGCGAAGGTGCGAGTGTTGATTCACCGTGCCGAAGCCGGGCACGACTTGTTCATCGATGAAGACGCGAGGATGGACGTGCGGTGACGCGGGTGGGCGGGGCGATCGGTTACGACGGACCCGCACGTCGTGCGGGGGATGTTCACGGTCGCGCAGGCGCGGCGGTGAGTCTCCCCGCGCCGCGGATTCGTCCCTATTCGTGCCGGATTCGTCCCAGCAAAAGTGGGCGTCGGCGGATTCGTCCCTGCTCAATCCGGATTCGTCACTTTGTGAACTTGGTGCGTCCGCAGGGCCGTCCGCTTTCCGCCTTTTGCTAGTGGCGACCAGTGCGCGGATGTCCAACGCACCGGATGGCCGCCGATTCGATCCCGCCCTGCCCGTGGAGCATGCTCGTGAAACTCTCATCACCGTTGTTCGCCCTCAGCAGCCTCTCCAGAGGTCTCGAGACGATCCTGCGATGTGTCGCCACCGTGTTGCCAGTACGGCTGCAACAGCGGCAATTGTCTGATCGCGTACGTGTCGTGATTCGACGCGGCTCGGTTCGCCAACTGGATGCACAACGGGCAAGCGGCGGGCAGCACGAACAGAGGGGCATAGGCACTCGTTGGAGCCACTCGATTGGGGTTTTCGTGATAGCCCTGTTGCACTCGGCCTACACACGCTTCCTGAGTGCCGCCCTTGTGGCCGCATTGTTCGCGATCATTGCTGACCCTGCATCCGCAGCCACTACGACGTACACGGGCGTTTACGCAGGCGGCACGATCGCGCCCGGAGACACCGTCGTGCTCAACAACGGCGCCAGCGTCACGGGCTCAGTGATCGCCAACGGTACGTTGCAGTTCAACCAGTCAGCGGGAACTCTCACGATGGGGAATTCGAATAGCGTCAATATCCTCTCCGGTACCGGTTCGCTCTTGCTCACCAACAGCGGCACGCTGAATCTCCTCGGTTCTGCATTCAATGGTTCGTCTGTCTATTCGAACGCCATCAATCTCGACATGACGACGTCCGTTTCTGCGGGATCGCTTCAGATCCTGAGCGGGACCGGCACTTTTTTCGTCGGCTACAGCGGGACCAGCGCCGCACTGTCGGTGGCAGGCGGCAACGTTTCCAACTCTTTGGGGGTGCTTGGCTACAGCGCCGGCACGGTTGGCCGTGCCACGGTATCGAGCGGCACGTGGGCCAATAGCAGCTCGCTGAGAGTCGGCGACTCCGGCACCGGTATGCTCAACGTGAACGGCGGCAGCGTCTCTAACACGGACGGTTACCTCGGCTACTTCGCCGGCAGCGTCGGCACGGCGACCGTGTCAAGCGGCACGTGGGCTAGCAGTTCGTTTTTGAGCATTGGAGAAGAAGGCACCGGCACGCTCAACGTGACCGGCGGCCGCGTCACCAATGCAGCCGGCTATCTCGGCTACTTCGCCGGCAGCGTCGGCACGGCTACGGTGTCAAGCGGCACGTGGGCCAATAGCGGCGGTCTCTTCGTCGGCGACTCCGGCACCGGTATCCTCAACGTGAACGGCGGCAGCGTCTCTAACACGGACGGTTACCTCGGCTTCAACGCCGGCAGCGTCGGTACGGCCACGGTGTCGAGCGGCACGTGGGCCAACAGCGGCGATCTCTACGTCGGCGCATTTGGATCCGGCACGCTCACCATGAACGGCGGCCTCGTTGTGGTCGGCGGCAACCTTTCGAAAAACGTTGCCAGCACGATCAACCTAAACGCCGGCGGCACACTCCAAATCGGCGTGGGGAGTACGGCCGGCCTCCTCCTCGGCGGCACGGGCAGCCTCACGAACAACGGTAGGCTCATTTTCAACCGC
>Ga0208856_1000038_pt1 | contig 55881 bp, 47 predicted proteins | sample LakMenEpi13Jul12_FD_150690 | JGI IMG/M metagenome (GOLD analysis project Ga0208856, IMG submission 150690) | Freshwater microbial communities from Lake Mendota, WI - 13JUL2012 deep hole epilimnion (SPAdes) | ecosystem: Environmental > Aquatic > Freshwater > Lentic | place: Lake Mendota, Madison...
GGGGGGGGAGCCATTTCCACAGGACGGGCGACACTCAGTTTCGATGTCGCGACAACGACTGATTCCGCAAAATCACGCACGATCCCGGTTTGGCGTTTGTTGTTAGTTTGGCGTTGGACGCTTGGCCCCGCGCAGCGGCATGGCGGATTCGGAACGATGTCGCCGGATCACCCGGCGCCTGCGGCGGGCCAAACACCAAACTTCAAACTTCAAATCGAGCCTCGGCCGGAAAACCGTGGACATTCCCCTTGCGGCGCATAGGCTGCGCGCCCTTTTTTTAACGCCATGATGATCCCGCTTTTCCAAATCCTCGCAGACGCAACCTCACCCGCAGCCCCGGCCGGCAAGGCGCCGGATCTCATGAATATGGTCGTGATGATGGGCGGCTTCGCCGTGCTCATGTGGGTGCTCATGATCCGCCCGCAGCGGAAAAAGGAGAAGGAGCTCATGGCCCGCATCTCCGCGCTGAAGACGGGCGACCGCGTCGTGACCATCGGCGGCGTGCATGGCGTGGTCTCGAATGTGAAGGACGGCCCGACGCTCACGCTGAAGGTGGACGACAACTGCAAGATCACCGTGGACAAGACCGCCGTCGTCACCGTGCTGCCGAAGGAATCAAACAACGCCGCCTGATTCATCCCGCATTCCCGCCATGAAACAACTCCTCAATTTTCTCACCACTCCGCAGGCGACATTCGTTTACGGCCTCGCGCTGCTGATGCTTTTCGGCGCGTATCTGATCACCGGCAGCGATCGCGCAAAGCGTATCCTCGGCACGCTGCTCACCGTCTTCCTCGTGGCGATCGCAGTCGTGTATGTCACGCCTCCATTCGACATCCCCTTGAAGGATGAGACCGGCAAGCCCGTCATCGATCCCGCGACGAACAAGGAGAAGCTCATGCACAAGGGCAAGATCCCGCTCGGCATCGATCTGAAAGGCGGCACCACTTTCAATATCAGCATCCAGCCCGCCAAGGATCCCTTGACGGGCGATGTGCGCCCGATCACCCAGCAGGACGTGGATCAGGCAGTCGAAGTGCTACGCAGCCGCGTGGACAAGATGGGGACTTCGGAACCGATCATCGCGCCCGCCGGAAACAATCGCATCATCGTGCAAATCCCGGGTCTCGCGACCGAGGATCTGGACAACGTCCGCCAGCAGCTTCAGGAAGTCGCAAGGCTGGATTTCCGCGTCGTGGATCCGCAGAGCGAAGAGAAGATTCGCGCCATCGAGGCGAAAAAGGGAATCATCGATCCTGCTTGGACGATTTTAAAGTTCAGCAAAAAGGACAATCCCGAGGAAGCCGACCGCAAACTGCTCGTCCATCGCGTGCCCGACATCACCGGCAATCACATCAAGTCCGCCGCCGCGCGCTACGACCTCCAAGGCTGGCACGTCAGCGTGGAATTCGACAAGGAGGCCGGTGAAAAATTCTTCCAACTCACGAGGGCAATGCGGAAGAACATTGACCGGTTCGCCATCGTGCTCGACGACGAAATCATCTCCGCGCCGACAACTCAGGTGGAAGGCGGCATCGCCGGCAACTCGTGCATCATCACCGGCAGATACACCGACAAGACCGCGAACGATTTTGCCAGCAAGCTCATGAACCCGCTCCAGAATCCGGTGAAGATCGAGGAGGAGCGCTCCGCTTCCGCCTCGCTCGGCCTGGACGCGATCAAATCCGGCCAGTTCGCGGGACTGCTCGGCCTCGGCCTCATCACGCTCGTGATGCTCTTCTACTACCGGCTCTCCGGATTCTTCGGGAACATCGGCCTCGTCATCACCATCCTCGTCATCTTCGGCAGCATGGCGATGCTGCACGCCGTACTCACGCTGCCGGGCATCGCCGGCATCATCCTCACGCTCGGCATGGCGGTGGATGCGCACGTGCTCGTCTTCGAGCGTCTGCGGGAGGAAATGGCCGCAGGCAAGTCCTTCAAGGTCGCCGTGGATCATGCATTCGACCGCGCCTTCACGGCGATCTTCGACGCAAACGTCACCACGCTGATCTCCTCATTCATCCTCTTCCTGCTCGCGACCGGCCCCGTGAAGGGCTTCGCAGTCGCGCTCACCATCGGCGTCATCGCGTCGCTCTTCTCCGCGCTCATCGTCAGCCGCACGCTCTTCGCGTGGGCCGTCGAGAAGTTCGGCCTCGATCGGATCAAGATGATGGCCGTCGTGCAGGGCACGAAGATCAACTTCCTCGGCTACCGCAAGCGCGCGCTCGGCCTCTCGCTCGCGATCATCGTCGGTTCGATGGGCTACTTCGCCTACCGTGGCGACCGGAACTACGGCATTGATTTCAAGGGCGGCGATCTCATCGTCCTCGAGGCAAACGGCCCCAAGCCGGACGACGGCCATGTGCGCGAAGTCTGCGAGAAGCTCGGCCTGAAGGATGTCGTCGTGCAGAGCGAAAAGGGCGCGACCGGCCTCGACTACGTCTCCGTGCGAAGCGAGAAGGAGACCGGCGTGAAGGTGAAAGCCGCGCTGTTCGAGAAATTCCCCGAGGCGAAATTCAAGGTCAGCCAGGAGGAGACCGTCGGCTCGCTCGTCGGCAGCGAACTCAAGAAGAACAGCGCCCTCGCGCTCGGGCTCGGCATGTTGGGCATCTTCCTCTTCGTCACCCTGCGGTTCGAGTTCAGCTTCGCCATCGGAGCGATCGTCGCGCTGCTGCACGACGTGATCATCACCGTCGGCGCATTCGCGCTCTTCGGACGCGAGCTTTCCCTCGTCACCGTCGGCGCGATCCTCACCATCGGCGGCTACTCGATCAACGACACCATCGTCGTGTTCGACCGCATCCGCGAGACCATCAAGAGCGGGCGCCCGGGATCGCTGCACGAAATCATGAACATCAGCGTGAACGAGATGCTCGGACGCACGTTCCTCACCAGCACCTCGACGCTCATCCCGACCATCGGACTCTTCATCTTCGGCGGCCCCGTGCTGCGCGATTTCGCATTCGCGATCCTCGTCGGCGTGCTCACCGGCACCTACTCCTCGATCTTCATCGCAGCACCCATCGTCCTCTGGTGGAGCCGTCGTGGCGGCCGCGACCTCCGCAGCGAACTCAGGCGCGACAAGCAGGCGGTCATCCCGGCGTAAAGTTGCCGCGCCCGTGAGAGCGCGGGCGCTTTTTCACGCAGGCTGTGCAGCAATCAGCCCGCGCTTCCACAAGCGCGGATGGAGCGGTTTATGAAATTGTTTAACCGCATGCGTCGCAATCGCGCATGGAGCCGGGGCGCCCCGCCCCGTCAGTGAGTCTCGGGGCGAGGGCGCCCCTACTCCTTGCAAAACTCGTCCGCTTCGCCGCGAGATTGCTTCAATGGATCTACTCGCTACTTCGCATCATCCGCATCGCCCGCGAGCACCCACGCGCGGCGCACGGGCGCGGGCATCGGGCTGTTTGCGCCGCGGATGTTCCGCCAGATCACTTCGTTCAGCAGCAGATCGTCGGCGGCGTCTTCCTTCGTGAGATCCATCGTGGACGTTTCCTTCACGCCCCACGCGGTCTTTTTGGTGACCTCGTTGAGATCGGCCAGCGGGATCTTGCGCTCGTACGGACGCATGTCCGGCCTTTCCTGAAAGCTCGCAAACATCGGCATCGCGAGCGCATCGAACTGCGACATCGGCTTCAGCCCGAGGATCAGTTCCATCGTGCGCAGCATCGAGGCCGTCGAGTAAAGCGTGCTGTCGAGGCCGCGTCCGCGCGTGTAAGGCGAGATTGCGAATGCGATCGTGCGATGCGCGTCCACATGATCGGGGCCGTTCTGCGCGTCGTCCTCGACGACAAAAATCGCGGTGCTCGCCCAGAACTTCGACTTGCTCACCGCCTCGACCAACATGCCAACGGCGAGGTCATTGTCCGCGACATGCGCGACGGGCGTCGGCTTGCCTGGACTCGCGCCGCTCGTGTGATCATTCGGCAACCGCACGATCTGCAACCGCGGCATCTCCCCCTCCTTTTCAAAACGCTGAAGTTCGGAAACGAAACGCGCCGCACGCTTCACGTCGGGGTAGCCCATGTCGAACGTGTGATACTCGGGGTCAATGTGCCCCTCGAGCCCCTTCACCTTCGCCTTGCCGGGCTGGCCGTTTTTCGGACTCGTCGTGAACTCGCCGTAGCTGCGGTAACTCACGCCGTGCGCCGCCGCGCGGTCCCACAAGTAGCCGCCCGCTGGCGTGGCGATCGGGAACACGCCCTCGGCCGGATACGGAAATTTCGCGCTCCCGTGGCCATAGCTGATCGGCCACGTCTTCTCGACGAAGTCCGTCGCGTACGCCGCCATGCTCCATTCGTGCCCGTCGGCGCTCACCTCGCTCTCCACGTAAAAATTGTCGAGCGTCACGAAATCGCGCGCGAGCGCGTGATGGTTCGGCGTCACGTCCTCGCCGAAAATGCACAGCGAAGGATCGCCATTGCCCTTGCCGAGATCGCCGAGCACCTGATCGAAAGTGCGGTTCTCCTTGATGACGTAGATCACGTGTTTGATCGGCGAAGGATCGCCGACCTTGCGCGGGATTGGATTCCCTTTCAGCTCCGCCGCCTCGATCTTCCGCGCCGTCTCCGGCATGCACGAGTAGGCGATCCCGCTCTGCTTTTTCAGCTCTGCGGCCAGCTCATCCTCCTCGGTTGGCAAATGCAGGACGCTGATCGTGCCCGTCAAAATTCCGCCGATGTATTCCCTCACGCCCACGGGCACCTTATTGTCTTCGGGCGGCACAAAGTGGCGGTTTGCACGGCTCACGCCCCCCTTTCCGTTCGCGATGAGCAGCTTCCCGCCCTTCGCTGCGCGCACGCTCGTGGGATACCATCCGCTCGGGATAAAGCCGAGCGAACGCGAGTGGCCGGGCTTCTCGATCTCAAAGACGGCGACGGTGTTGATGTTCGCATTCGCGACGAAGAGCCGCTCGCCATTCGGCGAGATCGCAAGCGAGTTCGGCGTGTTGCCGGGAGGCGCGTCGGGCGTGAGTTCCGCGACGAGCGTCTCGACGGTCTTGCCGCTCTCGACATCAATCACAGACACCGAGTTACGGTTCGCATTCGCTACAAAAAGATGCGCGCCGTCCTTCGAGAGCACCATCTCGTTCGGATGCTCCTCGGCCTTCCACCGCGCAATCTCCTTCCACGCCTTCGTGTCAATGACGGCGACATGCGCCTGCGCCCAGAGGCTCACGTAGAGGCGGGCGCGCTTCTCATCGAGCACGCACGCGTATGGAAACGGCACGTCCTTGCCCGTAGTGTCAAGGATCGCCTCCGCGCGCTTCGTGATGCTCGGCTCATCCGTCGGCGCGCCCACGCGCGGCACGTCCTTGCCGATCTGCTCCGGCGGCGCGAGCGCGAGATCGTTCACATCCGCCGCGCCATCGGCACCGAGGCGCACGCGGCTCACCGTCTGGCCCCACACATTTGCGACGTAAATCACCGAGCCGTCGCCCGAGATCGCGAGGCCGCACGGCACGCCGCGTTTCGTCTTTGCCCGCAGCGGCACCTCGGTCGGATCGCCGAGGTAGCCATCCTTGAATTTGAAAATGTGCAGCACCTCATCGCCCGCGCCGCTGCACACGACCTTCGAGCCGTCCGGCGAAAACGCGATGCCATAAAACGCCACGTTCAAATTCACACGCGACACGATTTTTCCCGTGCCGAGATCGAGAATCTGCACCTCGTGCTGCCCGTAGCCGCAGTGCAAAATCGCCGCAAACTTCGAATCGGGGCTCAGCGCCATGCTCGCGGGAAAATCTCCGACGACGACCTGCTTCCCCGCTGGCCGCAGCCGCCACTGGTTCGGCAGCAGCACCGCGCCGTCCGCCTGCGGGCCGGGAACCTCGGCTTTCGTTTTTTCCGGCGGAGGGGCGGCGTTGCGCGGAGCCTCCGCGAATGCAGCCATGGAGGAGACAAGAATTGCGGGGAGGATGAGTTTCATCGCCGCGCTTGTCACCGGAAGATGCCCGCACGGCAAGAAATCCGAGCGCCACTCTGCGTTGGATGTTTGGCGTTAAGCGTTTGAGGTTTGACGTTGAGCCCCGCGCAGCGGCGCAACGATACCACGACGCGCGCCCACATTCGGAACACGCCTGCGGCGGGCCAAACATCAAACACCCAACTCTCAACTCCAAACTTCAAACGGACATCGCCCCCTGCCCGCCTTGACGAATCCTCCACGCAACCCGACAAACGCAGCACATTGGAAAAGACCCTGCTCCTCTTCGACATTGACGGCACGCTCATCACCGGCGGCGGCTGCGGCGAACGCTCGCTGCGCCTTGCCGTGCGCGACACATTCGGCGTGGACGACGACCTGCACGACATCGAGATCGCAGGCCGCACCGACACCGGCATCGCGCGCCAGCTTCTCCGCAAGCACGGCCGCGCGGAGACCGATGCCGGGATTTCCGAGCTGCTCGGAAATTACCTGCGCCACCTCCCCGTGCTGCTGCGCACGACGCAGGGCCGCGTGCTGCCCGGCGTGGAGGCGCTGCTCGCACTGCTGGCGCCGCGCAGTGACGTGGTGCTCGGCCTGCTCACCGGCAATCTCGCGCGCGGCGCGGAGCACAAGCTCTCGCGCTTCGGCGTGTGGAAATATTTCGGCTTCGGCGCATTCGCCGACGATCACCACGAGCGCGACCGTCTCGGGCCGTTCGCCCTCGCACGCGCACGCGATCGCGGGCATGAGATCGCACTGTCGCGCACCTTCGTCATCGGCGACACCGAGCACGACATTTCCTGCGCACGCGCCATCGGCGCAAAGGCGGTCGCAGTCGCCACGGGTAACTCTCGCGCAGACCATCTCGCACTGCACGCGCCCGATGTTCTGCTCGAAGACCTCGGCGACATTCCCGCGACGCTGAAGGCACTCGGACTCTAGAGCCGGCACGGCACTTTGGGCAGGAATCGGCATCCGGGCACCGAAGGTGCGAACCATACCAGCCTGGGGCATCGCCCCAGGTGGACAGGGCAAGGGGACCGAGGGCTGAAAGCCCGATCCTTCTCATTCAACCATTCGCTCATAGATCGGGCTTTCAGCCCTCGGTTCGGTTTCATCCCGGTTCCTGGGGCGGTGCCCCAGGCTGGTATGGGTGCGGGCCTTTGGCCCTCGGCATTCGCGTTCCCAAAGTGCCGTACAGGCTCTGTGGCCGCACTGAAAATTCAGCCGCGCGGTGGCGTCTCGTCGTGAGAATGCTCGGTAAGCTTCGGAAACTTGCGGTGCAAAAAATTTTCAAACGGCTTGCCGAAAATCAGCACCACGAGCGTGAACGCCGTGCCGAGCAGCGCGAGCGTCCACATTCCCACACCGCACAGCACGCCCAGCGCGGCCGTGAGCCAGATGGTCGCCGCCGTCGTGATGCCGTGGACCTGAGTGCCTCCCGTGTCGCGCAAAATCACGCCAGCACCGAGGAAACCGATGCCTGTGATCACGCCCTGCATCACGCGGCTGGTCACATTCGCCTGCAAGTCACCGCCACCCTGCGCGACACCGACTCCCGCAAGGATGAGCAGCGCTGAACCGAGCGACACGAGCGCATTCGTGCTGGGCACGCTCGCGGGAACGGTCACGGGCGCGGTGCCGAAGTTCGATGCGTTTAATGTCACCGTCGCGCAGAACCAGACGGGGTCGGACTACAACTTCGCCGAAATCCCGCCGCTCTCACTCTCGGGAAATGTGTTCGCCGATTTGGACAACGACGGGAGCTTCGACGCATTCGAGGGCGGCGTGCCGGGCGTGTCGGTAACGCTCTCAGGCACGGACGACCTCGGTGCGGCGGTGAACATCACGGTGACGACGGGAGCGAATGGCGCATACACCTTTGCGACTCTCCGCCCGAGCAACGCGACCGGCTACACGATCACCGAGACGCAGCCAACGGACTACGCCGACGGCCAGGACACGCTCGGCACGCCCGGCGGCAATGCGTCGCTGAACGACACGTTCTCCGCAATCGTGCGCACGGCGACGAGCGGCGCGAATTACAACTTCGGCGAGCAGCCGACTTTCGCGCTCACGAAATCGCTCGTGAACACGAGCCTCGCCGACACGCCAGGCAGCAGTGTGTCTGTGGGCGAAGTCGCGACGTTCCGTCTCGTGGTCACGGTGCCTGCGGGCTCGCTCACGAATTTCCAGGTGCAGGATTTCCTGCCGTCGGGCTACCAGTACGTGAATGGCAGCGCGCGCGCGGGGCTCGTCTCCGGCGCGGGGCAGATCACTTCGAGCACACTCAGCGGCGCGGGTCTCGCGCTCACGAGCGTGACGGCACCGACCTTCGTGCTGCCGGATGCTGCGGTGTCCGACAATGTCACGACGAACAGCGACACCTACGCGAGCGGCACGGATGTCATTTTCAAATTCGGCAATCTCGTGAACACGGAGACGACGGCCGCGGTCGAGGCGATCGTGATCGAGTTTGACGCGCAGGTGCTGAACGAGGCGGCGAATGTCGCAGGCCGCACGCTGTCGAACAATTTCGGCGTGCTGTATGACGCGGACGGCACGGGCGATCCTGATCCGAATCCGACGCCTTCGACAACAGTGGATACGATTGTCGTCTCTCCGGTGCTCACCATTTCCAAGGGCGCATCCACAGCCGGCCCGGTGAACGCGGGCGACGCGATCACCTACACGCTCACGATCACGAATCCTGGCGGCGCAAATTCCAGCACGGCGTTTGACGCGCTCGTGACGGACACGATGCCTGCGGACATCCGCATCACGAGCATCACCGGCACGGCGCTCGCGGGCGGCGCGACTACGGACAGTGCAGTGGCGATCACCGGCAGCGGCGCGGGACTCAGCGGGCAGTTTGACATTCCGGTCGGAGCCAGCGTGACAATCACCTACATCGGCACCGTGCAGGTCACCGCGCCGATCGGCGTCGCGGAGACGAACAATGCCGAGGTGACGTGGACGACGCTCAACGGCGGCAACTCGAACACGCCCGACACCGGCGAACGCTTCGGCACCGCGGGCACGCTTTACGGCGACGCGAATCTGAACAACCTGCGCAATGTGGACAGCCGGACCGTGACGGTGGCCACGGCGACCTTTGGCAAGCAGCTCTTCGGCACGAGCGACGTGGACACCAGCGGCAGCAATGTCGCCATCGGCGAGAACGTGACCTACGCGCTCGTCGTGACGGTGCCCGCAGGCACCGCGCCTTCGCTGAGCGTGATTGATTCGCTGCCCGCCGGATTGCAGTTCGTGAGTTCCAGCATCGTGACGAGCGCGGCGGCGAGCAACGGCCTGCTCACCGCGGATTTCAACGGCACCGTGCCTGCGCCCAGCGTGTCAGGCGGCGCGAGCGACGGCGACGATGTGAGTTTTGATTTCGGATCGATCGTCGCGAATGCGGATGGCATCGCGGGGAACAATACATTCCTGATCCTCGTCACCGCGCGCGTGACGGATGTTGTCGGTAACATCGGCACGAGTGGCAGCCAGACGGTGCTCCCGAACACCGCGACCTTCGACATTCCCGGCGACGGCGTGCCGCCGACGCCCACGCCCCCGGTGGATGTGACCGTCGTCGAGCCGACGCTTGCGGTCACAAAGACATTCAGCGCGCCGGGCGCCGACGCGGGCGACACGGTCAATGTCACCATCGTCGTGAACAACACGGGCACCGGTCCCGCATACGATGTGGCCGTGGGCGACATCGTGGACACGGCGAAGTTTGGCAGCATCACCGCAGTCACGACGCCCGCGGGCTTTGTTTTCAACAACGCATCCGGCACCGTGAGCTACTCGGGCGGCACGATTGCGGGCGGCAGCAGCACGACGTTTGTCTTTTCCGTGAAGCTCGCCGACGCGGTGCAGCCGAGCGAAATCCTGAACAACACGGCCACCGCGACGGCGACCTCGCAGCCCGGCGTGGTGCCGGGCGAGCGCACATTCGGGCCGGTGTCCGGCAGCGCGACGCTCACGGCTCCTGCTGTGCTGAACGTCACGAAGGGCATCATCTCGCCGGGCAGCACGGTGCAGCTCGGCGACATCGTCACTTATCAGGTGAACGTCACGGTCATTGAGGGCACGACGCTCGGCGTGGTGCTGAACGACACGCTGCCCGCGGGCATGGCCTACGTCCCCGGCAGCGCGGTCGTGAGCAATGCAAACGGCATGACGGTGACTGGATTCAGCGCGACGCTCGGCGGCGGAAATGTGCTCACGATCAGCACGACGAGCATCGTGAATCCCGGCACGGTGGACAGCGCGGCGACGGACAGCGGCACCTTTACGATCACTTACCAGGCCACAGTCGCCGACGTGCCGGCAAACACCGGCGGCACACCGCTCACGAACAGCATCACCGGCACCGGCACGGGCGTGCCGCCGACTCCTCCATCAACCGTCACCGCGACTGTGACGGAGCCGCAACTCAAGGTGACGAAGGCCGTGGACGACAGCACGCCAGACCTCGGACAGACGGTGCATTTCACGCTCACGATCCAGAATCTTGCGGTCGCAAATGGAGCGACGGCATTCGACATCCTTGTGCGCGATGCACTGCCCACGGGCCTCGGCGGACTGACGAATATTTCTGTCGTCGGTGCGAACGTTGACACAAACAACTCCACGGCCTCGCTGCTCGATCTGAAGCTGGATCAGCTCGCGCTCGGCGCGACGGTCACTGTGGATTTCGACGCAGTGGTCGGCACGGCGTCGGCATTCGCCGGTGCGACCATCGAAAATAATGCGCGCATCTTCTGGGACTCGCAGGCCGGCGAGAGCCCGAATGCGGTGCTCACCGGCGCGGCCGATGGCGACAGCGATCGCGACTACGGCGCGACGGGCGCGGACGAGGTGTTCAATCTCGACACGCAGGACGCGCAGGACACCGAGCGGTTGGTGGTAAACGCCAGCGCGCTCACGGGCGTCGTGTACGCCGATGCGGATGCGAGCGGCTCGCTCACCGGCGGGGATGCCGCGCTGGTCGGCGAGACGGTGACGCTCACCGGCCAGACGATCTTCGGCGAGAACATCACCCTCACCGCGACGACCCTCGCGGGCGGCGTGTATTCCTTCGGGAATCTCGCGCCCGGCACCTACACGCTCACGGAGACGCAGCCTGCGGGCTACCTCGACGGAGCAGAGACCGTGGGCACGACATTCGGCGGCACCGCGAGCGCGGCACTTGGCAGCAACACGATCTCCACGCTCACGATCACAGCGGGGAGCAACTCGGGCAGCGGTTACAATTTCGGCGAAGTGCTTGCGCCCTCGCTGAGCGGCACCGTCTATTCCGATGCGAACAACAACGGCGTTGTGAACGGCGGCGAAGCGCTGCTCGACGCCGTGCCGGTGCAGCTCACGGGCACGGATTTCCTCGGACAGGCCGTGAACATTTCCGGCACCACTTCGGGCGGCGCATACAGCTTCACGAATCTGCGGCCCGGCACCTACACGATCACGGAGACGCAGCCCGCGGGATTCCTCGATGGCAAGGAGACCGTCGGCTCGCAGGGCAGCGGCACGATTGATAATCTCAGCGACAGCAACACGATCTCAGTCATCGCGCTCGCGCAGGGCGTGAACGGCACGGACAACAATTTCGGCGAACTCGCGCCCGGTTCTTTCAGCGGCATCGTCTATGATGATCGGAACAACGACGGCCTCGTGGACTCCGGCGAGAGCGGCATCCCGAATGCGTCGGTCGTCCTCAGCGGCGTGGACGATCGCGGCGCGCTCGTGAACATCCCGCTGACCACGCTCGCGGATGGCACGTTTAATTTCAGCAACCTGCGGCCCGGCACGTACACGATCACGGAGACGACGCCCGCGGGATTCCTCGACGGAAAAGACACTGTGGGCACGCTGAATGGCAGCGCCGCGGTGAATGACGTGTTCAGCGGCATCACGCTGAACGCAGGCGGCAGCGGGACGAACTATCGCTTCGGTGAACTCACGCCCTCGTCGTTGAGCGCCCTGGTCTTCAGCGACCTGAACAACAACGGCACGCAGGACGCCGGCGAAGCAGGCATCGGCGGCGTGGCGATCACGCTCACAGGCACCGACGATCTGAACAACCCGGTCAGCATCTCGCTCAATACGCTGGGCGACGGAACGGTCGCCTTCACGAATCTGCGGCCCGGCATCTACACGATCACCGAGACGCAGCCCGGCGCATACCTCGACGGCAAGGACACTGCGGGCACACTCAACGGCAGCACGGCGGTGAACGATGTGGTCAGCGCGATCGGCATAGCGCCTGCGCAGAACGGGACGGGCTACCGTTTCGGCGAGCTGCTCCCGTCGTCGCTGAGCGGAAATGTGTTCATTGATGCGAACAACGACGGCATCTTCGACGGCGGCGAATCCGCCGTGAATGGCGTGACGGTGACGCTCACCGGCAAGGACGATCTCGGCAACAATGTGAACCTCACAGCGACCACGGTCGGCGGTGCCTACACGTTCAACAATCTGCGCCCGAGCGACTCCGCTGGCTACACGATCACGGAGACGCAGCCCGGCGGTTTGCTTGACGGAAAAAATGCCGTCGGCACTGCGGGCGGCGTGACGGTGAACAATCCGCCGAGCGACGTGATCAGCGGCATCGTGCTGTCGAATGCGAACACGCTGGCGACCGCCTACAACTTCGGCGAACTGCAGCCGGCTTCGATCAGCGGCGTGGTCTTCCAGGATTTCAATCTCGACGGAATCCAGAACGGCCCCGACTCGGGCATCCTCGGCGCGACGGTGACGCTGACCGGCACCGACGACCTCGGCACGAGCATCACCAGCACACAGACGACGCTGGCGAATGGCACCTACTCGTTCGGCAATCTGCGCCCCGGCACCTACACCGTCACCGAGACGCAGCCCGCGGGCTACAATGACGGCCTCGACACGGTCGGCACGGCCAACGGATCGAATGCGGTGAACGACCAAATCAGCGCGATCCTCCTCGGCTCCGGCACGAACGGAACCGGCTACACCTTCGCGGAAATCTTCCCATTCGACCCCGTGAAATCACTCGTCTCCACGAGCAATCCCGGCACGAGCGGCAGCAATCTCAGCATCGGCGAAGTCGCGCGCTACCGCATCATCGTGTCACTGCCGGACGGCACGCTGCCGAGCCTCGTCCTCCAGGATCAACTGCCCGCGGGCCTCGTGTTCCTCGACGACGGCACCGCCGCCGTCTCGCTTGTCTCGCAGAGCGGAAATGCCGTCTCGTCCAGCGCGTTCGCTGGCCCCGGACTCGGCGGCACCAGCACCTCGACTGCGCCGACATTCCTCCTGCCGGATTCGGCGGTCTCATCAAGCCTCACTGCGGACGTGGACACGTACGGCAGTGGCGCCGATGTGTATTTCAAACTCGGCAACATCACGAACACCGAGACCAACGTGGCGGGCGGCGAATACGCGGTGATCGAGTTCAACGCCCGCTCGGAGAACATTCCCGCGAACCGCATCGGCAAGCCGCTCGACAACACGTTCCGCGTCCTCTTCGACCTCGATAACAACGGCACGCCCGACGTGCCGCCGGTCGAGATCGTCTCCGCTCCCGCGAGGGCGGTCGTCGCCGAGCCCGTGCTCTACATTGACAAGGAACTCACCGGCGGCTGCGCGGTGCCGAGGCAAAACGACATCCTCACCTTTACCGTCACGATCGGCCACGCGACCGGCAGCAATGCTACCGCGTGGGAGGCGATCTTCTCCGACACGCTGCCGAAGGGCCTCGACTTCCAGGGCATCTCGACGAGCGCGAGCGGCGGCGCGGTGCTCACGCACGCGGCGACGGCGGACGCGGGTGGAGAAATCAGCGGCCAGTTCGACATTCCGGTCGGCGGAAAAATCACCATCACCTACACGGTGAAAGTGAACGTGAAACCGGGCGTCGGCACTTCACTCGTGAACGGCGCGGGCGTGACGTGGACCAGCCTGCCCGGCGAATCCACTGCCGAGCGGCACGGCGGCGACAGCCTCTACGGCGGTGGCGGCCTGAACGATTACGGCGTGCGCGATCAGGTGACGGTCACGCCGTTCACGTTCTCGTTCGACTCGTTCAATAATTTCGGCGCACCCGCGCGGTCGCCCGGCTCGGATCTCACTGGTCAGGGCATTGATGTCTATCGCGGGCCGCTGCTCCCGCTCGCCCGGATCTACAGCGGCGAGGCGGACCCCGGCTCGACGCTCGTCCTCACGATGTACAATGCGAACGGCGAGAACATCGGCACGCAGAGTGTCGTGGTGGATGCGGGCGGAAACTGGATGGTGAGTTTCCCCAGCTCCACGATCCGCGACTACCCGAACAGCGTGCAGGTGAGCCAGTCCAGCGCGTTCTACAGCCTCTCCGATCCGCACGGGCATAACATGCGCACCTACTTCTCGCCCGCACTGAGCGCCGGCCACTTCTTCTTCGAGGAACTGCGCCAGCTCTCCGAGGGAAGCGCGGCGCCTCTGCTCGGCGACATAGGCCTCAAGCGGCCGATCTGGCTCGGCTCCGTGAAATACGGCGGCGAGCTGCTCAGCGCAATCGGCGCACCGGGCGGATACTGACAGGACGCCGGTTCCGCTCCTGCGATATGCGCGTTGCCTCACGGCCGTGCGGACGGAGATCACGTCGTCCGACATGCCGAACAGAACGGAAGAAGAGGCACGGGAGAAGGCCGGGGAGGAGGCGTGGAAAATGGGCAGCAGCTCGAGAAGCTTCACCCCGGCCAGCCAGTGCCGAAGCGATGATCAGATCGCCGGCCCGCCCGCCTCGGACTGCGCGTCGAATTTGTGCAACGGCATCCCGTGTGCATCTGCAACGCCGCGGCAGGTGATTTTCCCGTCGAGGAGATTCAGGCCGCCGATGAGGTTTGGATCTTTTTTGAATGCACCCGGAATGCCGTGGTCCGCGATGAGTTCGATGTAGCGGTAGGTCACGTTTGTGAGCGCCTGCGTCGCGGTGCGCGCGAATGCGGCGGGCATGTTTGCGACGCAATAATGCGTCACGTCCTCCTCGACGAAAACCGGATCGTGGTGCGTCGTGGCGCGCGAAGTTTCCGCGCAGCCGCCCTGATCGATCGCGATGTCCACGAAGACGCTGCCCTTCTTCATCACGCGCATCATCTCGCGATCGATCAGCTTCGGCGCGCGCGCGCCGGGCACGAGCACGGCGCCGATGAGCAGATCCACTTCGGGGAGCATTTCGAGAATGTGCGCGCGGTTCGAGTAGAGCGTGTGCGCGGTGTGCAGGGTGATGTCGAGGAACCTCATGCGCTCCACGTCCACGTCGAGGATCGTCACGTCCGCGCCGAGGCCCTGCGCCATGCGCGCGGCGTTCACGCCCGCAGTGCCGCCGCCGATGACGACCACTTTTCCCGGCAGCACGCCGGGCACCCCGCCGAGCAGCACGCCGCAACCGCCGAGATGTTTTTGGAGAAAATTTCCACCCATGAGGACGGACATGCGGCCTGCGATTTCGCTCATCGGCTCAAGCAGCGGGAGGCGGCGGTTTACCTCGACAGTCTCGTACGCGATGCCCGTGATTTTTGAGGAGAGCAGCGCCTCGGTGAGCGGCTTGCTCGCGGCGAGGTGGAGATACGTGAAAACGATCTGCCCTGCGCGGAGCAGCGGCCATTCGGATTCGAGCGGCTCCTTCACTTTCACGATCAGTTCCGATCGCGCAAAGACCTCGCTGTGCTGCGCGACGATCTCCGCGCCGGCGGCGGCGTACTGTTCGTCGGGGAAGCCGGAGCCTGCGCCGGCGTTTGTCTCGACGAAGACTTTGTGCCCGCGTCGCACGAGCTGGTAGGCGGCGCTCGGGAGGAGTGCGACGCGATTTTCCTGCGCTTTTATTTCCTTGGGGACGCCGATGTTCATGCGCGGAGTATAGCGCGTGCGATGCGCCGCGACAATTTGAACGTTGGATGTTGAACGTTCAAAATCCGGACAGGACACTGCTGCTGGCATTGCGCGTGAATCGCGCAATGATGCGCGCGTGCCTGCATATTCCGAACATCCCGAACTCCTCGCGCCCGCCGGTGGCTGGGACTGTCTGCGTGCCGCCGTCGCGAATGGCGCAGATGCCGTTTACTTCGGCCTGCCGCGTTTCAATGCGCGGTTGCGCGCGGACAATTTCCGCGACGACGAGCTGGTGGAGGTCGTGCAGTTCTGCCACCGCCAAGGCGTGAAGGCATACGTGGCGTTCAACACGCTCGTCTTCACCGGCGAACTCGACGCGGCGGAACAGATGCTGCGCGATTGCAGCCGCGCTGGCGTGGATGCGCTGATCGTGCAGGACGTGGGCCTCGTGCGGCTCGCACGGAAAATCACGCCGGAGCTGCCGATTCACGCGAGCACGCAGATGACGATCACTTCGCCGGAAGGCGCAGAGTTTGCACGCGAACTCGGAGTCGAGCGCGTGGTGCTGGCGCGCGAACTGTCGCTGCGTGAACTCGAAAAATTCCAAAAGCACGGCGAAGGCGGCGCATCGGAAAAATCAGCAATCAGCAACCAGCAATCCGAAATGCCGCTGGAGGTTTTCGTCCACGGCGCGCTCTGCGTGGCCTACAGCGGGCAGTGCCTCACGAGCGAATCGCTCGGGCAGCGCAGCGCGAATCGCGGTGAATGTGCGCAGGCGTGCCGCATGCCGTATGAGCTGATCGTGGACGGCGAAGTGCGCGATCTCGGTGACAAAAAATATCTGCTCTCGCCGCAGGATCTCGCTGCGGTGGATCAGATCCCGGCGCTGCTGGAGCGCGGCGTGGTGAGTTTCAAAATCGAGGGCCGGCTGAAGTCTCCCGAGTATGTCGCCGCTGTGTGCCAAGTGTATCGCCGCGCGATCGATGCGGCGCTCGCGCATCGCGAGCACACGGTGAACGAGGCGGACCGCTACCAGCTCGAGATGACTTTTTCGCGCGGCCTTTTCACGGGCTGGGTGAATGGTGTGGATCATCAGAGACTCGTGCCCGCACGCTCGGGGAAAAAGCGCGGGCCATTTGCGGGGACGATCACGAGGGTGAGGGACGCGGATGAGAGTGTGGAATTCGATGCCGCCATCCCACTGAAGCCCGGCGACGGGATCGTCTTCGACACCGGCGGCGACACAAATGCAGAGCAGGGCGGGCGCATTTATCAGATCAAGGGACACCGCTATTTTTTCGAGCACGGGCGGCTGGACTTCTCGCGCATCAAGCCCGGAGACCGCGTGTGGAAGACGGACGATCCCGCGCTGAACAAACGGCTCCAGCAAAGCTATGCCGGTCGCATCGAGCCGCGTCGTCGCATCGCATTCACGCTCACGGTGCGCGGCGCGGCGGGCGGGCTGATGGAGATCGAGGCGGTGTGGGGCGATGGCGTGAAAGTCGTCGTGCAGTCCGCAATCCCGCTGCAGGCTGCGCGCACTGCGCCACTCGGCGAGGAGAAGCTGCGCGAGCACCTCGGGCGTTTCGGTGAGCATCCGTATGCAGTGAGCGAGTTGCGCAACGAACTAACCGGGGCGGTGATTTTGCCCATCGGCGAGATGAACCGGATGCGGCGTCAGCTCGCGTCGGCGCTCGATGAGGCGATGCAGCGCAAGCGCGCGGAGTCGCATCAGACATGGCGTGAAATTTTCGCAGCGCACAACCACTCACCAGCCACCAATCACCAATCCCCCTCCCCGCTCGCCGTGCTCTGCCGCACGATGGAACAGGTCGAGGCCGCGCTCGGCTGCGGAGTCGCGACGCTCTACGTGGATTTCGAGGACATCCGACGATACAAGGATGCCGTCGCGCTTGTGCGCGGATGCAGGACAGGCTTCCAGCCTGTCGCGGGCGAAGACGGTGAGCCGGTTTTTGGAAATTCCGAAACGGGTTCCAACACTCGCGCCGAGGACAGGTTGGAAGCCTGTCCCACGATTTTCCTCGCGACGCCGCGCATCCAGAAGGCGGGCGAGCAGGGGTTCTTCAAGCTGATCGAAGCCGCTGCGCCCGATGGCGTGCTGATCCGCAATCTCGGTGCGATTGATTATTTTCAGGCGACATCGCTGCGGCGCATCGGCGACTTCTCGCTGAATGTCGCGAATCCGCTCACGGCCCAATATTTCCTCTCGCGCGGACTCGAACGCGTGACGATCAGCTACGATCTGAACATCGAGCAGGTGCTCGCGCTTTTGAACGAATGCGGGACGGACGCCGATTCGGCGTTCGGCGCTCCGCGTTCCGCGTTTGAAATCACGCTGCACCAGCATATGCCAATGTTTCACATGGAGCACTGCGTGTTTGCTGCGTTCATGAGCAAGGGCACGTCGTTCCTCGACTGTGGGCGGCCTTGCGACACGCACCGCGTGCATCTGCGCGACCGCGTGGGAATCCAGCATCCGCTGCGCGCGGATGTGGGCTGCCGCAACACGCTTTTTAACGCGGCGCCGCAGACGGGCGCAGGATTTTTCGACGTGCTGCGCGGCGAGGGGCTGCGGAATTTCCGCGTGGAGCTGCTGGAGGAGGATGCGGCGGAAAGTGAGCGCGTGATCCGCGCTTACCAGTCGTTGCTCTCAGGCGAACGCGACGGCGAAGGGCTGTGGCGCGAGCTGCGCGCGCAGAGCCAGCTCGGGGTGACGAAGGGGACGCTCGACGCACGGTGAGACGATGTAGCCGCGTTTATGAAAACGCGGGCTGACCTTCCTGAGCGTCATGCAAAGAGTGCCCGCGCTTTCACAAGCGCGGCTACGAAGGGAGCAGCCTTCCCTTGGCTTCCGTGGCGTCGATGCCTGCGATCTCGATCAGCTTGTCGCGTGATTTTTCCCCGGCGATGAGCGTGATGTCCCGGCGGTGGATGGCGAGTTTTTCCGCGAGGAATTCCAACACGGCCTCGTTTGCCTTCCCTTCGAGCGCGGGTGCGGCGATTTTGACCTTCACGGCGTCGCCGTGCTCGCCGACCACCTCATCGCGCTTCGCATTCGGGACGATACGGAGCTTCAGGCGGCCCACGCTCAGGGCTTCACGTAAACGCCGATGAGCGGATACCGGCACGGATTCGGCGTGAAGAAGTCGCTGACGTAGCCGGTCTTCGTGCGCAGCTCGACGTGGCCCGCGCCCCTGCCGCCATAGACGATCACGCTGCCGACGGGTGCCTTGACCGGATCCATGCACGCGACTTTTTTGAAGCCAAAGTTGGTCGTGAGTTCGTCGCCGGCCTGCTTCGCGTAGCCGGTCGTCGGGCGGGTTTCCACGACGCCTGCGTCGAGTAGTGCATTTTTCACGAAGCGCCAGCAGGTGCCGTGGGAGCGGCCGTAGGCGCGGGCCGTGGCGATCTCCGCGGCGCGCATCATCCGGCTGTCGTAGTGGTAGGTGGATGCGCGCGAACCGAAAATGGAGAGGGTGCGCGATGCGGGCTTTGCGGCCTCGGGCTTGCGGTAGAGCGATTCCGCGGGCTCGATTTTCGCGATGTCAATTTTCCGCGGAGGCGTCTTGGCGTAAACCTTCTTCACCGTACGGGTGACCGGCATCCGCTTGCTGGACTTAGCGACGGTTGTCCGTTTGCCGGATCTGGCGGCTACAGTCCGCTTGCCGGATTTCTTCGTCGTCGTGCTCTTTTTCACCGGCGTGGTAGCCGCTTCCGCCGGGGCGGAATGGAGCACGAGTGCTGTGGCAATTGCGGCGGCGAGGAATCGGAAACGGCGGAATTTTTGCATGCGGTAGGGATTCTGAACGCGGGAGGGTAAGGCGGTGGTTCACATCGTCAAAGGATTTGTTCGGCTGCCGAAAATTATTCCCGCCGCGCATTCCGCGCACTAACGGTGCGGGCGTGAACCTCGAAACGCCGCTCGTGGAAACGGATGTGGTGCCGCCGCCCCGCGCGCGGCAGCTCGAACGCTTTGGGATCGCGACGGTCGGTGCGCTGCTGCTGCACTTCCCTCGAAGGTATGAGGATCGCACGCAGTTCGACCATTTTCCTGCCGAGACTGCGGACAAGGCGGTGTGCGTGTGCGGCATCGTGAAAAAGACGTCGCTGCGGAGGCTGCGCGGCGGGCAGCGGATGTTCGACGTGCTGATCGAGGAGGAGGATGCGGGCGCATTCGGCGGGCGGCTCGTGTGCCGGTGGTTTAATTCACATTGGGTGGAAAAGATGATCGCGCAGGGCCACACGCTCGTGGTGCACGGCAAGCCGAAGCTGAGCGCAGGCAACGTGGTGATCACGCATCCGGAGTTTGAAATCGTGGAGGACGACGCGGAGCAGAGCATCCATCTCAAGCGCATCGTGCCCATCCACGCAGCGACCGAGGGGCTCACGCCGCGCGTCCTGCGGCGGATCGTGTGGGATGTGCTGGAGCGGCTGGAGGATGATGTGGTCGCGCAGCTCGTGCCGCCCGCGCTCGACAGGATGCCGCGCGCGTGGGCGCTGCGGCAGATGCACTTTCCAAAGTCGTGGGAGGATCTCGCAAAGGCGCGGAAGCATCTCGTGCTGGAGGAATTTCTCGCGATGCAGCTCGCGGTGAGTGCGAAGCGCGCGGAGTTGAAAGCCGAGCGCGGCGAACCGCACTGCGGACCGGGTGAAATCATGCGGCGTCTGCACGCGTCGCTGCCGTTCCCGCTCACGGGTGCGCAGCAGCGGGCCGTCGCGGAGATCCGCGACGATCTCGCCAGCGCGCGTCCGATGAATCGCCTGCTGCACGGCGATGTCGGCTCCGGCAAGACGCTCGTGGCGATGAGCGCGATGCTGCTGTGCGTGGAGTCGGGCTTCCAAGCCGCGCTCATGGCGCCGACGCAGATTCTCGCTGAGCAGCACTTCCTGAATTTCCGCCGCCTGCTGGAGCCGCTCGGCATCCGCGTCTCGCTGCGCACCGGCGCGCGAAAGGAGGACGCGGGCGAGATGCCGCTGTTCTCGCCGCAGACCGAGGGTGCGAATTCGGAGCCGCACATTTTCGTCGGCACTCATGCGCTGCTTTATGAGGGCGCGGGGATTTCGCGGCTGGGGCTGGCGGTGATTGATGAGCAGCACAAGTTCGGCGTGATGCAGCGGGCTCGCCTGCGCGGCGAGGGCGCGGTGCCGGATGTGCTCGTGATGACGGCAACGCCGATCCCGCGCACGCTCACGATGACGCTTTACGGGGACCTCGATGTGTCCACGCTTGATGAGATGCCTCCGGGGCGCGGACGCATCGTCACGCTCGTGCGCCCGCCGGAGAAACTGCCGGACGCGGTGAAATTCATCCGCACGCAGCTCGACGAGGGGCGGCAGGCTTACATCGTCTATCCGCTCGTCGAGGAGAGCGAACGGCTGGAGGCGAAGGCTGCGACAGCGGAATTTGCGAAATGGAGCGACCTGCTCGCGCCGATGAAATGCGCGCTGCTGCACGGTCGCGTGCCGCCAGAGGAAAAGGACGCGGTGATGACCGCATTCCGCAGCGGCGCGACGAAGGCGCTCATCGCGACAACGGTGATCGAGGTCGGCGTGGACGTGCCGAATGCAAACGTGATGCTGATCGAAAACGCGGAGCGCTTCGGCCTCGCGCAGCTCCATCAGCTCCGCGGGCGCATCGGGCGCGGCGCGCACAAGAGCTGGTGCGTGTTGCTCACCACGGGCAACGACGCGGAGTCGCTGGAAAAACTGCGCATCCTCGAAAATACGGGCGACGGCTTCGAGATCGCGGAGGCGGATCTGAGATTGCGCGGTCCGGGCGATCTGCTCGGCACGGCGCAGAGCGGGCTCGCGCCGCTGCGGCTAGGCGATCTTTTTGCGGACTCCGATCTGATGAAGCTCGCGCGCAACCACGCGTTCCTGATCTTCGAGCGCGATCCGAAACTCGAACTGCCGGAGAATGCCGGCTGTCGGACATTGCTTGCGGAAAACCGCCGGGCCACCCTTTCGCAAGTCAGTTAACCATGATCCATCCACGCCGCCTTCTCCTGCTCCTCGTCGTCGGCATCCTCGTCGGCTACGCGTGGTGGCGCCATGAGCACCGCGATGTGCGGCGCGTGGCGGAAAAATTCACGCCGCTCGTGTCTCCGAAGCTCAGCCTCGACGACGTGAAGGTGCTCGCGGCGATTGATGCGGAATACACGCGGCTCGTGCAGTCCGTCGTGCCGAGCGTGGTGAGCATCACGAGTTCGCGCACCGTCACGCAGCTCGCGCCGCTCACGATCGAGGACCTGCTCACGGGCCGCCAGCGCACGCAGCGCGCGAAGAGCACTTCGCTCGGCAGCGGCGTGATCGTCTCGAAGGAGGGCCACATTTTGACGAACCACCACGTCATCGCGGGCATGACGGAAGTGCGTGTGCAGCTCACCGACGGACGCAATCTCGCCGCCGCGCTCATCGGCAGCGATCCGGCGACGGACATCGCGGTGCTGCGGATTGACGCACCGGGCATCGAGCCGCTGCCTCTCGGTGACAGCGATGTGCTGCGCGTGGGGCAGCAGGTTTTCGCCGTGGGAAATCCATACGGTCTCGACGAGAGCGTGACGCGTGGCATCGTGAGCGCGAAGGGACGGCAGATGTCGAGCGACAGCGCCATCGAGCACATCCAGCACGACGCCGCGGTGAACCAGGGCAACTCCGGCGGGCCGCTGCTGAATGTGCGCGGCGAAATCATCGGCATCAATTCACAGATCTTCAGCCGCACGGGCGGATGGCAGGGGATCAGTTTTGCGATCCCGTCGAACACGGCGCGTCGCGTCCTCGACGGGATCATCAAGCGCGGGCGGATGGTCCGCAGCTACCTCGGCGTGGTGATGCAGGAGATCACGCCGGTGCTCGCGAAAAATTTCGGCCTCGCGGATGCGGAGGGCGCAATCATCACCGAGGTCGCGCCGGATTCGCCTGCCGCGCGCTGCGGATTGCTGCCGGGCGATGTGGTGCGCATGGTAAACGGCAAGCGCGTGAAGGGCATGCAGCAGTTGCGCCAGATCATCGCCAGCACGGAGGTCGGGCAGGAGCTGGAGATCGGATTCATCCGCGGTGGCGCGGAGGCAAAGGTGAAGGCCAAGATCGTGGAGATGCCGGCGGCACTGAGCAGCCTGATCCCGGGGCGGTGACAAACGGCGCTTGACCGCACGATGCCTGCGGCACGAATGGCGGCGCGTAATTCCTCCCCATGAAAGCACTCGTCAAAGCGAAATCAGAACCGGGCCTCTGGCTGCAGGACGTTCCCGAGCCGACCATCGGGATCAACGACGTGCTCATCCGCGTCTTCAAGACGGGCATCTGCGGGACGGACCTGCACATTTTCAAATGGGACGCGTGGGCGCAGAAGACGATCCCGGTGCCGATGGTCGTGGGGCATGAGTTCGTCGGCGAGGTCGTGGACATCGGATCGAACGTGAATGATTTCCGCAGGGGCGACATCGTGAGCGCCGAGGGGCACGTCGTGTGCGGGCGCTGCCGGAATTGCCTCGCGGGGCGGCGGCATCTTTGCGCGGACACGAAGGGCATCGGTGTGAACCGCACGGGGGCGTTCGCGGAATACATCAGCGTGCCGATGACGAATGTCTGGCACCACCAGTCGGGCGTGGATCACGACGTGGCGGCGATTTTCGATCCGTTCGGAAATGCGGTGCATACAGCGCTCACGTTCGATGTCCTCGGCGAGGATGTGCTGATCACCGGCGCGGGGCCGATCGGCTGCATGGCGGCGGCGGTGGTGAAGCACGCGGGCGCGCGCTTCGTCGTGGTGACGGATGTGAACGATCACCGGCTCGGCCTGGCGAAAAAGATGGGCGCGGACGTGACGGTGAACGTGACGCGCGAGAGCATTGACGACGTGGAAAAGCGGCTCGGGATGCACGAGGGCTTCGACGTGGGACTCGAAATGTCCGGCAGCGCGCGCGCCTTTCCCGACATGATCGATCACATGGCGCACGGCGGAAAAATCGCGGTGCTCGGCATCCCGTCAGAGCAAATCCTCATTGATTGGAACAAGGTGGTTTTCAACATGCTCACGATCAAAGGCATCTACGGGCGCGAGATGTATGAGACGTGGTACAAGATGACGGTGATGGTGCAAAGCGGCCTGGATATTTCGCCGATCATCACGCACCGCTTCCACTACACAGAGTTCGCGAAGGGCTTCGAAGTCATGCAAAGCGGGATGAGCGGAAAGGTGATCCTCGACTGGCAGTCGTAGCAGCGATGTACGGCGATTATCAAAGTCATGTGCAGCGGCAGCTCGACGCCATCCGTACGGCGGGGACTTGGAAGGGCGAGCGCTTCATCGCGACGCCGCAGGGCGTGCGCATTCGGCTCGCGGACGGACGCGAGGTGCTGAATCTCTGCGCGAACAATTACCTCGGGCTCGCGCAGCATCCGGACGTTCGCGCGGCGGCGCACGCGTCGCTTGATGCGTGGGGCTATGGGCTGGCGAGCGTGCGGTTCATCTGCGGCACGCAGGGCGTGCACAAGCAGCTCGAACAAAAGCTGAGCGAGTTTCTCGGGACCGAGGACACGATTCTCTACGGCTCGTGCTTCGATGCAAATGGCGGGCTTTTCGAGACGCTGCTCGGCGCGGAGGATGCGGTCATTTCCGACGAGCTGAATCACGCGTCCATCATTGACGGCATCCGGCTCTGCAAGGCGCAGCGCTTCCGCTACAGGAACAATGACATGGCAGACCTTGAAGCGAAGCTGCGCGAGGCGGCGGAGAAAAATGCGCGCCACAAGATGATCGCGACGGACGGGATTTTCTCGATGGACGGCTTCATCGCGAAGCTCGGCGAAATCTGCGACCTTGCGGAAAAATACAACGCGCTCGTGATGGTGGACGACTCGCACGCGGTCGGCTTCATGGGCGCGACTGGGCGAGGGACGCACGAGCATTGCGGCGTGATGTCGCGCGTGGACATCCTCACCGGCACGCTGGGCAAGGCGCTCGGCGGCGCGAGCGGCGGCTACACGAGCGGGCGGCGCGAAGTGGTCGAGCTGCTGCGGCAGCGTTCGCGTCCGTATCTTTTTTCCAACACTCTGTGCCCGAGCATCGCAGGAGCATCGCTGAAGGTGCTCGACATGCTCGGCGCCTCGACCGCGCTGCGCGACCGGCTCGCGGAGAACACGCGCTTTTTCCGCGAAGCGATGTCGCGCGAGGGATTCGATCTGCTGCCGGGAGAGCACCCGATCGTGCCGGTGATGCTGGGCGATGCGGCGCTCGCGACGCGCTTTGCCGACGCGATGCTCGCGCAGGGCGTGTATGTCGTCGGGTTCAGTTTCCCCGTCGTGCCGCAAGGGCGTGCGCGCATCCGCACTCAGATTTCCGCGGCTCACTCGCGCGAGGATTTGGAGTTCGCGGTCGCGGCGTTTGCGTGGGTGAAAAAGGATCTCGGGCTTTGATCGAAACGATGAACGCGCCGCTTCGGGACTGCGTGCGGGATGAAATCCATTGCGCTCGCAGCGCGCGGCTCCCTATCCTCGCCGGATGCTGCAGACCAGTGATCTTGCGAGCGTGAAACCGCAGACTGACACGCGGCGTGAACGCTACCTGGGAGCCTTCCGCTGGATGCTCCTCGCGCGTGCTTTCGAGGAGAAACTCGCGAGCCTTTACCGTGGCGGAAAGGTCATCGGCGGCGTGTTTCTCAGCAAAGGCCAGGAGGCTCTGAGCGCGGCGCTCGGCACCGCGCTTCGCAAGGGCGACATCTATGCGCCGCTCATCCGTGATGCCGCGGGGCGTTTCGCATTCGGCGAGACGCTGCTCGATGCCGCCCGCACGATTGTCGGCTCGCGTCTCGGCCCGATGCGAGGGCGCGAGGGCAACATCCACCGCGGCAAGCCGCGCGAGGGCTACTACGCGATGATCTCGCATCTCGGTGTGATGGTCTCGACGGTGGCCGGCGGGCTGGTCGCGCGGCGGTTCAAAGGCGTGAAGGATGTCGTCGGCGCGACGTGCATCGGCGACGGCGGCACTTCGACGGGAAGTTTTCACGAGGGGCTGAACATGGCCGCCGTGGAAAAGCTCCCGCTCGTGATCGTCGTCGCGAACAACCAGTACGCGTACTCCACGCCGACTTCCCAGCAGTATGCCTGCGCCGATCTCGTGGATCGCGCGATCGGCTACGGTGTGCGCGGGCACAAGATTGACGGCACGGATCCGCAGGCGTGTTTCGATGTCGTGGGCGAGGCGGTCGCGCGCGCCCGGGCGGGCGAAGGGCCGCAGATGGTCGTGGCGGATCTGCTCCGGCTCGTCGGCCACGGCGAGCACGACGATGCGCACTACGTGAACCACGCGTTGAAAGTCTCGCCGATCGGGCGCGACTGTCTCGACGTCGCGCGCACGCAGATCGGTGCCGCGGGATGGATGACGCCCTCGCAGATTGACACACTGCGCGAGCAGTTGCAGGCGGAGGTCGAGTCCGCATTTGCCACGGCGCTGCGCGAGCCGCTGCCCGATCCGAACCTCGAAGACTGGCGTGCGCTCTCGACGGAATCACTCGCCGAGGGAAACATGTGACCGTGCCGACTGCCGGATATTTTTCACCACGCTGATGCCCATCACCTACCTCGAAGCAATCCGCGAAGCGCAGGCGAAACTCCTCGCCGACGATCCGCGCGTGTTCATCTACGGGCAGGATGTCGGGAATTTCGGCGGCGCATTCAAGGCCACGAAGGGACTCGCGAAGGAATTTCCCGGACGCGTGCTCGACTCGCCGATCTCGGAGGACGCGCAGGTCGGCCTCGCGATCGGCGCTGCCATCGAGGGAATGCGCCCGATCATCGAGATGCAGTTCGCGGATTTTTCGACGTGCGGGCTGAACCAGATCATCAATCACGCTGCGACGATGTTCTGGCGCACGAATGTGAAGTGCCCCATCACCGTTCGCCTGCCGAGCGGCGGCACCGCGGGCGCGGGGCCGTTTCACAGCCAGAGCATGGAGGCGCTCTACGCGCACTATCCCGGCCTCATCGTGCTGAATCCCGCGACCGTCGAGGACGCCTACTCGATGCTCATCGCCGCCGTCCACATTGATGACCCGGTTATCTTTTGCGAACACAAGTATCTCTACTACCACCTGAAGGCTGAGTCGCTGCCGACCGAGGCGCTGCCCATCGGAAAGGCCCGCGTCGCGCGTCCCGGCCGCGATGCGACGATCGTCACTTACTCGGCGATGCTGCACGAGGCGCTCGCGTGCGCCGAGGAACTCGCGCAGGACGGCTGGCAGATCGAGGTCGTGGATCTGCGCAGCGTGAAGCCGCTCGACACCGACACGATCCTCGGCAGCGTAGCGCGCACCGGGCGGCTGCTCGTCGTCGGCGAGGCATTCCCGTGGGGCGGCGTGACAGCGGAGGTTGTCGCGCGGGTCGCGACCGAGGGATTCGGCCTGCTCGATGCGCCGCCGATGCGGCTGAATGCAAAAGACACGCCCGTGCCGTATCACCCGAACCTCTGGGGCACGCACCGCCCGACTGCGCGCGCCATCTGCGGCGCGATGCGTGAACTGCTCCATGCCTGATCCAGCATCCAGCATTTAAAATTCATCATTCACAATTTCCGCCCATGCCCCGCATTCCCATCATCATGCCACAGCTCGGCGAATCCATCGCCGAGGCCACGATCGTCCGGCTGCCGTTCAGCGTCGGCGCGGAAGTCGCGGCGGACCAGGAAATCATCGAGGTCGAGACGAACAAGGCCACGATGGGGGTCACGACGCCGTGCCGCGGCACGCTGCTGGAACTCAAGGTCGAGATCGGCAAGACGTACGCCGTCGGCACCGTGCTCGGCTACGTCGAAGTCTCGGAGGAGGAGGCAAAGCGGCTCGGAGTCGGCGAGGCCACGGTGGAGAGCGGGCCGTTGAAAATGGATGCCGGGCCGAGCCCCACGTCGAGCGTCACGCCGGTCGTCCACGGCCTGCCCGTGCCCGCGCACGCCGCGGGCATCGCGTACATGAGCCCGCGCATGAAGGCGCGCATGAACGAACTCGGACTCCAGCAGGCAGACCTCGCAGGCATCGCGGGCAGCGGTGCGGGCGGACGCGTGACCATCGAGGACCTCGAAGAATTTTTGTACCGGCTCGACGAACACAAGCAGTCGCCCGCCTCAAGCATGCGTGTCGCCGTCGCCGACGCGATGCGGCGTTCGTGGACCCGCCCGCTCGCGACCGTCGGACGTCCCGTGCGCCTTGACGCGCTGCTTGCGCACCGCAAGGCGAGCGCCGCAAAATCCGGCCCGGCGCTCTACGCGTTGCGCGCGCTCGCGATCGCGCTCGGCGAAAACAGCGCGCCCGCCGGCCGACTGGTCGGCGGAAAAATCGTCCACCCGAAGGCGATTGATGTCGGCTTTGCCGTCGAGGCCGAGGACGGCGTGCTCGTGCCCGTGCTCCGCAACGCGGACACGATCCCACTCGCCGAACTGCTCCCGCGTTACGACGAACTCGTCGAGCTCGCGCGACTGCGCCGCCTGCCCGTGAGCGCGCAGGGCGGAAGCATCGCGACGGTGACCAATTTCGGAACGTTCGGGCTCACCTGGGCGACGCCGATTCCGCTGCCGGAGCAGACGCTCGTGCTCGGCCTCGGCGCGGGCAGCGTGGTGCCGAGCTGGGACAAGGAAAAAAGCCAGTTCGTCCCGGTCACCGAGGCGCACGTCACGCTCAGCTTCGATCACCGCGTGCTCGACGGCGGCGCGGCGGGGCGGCTGTTGAGGCGCATCGTCGAGCTCCTGCAGGAGCCGGAGAAGCTCTGACGCCCAAGTGTAGCCGCGCTTGTAAAAGTGCGGGCTGATACTTCCGGTTCGCTGTTCGCGGTGAAAAAGTGCCCGCGCTTTCACAAGCGCGGCTACCGTGCGGCCTGCTCCGTGAATGCCGCGAGGTCGCCCTGCACGCCGGCCTGCTTGAGGATGTCGAGCACGGCGATGAGCGTGCCGACCGGGGCGCGCTCGTCGGCGGCGAGTGCGAGCTTTGGCGGGCGCGGGAGCGCGAGAAGCTTCTCGAGTTCGCCGCGGAGTTCGGACATCTCGACTTTTTTTGCGCCGAGAAAAATCTCCTTCCGTTCGGAAATGGAGAGCCTCAGCGCCTCCTCGCCGTGCTCGGCGACGACTGCGGTCTTCGAGTCCGGGAGCTTGATGGTCACCGCGGGCTGCTCGCTCTTGAACGTCGTCGTGACGATCACAAAAATCAGCAGGATCGCGAAGATGTCGATCAGCGAGACGATGATCACCTCGGGCTTCTTTTTCCGACGGCCGATAAAGTTCACGCCTTCACCTCCGAGGGAAGGTCAAACGAGCCGCGCCGGCCTTTTTGGTTGTAGCACTTCGTGAGCAGGCCGGAGATGAGCAGCTCCATGTCGGAGGCGAGCTTCTCGACTTTCTTCGTGAGCAGCCCGTGCGCGATGAGCGTCGGGATCGCGATGCCGATGCCCACGACCGTCGTGCTCAGCGCCTCGGAGATGCCCTTCGCGATCGTGTGCGGATCGCTCTGGTTTGCGCTGACGCCGAATGCGCCGAACACCTGCACAAGGCCCGACACCGCGCCGAGCAGCCCGAGCAGCGGCGCGATGCCGATGATGATCTCGAGGACATGCAGCCCGTTTTCGAGATGGCCGACCTCGTGCCGCGCGACCGTCTGCACGGCGTTCTGATTTTCATCCTTCGGCTGGTGGAGGTTCGACAGGCTGACCTGCGCGATGCGGCCAAGCGTGGACGGGTCGTTGCGCACGTAGCGCGAAAGGCGCACGATGGCATCCGGCGTGTCGTTTGGCGCGAGGCGCTCGATTTCCTTTTCGAGTTCCTCGGGCACCACGAGGTGCCGACGCAGCCCGAGGCCGCAGAGGATGGCGACGGTCACGGCGATGATCGAGCACGCGAGCAGCGGGATCATGAAGAATCCGCCGCGGTGGAAGAACTCGTAGATATGGCTGAAGGATGCGGCGAGGAATGGAAACGCGATCATGATTTTCAAAGGATGGTGAAGGTGAATGGGATCTCGATCTGGCCGTCCTCGAGCGCGACGGCGGGCGGCTTTTCAAATTTCGTCTCGCGCACAAACTGCTCGCAGAATTTTGCGAAGGCCGCGTTCGAGGTGTTCGCGACGACGGTGAATTCCGTCACCGCGCCCGTGGCGTCGAGCTTGAAGGTCACGTTTGTGGCGCCGTGCGAAAAATCGCTCATGCGCGCCGCGACCGCGTCGCCCCATCGCTTCGCGAGCGCGGACTTCACCTTGGGAATGTAGTTTGTGGCGGCCTGCGTGGCGGCCTTGCTCTTCGCGGGTTTGGCTGCCGCTTTCGGCAGCGCGGGATCCCCCGGATTTTGCGCGAGCGCGTGGGTCGCGAGCAGCGCGGTGAGGAGCAAGGGGATGAGTTTTCGTTTGGTCATGCGGTGGAAAAATGTGCGGAAAGGCGGCGGCTCTTTATCTTAATCGTAATCCTAATCTTAATCTTTTTTCGCACACAGGATGCGCGCAGCAGGTGGGGGTGGGATTGAGATTAGGATTAAGGTGAAGATGTGGAACCCGGTGTCGGCGGACGGTTCGTCATGCGATGTCAGAGAAGATGGAAGCTCATCGGGTATTCGAACACGCCGTTGCGCAGCGCCTCGGGTGGCGGCGCATCGAATTCTGCCTCGCGCACGCACTGCTCGATGAGCGCGGCGTGGGCGCGGTTTGATGTGTTCTCCTCGATGCGAAAGCTGCGCACTTTTCCGCGCGCATCGAGGCTGAAAATGGCGGTCACCTTTCCAGTCTGAAGCAGGCTCATGCGCTGCTGGATGTAGTAATTCCAGCGCGAGCCCACGGCGGAGCTGACCGCCTTTTTGTAACGGCCAAGCGGCGTGGCGACGGAGTCCACGCCATCCTCGCCCGCGGGCATCGCCGCGCCGTTCACCTTCGTGCGGCGCATCTGCGGCGAGTAGCCGGGGTTCGGCACGGGCTTGGGCTGGAGCGGCTTGGTTTCGAGTTTCGCCTCGATCACCGAGAGTGGACGGCTCGGGGCTTTCGGTCCCGCGTCGGTCGGCGTCGGCGTGGGAAGCTGCGATGGCGTGGGCTGCGCGGTGGAGACCGGGGTCGGCTTTGGCGGAGGTGTGGCTGTCGGAGCGGGTGTCGGAGCGGGTGTCGGCTTCGGCTCGGGATCGGGCTGCTGCGTTGCGAGATATTTCGGCGCGTTCGGATCCGAGCGGCGGTTCAGAAAAATGGGGATCTGGTCCGAGTTGGCCTCGGGCACGGAGAGGATGTTCGGCGGCGGAGTTGCCTTTGCGACGAGCATGGGCTGCGGCGTCGGCGTCGGCGTCGGTGTGGCGGCGGTCTTGGGCGTGGTGTTCGAGGCTAGCGCATCCGGTTTGACCGGCTTCGGCTTGAAGAGCGGCGATGCTGTATTTGGCTGCGGTTCCGCGGGCTCGTCCGGCTTGCCGAGGCTCACCTCCTTGTTGGTCAGTTGCGTGAACGGCATGTTGTCCAGACCGTCGAGTGTCGGGAGCGGATCGTCGCCGGTTCCGCGCTTGCGGCTGCCTGCGACGCTGTCGCGCCAGCTTTCGAGCAGCGCCTGTTTTGATGTATTCTTTTTCCGCGCGAGACCTTCGACATCAATGTATTCGCGCTGCTTCTCGGGAGGAAGCTGCGCGAAAAGTTTCTCCAGCAACTGCGCGTCGTTCTCCGGCAGTTTTGACGGCGTCGGGGTCGCCACGATCTTCGGCGGCGGAGTCGGCGTGTAAATTGTGACCTCGAGTTTCTTCGGCGGCGGTGTCGGCGTTGCGACGGCCTGCGGCGGCGAAATGGGCAGAATCATCGCGAGGTAGTGCATGAGGAACTGCGAGATGAACGGCCACACCCACGCGGCGAGAAACGCCAAGCCGTGCAGCACCACGGCAACGAGGAGCGCGAGCGGGAGCTTGATGCGGTCGGGAAGGGCGACGAAGGCATCAAGCCACCGGCGAAACAAGTTCGGGCTGGAGGCGGCTGGGCTCAAAGGCTGCGGATGATCCCGCCATCCATCGCACCAATCGCGCCAAAACGCGAGGCCTGAGCACACCACTCGATTTGGTCGCGCCAGCCCTTCGCCACGAGCGCCCGGCCGTTGCGCGCGGCGAGCAGCCCTTCGAGCGGCGTGGCGAAGCTGCGCGCGGTGGCGACTGTCGCGGCGGCTGCGTCGGTGAGGTCCGCGTCGGGAAATTCCGCTGCGAGCAGCCCGGCGGCGATCGCGTCCTCCAGCGCGAATGTCTCGAAGGTCCCGGCGCACACGAGCAGCACCTCGGCGGGGCGTGAGCGTGCGAGTTCGTCGCGCAGCGCGGCGAGATTCAGCAGCGCGCCGACAAGCACGCGGCCCGCGCGTTCGCAGGCGCGGAGGGCGATGGTGCCATTCGTCGTGGTGCTGATGATCCGCCGCCCGGAGTGCGCGGCGTATTCGAGAGGATTGTTCCCGAGATCGAAGCCCTCGATGCGTTCGCCGTGCCGCTCGCCGCCGAGGAGCGCATCCGGCATTTTCTCCCGCAGCGCGCGCGCCTCCTCGATGGTCTTCGCGGGAAAGATTTCCGCCGCGCCATTCGCGAGCGCGGTGATCATCGAGGACGTCGCGCGCAGAACATCGAAGACGACGCACGTCGTTCCGCTGAGGTCGCGTTCGGGCAGGCGGCTGATGTCTGCGGGTGTGAGTGAGGCGTCGAATTTCATTTTGATTTTGCACCGCGCGGCATCGTCGTGCGCGCGTGGTGGAAGAGGTACTGCTGCGCATAGCCGCCGAAGGGGCCGAAGTAACGCGCGGAAAATTCGCGCAGGCGCTTGGTGGTGACCTTGCGCTTCTTTGCAAAGTAAGTCGTCCGCAGGATGCGCTCGATCCACACATCAATCGGAAACGCCGCGAGCCGTCCGAATCCAAACAGCAGCGCGCACGCCGCGACCTTCGGGCCGACGCCGGCGAGACGCTGCAATTCGAGCGCGGCCTCGTCGTCGCCGAGCCGCGCGACGGCTTCGAGGCTCACTTCGCCGCCGGCGATCATGCGCGCGGTGCGCAGCAGGTTCTTCGCGCGGTACCCGAGCGCGCAGGCGCGGAGATCCTTCTCGTCGAGCGCCGCAAGCGCAGCGGGCTCGGGGTATGCGAAGAGCCGTTCGCCATTCCAAGTCGCGGCGCGTCCGTAGCGTTCGCGCAGCGTGTGCGAGATCTGTGCGATGTGCGGGACGGCCTTCTGCGCGCTGGTGATGAATGTCGCGATACACTCCCAGTGCGGCTGCCGCACGAGACGCAGCCCGCGGCACGCCTCGCTCGCGGCGGTCATCGCCGGATCGCCGGGAAATGTGGCGCTCATCTTTTTCAGCGGATGATCGAGTGCGAAATATTCCGCCGCGATTTCCTCCATGCCGCGCGGGACGAGCAGCGTGCGACCGCGCTGCTCCGCATAGCATGGCGCGTCGCCGATCATCCCGAGCCAGCCGTCGCCGTGCCGCCGCCAGTGGAAGACCTGCCCGCAGCCGAGCGTGAGTCCGAGGTCGAATTCCGGCGCGGCGATCTCCGCGAGCCCGCTCGTCATTTCACAAAATAGCTCAGGTTCTCGAGCTGGATGGCGAGGTCCACGTTGTTCACCGCGATGCGTTCGGGAACGTGCAGGACGGCGGGCGCGAAGTTCAGAATCGCCTGCACGCCGCATTCGATGAGCCGGTTTGCGACTTCCTGCGCGACTTTGCCGGGCACGGTGAGGATCGCGAGCTTGACGACGCGCTCGCTGACGAAGCTGGCGAGATTTTCCATCGGGAGAATCGGGATGCCGATGTCGCGCGGGCGCTTCCGGGCCACGTCGGCATCGAATGCCGCGACGACCTCGAAGCCCTCGCGCGCAAACCCGCCGTAGCGCAGGAGCGCGGTGCCGAGCTGCCCCGCGCCGACGAGAATCACGGGCTGGAGTTTCGCCATGCCCAGCACCTCGGTGATGGCCTTGCTCAGGCCGCTGACATCGTAGCCGAGCCCGCGCGTGCCCCATTGGCCGAAGTAGGTGAGGTCCTTGCGGAGCTGCGTGGGCTTCACGCCCGCCGCCGTGGCGAGCGCTTCGGAACTGACTGTCGCGACGCTGTTCTCGCGCAGCCGCTGGAGTGCGCGATTGTAGATGGAAAGCCGGTAGATTGTTTTGCGGGGGATGTCGGCCTTGTGCATCTGCTTGTGAAAAAGTGCGTGAAAGTAACACACCTCCGCAGTTTTTCCAACACGGCGCAGTGACGGCCGCACGACAAATCCGAGCCAAGAAATCCGACCCGTGTGCGAGCCTATGCCTGCACGCGTCCGCTGCGCTCAAGTTGGCCGCGAGCGACGAATCCCAAGTCGGATTGATTACGATGCCTGCGTGAGCGACGCTGGAGAGGATTGCGTAGAAAATTCCAGCGGTGAAGCTGGGAAGCTTCCGGAAGTTCATGGGCAGAATGAGTTCAGAACGGGGGTGGATCGTGGACGGCGCCGCTGCGTGTTCAGTAGAGTCGCGATGGCTTGCGGAAAAGCACTTTCATGAAAGTCGTCGGCTGCGCCCGTATCGTCCGTGTTTCTTCTGCAACATTCCTGCATTGGAAAAGTTCGGTGTTTGCGCTGCGCCGGGTGTCGGCTATGTCCGCCGCATGAGCAATGTCCTCGCCGACCGAACCATCGAACACGACTGGTCACAGCGCCGTGTGCCGGAAAATATCACCTGGGGCGACGGCTTCTTCTGCGAGAGCGCGCAGAGCTTCCTGCATTTCAAGGGCAAGCGGCAGCCGGCGATCGAATTCGGAAACCATGTGAGCGTGTATGCCGCGTGCCAGTTTGCCGTGGCGGCGGATGCGCATGTGACCGTGGGCGATTTCACGCTGCTCGTCGGCGCGCTCATCACGGCGGACACGCGCGTGGAGATCGGCTCGCACTGCCTCATCTCGTGGGGCGTGGGAATCGCGGACAGCGACTTCCATCCCGTCGGCGCGGCGCAGCGGAAAATTGATGCGGAGGCGCTCGCTCCCTACTTCGATGGCAAGCCCGCGCGCCCGCTCGAAGCGGTGCGGTCGAGGCCGGTGAAGATCGGCAACAACGTGTGGATCGGCATGAACGCAATCGTGCTCAAGGGCGTGACGATCGGCGACAATGCGGTCGTCGCCGCGGGCGCGGTGGTGACGAAGGACGTGCCTGCGGGCACCATCGTCGCGGGCAATCCCGCGCGGTTCGCGAAGCGGGTTCCTGAGTGATTTTTCGGACATGAAAAAGAAGAAGATCGTGGCGATGGATTCCATGGGGTAGATGCCGTTCGCGGGCGTGGTGTGGCAGCACATTCATTACATCGTCGGCCTCCAGCGGCTCGGGCACGAGGTGTACTACGTCGAGGACACGGAGAATCCGTGCTACGACCCGGTGACGGTCCAGTGGGGCACGGACTTCACGTATGCGGGGAAGACGCTGTGCAAACTCGCGGAGCAGCATGGCTTCAAGAATCGCTGGTGCTTCTGCCACCGCGATCTTCCGGGGCACCCGACGGCGGGGATGTCGAAAAAAGTGATCGGACTCTACCGCGACGCCGACGCGATCGTGAACATCTGCGGCGCGCAGGAATTCAATGACGACATCCTCCAGAATGAGCGGATCCTCTACATGGAGAGCGATCCCGGCATCGAGCAGATCCGCGTGGATCAGGGGAAGCGCCGCGGAATGTTTCGAGGCGACGAAGGTGCTCAAGAGCATGCCCGACCGCGCGGGCGTGTGATGGGATTCTCTCGGTCCGAGTGCATCGGCGTCCGGGGCGATGACGGCGTCGGTAGCCCGGACTTTCCAGCCCCGGCCCCCACAGAACGAGGCATGGTCGCAATCCATGGGGCTCAGACCACACAGCCATCTTTTTTCCGTGCTGGGAAATGCGCGGGCGGTAATGCCGGGACTGGAAAGTCCCGGCTACCGATCCGCCGCGCGCGCGTGACCCCTACGCACCGTACTTCCGCATCCATCGCGCGATTGCGCCGCGGAGTTCGCCCCACAGCGTCACTTTTTCCGGGCTTTGGAATCTCACGCGCGCAAGTTCCCCGTCGGCCAAATCGGATGCGCTCGCGGAGAGCATCCGCACCGTCGCGCCGAAGTGCGGCTCGGTCAGCTCGTGGCGCAACTGGCCCTGCGACTGCGTCTGTGATGGGGCGTCGTCCTGCACGCGCTGCACCGCCAGCGGCCCGCCAGCCAGCGCGGTGAGCGCTGCATGCGGCAGCGTGCGCGACGCGTTGCCGTCGAGCCGCTCCAGCCGTGCGGAAAAAGTTCCGCCTCGGCCCTCGATGCGCACGGAGACGCGACGATGGAGCGCCGCCTTGAAATGCGGCTCCGCGTCCTGCCCGAGCGCAAGCCGCACATCACGGCCAGTCGCCTCGCCGATTTTCAGGATCTCCTCGCCGCGCTGGATGTATGCGCCGAGCGCCTGCTTGAGCGTGCGCGACGAGACCCGTCCGGCGATCGATGCGCGGACCTTGAGCGTCCCGGCGTAGGATTCGTTTTCTTTCATCGCCTTCTGCAGCCCGTCCACCTTCGCCATTTCCGCCTGGTATTCGGCCACGTCGCGCCGCGCATACGCGATGCGTGTGCGGACCTCCTGCGCTTCGAGTTCACGCCTCGATTTCTCAATCGCGGATGCTACCTCTTCGTTGCGCAGCTCCATCAGCAGCGCGCCCTGCGCGACCACATCACCGTCGCGGACATGGATGCGCCCGACGAATCCCGGACACTCCGCACGCACGATGCGCGTGTCGCCAAATTCCACCACGCCGCGCGCGACGACCGTCTTTCGGTACGGGACGAACAGCACCATGCCGATGAGCGCCGCGATCAGTGCGAGCCGCAGCGCGATGTCCGCCACCGGCCCCATTCCGCCGCGCATCTGGCCGCCGAGCTGCCGCGCAAATCCGGCCACCGCCGGTACCACCCACGCGACCGCTGCGACGACGGCAATCGCAATTCCGCCGCCACGAAACATCACGCTCGCAGCGACCAGCATCCCGACGAACGCGACGTTCTGCCACACCCACGCGGCGATGCCGTAGAGCGCGATGATCCATTCCTCGCGCGACGCAGGCCGCTCGGGCCGCAGCTTCCGCACGCCCGTGAGCAGCCACGATACGGCACGCGTGAACCACGTCCGCCCGCGCGGGGCGAGATTCGGAATGCCGAGCAAATCGCTGAGGACGAAGTAGCCGTCGAATCGCATCAGCGGGTTCGCGTTGAAGAAAAGGGTCACCACCGTTCCCATCACCACGACGTTGTGGAGCACGGTCGCAGCCGCGCCGTCCGGCCTCGATGCCCAGACGATCGCGGCGATCGCAGCGACGAAAAATTCCACATACATCCCCGCGCACGCGACCGCGATCCGCCGCCAGCGCGACGGAAGACCGAGGCTCGCCGTGGCATCCACGTAGCCCATCGGCATGAAGAGGATGAAAATCACGCCGATCTCGCGCACGCGCGCGCCGAAGTGCCGGCAGTAAATTCCGTGGCCGAATTCGTGGAGCACCTTCAGCCCGACCCACACAAGGCCGAGCCACAGCCAGTTGTCCCGCGCGATGATCCCGTTGAAGCCGCGCGTGAACCGTCCCCATTCCACCGCGATCTGCGACCCGCCTGCGATCACGACGCACAGCCATGCAAAAAATCCGAACCATCCGAGGAACGGCTTGAGCGCACGTGCGAGCATCGCGAAAAGACGATCGGGCTGCGCGAGCGGAATGCGGACAATGAGCGGGTTCATCCACTTCACCGCGCCGGCCCATGCGCGCTGCGATTCCTCGCCTTTTCCCGTCGCACGATCGCTCTCGACCGCGAGCAGGTGATGATCCTTCAGCCAGCGCAGCATCTGCAGCGCCTCGTACTCGGTGAAAGTCTCGCCGCTGCGATCGCGCGCGAGCCGCGCGATGATCGCAGCGACCGTCTGCGTGCCGTCGAGCGAACGGAAAAACTGATACTCCTCCAGTCCCACGCGGAAAAACTGTGACGACGACGGATCCTCGTTCACGCACACGCGTTCGCAGCCCTGCTCCTGCACGGTGAAATTCAGCCCGTCGCGCAGCCGCGGACGCAGGAGTTCGAGTTCGCGGACGGAGAGATTCATCGCGTGCGGACTACCACCACAGCGTGGTCTGCACCCATTCGGCGAAACGGTGGCCGATGATCCAGATGAGCGCACGGCGGTCGCCTTCGAGCACTGCGCGGCCCCTCATGCCGGGGCGCAGGTCCGGCGCATCAAGCGCGACCGACGCCTCGGCGACGAAGACATTTGCGCCGTCCCGCTGCTCGCTCTGCGGATGCAGGCGTTCGATTTTCCCCTCCCCGCTCCAGCCGGAAAATGCCTCCAGCCGGAAGCTCACCGGCAGTCCCGCGCGCACGCGGCTGAATTCCCGGTCGGGCACGTCCACCTCCACGAGCATCGCATCGAGCGGCGCGACTTCGAAGAGTACCTGGCCCTGGCGGATCGGCTGGCCTTCCGCAGGTGAATCCATTCCGCAAACGCCACGGCAGGTTTTTCCACCGACTTCTGCGAGCACGTGGCGACGGCGACGATGTCGAATTTCACCGGCGAAAGTTCACGCGAATATTTGTCGAGCCCGACGCGCGCGAACTGCCCGGCGCTGCCGAAGCGCCGGAGGTCCGCGTATGCGCGGAGGTGGACGTCGCCGCCAAACGTGCCGACGCCGGCGAGGGCGATCTTGAACGCGGGTTCCATACGCGTCGTTTCAGGCGATCCACTCGCGCAGCTTCGCGAGATCCTTCTTCATGTTCGCGATCATCTCCTTGCCGGTGCCGAGCGTCTTGTATTCGTGATGCTGGCTCAGCAGCCCTGCGAAATTGGTCGTCGTCAAATTCGTGAGGAAGCTGCGCTGCACTGAGCCTTCGCCGAATGGGCACACCAGCGGCTGCCGGCCCTTCGCGTTTTTCTCCAGTAAAAATCCTTGAGGTAAACCGCGACGTAAAACAGTTCCATGAGCCGCGCTTGGACGGGCCATGAGAGTCGGCCTTCGAGTGTCGAGTGGCTGATGTAAAAGCACATACCGATGTGCTTCGGATCAAGTTCGCGGATCATCGTCCACACGTCCCAGATCGGTGCGCCGACGAAATCCGCGCCGGAGTGGTTCTGCCATCCCCCTTGCTGCTTCATTGCTTGGAGAGGTAGCGGGCCAGCAGAGAATGGCAAGATTCGCTATCAGCTTCAACAGGCCCCACCGCTTCGGCATTTTTGCAGCGCGACTTTTGAAAATGGAAGAGCCGGGATCATCGCTGCGCGAAATTGATTCCTCATGGTGGGAAGATCGAATGAGCCGAGACCACGCTACTCTCTCAGCGTGTCAGCGCTCTGGCCGTTGAGTCCCAGGGCCTCCATGACACGAAGGGCGGCAAAGGCGTCGTTGGCGGCGTAGAGAAGCTGACCTGGAGTGAGGTCGGACGCAGCCCAGTTGCTTGTTGTGAGGCGCTTCGACTTTCGGAAGCTTTGCTTGAGCACCGCTCCGATAGCGGCGCGGACGCCGATCTGCCCTCTGTAGCCCCGCTTTCGGAATACGTGATCGAGGTCGAGGATGGCGCGGAGCGTAACGCCCAAACTGGACCGAATCTGTCCACGGTCATTCCGCAATCCGAATCCGACCTTCAGAACCCGCCCAGATTGCAGCAAATCCGAGACCAGCGCCCGGCACTCCGCCCGATGAAGCTGGAAGATGAAGGCCCGATCCCGAAGGGCGAACTGGACTACGTGCGGGCCGCTACTTTTCTCCCCGGCGTTAAATGTGGGTTTCGATTCCGTGTCGAATCCAGCGACGCCCGACCCTGCGATCTCCCGGCCGGCCCGCTCAATCGCCTCAACAGTTTTGGGGACTTGAATGCATTCCAAGGGGAGCCCTTGGAAGGGTTCCAGTAGAGCGGTTTCTGCTTTCGTCTGAGCGATGAGTCTCACCTTCTGATGCTCGCAGGGGCGGCTCTGAGGTGTCGAGGGAAACGCTCCGAGTCGCGCGAGCAGAACTCCGCTCAGCGTTTCAAGGGCGTGCTCGGAAGTGAGGAGACGCCGAATGTAAGCGCTCGCTCCGGCTGTTTGCCGAGCAGTTGCAGGTCGCACCACTCTCCCATGCGCGCGGTGTCCTCAGTCATTTTATTCCAGCCGCCGTGACCCACGCCCTGTCGGATGAGCACTTCGCACTTCGCGCCGACTTCAGCGCACCGTTTGAGGAATCGCAGCGATTGCGTGTGCGACACCTGCGGGTCGGCATCCCCGTGGACGATGTAAACGGGCGGCTGTTCCTTGTTCACCCAGTCGATCGGCGAGACTTCACGGCCCAGCGTTTCGCGTCCCTCGGGCGTGGCGGACTTTGGGCCGAATGCACCTGCGTAGGAGGCGAGTTTGCCGATGCCCACCGCATTGTCGCCATCCTCGAACCAGTTCAATTAATCCGTCGGCGGGTAAAAGCACGCAACGGTCTGCACGGCGCTGCACTCGCGATCCACAGGGTCCGCGGCCTTTGGATCGCCAGCATCACCGCGCGTCGCGAGCCTGAGGCTGAGGTGCCCGCCCGCGCTTCCTCCGGTAACGCCGAGTTTCATCGGGTCCACGCCGTATTTCGCGGCGTTCGCGCGGATGAATCGCACCGCGCGATTGAGAACCGCGACGCTTTCCTCAACTTGAAAGCGCGGCTGCGAGCCATGCACGACGACAAAGGTGGTGTAGCCCGACTGCGGCCATCCGCCGTCGCTGCTTCCCTTGTGGTTCGACTTCCACCCGCCGCTGATGCTTTTGATGACATCCGAGCCCTTGGGCTTTGCTGGCTTGAAGACCTCCATGGTGAGTGCGACGCCGTCGTGCTTTGTGTAGATGATGTCGGAGATGCGCTCCACGTCATCCGCGCGAAGGTGGACCGGGAAAAATGCCAAGAGGCCGAGGATTGCGAGGCTAAGTGTTTTCATGGATGGACTGATACTACCGCCATGCGGATCGTCCCTTCGCGGAGATGGAGCCCTTACTTCACGTCCAGAGGCGCATCAGGCGACAAACGCATGCGAATCTTACACTCAGACACGGGAGCAGGCGCGATTCTACGGCGTATATTCAAGCCCCGCAGCTCTCAACCAAGAAAGACTACTATGAAAAAGAACCCACGCGTTCCGCGCGGATTCCCTTTTCCACATGCTATTCAGGTGGTCAGGTGGTGCGAATTCATCCTTCAACGACCGCAGAAATCCCCGGTTTTGCAACGTTGTGACAATCGACGGCTGCACGATGTCAAAGCCCGAGTGGAAGGCCGTCGCGGACAACGTGTGTTGTGCCGCGAGCACATCTCGGCGGACTACTACGGCATGTATTGCGAGGCGCTGAAAAGATTGCAGCACGCGGAGGACGACGATCCGCCATTCGTCGCGCTGATGGCGAACAGCACGAGCGGCGACGTGAACAACAACAACTTCCGCACGCCGCGCGCTGCGAAAACAATGCCGTGCGAGCAGATGCGCTTCGTCGCCGAAGATGTGGTGGCGAAGGTGAACGCTGCGCTGGCGAAAGTGTCGTGGAAGGAGCACGCCGAACTCCCATCCAGCTACCGCGAAGCGCCGCTCTCGTGGCTGAAGATCGAGCCCGCGCTGCTCGATTGGGCGAAGGAAGAACTTCGCTGGCCCAGCACCCAGCCCCCGCAAAGCCGACCTGCCGTACATTCAAACGGGCCGCGTCGAGAAGCTCTCGCAGGCTGTGGATCCCGCGCTCGCGCCGCTGCAGGTCTTCCGCATCGGTGACATCGGCATCGGCACTTCGCCGTGCGAGACGTTTGCGGAGATGGGGCTCGATTTCAAAAAGCGCAGCCCCTTCGCGCATTCATTCATGATCGAGCTGAACCACGCCTACATGGGCTACCTGCCCACGCCACGGCATTTCGAACTCGGCGGCTACGAGACATGGGCGGGGACGAATTCCCTCGAACCGCAGGCATCCGTGAAAATGCCCGATGCGCTGCTGGAAATGGCTGCCGGACTCGCCCCGAAGACGAAGTGATGCCGCAAGCCCGAGAGTCCATGACTGCACCTGTCACGGAACGGAAACGGATTGCCGGAGCGCATCGATGCCACACTGCACTGGGCGTAAAGCATGGGATTCACCCTTGCGATTCCGGACGCAAGAACGGCACTGGATTCGGCAATTGCGGAGGAGCGCGGCGGCGGCCAGCCTCATACCATTCCAGAAGCGACAACGCTCATCGGTGCGGGCATAAGCCGCGCGCCTCACACGACGATTCATTTCTTAAACATCGAATCCCTTATGAAAATCCTGCGCACGATCGCGGTCATGATTGCCAGCGCGGCTTCCGCATTTGCGGCGCAGCCGGTGGCGGCGGATCCGAACCTCCCCGGATGGGAGGCGGCGCTCGCTGCGATGGAGCGGCGGGCGAATCTGCTGCGCGATGAAATCAAGGCGTTGGATTCGCGCATCGAGACCCGCGCGGAGGCGCTCCTCGCTTCGCTGCGTTCCATCGGCGACTCGAAGGATTCGCGCAGCAAGGTCGCGCGGATGAAGGAGGAGACCATCGAGGCGCTCCGGCAGCACATCATTTACTATCGCAACAAGCGGGCGGCGATGAAGGAGCAGTTGCGCCGGCCGACGCTCAATCTCACGGGCGAGGAAAAAAAGCGGATGATCGCCATGTTTGATGAGCGCATCAACAAGCGGGCCGAGCAGATCATCACGCTGCTGAAATCGCTGCCGACCCACAAGGATTACGAGCGCTACAAGGTGCATGGCTCGGATTGGGCCGGGCCGGTCTATGCGGTGAATGAGGACTACCTGCAGAATCAGCGGCTGGTGACGATCACGAACCGGCTGCGCAAGGAGCTCTCGGAAGGGCTGCGCCAGAGCATCGCGCGGCTGGAGCGGGACAACCGCACGCTGATGGCGGAACTGAATGCCGCGCCGAATTTTTCATCCCCGAAGGATCTCACCGGGGAGATGGCCAAGAACGAGACGCTGATCGCCGAGCGCCGTGAGCAGATTTCGCAGGTGCTTTCATTCGTGAGCACGCCGACAAGAAAGATCGGCCAGAGGGAGGCGATTGATTTCGATCAGGAGCGGCTCCGCACGGTGAACGAACTGCGGAGGGATTTCGAAAACCTCTTCGCGCGCTACAACACGCTGATCGTGCAACTGTCGGTGACCAACAGCACGCGGGCCACGATCGCGGCGGCGAAAGCCAGAGCGCAGAAGGCATCTCCGGCTCCGGCTCCCGCTTCGTCGCGTGCGAGCAGGTGATTGAATCGCGAAGAAGATCTGCGGGCGGTGAGTGGGGAAAGAATCTGCGCTTCGCGGGAGCTTGGTGGCCGGCGGGGACGCCGGCACCCCTCGATCGCGCCGCTCCACTGCTGCGGCGCTCCCGTGGCTACGCGAGCGCGTCGAGGGCGGCGTGATCGATCGTCACGAGCCGCTTCTGCCGTGAACCAAGCTTCGGGATGCACTGGATGAGCGCCTTCGTGTACGGATGCTGCGGCTCGCGGAGGATCTTCGCGGTCTCGCCAGCCTCGACGATTTTCCCCCGGAACATCACCGCGACCTTGTCCGCGAAATCCGAGATGATGCCGAAATTGTGTGTGATGAGGATCACCGCCATGTCGAGCTTCCGCCGCATGTCGCGGAACTGCTCCATGATTTGCGCCTGAATGGTCACGTCGAGCGCGGTCGTCGGCTCATCGGCGACGAGCACGTCCGGACGGCACGAGAGCGCCATCGCGATCATCACGCGCTGCTGCATCCCACCGCTGAGCTGGTGCGGGTAGTCGTGCAGCCGCTTCGCGGGATCGGTGATGCCGACGAGATCGAGATTCTTGATGATTTCCGCGTCCATGTCCGTCACGTCGGGCCGGTGCAGACGAATGGCCTCGGCGATCTGATTGCGGATCGTGAAGACAGGATTCAGCGAAGTGCCCGGCTCCTGAAAAACGTAGGCGATACGCCCGCCGCGCAGCTTGCGGAGCTCGTCCGGCTTCATCTTCAGCACGTCGCGCCCGTCGAAAAGAATCTCGCCTGAAACATACTTTGCCGGCGGCTCCGGCAGCAGCCGCGTGAGCGCGAGACCCGTCACACTTTTTCCGCTCCCGCTCTCGCCGATGATCGCGAGCGTCTCGCCTTTTTCGAGCGTGAGGCTGATGCCCTTCACCGCCTCCACGACGCCGTTCTCGGTGTGGAAATGGATGGCCAAATTGCGGATGTCGAGCAGCGGCATGGGAGGTGGAAAAAGTCGCGCGCACTCTCCGCACACCGCCAGCGCGAAGCAAGCCGCGACTATCGCGCTGCGGCAAGCAGGCGCTCGAAGCCGTCAACGCAGAGCTGCGACCACGTCTCCAGCGCCTCGCGGCGGGCGCGCAATTCGGCGACGGTGAGGAAGCCCGACTCGGTGATCACGCTCTCGCGCTTGCGCGCGGCGGGAGCGTCGAGACGGAAAATGTGGACGACTCCGAGATGCACCTGGCCGACTTCGTTCGAGTCGTCGTTCAGCAGCGCGACGACGTGGTTCGTGAATTTCGTCTCGATGAAAACTTCCTCCGCGACCTCGCGCTGCACGGCGACATTGTATGCCTCGCGATCGAGCGCGAAGAGCCCTTCGTCGCCGTCGTTCATGTGGCCCCCAATGCCGATGCTGCCCTTCGCGACAAGCCGCTGCTCGCCCGCCTTTTTTCCCCGGACGTAATGGAAAATCGAGTCGCCGTGCACGAGCAGCACGTACGGGATGATCTGCTTCAGTTCCGGATTCTGCTCCGCCGGGCCGCGCGGCGTGAAGAAGTTGTTCTCGCGTGCGAGGAACGCGGGAAGGTAGCGGTCCACGTCGAAGCAGAGGCCCTGAAATGCGCCGAGCTGGTCAAAGAGGGAACGGCGGACGACGAGGATATTTTCTTCTTTCATCGCCCCCGTTTACCGGGGCCTGGAATTTTTTGAGACAAAAAAATCGAACGGCGACGCCGTGTTGGTTGACTACATGACCTCCAGCCTGTGCATCACGAACCCTCTTCCGACGAATGGCGCAGTTGGCTGCGAACCAGCGGCCCGCGCTTTTTCCTCTACGCACGCCAGCAGACGCGAACCGGGTTGGACGCCGAGGACGTGCTGCAGGATGCGCTCGTCGAGTCATGGAAACGCGCCGACGGGATGCCGCCGGATGCGCTCGTTTTTGCCACCATCCGCCGCCGCGCGATCGATCTCGCACGCAGCAGCGACCGACGGAGTGTGCGGGAAATCGAGGCCGGCACGCCGGACGCGGACTGGTTTTCGCCCGATGTCGAAGAGCGCGAGACGCAACGCCTGCTGGAGGAAGCCGTGAAATCGCTGCAACCAAACTACCGCGAAGTCGTGACACTGAAGATCTGGGGCGGCCTGACATTCCAGGAAATCGCCGAAGCCACCGGTGTGCCGCTGAATACCGCCGCCTCGCGCTACCGTTACGCGCTCGAAGGACTGCGGGACATTTTGAAAGGAGTCGTGCTGTGAGCGACCACGATCCCATCGCTCCCATCGAGGACGCGCTGCAAAAATTGCGCCCGGCGGCACTCGAACCCTCGCTGATGGCCCGCCTCTCCGCCGCGCGCCCGCGCAGCAAGACGCCGCCGCAAAAATCCGCGTGGCGTGAACTGCTGCTGCGCTGGCTGCTGCCGGTCGCCACGAGTGCGTGCGTGGCTGTCATCACATTTTCATTGCTCGAACGGAACCGTTCGCACGAAGCGCGCGATGCTGGCGCGAAGACCGCTGCATCTGCCGATGCGCCGGCACCCGTCGAGAGCCGGGACTACCTCGTGAGCGCGCGTCCGGTGGGCATCATTGTCGCGCCGAATCAGCAGCCTTACCGCATCATGGACGTCGAGTGGCTGGAGCACGAAACCGTGCGCGCCGGCAGCGATGACCGTGCGCGGCACACCGCCACGACCCGCCGCGATGTGATCCCGGTCGCGCTCGAGATCTACTGAGGCGATCCGCATTCCGCTTTCGTTCAGTCCACACGCTCACAGCCATTTTTCCGACCGAAGAAAACACAATCCACATCCTTTCAATGAAACCAAACATACTCACCAAGATCATCGCCGCACTGTTGCTCGCACTCCCGTTCGCGCAGGCGGAAGAGAAGAAAGCCGTGGAGAAAAAGGAGGAGCACACGGAGGGCACGACGAATTCATCCTCGACCGTCGTCACGTCCGCCGATGGCACAGCGACCGTCACCATTGACATCAACGGCAAGAAGGAAACGCGCACCTTCAAGCTCGGCGACGGGAACAACACATTCAGCTTCGGGAATGACGGCGCATCGGGCGCAGTCAGCGTCGCTGGTGGCGCAGGCGGCACTCCCGGCCACCCAAAGATGCTGAATCCCAAACGCGAAAAAGGCCCGTGGATCGGCATCGCGATGGAGCCCGTGCATGACGTCGTCCGCGCACAGCTTTCGCTCGCACCGGGCGAGGGCATAGTGATCGGCCACGTCGCGCTGGAGAGCCCCGCGGCAAAGGCCGGCCTGCAGCCGAATGACATCCTGCTGCGCTTCGAGGATCAGATCCTCGTCGAGCCCGGACAGCTTCGGAAACTGATCGCGATGAAGAAGCCCGGCGACACCGTGAAGCTCACGGTGCTTCGCAAAGGCGAACGCAAGGACGCAAACGTCACGCTCATCGAGCACGAGATCGAGCCCGGCGAGCACGGCCCGATGCAGTGGCTGCAGATGGCGCCCGGCCCGCAAGGCTGGCAGATCGCCCCCGGCGCAAATCCCGGCGCGCGCGTGCAGGAGTTCATGAAGGAGCTGAAGGAAAAGCGGCCCGGCGTGATCGTGGACAAGCGCTCATGGACGACCGGCGATCCATCCGAGGCGGTGAAAGGACAGCTCGAAAAATTGCTGCGCAGCCTCGATGACGCGAAGGTTCCGAAGGAGCAGCTCGAACATCTCCGCAAGGAACTGGAACGCGCAAAACACGAAGTCGAGGAGCAGCTCGAAAACGCGAAGCGCAACCCCGAGAACAAGCCCGCCAAGCCGCACGAGAAGGAGAAGGGCGAGAAGAAGAAGCAGCCCGAGCCGCTGTAGTGTGGGGCCGACAATCTGTCGGCCCGTTTCGGCAGCGCGGCGATTTGGAATCCATCCGTAATGGTCGCATGACGGATGGATTCCCACGCCGGATGCGCTGAGCAGAGCACCCGCAGTGATGACTGCTGTTGCATCGTTCTTCGGATGAACCGGGCCGACAGCTTGTCGGTCGCACATTCATCGGCCCACGTCAGCGGCGTTTCTCCTCGGGGAGGATGAATGCGCTCTTGATCACATTGATGCGCGGCTTTCCCGTGCCGATGACGACCTCGACGATGTCGAAGCGAAAACTCACCTCGGGCCTGTCGAGCAGCTTCAGCCATGCGCGTGCGCCGCGTGCGATGAGCGCCTCCTTTGCAAAATCCACGGCATCCGCGGGGCGTCCGCCTTCGTCGCTCGTGCGCGTCTTCACTTCGGCGAAGACGAGCGTGTCCTCCGCGACATCGCGCAGCACGAGGTCCACTTCACCTCCGCCCTTCGCGCGGAAATTCCTCCGCAGGATCTTGCAGCCGCTCTTGCGCAGGAATTTCTCAGCGAGTTTCTCACCGCGCCGCCCGAGCACATGGCGCGGATCAGAGTCCGAGTTCCGCCTGGCGGACCGGAAGAAAAGAGCGGCGATGGATTGGACAAGGCCCATGTTTTTTCAGCGCTGCGAGATGTTGTGGCGTGCCGTAGCCCTTGTGTCGGGCAAAATCGTAGCCGGGAAATTTTGCATCGTGCGCGACCATGATGCGATCGCGCGTGACCTTCGCGATGACGCTCGCCGCCGCGATACTGAAGCTGAGCGCATCGCCGCTGACGAGCGCGGTCTGCCCGATGGGAAACGGGCGCACAGGCAGGCCGTCAATGAGCACATGCTGCGGCTGCGGATCGAGCTTGGCGACGGCGCGGCGCATCGCCTCGTGCGTCGCGCGGAGGATGTTCAGCCGGTCAATCTCGTCGCTCTCCACGATCGCATGAGCCCAGCGGATTTCCCCGCTCGTGGTGATCTCGGAAAAAATCGCATCGCGCCTGCGCTCGGTGAGCTGCTTCGAGTCGTTCAGCAAATCATGCCGGAATCCCTCCGGCAAAATCACCGCCGCGGCGACGACCGGCCCGGCAAGCGGCCCGCGCCCGGCCTCGTCCACGCCTGCGACAAAGAGCAAACCTCGCGCACGAAGAAGTTCCTCATGCGCGAGGCTGCAGGCCATCTGGGGGAATCGGGGGGATGGCAGATTTTTCGGAGACGCCGGGCGTTAGGCCGCGGCCGTCTCGACGGCCTCGGAACGCTCCTTGTCCTTCACCGCGAGGGCGGCCTTGCCGCTGCGGCCTCGGAGGTAGTTCAGCTTCGCGCGGCGCACGCTGCCCGCGTTCTCGACGGTGATTTTCGCGATGCGCGGCGAATGCAGCGGGAACACACGCTCGACGCCCTCGCCGTAGCTGATGCGGCGCACGGTGAAGTTCGCATTGATGTCCGTGCCGCGGAAGCCCATGACGATGCCGGTGAATTTCTGGACGCGCTCCTTGTCGCCTTCCTTCACGATGGTGTGGACGCAGATGGTGTCGCCGACGTTGAAGGCTCCACGGTCTGCCTTGAGCTGCGATTTGTTGATTTTTTCGATGATGTTCGACATAAGTCCGTTGGAGTTAAAAAAGGGGCGGCGTATTTAACTGATCCGCACCGGCACGCAACCGAAATCTCCTGCATTCGTTCAAACCGATCGAAACCACGCATGGACACGAAGGCAAACGACTGGAATCCCCATCGGAGGAGCCGCGAAATATGGGCGCACCTTCCGATCATTCGTGTCCATTCGTGTCTATTCGTGGTTCAAAATGAGCCGCCACCATTTCCAAGAATCTCCGATCACTCTGCACATGGATGAAATCATAGACCTTCACAGCGACCAATACTTCATGGGCGAGGCCCTGCGGCAGGCGCACCGCGCATGGGAACGCGAGGAGGTTCCCGTCGGCGCAGTGATCGTCCACGGCGGGCGTATCATCGCCCGCGCGTGCAATCAGGTGGAGACGCTGAAGGACGCGACGGCCCACGCCGAGATGCTCGCGATCACGCAGGCCGAGAGCGCCATCGGCGACTGGCGGCTGAACGAATGCGACCTCTACGTGACGAAGGAACCCTGCCCGATGTGCGCCGGCGCGCTCGTGCATGTGCGGATGCGGCGAGTGGTCTTCGGCTGCGCTTCGCCGAAAGACGGCGGCGCTGGCGGAGTCGTGGATCTCCTCCGGCACCCGAAGCTGAACCACCAGTGCGATGTCACGCCCGGAGTGCGCGAGCGGGAGTGCGCGGAGATGCTTCGCGCATTTTTCCGCGAGCGCCGCGCGGAGTCATAGCCCTCAGCGAGGGCGCACGATCATCTCTTCGATGATCACATGCGCAGGCATGTTGATCGAAAACACGATGCAGTCCGCGACATCCTCTGCGCGCATCATCTTCGCGAGCGCGTCCGCATCCGGCACCACGGGGCGCTTCTTCAGCAGCGGCGTATCAATGTCACCGGGGAAAATTCCGATCGCACGCACGCCGCGCCCGCGCTCCTCGGCATTGATGCTCTGCGTGAGCCCCGAGAGGCCGAACTTCGACATCACATACGCCGGCCCGGCCTTCGGCGATGCCGCTTTCCCCGCGTCGGAAATCACATTCACGATCGTGCCGCTACCGCGCGCACGCATCCCAGGCAGGAACGCCTGCACACAGTAAAAAGCGCCGTTGAGATTCGCATTCATCATGTCGTGGAAATCCGCGGACGACAGCACCTCCAGCGCGCGCTTCGGCGCATTCGTCCCCGCCGCATTCACGAGCACCTCCACCTCGCCAAACTCCGCGAGCACGCGTTTCCCCATCGCCGCCACCGCCGCCTCGTCGCCTATATCGCAAGGGCACACAAGCACCTTGCCGCCGTGCTCGCCCGCGATGCCCGCCGTCTCCAGCAGCGCGTTCTCGCGACGCCCAAGGATCGCGACATTCCATCCCTGCGACGCAAGCGCGACCGCCGTTGCACGACCCACGCCGCTGCCGGCGCCTGTGATGACTGCTGTTTTCATAGGATGAGTCTTTTGACGCCATTGCGCAGGTGCGCAAGATGGAAGTGGATCAGCAGCCCGAGTTTGCACCCGGAAAGCTTGAGGTAAGTGAGAACTTGCGCGGTATGCACCCCGGTCAGCGCCTCGACCGATTTCACCTCGATCACCACCTGATTCTCGACGAGCAAATCCACACGGTAACCACAATCGAGCTTCACGCTCTGATAGATGAGCGGCATGGGCTTCTGTTTTTCAAAATGAAGCCCGCTCTTGCTGAATTCATACGCGAGACATTCCTCGTAAGCGGATTCGAGCAGGCCGGAACCGAGGGCGGTGTGGACTTTCATCGCGCAGCCGATGATCCGATGCGAGAGATCGTTCAGTTGCATGGGCGGCTCCTTAAGCCACAGAGGCACACGGAGGAACCACAGAGGTTCACAGAGTTTTCAGCGTGCTCCTCGTGTTTCATCCAGCTCTGTGCGCCTCTGTGTTTCCTCTGTGAACCTCTGTGGTTAAACAAGGCTCACCCAAGCCCCACTTGCCGCCGACTCCAGCGCCGCGTCCATCACCCGGATCACCTCTGCGCCCTCGACGAAGCTCGGCACGCACGGGCGCTGTGAGCGGATCGCGTCCACGAACTCAAACGCCTGATCGTAGCGGAAGGTCACGAGCGGATCGCCCACGCCCGGATCGCGCGGCGAGCCGGGCCACGTCCAGAATTCGCGCGGCACGGCCAGCGGCGCGAGGCCGGGGCCGCCGACTTTGCCGAAGATGAGTTCGTTCCATTTCCCCGTCGTGAACTCGAACGTGCCCTCGCTGCCGTTCAGCTCCACGTAGTCGAGCGAGCGCCACGACTCGTTGCGTCCGCTCGCGAGCTTCGAGCTTTCGAGCACGCCGGTCGCGCCGTTTTGGAAATCCGCGAGGATGGCCACCCAGTCCTCGGTGTCGTTCGGCAGCCCGCCGCGCAGCGGTGTTAAATTTTTTACATTCGCCACGAGCCGGCGCATCGGGCCGATGAGGAACTGCGCGAAATTGATGCGGTGGCTGAGCATGTCGCCGAGTTCGCCGGTGCCCGCGAGCTTCTTCACCATGCGCCAGCCGAGCGGACGCGTGCCCCAGTCCTGCAGGCGGCACGACCGGAAATGATACGGCTGCCCGAGGTCGCCGCGCTCGATGAGATGCCCGAGGTAGCGCATCGCCGGCACGAAGCGGTACGTGAACGCCGTCATGTGCCGCACGCCCGCGCTCTCCGCCGCGCCCGCCATCTCGCACGCCTGCCCGTAGTTCATCGCAATCGGCTTTTCACAGAGCACATGCTTGCCCGCAGCGATGGCTGCGAGCGCGATGGGTGCGTGGGTGAAATTCGGCGTGGCGATGATGACCGCATGGACGTCGTCGCGCTTCACGATGTCCTCGTAGTTCGTGGAGCAGGTCTGCACGCCCGTCTGCTGCCGCGCGGCTTCGAGCGTCGCGGGATTTGTGTCGCACAGCGCGGTGACTTTGACATCCCCGCACATCGCGAGTCCGGGGAGATGATTTTGCAGCGTGATGCCGCCGGTGCCGACGATTGCGAAATTGAGTGTGCTCATGGGCTGCGCAGGACAGCGGAGCGGAGCGGAGGCGGCAAGCCCGTAGCTGCGCTTGTGAAAGCGCAGGCTGATCGTCCGTCCGTTCAGTCAGCCCCCGCATTCACATGCGCGGCTACGAGCGGGCGCAGGAATGGCGCGGTGCGGCTCACCGGGTGCGCGGCGACTTCTTCGGGCGTGCCGCAGGCGACGACTTCGCCGCCTGCCGCGCCGGCCTCGGGGCCGATGTCCACGACGTAATCAGCGTCGGCGATGAGCGAAAGATTATGCTCGATGACGAGCACCGTCGCGCCGCCGTCCACGAGCCGGTGCAGCACTTTCAGCAACTCGGCGACGTCGGCCATGTGCAGCCCGATGGTCGGCTCTTCGAGGAGATAAAGCGTGCTCTTCGGCTCGCGCTGGCGGCGGAGGCGCGAGTTCTCATCGCGGGCCACGCCCTGCACGAGTTCGGCGACGAGCTTCAACCGCTGCGCCTCGCCGCCGCTCAGCGTGGGGCTTGGCTGGCCGAGGCGGATGTAGCCGAGGCCCGTGTCACACAGCAGCGAGAGAGGGCGGTGGATTTTCGGCGCGGCCTTGAAAAATTCCGACGCCTCCGCGAGCGACATGTCCATCACGTCGCCGATGCTTTTCCCGTTATAGAGCACTTCGAGCGTGGCGGGGTTGAATCGCTTGCCGTGGCAGTCGGTGCATGGGTGAAAGCTCGTGGGCAGGAACGCCATCTCCATGCGCACCGCACCCTGGCCTGCGCACGTCTCGCAGCGTCCGCCCTTTGTGTTAAAGGAAAAGCGCGACGCAGTGTAGCCGCGCATCCGCGAAGCCGGGAGCTGCGCGAAGAGCGCGCGGATTTCGTCGAACACGCCGAGATACGTCGCAGGCGTCGAGCGCGAGGTCTTCCCAATGGGCGACTGATCCACTTCGTGGACAGCCTCGATGAAGTCCGGGATCGGGAGTATGTCCGATTTTGATCGCAGTGGTTTAACCACAGGGGTCACGGAGGAATTCACAGAGGTGCACGGAGACACGATGCACACGCCTCTGTGTGCCTCTGTGAGTCCCTTTGTGCCCTCTGTGGTTTTTCCGTGTGCGCGTTTGCGGGACAGCTCGGCCTGCACGGCTGGCTTCAGCACTCCGCGCATGAGCGTGCTTTTCCCGCTGCCGCTGATGCCCGTGATCACGCTCAGCCTGCCGATGGGAAAACGCACGTCCACGTTTTTCAAATTGTTCGTCTTCGCGCCGTGCAGCTCCAGCCAATGCGCGTCTCCGAGCGGGCGCCGCGTGCCGCGCGTGGGATGCGCGAGCGGGTGGCGCAAATATTTTCCCGTCGCGCTGCGCTCGCACGCGGCGATGTCGTCGAGCGTTCCGATCGCGCAGACTTCGCCGCCGTGGACGCCCGCGAGCGGGCCGAGGTCCACGATGGTGTCGGCACGGCGCATGGTCTCCTCGTCGTGCTCGACGATGACGAGCGAGTTACCCTTTGCGCGGAGCGCAGCGAGCGTGTCGAGCAGCGCGTCGTTGTCGCGCGGATGCAGGCCGATGGTCGGCTCGTCGAGGACGTAGAGCACGCCGCGCAGATTGCTGCCGAGCTGCGCGGAGAGGCGGATGCGCTGGCTCTCGCCGCCGCTCAATGTCTTCGCGCTGCGACCGAGGCCGAGGTAGTCGAGGCCGACCTTTCCCATGAAGGTGAGGCGCTGGATGATCTCGGGGACGATGTCCTGCGAGATAGGTTTTTCGGCGTCGGAGAATGTGAGCGTGCCCACGGCGGCGAGCGCGTCGTTCACGGACATTGCGGCGAAGTCGCTGATGGAGAGCGAACGTCCAACATCCAATGCGCGGGGATCATCGCCCGAACATTTGAGAGCCTTTCGCCGCGTCTTTTGGACGTTGGACGTTGGGCGTTGGGCGTTGGGCGTTGAACTCTTCAGCCGCACCGCCCTCGCCTGAGGGTTCAGCCGCTCGCCTTTGCACGACGGGCACGGCACGGCTTCGCCTTCGTCGAGCAGTTCGCCCTGGCGCTCGATGTCGAGTTCCTGCTCCAGCGCGGTTTCGAGTCGCGAGTTCACCGTGTGCTTCCACACTTCGCCGAAACCGCGGCATTCCGCGCACCAGCCGTGCGGTGAATTGAACGAGAACAGCCGCGGGTCGAGTTCCTCGAACGACCGCCCGCAATCAGGGCACGCGCGCTCGGTGCTGAGGATCGTGCCGCGTTTGTTTTCATCGAGCACGCGGATGGTGCCGCGCCCGATCTTCAGTGCGCTCTTCACCAGTTCCGCGAGCCTGCGTTTGCGCGGGCCACGCGTGTCCGCAGGCGTGCGCTCGCCGACGAGCACTTCGATGGTGTGCTCCCGGAAACGCTCCAGCGCGCGGAACTCGTCCACGCGCACGAGGATCCCGTCCACGAGCAGCGTGTCGAAGCCCTGGCGCCTCGCCCATTTCGCGATGTCGGTGTGGAAGCCCTTGCGCGCCTTCACAAGCGTGGCGAACACGCGCACGCGCCCATTTTTCGCTAGCACCTCGACGCTGCGCGTGACGGAGGCGGCAGTCTGCGATTCCACCGCGCAGTTGCAGTCCGGGCAGTGCTGCACGCCGAGCTTCGAAAAGAGCAGGCGCAAAAAGTGATACACCTCGGTGACGGTCGCGACGGTGGATTTTCCGCCGCCGCGCGTGACGCGCTGCTCGATGGCGACGCTCGGCGGAAGGCCGGTGATGCGATCCACGTCGGGCTTCTCAAGCTGCTCGACGAACTGCCGCGCGTACGGCGACATCACATCGAGGAAGCGCCGCTGCCCCTCGGCAAAAAGCAGATCGAACGCGAGCGTGCTTTTCCCCGATCCGCTGAGGCCGGTGATGACCACGAGCTGATCGCGCGGGATGGCGAGGGTGATGTTCTTCAGGTTGTGCTCGCGCGCTCCGTAGATGCAGATGGCGGAGCTGACTTGGTGAGGGGGTGCCAAGATCACGGCGCGAGCTTGCTCAGCGACGCGAAGCGACTCCGTGACCGAGTCATCACCGCCCACGAGCAGCGCGCGCAGGTATCGTCCCGTGTGCGATGCCTCGACGCACGCGACTTCCTCCGGCGTTCCTTTTGCGACGAGCAAGCCGCCGTCGATTCCCGCTTCGGGGCCGAGATCGATCACATGGTCCGCGCATTTGATCACTTCGAGATTGTGCTCGATCACGAGCAGCGAATTCCCCTGCTGCACGAGGCGGTCGAAGACTTTCACGAGCATCGCGACGTCATCAAAGTGCAGGCCGGTCGTGGGCTCGTCGAGGATGAGCAGCGTGGTGGTCTTGGAGGGCGCAGGCGGGCCGCCTGTGCTCCCCTCGGTTTCGCGTGCGCTGGTGTTGTCGGAGGTCATCAGGCGCTCGACGAGTTTCAGCCGCTGGCTCTCGCCGCCGCTCAGAGTGTTGAGCGGCTGGCCGAGGCGGATGTAGCCGAGGCCGACCTCCTCCAGCACGCGCAGCGGAGGCGCCACGCGCTTTGCGCCATGCTTCCCGAAAAATTTCACGGCCTCCGTGACCGTGAGTTCCAGCACGTCGTGGATGCTTTTTCCGTCGAGGCGGATTTTCAAGACGTGCGGCTGGTAGCGCCGGCCCTCGCACTCAGGGCAGCGCACGAAGACGTCGCTGAGAAACTGCATCTCGATTTTTTCAAAGCCGCTGCCGCCGCACCGCTCGCAGCGTCCCGCGCCGCCATTGAACGAAAACGCGCTCGCGCTGAGTCCTTCGCGCAATGCCTCGTCGGTCATCGCAAACATCTCGCGAATGTCATCGAAGATGCCGAGGTAGAGTGCGGCGGTGGATTTCGGCGTCCGCGAAAGCTGCGTCTGATCCACGAGGATGACCTGCGAAATCTGCCGCGCGCCGACGAGCTTCTTCAAGGCACCCGCCTGGTTCCCGCTCGCGATGCCTTTTGCGTTCAGCAGATTTTCAAAGAGCACGCTGTGGACGAGCGTGCTCTTGCCCGAACCGCTCACGCCGGTGACGCACGCGAAGACGCCGAGCGGAATTTCGACCGTCAGATTTTGCAGGTTGTGCTCGCGCGCGCCCTCGATCCGGAGCCACGAGGCGGGCTTGCGGCGCACCTCGGGGACGGGGATGGACTTGGCGCCGGTGAGGTAGGCGGCGGTCAGCGTTGGAGAAATTGCAAATTGGGGATTGGGAATTGCAAATTGCAAATTGGCTTTCCCCTTCCGAGCGCGCTTCGGACTTCGCGCGAGATTCGCGGGCTGAACAATTTGCAATGCACAATTTGCAATGGCCAATTTGCAATTTCCAAGCAGTTCCTCCGTCGGCCCCGCGAAGACCAATTCGCCACCGCTATCCCCACGCCCTGGCCCGAGCTCGACCAAGTGATCCGCCGCGCGCATGACGGCTTCCTCGTGCTCGACGACGAGCAGCGTGTTGCCTTTGTCGCGCAGCGATTTCATCACGCG